>Ga0224506_10000106_pt1 | contig 82186 bp, 83 predicted proteins | sample SF_Jan12_sed_USG_2_FD_169108 | JGI IMG/M metagenome (GOLD analysis project Ga0224506, IMG submission 169108) | Sediment microbial communities from San Francisco Bay, California, United States - SF_Jan12_sed_USGS_8_1 | ecosystem: Environmental > Aquatic > Marine > Sediment | place: USA...
ATTTTGTCCCAACTGAGGTCGCGCTTAGCGCCACATAGACAACCCGACTTTCAATTTCACGACTGGGATAGTGCGGATACTGAAGGCGAATGTGTTGCAACGCTTTGAGTCTCGGCACTAGGGTAAGAAACTCATCCCAGGTGTAAATATAGGTTTCTACCAATCCTGCCCAACTAAGATAGATGCCCGCTACATCGCGCTTGGTTTTAAAACTTTCATAAGCCCGATCAAATTCTTTACGCGCTGCTTTATGGTCAAACGGATAAAGGGTTACGCCCCGCCAATAACTTAACCATGGCGTTGCTTCGATCATGGCTTCTGGTAATGCACAAAGCATTTTGTTGACCAAACGATAACGTCCCTGCTCCACCAAGTATTTGGCGTGAGTGATCACCAGATTAGCCAAAGCGGATGCGTTATTTGAGGCAATGAGTAGCTGTGCCGCTTCTTCGATTTGTCCACTGCTTGCCAACAACTGCGATGCCTTGTGTTGTAATGTGTTCCAGCGGATCTTTCCATAACGCTTTTCACCCAGGGATAACAAGAATGTACGAAACAGTGGGTGATATTCAAAACAATGATCTAACTCGTGATGATGATAAGTGAAGTATTGGTGTTTCGAGAGTTGAGTTAATAAGGTGCTCGCTTGGGGTTGGTCACTAAGTACCGCTGCCATGTGCTTAGTCATATGCGGCAATAGTGCCGTCTTAATCAAAAAATCTTGCTCAGCATCAGCCATCTGGTTTAACACTTCATTGGCAAAGTAGTCGAAAATTTCTTCATAATGATCAATATCAAACGCCTGTGAACATCCGTTCTGTTCACCAACATGTGCCAAGAGCAATACCAATCCCGCAGCCCAACCTTGGGTTTTCTGATAAAGCAGGTTTGAATGGTTTTCTGATAGCTCAGCATGGCTCTGTAAAGTAGCCAGCTCGCTGAATTCGCTTTCGCTAAATCTAAGGTGCTCCCAATCAATCGCCGCGATTTCATTATTGATGACTAAACGCGAAAATACACTATTGGGCTTGGCGCGGCTTAATATGCAGATGCTAAGGTGACTTGGGCTTTGTTCAATGGCTTGCAATACGACTTGATGTATTTCACTGTCGTCGGACAGGATTTGGTAGTTATCGAAAACCAAAAAACAAGGCGTGTTAATCGCTGAAAAAAGCTGGCGGAAATAATTTCGTGCGAAGTTGGTGATTGATCCCTGAAACTGAGGTAGCAGTTTGGGCAAAACATTGTGTGTGTTGTTGCTGACTTTAGCACTGGCGAGTGTCATGTATTGAAAAAATGAAACGATATCTTCATCACCCGAATCGATTTGATACCATATGCAGGGCGTGTTTGTAGCGTTCAAATAGTCAGTCAAAAGCACTGTTTTACCTGAACCACCAGGCGATGTAATCCATAAAACTGGCTTCTCGCGGGCGTGATCAATTTGTTGAAACAAACGATCTCTGCGTAGTAAATTGCATTTTCGTGGGATAGATATTTTTGCTAAGTTGGTGTTTAGACTTTGTTGTTCATCATCATGGTTTGGAGTCGAATCCATGAGTGCCCACGAGTCCAAACAAATATATCGACGATTTAAACTAATTTTGTCTTCACAAAATATGAGCGCATTGTCTGTGCCTAGTTTTTCGTTGAGACGGGTGAGATAAGGCGATAATTCATCTTCCACGATGCCGATGTCACGACTTAAATTTTCGCGAAGAATATTTTCCCCACCCAGTGTGACAATCGATTTTAACAGTTTGAATTCCAGTGAGTCCTCATCTTGTTGATTAAACACAGACTGATTATCTCGCGTCACGACAAACTCACCAAATGAATCAATGTGAATGAGGTTCGGCCATAGGTGCGAGGCATTTTCCAATGGTGGTTGTAGATTTCGAGTTTTTATCACCCGCTGCACATAGTCGACATGGATTGCCTGATGCAATGCGAAATTGAATAGCTCGACCATTTCTTCATCAGACCAGAAAATATGACTCACGAAACCGCATTGCTGACCAATATGGAGCATTTTCTCCAGATAATGAACACATTTCTCGTGTTGCCCATTGTTCTTGAATATTTCTGCTAATGCCTTATAGCCGAGAAACAAGGTTGACCCATTGTGAAGAAAGTTTTTCCCACTCGCGATACCCTGTTCGATTAACGCCAAGCCGCTTTTTTCATTATCTCTCATCGCCATAAGGCGTCCATATTCGATTTGAGTGACGGAATGATAGAATGGTGCGGCGAAGACTTCTGTATGATTCACGGCTTGCTTTGCATACCTCAGTTCACTATCGGTTTCTTTTCTTAGCCGACAAATCCAAGCCCGACTACAAAAATAAATCGCATTGTAGAAATGGTGGTCTGCACCAGGCCTATTTTGCTTAAAAAGCAGCTTGTCCATCTGGTCGACTTTTTGTTGCCCTAACTCAAGGTCGCCCGTACACAAGGCGGCGACCGATCCTTGCCACAATAACAACCCATCAAATACATGAATCCCATATTCATCGGCTAGCTGTAATCCTTGGTTCGATTCCTCTAAACAACTTTCATATTGAGCCAGCTCCCATTTTAACGCCGACGAATAAGTTAAAATCATAATGCGAATAAACGGTTGGCAGGTTTTTTCCGTGTTGAGTGGCTCAAGGCCAGCCAAGAGGGTTTGTGCTTCTAACAAATTGCCATCCCACCAAGTTCGATAGACAATCAAATGAGGACCTAGATAGGCTTTTAGATCAAAATTCTGGGTGTGATAATACAAGTGAGTTGCGGCATCCAGCCAATATTGCATTTGTTGGTGACCCGGCTGACGATACATCAGGGCAATAAACATTGCGCAGGTAACCCGGTCGCGTAAGGTTTGCGGAAGCTGACTCAAAAGGTTTTCAATAAAGGACTCACCCACTTCAATCCACGGGTCTATGCTGGCAAAGCTGGAAAATTCATAAATATAAGTATCAATGATGACACACCAGCAACTCACCTGCCCGGCAATATCGCTGTCGCTTTCAAAACGACGGTACAGATGTTCCAGGGACAACCGAACTTCAGCGGGTTGCTCCAGTATATCCGCTAAGCACACCCAGAATTGTAACCAGTTGTGTTCGGCTATCTCTGTTTGATCGAGTTGCCCTATCCATTTGGCGACGATTTTAATCCGACCGGTTTCGTAGTAGTGGGGAGCATATTTATCAATTAGAAAAATGAAATGAGATTTATCGGGTGACTTTAGTGCGACTGCAATCGATTCATCAATGTGATGTTGCTGTTCCAACAGAGATGATAGTTTATCAATTTGTTGATTAATTGCTATGTTAGTTTGTGTTTTGAATAAACAATCGAGCAAAAAGTCTTTGAATAAGTCATGCATTCGGAATTTATTACCACTACCCTCCAGACGAGCAATGAAAAAAACACTTCGCTCTAATTGCAAAATAAAATTTTTTGAGAATTTATTTGAACCCAACAACTCTACCATCGCCAAGTCAAACCAGGGCAACAGCGATAAACTCATAAGCAAGTCTTTTGCATCGTCGCTGAATTGATTAAACACATCATTCGCTAACACCGAAAATATTAACGCCTGGTTGTGAAAAATATTGGAGTTTGTTGCGTCCAATGATGCGGGATTTTCTAGCAATAATATTAAGCCCGTGACCCAGCCACCTGACATGGCTTGAAGTGCGTCAGCTTGATCTTCGCTAATGGGTTTGTCTGAGCACAGTAGTCGAATAATGTTTTTTGATTCAGTGGCATTTAGTTTTAACTCATTGCCTTCGAGAATCGAAAAGTGTTTTGCTCTTAGATCGTCATATAGGAACGGTGGCATTTCACGACTAATGAAAATAAGATGATTATCAGGTGGCAAAACTGACATTGCGGTTTTAAATACAAGATGAAGTTGCGAATCTGTTGCAATTAAATGTGCATCATCAAAAACGAGTATCTGGTTTTTTTTAAAAAGCGAGAAAAAATGACGAAAATAGTGGCGGACGTATAGCTCAATATCCGACATATAGGTTTCATCGAAGTGTGGAACACGATCAAGAAAATCTTTATCGAGTGATAATGCAGAACAGTTTAGAACGGAGAAAAATGAAGAGAGTGTTTCATCTTGTTTTTCCAGTTGATACCAACAAGTGCTGAGATCTCTTTCCTTTGAATAAGAGGAGATTAAGGAGGATTTTCCCGCACCGGCAATACCCACTACCCATACGATGTCTTTTTCAAGACAGGTATCCAGACAACTAAACAGTGTTTTTCGTGGATAGTACTTCACCAATCTCGGTTTTGACAACTTCGAGATGTACTGGTCACAATAAACCATAATCACTTCCTTGCGATGTAGTACAAGTATATCTCAATCCATCATAAAGCTGAATAGTGTTATGGTTGAGTATATTGATACTTACTGTATCAATACATAAACCGCACAATCATTTAACCTGCTTAAACGAGAGGCGTGCCTGCAGTAAATTAATCGCTCTCAATACCTTGTGATAGTTCTTTTATTGATTTCGCAAGATCTTTCCGACATGAATATTCTCCCGATATTCCTTGACAGAGTGTGATTCTTTAATGAATTCAATAGAAAAATACTGCAGCGATCACTGTGAAAATCAAGGCCATCACTAACCCGCTCGCTTTGGCAAAGACTTTTCTGGCATAAGATTGAAGTGGCTTATTAAGCCAAACAGGCAGTGTAGGTGACTTGGTGTTGTAGTATTTTACTCCAAAGTGAAAGAGCAAAATTGATAGGCCATAAATCTAATTACCCATATTGGTCGTCAACATCCAATGGAAAATCGGCTATAAATCGGGTGGTGCTATTTGAGTTTGTGATATTTCTTGATTGCTTTGTAGGTTGTTGGTATCGACGATTGGCTCAAGAAACGAAATCTGTATAAGGACAAACCGTTTTCCTTCATTGGCTGAATTGTTATTTTGTGGCACGCGGCTTATTGCATTTCCAGAGTGACGAATGTTATTAAAATAGGTCGTTTCTATTTCATATTGCACTTCGTTAAAGAACTTATCCTTTCTTAATCGAAGTTTTTTACAATCCAAACCGGCGCCACGGCAACAATGTTGGGCTGTCGCTAATGGCGTTCTAAAAACAGTATCATCGGAAGCTTGCAAGTGTCTAGGATATTAGGGGCTTGCCACACCCTAAAACTCATCGGTGAAACTTATTCTGAACAACTCGACATCATTCCCGCTAAGATCCAAATAATCCGACACATTCGAAGAAGGTACGCGTGTCCTTGCTTTGATCAAACCATCAAAACTGCGACACTACCGAAACAGCCAATTCCAAAAATCCAAGCTAGTCCCGGACTGTTAGCCCATATTGCAGTTTCAAAATATGCTGACGCTTTGCCCCTTTATCGACAAGCCGATATGTGGAAACGAATCAGCGTTGATTTTAATCGGGGGACCTTCGCTAATTGGATGTGCAAAGTCGGAGAACTGATCCAACCCATCATCAATCTTTTAAATGACAAACTCAATCAAGGCCCACTGATTCATTGCGATGAAACCACGGTGCAAGTGCTCAATGAACCAGGTAAAAAACCACAAAGCCAATCGTATATGTGGGTTCGCACTGGAGGAAGACAAGGCGATAAAATTATTCTCTACGACTATCATCCCAGTCGATCCAGCGAAGTACCCAAGCAACTGTTTGAAGATTTCAAAGGCATACTCGTGACCGATGGTTATGCCGGTTATGATGCCGTCGCACAAGAAAATCGCATCATCCACGCTGGCTGTATGGTGCATGCACGGCGTAAGTTCACTGAAGCCATAAAAGCACAAACCAACAACAAAACCGGCAAAGCCCATCAAGGCTTAGCCTTCATCAAAAAACTCTACGCCATCGAAACAGAAACTAAAAATGCAACACCCGAACAAAAATATCAAGCACGACAACAATACTCAAAACCCATTATCGAGCAATTCAAAATCTGGTTGGAAAAATCCAGTCAACACGTCCCGCCAAAAACACTCACCGGTAAAGCCATTCATTACGCCTTAAAACAATGGCCAAAGCTGATCGTGTTTCTTGATCATGGCAACGTGCCACTGGATAACAACTGTGCGGAGAATGTAATAAGACCCTTCGTCATTGGCCGCAAAAATTGGATTTTTTCCACCAGTCAACGTGGAGCGAAAGCCAGTGCGAACATTTACAGCTTAATTCAAACGGCCAGAGCCAATGAAATTGAACCATTTGAGTATTTGAAAAAGGTATTTACTGATCTACCGATAGCTGATAGTTTATCGGGCATCGAGAAGCTGCTGCCGATTTCCAAGGGCGTTGATTGATGTCCGGTTACTGATAATCAAGTTAGACTTGTTGTTCTCAATATCAGCTAAAGTATGAATTGTCATTGGTTGCATCACGATTGCATGATGAAGAATGTTGCTGCAATGACTTGCCCCTAACGATGTTCCAGCATAAACGAACCCGACTGGCTCTGTACCAGAATTATCAACTTTCCAATTCAAGACGAAATGCTCATTTGCACCCACTATGCAATTATGCTCCTTACGCAAATGATCTTTTAACATCTTATCCATAATTCTGGATTCGGGTAAGGGCGGTGTGCCGTAAGCATGAACTGTTTTAAATGCACCAATCGATGTCAACAAGACAAGGGAAATCAACAATACAGATTTCGAAAGCCATTTATAGGTATTCATCTTATAACCCCTAATCATACTTTTCCACATTAATAATCGTTTTTTCATATGCACGTTTTGTTTCAATCGCAACTGATCGAAGCTGTGCATCCTTTTCTATTTTTATGTAGTCAGACAGAGAGCGAATAATTTTTTCTTTATTTGCTTGTTTATCGACGACTTGGGATTCCGCGATTACTATATAAAAGCTCTGTAGGTTCGCTTTAAATGCTAGAAAGGCTTCCTCATCCCCAGCGAACCACGTAATTTGAAACTTTGGATTATGAATTAGTACATCTTTGACTAAATAGAGTGTACCGTACATTAGGTGCTCATTTTCGGTGCGCAACATGTGCCCTATTGTATTTACAAGCAAGGCAGTTACAGTCTCATCCCTATTCTTAAGAGCGGGTAGAATTCTTTTCGTGTGTTGATCTAAAACGTGTGCAATATTCATTTGGTTTAAATAATATTCAGAGTTTGTAGCATAACAATTGCTTGAAATAAAAACTGAACAAAAAGTTATTAAACATGCAGTAACAAGAATTTTCATATAATCCCTCGTTTATTCCACAGAGCTGATGCTTGTTAAAATTCTCACTTTGAAACGAAACTAATAAAGGTTTTTTATTTCAATTTGCACCCCACCATATTGATTCACAATTGACCGAAAATTATTAAATGCGTTGTCGCAGCTTAGTCTATTACGACCAAGGAAGTGACTTATAAAACTTGTTCACGGCATTGTACGTACGATCAAAAGCAGGCAAATCACCGTCTATCTCATCCGACAAGGTGTGGTAATGTGCTTTTGACCTTTGGCGTATTTCAGGATCATCCAAAGAGTTTATAGTTGGGAAGACCCCTCTTGATTTAGATTTTTTAACTAAACTATCTAATAGTTCTTTCTTTTCGGTTACGTCAAGATCAGGATATTTCTCAATTAATAGCAATAAATCAAATATATCCTGCCGTCTTGTTCGATCTCTAATTTTTTGTTGCAACATTGAACGTAATTTTTCTGCAATCAAATCTGTTAACTTATATGCTCTCAAAATTTCGTTTGTTCCAATGGCGATGGACTCAACATTGGGCATAACTTCATTGAGGCTATAGTCAATTGAAATGGTAGTAGGCGATTTATTTGCTAACAAACGCCTATGTTTGATTGTCCCTTTCTGCGCATAGCCAATTTTCATTTTAACGGATGGAAATGATGCATCGGGTTTATTTGCCGGTTTGATTCGACAGCTTTGCACGCGACAATCTAGATCATAGTCTAACTTCACCGCTGCCTGAATTAGATCGCTATTTAGTTTTTCTGCCAATTCGTCTGGATTAATTTCATGCTGTGTTTTACTTGTTGAGAAGTCGATATCTTTTGTATATCGATAGCTCTTATATCTGATCGCCAATAATATACCGCCTTTGATTACCATATCTGCACTTAGGGTTGAATCATTTGCAATCGCGGCTAATATGGTATGTACTGCGGCTCTAAATTCTCGCTCTTTATCATCTTGCCCTTCTTCAACCCATAGGCCAATATGAGTATTTTCAATCACAAGAATTCCTTAGTTCTCTGAAATAATATTTAATGAAAGACACCATTTCTCGGACCAGACTGGCTCATATTCACTAGATGCATCAAGTCTTCTTGAACCTCCTCTTTGTGCGAACTTAATCCAACTTTTTTCTTTTTCAAACTTAAGCCCTAATCGTTCGTCAAAGATATATCCAGCACGAACCTTATCAATGGGGCCTCCATGTTGATCAATTTCATCAACAATAAGGTTAATATAATCTCGACCATGTTTGTCGAATACATCCAAAACATGATCTATCCCACCACACAGTTCTGGATTTCTTAACATATCTAGAAACGTTCTTCCTATTGTAGAGACTCTCATTGAACGACCTTTTACGTTTTTATACGCGCCCCAATGGACACTACTAAATCGATGAATTTCTCTTCGCCCAATTTTTTTAATTACGGTTCTTCTCAGTAATGGCATTTTGTTTTCTTGGTAGGTTTTACAATCCTTTTTCAAGTCCTTGCCCATGCGTTCTAACGCAAATATCTTCCATTGCTTTGGTGCTGGTGAAGATACAAATAGTTTACTGGGGCCTCTATTAGTTAAACCATGAAATTCCATGGCACTTAAATGCGATACATATGAAAAGGGGTCTATAATGCAAACAACATCTTCAATTGATTCATGGCTACGTCCTAAAAGGCTATATGCGGCGCCTAGAGGTAATCCTTTGTATTGGATTAGAATCCCATCACTGTCTAATAGCCTGATAATTTTGTTGTAAATCGTAGAATCAGCGACTTCTTTCTGAATATTGGTAATCGGTTCACCTTTATATATCTTAGTTTTATATAGGTTAAATATAATCAGACCGAGTTGATAAGAGGTGATTACTGGTTGTTCTAATTCACCAATTGAAAGCGTAATAGCCTTTAGTATTTTCATAGGTTTCACAATGCTATATGTCCTAAGGACATATAGCATTGTGAAACCTGTTTGTCAAGTTTTTAGCATTAGATATACAATATTCTTTACAAAATCATATAAATATCCTATACTAATGGTCCTTAGGACCATTAGTATAGGATATTTAATTAATGTTTGAATTTTGGGTTCTCTAGACACCTCCTGTCCAAAAATAACAAAACTCACTACTGATCCTACCCACTACTTTCGGACACTCAGTTAAGGAGTTATTATAGCCTTAATTGGTGGGAAAGATGTCTGAACAGAGAACAAAACCAATTAATCGCCAACATACTGAAACCTATCGACGTGAGGCACTGGCCTTATCAGAGCGCATCGGTGTTGCCAAAGCGGCGCGGCAATTGGGTTTAGCTGAGTCGTTGATTTATGGTTGGCGCAAGAAGTACAACGCATTAAGCGATGAACAAAATGACGATCTTGCCAAAGAAAACCAACGCTTGAAACGGCTGCTCGCACAGAAAGAAGAGGAGCTTGCTATCGTAAAAAAAGCGGCAACATACTTCGCGAAGCAACTCAAGTGAAGTATGATTTTATGAAATCGCATTCGTCAGAATTTTCAGTGCGGATGATGAGCCATACATTCGGCGTTTCCACTAGCGGTTATTATGACTGGTTGAAACGAGCGCCATCGAATCGTATGACAAAGCGACAGGCGCGGGATCAAATGATCCAGGTGGCGTTTGCGTGGAACCACAAGGACATATATGGACCCCCGCGCAAAGTCAAAAGTTTTTGCACATATGTACCCTCTCTTCCAGTAGTTTAATCAGTTGTAATCAACAACGGTCTTAGACATATATCCGGCTTCTAGTTGGCAAACGCATTTGCCGAGCCCTGATGAGATTAAAGAGCCCCTTGCCGCCTCGGCACCCACTTGGCCTTGATGACCGCTGTCCTGACTCAGGCTCTGGCAAGGGAAAACCGTTTTTTACATCACACTGTTTTACCGCTAGGCTAATCTGTTAATTTCAATTGATGTTATTGGTTTATGCGATTGCATAGGGTCGCTTCTTCGCTAACACGGCCCAAACAATTCGTGCAAGTTTGTTGGCCAATGCGACGACAACCTTACAAGGATGCATGCGTTTTTTCAGTGTTTTGAGCCATAGGTTGAGTTCGTCATTCTTTTTTTCACACCAGTTCAACACCGTTCGTGCACCATGAATGAGTAATTTTCTTAATGTTCTGTCACCCCGTTTTGAAATGCCGGTGATACGACTCTTTTCCCCACTGCCTCGTTGCTTGGGCGTTAACCCCATCCACGCCGCCATTTGTCTACCGTTCTTGAAAAATTTGGCATCACCAATCGAGGCCATTAAGGTGGCCGCACTGATCGGGCCAATGCCGGGTATAGTTTGTAGTCGTTGATAATCTTCGTTATTTGCGAGCAGTGATTTCAATTCCGCTTCCAGCGCTTTCACATGCTGGTCATGGGCCGTTAATTCACGATAGAGGCGATGCACAAAACCTCGAGCAGTCATGGTCAACGGTTGTTGCGCATCTTCTAAAATATCGGGAACACTGCTGCGTAGTTTGTTTAAACCAACCGGAACGATAACACCGTATTCTGCCATTAAGCCTCGCAACTGATGTGCGGTTGCTGTGCGTTGTTTAACGAGTCGTTCTCGTATGCGTTGCAGTGATTGAATGTCCTGCTGTTCTAGCGTTTTAACTGCAACAAAGCTGGCCTTGGGGCGACGCGATGCTTCAGCAATCGCAATGGCATCGTTGTGATCATTTTTGTTTCCTACCACAAAGGGTTTTACTTGATAGGCAGGAATCAGCTTGACAGTGTGACCTAAGGCCTGAATTTCCCTACCCCAATGATGCGACGAATAGCAAGCTTCCATGATAACCTCAGTTGGTTCAAACTGCCGCATGGCATGTAATAATTGTTTGCGAGAGTGTTTCTTGTTTGAAACGATTGTGTTATCTGCATTCAATGCACAGATTTGAAAAACAGTTTTTGCTAAATCGATACTAATTACGCTATGTTTCATTATGGACACCCCGTTTGCTTGATTTGATTGAACACCTTACAAGTTTGGCACATTATGATGCCGGATGCGGGGTGTCCATCTCAGCACCCATCTATCCTCAACTAAAGATCACTTCGGCATCCATCATTTGTACTTTTCTCTCAAACACTTTCTCAATGATTCACTAAACATCGGATCAATCATCGTACTGACATTTAATTTAAAGCCTGACGCCGTTTGGACTTCGGTTTAGAAAACGAATATTAGGCGCTTTCCCAAAGTCCATACTTTTAACATTCCCAAGCTCATCAATGATTGACGCCATATCCTTGTTATAAGATCCAAGGATTGTCGTTGTTTTTCCCGGCTCGGTCTGAAGAATTACCCCGGATGATGCCTGATGGTTTAGCGTTTTGTCTGGAACAACTTAATCGGTTGCACCCAAATACCAGATCATAAACTCATAGAACCCATCCCATTTTGCAGGGATTTCGCCATTCACAAAACGATCTCTAGTTGCTAGCTCAAAGTCCCAGACCCTGCCTGTAATCTTGTCATACAAATAGCAACCTTCTCCCTCTGCAGTAGTGAAGCATATATAGTTTTCTGGTACTTTCCAGATGACCTATACCCCAAATCCTGTCAGTTCCATTTTACCTGTTGATGTGTTTGGCCTGATCAAGACACCCAACCCTCGATTATCGATAACATCGAACCCCGGCTTAGTAGCCATGAGAATACTGTCACCTCTAGAGGTAGCAGAATTTAAGAATGGTACATTGACTTCGTTCCAAAATCCTTTTGGCCCCAGTGTTCTGAACAACTCATCTGGCGCATTTAATACATTGAAGTTACCAGGCTTTGGACCAAAGTCCATACTTTTAACATTCCCAAGCTCATCAATGACTGACGCCATATCCTTGTTATAAGATCCAAGGATTGTCGTTGTTTTTCCCTGCTCGGTCTGAAGAATTACCCCGGATGATGCTTGATGGTTTAGCGTTTTGTTTGGAACTACCCACTAGTCTACTTTGACTCTCCCCAATTAAATCTCACATCAATCCAAGACTTACCTTCCAACACTGACAATAGCTCTAAATCACTAAACAAAGAGTTCACGAATTTCATGAATTCCCTTAACTGTTGCTCAAATTCTCCGCTATAGCTAGAAAGACTAAAAGGGCTTTGCTGAGAAATAGTACCACGCTTCTGTACCCATGAATCCAGACTAAAGTCTTTATCTGTCTTATCATCAATCACATAAATGACAATGTAGTCGCCCTTATCCCCGAATGCTGGATAGAATGTAAATTCCACAGAAACACCATTATCACCGCTTAGCAAATACTCGTAGCTATCTCCTGCTGGCCCCTTACTTGATACATGCTTAGTGTGTTTAAGCCTAAATCCAATACTAGTTAGACTGTCTAACATCACCAAGAATGATTCAACTTTTTTGGCTTTATCTTTTACTGGTGTGGAGTTTTTCATTACTTACTCCCTCCAAATATGGTCTGCTTCTCAACAGCATAAAATGGGCTAAAACCCTGATTATGAGGATTACCTATATCAATGATTGTGTACCCTTCAGATTCAATCTTCTGAGCCCAAGCTTTGTTCGCCTGATACATTTCAGTTTTAACAAGCTCAGGATTAGTCAACCTACGACCACCTTCGGTTAACCTCTCGAATTCTTTGCGTGCTGAACGAGGAATCATGTCACCATCAAAAAGTTCTACATCGTAGCCTTTCTTTTGGAGCACAGCAGCATAATCTCTTACACCATTGATTTTATTATTTCCCATCGCTCTACCAATCACAGCGACTTTTCCGTTATCACCCTGAGCAATCCTCTGTGCTTTTAGGCCGTCTACTTCAAGCGATCTAATGCTACCTAAATCGAAGAGTTTCTTGTTTGGAACATCAAACTATTTCAGTTTTTATCCTTTTGACACACTCCGCTAAAGCTCTATAGCTTGGGGGTTGAACGCAATAGGCATCAGATACATTTCGTGAAAAACCAAGAGCTTTGTCTGATATATCGTCGACATTCCCACTCTTCAGTGCTTCCAAAAGTGCTTCAGCTGTCGCCACGATATTCATCAATTCTTCCCGATCCTCGGAATTTGAAGTATTTATTGCGTCTCTTCTGTAGAGAGCTAAGGTCGTCTTGAGTAATTCAATAATGTCATTTTGCATTAATTTAACTCCTCAATTATTGCTCTCGGGCCTTGAGCATTGTAAGTTTGCTGTCCTCCTCCAATTAGGTTCGGCTTTGGCTGCGGCGCTACTGTACCTTGAAACACGGTTGTTCCGGGCTGATATTTTACAACAGCAGCCTTGGTTACCTGGTTGTTCGGTAGAGCCAAAATCCGTATTCGATCCTCAATTTTCTCAATCCATTGGGGAGTGGACCATCTACCTCCAAGTTTTGCTCCACCTTTTAACCCATCAAAGTATCGAAATTCTACTAATTCACTGTTGAGTGTTTTTACTCTAAAGGTCTCTAACTCAAAAGCCTTTATGAGTTGATTTCTTTCTGAGGGTAGTAAATCTTGCCTAGTTTCTCTAAGGATAGATCTAGCCTGTCTGATATTTGCCGCCGCTTCGGATCTGATCCCTGCACTGTCTGGAACAACCTATTTTATTTCTTCTACACGTACCCCGAGCTCCCTTAACCTAGAAAAAACTGCGTCAGCCAAGCTTTCATCAGAAATAGGCAAATCATACTCTCGGCCGTCCTCGTTCGTAAAACAAAGCATTTCAGAATAAGGAGTAACTTCGATATAAAACCGACCAATCTCAACACCAGTTTCAGCTATAAATTTATCAGCTAAATCTCTCATATCTTCATTCAGCATTATTTTGCACCTCCTGTACGAGGTGCCTTGCCGAACCCTGGATAATAGATTGTATTGTCAGCATTGCCTGTACCCCAGAAAATTCTTGTTGGCTGCGGTTTAGCCAAAGGGTTTTGTTGCAACTGCCTAAAATATCTTGCATTAACTAAATCCATATCTTTTAGAGATGGCCATATTTGTGTAGCAGTTTCATTCGGATGAACATGACCAATCAATCTAGAATCACGCGGAACTGGGCTAGTCCAAGCATTGCCACTGTATAGCCTCTTAACCAATGTCCCATCGCCTAATCTTTCAGTGGTCAACGCAAACTCGACGTTTCTTCCATCAAGCCTGCCTAACTCATAGACATCGCCAAACCGAATCGACCTATCCGTTAACGTTACACCTTGAGTTCCTGGTAGAGCTCCAGTTTGACGTAACTCAGCCATCGATATATGTGAACCCAGGCCCTCAGTATGCCTAAAGCCATTAGAGTCTACTTTACCGGCCTGATGTAAAACATCGAAAGCACTGTCTGGAACAATACTACTTGGCTTCTATGAAAGCTCTTTCTGCTTTTGCTATGTCCTCAGCTAACTTCGAATCAAATGGCCAACTATCTGCTATCGCATGTGTAAGGCCTAAGTTCCGCTGACTCTTTTCTGGTAAAGAACCCGAATTCAAAGTGTCTAACATCTTCTGAAGCTTCTGTTTAAAAGCATCCTTCTGTACTTTTGGTACGTTGGCTAGTTTAGGATCAGGAGAGCTAGATAGCTCTCGATCCAATGCCTCCATAGCAGATTTGACCAGCTTAGTTGCCTGCTCTATTGAACTCATTTATGGCTCCAATAAGTCGTTTGTATCTAATATATATTTCTGAATTTGACTGCCTTCAACACCTACTCCCATTGAAGATGCACGCCCTTCAAGAATTTTAGTATTAGGCCTAATTTGGAATTGCTTCATGTAGGTCATCTGATTCCATTCTGGTTTTAATGCTAGATTTTGTCTTGAAGCAGGGAAAGTTTCGAACAGGTAACGACCTTTCTCCCACGCTTTCACATTATCGTAATACCTGATACCAAATTCGCTATCTGTTGCTTGTCTCAAGTTGAGAGTCTTAATATCAAAACTCTCTAGAACTTGCTTCCTGATATCTCGTGGCACTCCAGCATTTTGTAAGAACTGCGATGCTTCCTTAACCCCTGCGTATCTTTGACCAAGTACGCCCTCTAATTCAGCCGTAGAGATGTTGTCGGCTTTGTTTGGAACTACTAATTAGGTAACTGCTTTACTAATGCATCGAAGTTCTGCTTAAGTTTTATCGCAATTTCACTGAGCTGTTCCTCGTCGCTCATAGGCGTGTCAGGAACTCCAGCTAGTAACTCCTCTATCGATAACTGCTCCCCGTCAGATATCAATGAGTTCAAATATGACCACTCGGCATTATCTAATTCTTCATTGCTTGCTTCGATAGTGCCGATCAAACAATTTACTTCCCCATCCCTTTCGGATTGATAAAAACATAACTTACAGAGTGGGGAAGAATAAAAAACTAGGGATTTATTACCACCATCCAAATCTAAAGTTTCGTCTAGTTTAAAACCCTTGGCAGAAAAGAAATCTTCCAAGGCCCTACGCACTTTTCTCTGAAAATCGATAGTCATTGTTTGTCAGCCTTGATCCAAGAATTACCATCTCTCACATAACCATAATTCTTGGCGTTGGTTTCAAGATATTTAATCTCCATCGCCGTGAAGCTTTTTGGTCTATTAGTTAAAACTTCTCTGATTGTTTCGCCATGGAGATCAATTCGACCAACGCCACGCTCTAATTGACCATGAAGGAATTGTTCATTAACAGACCAAGCTTTTGCTCTACCTTCTGTCTTGCTTAAACCATTGGTGAGTTTTGAGAAAAAGCTGGAGTCCGTCTCAAACCATACTCCACCATTAGCCTTTGCCTCACCGATATACCCACCATTGTCAACCCACTTGCCCAAAACTACACGATTTGAATTCTGATTAACATGGGTGGACATTTCTGCTATTTGTCGAGCATACTGATCCGCATTAGTGCCCGATGTATTGCGTAATCCATTAATCGCATCATTCAGAGAGAGCTTGTTTGGAACAAATAATCAGCTAGTAGTTAGCTGTAGTACTTATACAAATCAGAATCTTCCCACTCTTTCTCATAAACCGCAAGAACCCTGCTTAATGCATCTCGAACTCTTAAATCTGAGCTATTCGACATTTCCTGCAGAACTGATAGCTTAATTTCGTCCCATTTTAGTTCTCTCATGCAAAACTCAAGAATTTCAATAGGCCATTTTTCTTCTTTTACTATCGTTTTAAAATTCTCGACAAGTTCTTCACGACTATTAGAATTGGACTGTACAAACTGGAGTATTTGTAACAAATAGGGCTCAAGTTCATCCGTGCCGTCAGTTTTTTGCCATGCAGACTCTGCGGCTTGTACTAAGGTCCAGAATTCATCTGCAACTTTCATGATCATTAATCCTTCTTTACCCATTCACCGCCACGAGGAAGTGTTGAATCAAACCTCCAGACTTTCTCTATATATTTGTTCGTGGTATCAAATCCTAGTGCTTGAAACGCTTTCTCAGTTGCCTTTTGTGCAGATTGCCCATGGGGCTGATAATGACCCGAAGTGTTGTCGATATATTTCAACTCGCCATTTACAGCTTTGACCTCGCCGGCAGCAATTACAGGACGATTGTTGGCAATATCAATATGACCGCCACCAGGCGCTTTCCTGGATTGTTTACCAAGCAGCAAAGTGCCATCCTCGAGTACTACATAATTGGCTTTTTGGTTAATCTCAGTAAATCTATTCGGATTTATAAGGTTAGCCGGACCAACGCTATCTTCAGGAAATTTATTCGTGAACACTGAAGTTTTGTTGTCTGGAACAAATCCGTCTACCTTGCGTAGTTTACCCAACATAGAGGACCCAGCCAAGGTTAAAGCAAAATCAACTGGAGATTCTGGGATCAACATGTCGAACAATTGCGCACCTACAAACGCTCCAGGACTTAAATTCTTGAATGCAAAATGCTCCATTGAGTTTTTAACTTGTGATTTACCACTCCTCATATCGCTGGTAAATTTGACAGAATTTTCATAGATATTTCTAAGTATTGGATCTTCTATCAAGTCACTGAGCTTATTAATATCTTGAATATCAGTGTCAACTCGCCATATTTTTGCACCGTTTTCATCAGAGCCAATACTATCTGAAACATCAGCTCTAACAGGACCATGTTCATTTTTCGCAAGCTGTAATCCGTCCAGTGATAGTAAGCGTCCCAAACTCCGCACCTTCCCAGTTCGCTTAAGATCCGTTAGCCTGTTTCTGTGTAAATTACCGGCAGGAGCAAGCCATGAACGATCTCACTCAATCATCCATCAAAAACATTCGCACGGATAAACGCAGCAAGGGCCCTGAGTATTGGCAGGCGCATATAGAGGCCATGAAACAAAGTGGTCTATCAAAAACCGCGTACTGTAAACAAAACAATCTTTCGACGGTGACATTTTTTAAATGGGAAAAGAAACTCGCCAAGGCCTCGGCTTTGTTTGTACCTGCGAAGTTGGAGATGCCGGTGTCTCCAACCTCATCCAACGAGATGATTCGGATTGATCTACCCAATGGCTGTGTGATTTCCTTGCCGGTATCGTGCTCACCCGCAGAGGGTTTACGTTGGATTGAGACCTTGATGCGTGTTTCATGCTCAAGCTAGATCAAGAGATTCAGATTTACTTCGCGATTAACCCGATCAACATGCTGAAAAGCTTTGACGGTTTAGCAGCCTTGGTGGTGGATGTGATTCAACAAAATCCCCTATCAGGGCATTTGTTTGTGTTTCGTAATCGAGCCGCTGATAAAATTAAACTACTGATCTGGGATCGCAATGGCTTTACCATCTACTATAAAAGACTCGAACGCGGTCGCTTTAAGTTTCCTGAGTTGGATGACTGCACTCATCTTTCGATCACTCGTCAAGAACTGGATTTATTGTTTGATGGTATTGACTTCACTCAACTCAAACGCCTACCCACACTTCACTATAAATCAGTGATTTGATCCGTCTGATACTTGCATTACAATAGTGCCATGCAAGGACGCACGAAAACACATTATTCCTACTCTGAACTCAAAGCTTTAGTCGATGAACTTCAAAAAGAAGTGCAGCTGCTTCGAGAGAAAAATCGTTTGTTACTGCATCGTCAGTTTGCCGCGAAGTCCGAACAGACTACCGATGATCAGTTGTCCTTGTTTGATGCGGATACTTCATCGTCCGAAGTAAATCAAAACAATGAAAAAAACAACAACATCGTCGTACTGGCACATCATCGCAAGAAACGACAACGACTGACGTTTTCTGATGACCTACCCAAACGTAGAGTTGAGATTGATCTGGATGAACACGATAAGACCTGCGATTGTTGCGAAGCACCACTGACGCATATTGGTGAAGACATCACTCGAAAGATTGAATTTATCCCAGCGAAAGTCCAAGTCGTCGAATACGCTCGATTAAAATATGCGTGTAAATCCTGTGAAGACACCATTAAACGCCCACCCTTACCGAACTTTATCTTACCAAAAAGTTTCGCCACACCAAGTTTACTCGCGCATTTGATTGTGAGTAAGTTTGGTGATGGCTTACCTTTGTATCGCATTCAACAACAACTGGCCCGTCAAGGTGTGCATTTACCGCGTTCCACCATGAGTACACTGTTACTCAAAGCCGCTGATTTACTCGATCCGGTTTATAAATTAATGATCAAGCAAGTATTGTCCGGCCCGCGTATTTGGACAGATGACACGATTCTTCCCAAACAAAACGATGATCCGAGTCGAAACAAAATCATTCAATCCAGATTATGGGTGTATATTGGTGGACCTCTTAAAGATCCACCCTTGGTCATTTTCGATTACACCAGCACTCGATCCTCGAAATGGCCGAAGGACTTATTGTCTGATTACCAAGGCTACAAACATGCCGATGGTTATGGCGGCTATAAATCGTTGCATGATACAGGTAAAATTCACTATGTGGCGTGCTGGAGTCATGCGCGGCGAAAGTTTTTTGAGGCCTCATTACTCACCGAGCAAACCGGTAAAGCCAAGACCATGATTAAATACATCAAACTGCTTTATAAGATTGAAACCGCTTGTGAAAAATATGGTAATAAAAAACGTAAACGGTTTCGACGAAGATATGCCACACCCATACTCAACACCATCAAAGCCTATGCCGATCAACATGCGCCGCATATTCCACCCAAAACCAGTTTGGGTAAAGCGTTTACTTATTTGCTTAATCAATGGCATGGACTGGTTCGTTATCTCGATGCCGGTCACCTAACCATTGACAATAACCTGGCCGAACGACACATCCGACCCATTGCCGTGGTTCGAAAAAGTTTTCTGTTTGTCGGCTCGGATCGCGGTGGTCGTGCGGCTGCGATTTATTATTCGGTGTTGGGGTCGTGTAAAAGTTTGAGGGTGAATCCTTATAAGTATTTGATGGATTTGTTTGAGCGGTTGCCAAATTTTGAATCAAAATTGGAGTTAAGCAATTTGATGCTAACTCGCTGGACTAAACAAGATGACGAACGAAAAATCTGAACCGGCTTTCAATTACTAAGTCGAAGCACTTTACCCGAGGATACTTTGAAATGACTAGTAACGATTTTTTGTTCGCCGTTTATGATATAAATATAGTTTGCAATGATAGTTTTATTTTCTATTTTTATGTCCCTAAGATTGCTAACTATGGCGTCACCATCTAGCAACCTAAAGCTGCTATCACGAAATTGAAAAATTAGTAAATTATAAAGATTTCCGCCACTATTGTAATACACGAGCAATTCTGGAGTTGGTTCTTCATCCATGTTCTCTTGTGCAAAATCAACGGAATGACCCTCTAGCATATAAATTATCTTAGGATAGCCATTTTCAATTGTTAACAAATAAGTTTCGTTTGTGGGTAGGCAATCATCAGCATCATCAATGTAGAATATTTTTAAATCACGGATTTCCATGCTCTTCTTTGAATGAATATGAAACTCCATTTTGTTTGAGCCAGACTCAAATTTGTTGCACTTTTCCACAGATGAAAAACAATTAGTAATTCCGGCAATACTTATTAAAATCACGTATAAAGCATGTCTTATATGAGCCATTTTCACGGTTTACCTTGTGTCTTAAGATAGTTTTCAATAAATTGCACGGTGGTTCCATGCCCCTTAGTCGTATTGTAATAGACTTTCCAGTCCTGCGCATAAGAGTGAGCACCAGGTGATTCAATGAAAGATAGTTGACTTCTATATCTCCAATATTGTAAACCAGCCATCGCTGCAGCATATTTATCATTATTTCGGAGTTCAGAATGCAAATCACCACCATTTGTGAAGCTCATTACTAACTTTGCTATTTTGGGTTTATATGCAAGGACATTTGCCCATATATCATCATGCGTATTCGGTTCCATTTGAAACAAACCTTTTGCAGGGCCATTACTAAATTGATCCCTGTATTTAAGCGAACTTTCTTGCGCAGCAGTACCAACTAGAACTTCTTGGAATTCGGTTCGGTATTTTGAAAAAGTTTTGTCTATTTTCCCGAGCTCATCAATGGCAGGTTTAATCGAGTTAGTAAGCAAAGCATCTGCTTTCTTCTTGAAATGAAGATTATTATTAAACGTATATTTCTCAAGTTCATCCAAGTCAATTTTATACCCTGATGAATCGAACAAGGACCCCTCCCCAAACGTTCCATCTTGAGGCGCTAAGCTAAGAAGATACTTCGCTACTTCAGTATTGTCACCCCAATCAACGTCGGGCAACTCGTTTTTATCAAGAACCGCGTTTTGGCCCACACTGGCCAGCATGTTTGAACCAACTGGGTTATTTTTCCTAGGGGCAGAGTTTTGGACGCTTACTGGAACTACAAATAGTTAGATTTTTCCAATTCCCACCATTCCAAAAATAAACTCCAGTCATACCAGCTAACAACGGTACCATCGTAAGGCTCGCTTATCCTAGTACTACAAAATTGCTTACCAGCCAAAGAACTTATTTTTTCTAATGCTAAATCTCTAAGCTCGTAAAAATAATCGCTGTTCATCCCTTTCTCTGCAGCATAATCATCTTGCCTAAAATGTATCAAAGGAGATATTTCTCCTTTTTTTGCATAAGTATAATAATGATACAAAGCTATCCTTCTATACCCCAAATCATCTGAAATAAGATAATCCGCCATTATTTCTCTATAATTAGGATAGTTATCCTTTAACCAAACAAATAACTCTAAAGCTTGATAACAAACATATTTACTTTCATGCTTTAAAAGTTTTTCCAATCTACCCACTAAATATTTAAAAAAATCAGTACCGAATGTACCAGGCTTATTCTTTTCTAGAAGCGCGTTTAGAAAAAGAAACCCTGTTGATATATCAGCTTGGTCATCAGACGATAAACAATTATGTACCCCCTGTATTACGACTGAGTTTATACCCAGCTTTTGAATATCCGAATGGGTAAGAGTACTAGTATCCACACCAGTAGCATCTGATAGCAATTTTCTCAGTTCCTCTGATGGGTTCATCATGGTCTAGTTATCCATTTAAGCTCATTGACAAATAATGATTCAGTATCAATTTGTTTCACAAAATCAGAATGAAGTTCTTTCGGAATATATGTTTGAGTACCTGATCCACCTTTCACTCCTCCCTGCCAAGCTTGAAGCCCAGGCTTGATCTCAAACACTCCAAGTTGCTCGGCATTATTTCCCCATGCTTTGATATTAAACAACTCTTCTGCATCCATTGAGTTCAATGGCTTCATATTACTAAAGAATTCTCCAGTACCGCGTTGACCTTGTCTCTGAGCTTGGAAATACAGACCTGGCTTAACTTCCCCAAACCCTTTAGTTGAAAAAGAATCAAGCTTAGATGCACTTATATTTCCAGGTGCAATCAGGCTCGGTGATGGACCTGACTCAGGTATTACAACTGAAGATTTATTGTTTGGAACTACCTTTTTATAGCAGTTCCTTTAACAATTATATCCTCACCTACTTTCTCAATTGAATCTATAGAGTTAATTACATAGTTTGCAACGTCATTATCTTCATCTAAAGCAATATCAAGAATATCGAACTTATGGTAAGCATAAAGATATTCAAATAAAGATGCGCCTTCGATATCTATGAATTCAGATAATAACGGATAATCAGTAGCCCCCGGATATGGGGGCTCAAAATCACCAGCAATCTCGTCATCTTCTCTAAGTTCTTCAACACCATCATTGTACAAAGGTGTGAGCTTTTCTATAAAAACTCCTTTAGCAAATTTAATTTCGTAGCGGAAAGTCTCAAAGCCATCCCCTTTTCCGAAGCTAAATTGGCTAAACGTTAACGCATTGGAATCAATGTTCTTACCATCTACACTATATAAAATCATCTTTAACTTCCCGGAGGTAGAATAATAATTTTGCCATCAGGCGTTATCGTAATTGATCCAGATGGAATATATGGTTGACCAGCTTTCAAGTCTCCACCAGCTCTAGTCCCAGATCTTTGGAAAAATTGCTCTGGCGTTGTCATTGTTTCTATAGTTTTTGTACTTTTACCAGGAACAATAGTAAGTTCTTCCATTTTTAAGAAATTTGGATTATCAGCTGCGGCTTTATTGACGTTTTTAATTATTCTTTGAGCTTGCTTTTCAGATAAGCTACCGAAACCGACATCAATATCACTACCTTTGCCGAAATCGCCTCTTATTCGGCTACCACCAAATACTACTGTTGAATTTCTTTTTAGCCCCTGCTCTAAAATTAACGTAGCTTGCTCAGTTGTCAAATCAGGTACATGCTTTGATAAAAATGCAGACTGTTCTGCAATGCCTGATGTGGTTAATGTAGTTTGCTCAGGATATGCATTAAATACAGATTTATCTGTCCAGCGTGTGTTTGGAACTACTTATCTGTATAATACCATTCTAGAAAATCGAAAAAACTTTTGTATATCGGTTGCAACATCCTCTTGGAGAGTTTTTCCTCTTCTCCCCAGCTCACATCAAATACTTCATCGCTAACTTTGCTATAAAAATAGCTCCCCTCACCTTCAATAGACGAAATACGTAAATAATCTTCCATTCCTGGCAGTGAGCTATATTCACCTGATTCAGCATCTTCAATAATTTTTTCCAAAGTGCTAATTTCGCTACCGTTACCCACTACTGGGATAGCCACCAAAGTATAAAAATCAATAAAGGCAGAGTCAGCATTTCTTATTCCCAACTCTTTCTCAAAATAATTCTTGTCATCTTGCGTAACTATAAATTTTCCATCTTGTGCAGAAAAAACGCCGTCATAACACCACTTCAGGTTAGACTTATAGAAGTTTGAGACAATGTCCGGTAACAATTTAACGACCTCCGCTATTCGTTATCTCGATTAGTCGCTGTTGCCAATAGATTTTTCTGTCAATATCAAAAGCTGATCTATCAACAGGATATGTTGGATGTTGACTTTGAGTTGGCCCAGATCCCGCGCCATTCATTTCACGCCCTCTATTGGTTTTGTATGGGTGCAATGCCTCACCTCCTTGGCCTGTTTTTGACCGATGCGTTAAATCACTTAGTTCAAACAGAGGACCGTTCGCATTTTGGCGACTAAGATGCAATTCAATGCGAGACTGTACACCATTCTTCAGAACATAAGGAGCATTTCCCACTTCCAATAGCTCCCTATTTGTAGTTGTATAGGTCCTTTTGGTTTTTGGATTGGTAATTTTTACCACTAAATCGGGATCAATTTCTTGTTGAAAGACTTTGTATTTAATCCCTGTCCCATTTACTGGGGCTACCCACACAGCTTCGGTTTTAAAATAACTAGGATTCTTGGCGTTTTTCGCCCGTAGCGCAACAAAGTCTATCTTATTCGGTTCTACTGCTCCCTCAAGTTCATATTTGTTTGGAACTACTTATTAAAAAGCGCCTTCCTCAAGACTTTCTGAGCTTCTGCCTCTTCACCTGTAGACTCTTTAAAGCATTCATCCTGTACATCAAGTTTAAGTACGCTTCCTAAATCAGAGACACATTCCATAGCAAAATTATCTGCCCCTATATCCCTCAAAAGATCCTTACTCATCCACATAGTAGAACCAACACATTCAATATACCCATTCTTCAGATCCCATCGCCCTGGGTTCCTAGAAATATCAATCACTTCACTTTCAAGAGGAAATGGCAAACCATTGCTCTTCTTCGGTAGATTCGAATGATCTCGTCCTTCGGACTCATAGTAAGCAATATCTTCCATGTTTTGCCAACGGTCATATTCTCCATCATATAACCTAGCCTGAACAAAAAACGGGTCATTTACTATTTGAGTAACCCATTTTTCTGCATACTCTTTAGACGCAGCTAGATTCTTTATATCTAACCTGGAGAAATCCAGATCTGCTATATATGAAAACTCAATACTCCCCCCATCAAGCTCAATAAAGAAGCTATCGGCCTTATTCTTAAGAAGAGTTTCCGAAACATCAGTAAAACCTAGTTCTTTGCCAGTGAATCCATCCGCCACTTTTTTATCGGCATATATTTGTTTAAATTCTTCGGTAAGCTTATTCCATAACTTATAAGCTTCAGCGTAAGCTTTACCTCTAAGAACAATTTCAATTTGTACCATGATAATTATTCACCAAACTCTTTAATAATTACTGGAATATTTCGCTGCTTGCCATACTCAATTAAATGCTTCGCATCATTAAAACCACCTGGCTGAACCCTAATATCCAATATTTTCGTTGCCGGAACGTCGGAAACGGTAATGGTAGTCTTTTGCAAGTGGTCGATATGAGATCTCATATCATACTCCCAAGATTTACCACCAGTATTAACCGTTTTCAGACTAACAACATTGTTTCCTTGTTGGAAATCAATCGAAGGGAAGTTATTAGACTTAAATGGTTCGCCAGTTTTTGGGTTAATAGAGTTATCGGAACGAGCCCAATCTTTATAATCTGTTTCTGTAAGGTGTGACTCAATCTGTCTACCACGAACCTTCGGATCTAGATCCCAAACTTCTCTGCCTAACTTGTTTGGAACAACTTATCGCACAGTTACACTCCAAGAAAAGTCTGGATATCCATCATTTTCTGTGACTCCTAAGACCAGCTTTTTGGCACCTATCACGCACCTAATTTCGCCTAACTCTTCACTTATCTCATTAGGATGTAGCAGATCAACGAACTGCCTATAAAATGGCTCGGTATTTTTCGACTTCAAAATTAGAGTTAGCGCGTCTTTTAAACCAGGACTATTACTCTCCACAACAGCATTTGGAGTATCAACAGACAGCATAACTGGATTCATGCTTGAAGACAGAACACGTCCTATAAACAACTCACACAAAGATAACGCGCTTTCTGACGCCTCATTCAATTTGGGCGGAAGAATTATATCGACGGTTTTTTTGTTTTCACCAGTATTCATAGCACCTTCTTCCAACCCCCTCGAAAAGCTTGGTCAGGAAACTCTAATACCCATAATTGTCCACAGTGTTTGCACTTGTATTGAATTTTTATAAATGGCCCTGAATGATCTATTTGTCCGTAACTTTTCAACTCGCCCATTTCAACCATCTGGGCAATCCGCTGCCGAAATTCAACGAATTCCTTCTCAGAATTAAACCGTTCTTGGCACAACTCGCAGACTACACAACTCATGGCTTCAACCTAAAGATGTGGGTATCCTCTATGGGTACTGGATCAAGCAAGAATTGAGTCCATCCTCCCTGTCCAGCTTCTGGATAGGAATTTGTATAAACCTCCCACCCTCGTGTTCCTTCATTTCCAAATGGCCTTGCGACACTAAATCCGCGGACCTTATCTACGGGGATCGCGACACCATAAGTTGGTTCTCCCCACTCAGGCTTGATTTGAGCACCGCGAGCAATAGCACCACTGGAGTGCGAAAATTCTGTTGTTGAGTAGCCACGAACACTTCCATAACGCAGAGACTTATCAAGACCGTCTTCAGATAGATATCTAAAAATAAAATCCTGACTTTCTATAGACTCGGAGAGACGGCGTTCGTAGTTCAACTGCGAAAGCTTGTCAATCCTACCTGCACGCTCTTGCGGGCTTAGGTGACCATACTTTTCTTTCAGTGCTAATGAGCTTGCTCTCGCATCCAGAACAACCTGCGGTGCATTGTCTGGAACAAATCACAACAAGCCAAATTTTTCACCCTTACCAATTACTTCAATCGTAACTGAGTAGTCGGACTTTTTTATAGAAACATGTTCTATCAAACCATCAGTTAAATTCTCTACACAAAAATCAATTTTTTCCGATTCACTTTTTGGCAAGAAAACCTTATCAGAATACTTTGCCAAATAAGGTAACTTTTTAACTATTGGAATCCTCAATAACGGTGTGAGTTCTCTAAATACATCCAGGAATTTGTCGCTATCCAGAGAAGGAGATAAAATTTTCAAAGCTCTTTGAAAACTTCCGATATTTTCGTTTGCCACAAAATCATCAAAACTTTTACCGGAAACTATAGCAACCTTTCTAGTGGGTAGGCTTTTACCTTGCCAAATAGTAAGAAACGCTTTAGAAAACTCAATCGTTCTTAATTTCTCTGGCTCTTCTTTTAAAAAATCTTTTGCCAAATTAATGCTCATATGCGTCACCTTCTATTTAAAACCATAGATGGTTTTTATTCTATCCCATGCATCAAACCGTGTAGCCAGACTACCATTTTCTCCTAATAAAACCCTATTTTCATATATGGTTCCTAGTTCTGGTTTTCCTATGCTGTCTGCAAACTTTTGTTCAGCTAGGAATGCTCTCGCCTCAAGATAAGACTTATTAGACATATTTTTCACACCGGAAATATCATCGAAAAAGTGTTGCCCTTCATGTGCAGTAATTGTAGCAGCTCGTTTTAACCCAGTATTTCCGGTATAAATTAGATCTTGGTTTAACTCAATTTGATTTGTACCAGGAAAATACCGACCATTAAGCCCATCTAATTTCGAATAAACAATCTCAACTTTTCCATTTTGAATAGCAGTTGCCAATTTAACTGATCTAGCATCCCCAGTTTCCAATATACGGCTAATCATTTGAGGAGAAGGCGCTTGATTTCCGTTCGCTAACCTAACTCCATCACCCCCAAACATTACTTTACTTTCTAACTGAAGGTTGTCTGGAACAACCTAATCCCAAACATCAGTCAAGCTAACAAACAGACTCTAGATCCTTGATTAAAACCATAACCTGATCCTGATTACATTCAACAAAGAAACTGTCGATAGTAGAAGTTGTTTGCAAAGTAATAGATTGCTTAGCTTTAAGCTTTTCTGCTAGTTCTTTTGTTACATCTTCACGATTAGAATTAGTTATATGTACCGAACACACATCCTTACCATAAACAACCATAGCTTCGTAGGAATCTTTTAAAGACCACCATTCTCGACGATCTAAAACTCCAGCTGCCTGTTCTCTTATTAAATTAGCCATCAGTCTACCCTAATATTATCTGTAGAGTTGAATATGCTGCGCTGCCCAGCACTATTCAAGATCAAACTTTGACTTTGTTGCTGCCTAAATATATCCAATACCATACGATCCCCGGGCCAGCCTGATGCATCTAGTTTAATGTCTGTCGTTCCGGGATGAGTATGACCAGACCACTTATAGCCTTTATCAGCCAAACCTTGTAATTCAGATTTGGTTAATGGAACACCTCCAGCATTCCCTCTAAACACTAGGCGTTGACTACCATTAGTAAACAAAGCAAACTCATCACCTGTCTTTGCCGTAAGCGCTGCCAGATCAGTCACGCTTATTTGCTTCTTATGAAGAGTTGTACTTGATAATGTATCTGGTAATTGACCCAAAACCCGTTGTTGACGCTTTGACAAATCGCCAAAGCCCCAAGCTATTTCGCTAGGAGAACTAGCTGAAATCGTCTTGTTTGGAACTACATACTAAATCCGCTTTTCCAATCACTTTTAGTAGTAGGATCCGACCTCATTTCTTCTAAGAAGAACTCACACGCTGAGCTTTCATCCTCAAAACACTCTTTGCCAGTCTGCAATCCTCTCTCACTATAATAAACACACCACCGGCCATTTTCACAACGCAAGCACAACGCCTCGTCCTTTTGTTCCTCCTCCAATGAGTAAGAGCTAGGATTAAATTTCTCCTCACTCAACTTTCTTTGAAGATCATCTTTATTCATGCAATATCCCTCATCATTTTGTAACGCGCTCAAGATATTGGTTTGCTGGATTCAAGAGCTCCTTTACTGATTTTGGCAACTCGTATTGGGTACCATATCCAGGCATATCAAAAGCAGGTGCAGCTGGGCCAATGCGTGTATCCGGAATTTCTTGGAGAACGCGATACACATTCAAGTTACTCACATCTGTGCCGGGACGAAGGGATAATGTTTCTGGAGTTGTTCCTAAGGGGCTTGCGAATGTACCGCGTTCATTCCCGAGACGGCCTATTAGCTGTCCAGGTTGCAATGAGCCAATCTCATCAGCACCATAAACAAAACCTTTATTCTTCGGCCAATCCCAGAACACATTTTCTGCACCATACTTGCTGGTCAAATATTCATTCCATTGAGCGCCTGAAACTGCTCCAGTCTTGTTTGGAACACGATCACCGCCTTTATATTTTAATATACCGCCAGCAATAAAACCATATGTTAAACCACCCAATAGCTCTGGATTCTCCCTGTTCTGCCACAAGTTCCTCAGACTTTGGACCTTTCTATCTGAAAATTCGGTACTAGTAGGAAAACCCAGCTTATCTAACTTAAAGAAACTATTAAAATTTAAAGAGAGGTCATTAAACTCTTCCCAGATATTTTTTCCTATATCTAGCAAAACCTCTAAAGTCTCATTTGTCAATCTGTCACCAAGATCTTTATGAGCATTTAGGGTTCCTTTACTGAATCTCAATGCGTAATCACCCACATCTCCGTTTTGTTTCTGCTGGTTACTCCGGCCCAAAACAACCCCATTAATCTGATCAAGTTGCTGCATTGCCTCTTCTAAATTTTGTTGACTCTCAGAAACCTCTCCAACCCCCTCCTCCTTACTATGTCCCGCCAACGTCAATGGTAAATCCACTTCCTGGCCATGTAAGCGTCCTAAACTCCGCACCTTCCCAGTCAGTTTAAGATCCGTTAGCCTGCTGCTGTGTAAATTACCAACAGGAGCAGGCAATGAACGATCTCACTCAACCGTCCATCAAAAACATTCGCACGGATAAACGCAGCAAAGGCCCTGAGTATTGGCAGGCGCATATGGATGCGTTAAAGCAAAGTGGTATGACTAAAACCGGTTATTGCATGCATCACGGACTTTCTACGGCGACGTTTTTTAAGTGGGAGAAGAAACTGGCCAAGGCCTCGGCTTTGTTTGTTCCGGCTAAGTTGGAGACAGTGCCGGTGTATCCAGCCTCATCCAATGATCTGATTCGCATTGATCTGCCCAATGGTTGTGTGATTTCCTTGCCAGTGTCGTGTTCACCTACTGAGGGTTTACGTTGGATCGAGACCTTGATGCGTGCTTCATGCTGAAGCTAGATCGTGAGATTCAGATTTACTTTGCGATTAATCCGATCAATATGTTAAAAAGCTTTGATGGGTTATCCGCTTTAGTGGTGGATGTGATCGAACAAAACCCCCTATCGGGGCATTTGTTTGTGTTTCGTAATCGAGCCACTGATAAGATTAAATTGCTGATCTGGGATCGCAATGGTTTTACCATTTATTACAAAAGACTCGAACGTGGTCGCTTTAAGTTTCCTGAGCTAGATGACTGCACCCACTTGTCTATCACCCGCCAAGAGTTGGATTTGTTATTTGACGGGATTGATTTTACTAAGCTCAAACGATTACCCGCACTGCATTACACATCCGTGACTTGATTCTGGATTAACCTGCATTACAATAGCGCCATGCAGGCAAAGTCTCAAACACGCTATTCTTATTCTGAACTCGAAGCACTTGTGGTTGAACTTCAAAAAGAAGTGAACCTGCTTCGAGAGAAAAACCGGTTGTTGTTGCATCGACAGTTTGCTGCTAAATCCGAACAGATGACGGACGATCAGTTGTCTTTATTTAATGATGATTCGGTAACAGCAGAATCAACTCCTACAAAAATGAAGAACGATAACATCGTCGTACTCGCCTATCATCGCAAAAAACGGCAACGACTGACGTTTTCTGATGACCTACCTAAACGTAGAGTTGAGATTGATCTGGATGAACACGACAAGACCTGTGATTGTTGCAATACTCAACTCACGCAAATCGGTGAAGACATTACTCGAAAGATTGAATTTATCCCAGCGAAAGTCCAAGTCGTCGAATACGCTCGATTAAAATATGCGTGTAAATCCTGTGAAGACACCATTAAACGCCCACCCTTACCGAACTTTATCTTACCAAAAAGTTTCGCCACACCAAGTTTACTCGCGCATTTGATTGTGAGTAAGTTTGGTGATGGCTTACCGTTGTATCGCATTCAACAACAACTAGCGCGACAAGGCGTGCATTTACCGCGTTCGACTATGAGCACCTTATTACTCAAAGCAGCTGATTTGCTCGTACCAATTTATAAATTAATGATCAAGCAAGTATTGTCCGGCCCGCGTATTTGGACGGATGACACGATTCTACCCAAACAAAATGATGATCCAAATCGAAAGAAGATTATTCAATCTCGATTATGGGTATATATCGGAGGTCCACTCAAAGATCCACCCTTGGTGATTTTCGATTACACCAGCAATCGATCTTCGAAATGGCCGAAGGACTTATTAGCCCATTACCAAGGTTATAAGCATGCTGACGGGTATGGTGGATATAAATCGTTGCATGTAACCGGTAGCATTCACTATGTGGCTTGCTGGAGTCACGCACGGCGAAAGTTTTTTGAGGCTTCACAACTGACCGAACAAAGCGGTAAAGCCAAGACCATGATCAAATACATCAAACAGCTTTATCGGATTGAAACGGCTTGTGAGAAGTATGGCAACAAAAAACGTAAACGGTTTCGACGAAGATATGCCACACCCATACTCAACACCATTAAAGCCTATGCCGAGCAACATGCGCCGCTTATTCCACCCAAAACCAGTTTGGGTAAAGCGTTTACCTATTTACTCAATCAATGGCATGGCTTAGTTCGTTATCTCGATGCCGGTCACCTAACCATCGACAATAACCTGGCAGAACAACACATCCGACCCATCGCCGTTGGAAGAAAAAGTTTTTTGTTTGTCGGCTCCGATCGCGGCGGTCGTGCGGCTGCGATTTATTATTCGCTGTTGGCGTCGTGTAACAGTTTGGGGGTGAATCCTTATGCGTATTTGGTGGCGGTGTTTGAGCGTTTGCCGGAGTGTCTAAGTGACCAGGATTTTCAGAAGCTGATGCTTAAACAATAAGTGAAAATGTAAACCATTATTGTTCACCTATTACCACACGGCCAAACATCTCATTTACGAGGTTCAGGTATCTCCACACCTCGCTGCTTTAACGCGGCTAAGAGTTTTTCATACCAAATCTGTTGACTGTCGGGAACATTTACCATTACAGCAATTTGTGCCAATCTCTCTAATTCTACAGTAGTGCCCTTTTCTAAATAAAAAAGCCCTTTATCATAACGTCCCCAGACGGCAACAACGTGATCGGCTATAGTTCCGCCTTGGTTGTCAACACCATTTAAATCGGCACCATTATCCAGTAAAAAATCAATGCGTTTCCAATTGCGTCCATTAGCTATGCGTTGTAATAATGGCATACCATTCCAGCAAGTGATGTTGGGGTCACCGCCATGGCGTAACAATATTTTTAGATAGTCGATGTCGTCGGCTTGTGCAGCAAGTTCCATAGCTGAAAATTCAATATCGGTTTTGTAATTCGGATTCGCACCTAGCTGTAATAGTTTTTCCAAACCTTTTTTGGCTTTCGCAGCAATCAGCCACATTAAGGGTGAGAGGCCTTCGGATCCGACCGCATTCACATTGGCACCTGCTTTTACTAATCGATCGACTTCGGCAAAATCCTCGTCAATGGCGGCATAGATCAATTGTGAATCCAACGGCTTTGAAAACGATTGTTTCGCGGTTAAGCCACCCAGTTTTAATTCACCACAGGCGCTACACATGAAACTCATGCCGAATAAAAGAAATAAGTATTTTCGGAGTTTTATATTTTGAATCATGCTTCACCTTAATTGCAGATCAATTATTTAAACGCGTTGATAAAATATTGCATATCGTGCAAATCCACAGGGTCCAAATAACTTTGCCATGGCAAGGGCTGTTTCGCTTCATTTACGGCCGGTACGGCAATACGAGTGCCTGCGGCTTCTGGCATTTGTCCGGGGCCAAAACGATGCCAGCCAATGTCCCTACCATAAGATACATCATTAAGTGCCATAACAGCCGCGAGTAAATTTTTTGGGACTGTACCCCATTGGTTGAGGACGGAGTCCACCACTGGACTAGCCTGGAGTGTGCTCAATATTTCACCCGGCGTATAGAATGCGTAAACATTTTTCTTTAAGTGATTCCGATCCATTCCATAGCGCTCAATTGTACCATCACTGAGTCCTGCCGCGTTAAAGGTAACCGCACTGGATTTCAACCTGCCAGCTTGTGCCGAAGCAATGCCGCCACCGAGGGAGTGACCGGTAAAGGTTAGTGGTGATGAGCCTAACGCTATTTGAAGATCAATTGCAAGATTGATCCCAAATTCATATTGGGTCGAATTGAAATCGGATCCTTGAGCAATACTTGCTACTGCATCTTTAACCGCTTCATGCCGGCCCAATTTCGTATCCGTTCCTCGATTGGCGAATATAAATTCGCTTGTGCGATAATTAAAATAGAGTGCGCCTTGGTAGCCACTCTTCTTATCTACAAAATTTTCAGGTTTCATATCCAGGACATCAATAAAATCCCTACCCATGCGGTAAATATCCTCAGTGACTTTCTTTGGTTCCTTTCCGGTGTATTCTTGATAAACATCGTCAGATACCATAGCGTTTTCATACCAATCAAGGCTTCCACTAAAGTCCAGTCTGATTGGAGCGGCACTAGCAAGCTGCGAGTTATATAGCGTTCCGTTTTCATCAACTAGCTGTCCGTTCTTGAATGTGAGTATCGGTTTGGTTTCAACGGCATCGGATGATTGTCTATAAGGAATTTTGCCTGGGGCAGAGTTTTGGACGCTTACCTGGCCATACCCATTATACGTTTTACCGCCATTACGAATAAGATTGCGACCTGGCTGGATTCCCCCAAATAGCGGCAACTCACCCAAAGCAGATTTCCAAGCATCCTCACCAGACACGCCTTTGCGAATAGACTTGGTGTAGTGTTTCTTAATCGCCTGTCTTTGTCGGTGGTCGTTTATTTTCAACTCATCAAGTTTGTTATCAAACTTTTTGGTCGACTGCTCAGCACTAATATATCCCGACGCAGCACTACTTAGTGCCTCAACAGCAACCGTCCGCCAGTCCGGCCGGTAGTCTTTCAGAGTCATGGAGTTAACGGCTATGCGGCCAACTCCAGTTAACGCACCACGTATCGCATCGCCTGCAACACCCGCGAAACCCCATCCATCAACTTTCCCAACGTTGCTTGGTAATGAAGATGTGACTCCACCCACTAATGCGCCAACCGCTACATTCGCGAACAGATTTCCTGCTTGGCTATTGTATTTTTTACGCTGCTCAGTTGACTCCATGGCCATCGATAAGCCAGTCGATATAAGTGCTCGTCCCGCACCTTGTAGTGCACCCTTAACAACCCCTCCTCCTGTCTGATTCAATCCAGGTATTTGTGATATGATCGCGGCGATTGTCATTGATTTAACAATTTCTTCCTCGTCAATTTCATCGATGTAACCAACATTCTTCATGTATTTCTGTATGGCATACGAGGTCATTCCGGCAGCAATAATCGCCCCTTGCGGACCAAACACTATAAAAGCAGCAATAGATATGACAACAGAAGCAACATTCATCCAAAATATTTCAGACTTCGAGGGTTGATTCCTTGCAGGCATGCTTGGGTCCGTACTTCCAATTATCTCTCCCGGACTATAAGGTTTGAAGGTATCGGCATTGTTATGAATGTTTGTGACAACATTCGGAATGATTATGGATATTCCAGGTGTTAAATCAATATTGGTGATATTGTTTGCGTTTGCAATCACATACCAAAGACTAGCATCTCCCCATACTTTACCTGCAATCGTTTCCAAAGTGTCACCTTGCACAACGAGGTATTCACTGGCTGTATTCGCAGGATAGTTAGCACTAATGGCTTGATAATTTTGATCAAAGTCTGCTGAAATAACTCGATTCTTCCCTCTTTTTTCGTTATCTGCAATCTCCTTGTTTGATAGTCGCGACTGGGCAAGTATTTGTGTATAGTCGGTTTCACCGGCACCTCGGTTGGATACTTCACCAATACCCCGTCCATTAAGATAGAAATAGCGGTTTACATCGTAATTTGTATTATCGATTTCATTACGCATAATGATTCGGCCGTCGGCATCAACCGTAAACTCAACTCGGCGCTCATATTTGGTGCCATGTAGTGGTGAGTTGGAATCATCCATTCTCATCAAGTGTCCATTTTGGTCATAATAAAGGTGAGAATACCCGTCAACAAAACCACGTGAATTTACATCCGACCTACCAACACTCTTTTTTGCAGAATCCCAATAGCTATAGAAATAGGAATTCCTGAAATTCTTTTGTTCCTCAATGCTCTTTACTTGATATGAGACATTCTTTTCAGCTAGATCTAAACGATCTATTTCACGATAGGTGTAATCGTTATGAATTGTTGACTGCTCTTGCAAATATAGAAATTGATCCTCAGAATTTTCCACTCTTTTACGATACTCAATACGAGAGATACGACTATCCAGATCATAGCTATAGTCGTATTGTTGTACAGACTGGGGTGGAATTGTGGTAACAACAGTTTCTATATCTGGGTCATATAAATGAGAGGAGCTCGTTCGACCTAGCGCATCTAGCAAGCGCCGAGACACTAAATTTTTGTCTTCAACATTATCGACTATTTTTCCGTGTTCAACAGTTTCTAAAATACCATTTTTTGTATATCCATATCGTTCGATCATAGTCGTATTCGCGCGAATATAGTTAACGCCAATTCGCTCACCTGCAAGATTATACAGGACTTCATATCCTTTATTTTCTGCAATTTCGACATTGCCAGACCCACCGACATCGAGTCTACCTTGTGTAATTCTAAATCGGTTCATTGAGTCGTAGTCATACCAATGTTCCTGGACGAAATCTCCAGTCGCTTCTCTATAGTCTGCTCCTCGATGAGCGTTAAGATCAATACCACCGTGGTACTTGGATACCACATGAATGCGATTTCCCATTTCGTCGTAATCATATGTAATATTGAAAAACGGATCGTTAATCTCGACAACACGATTGTAGTCATCATATATCGCTATCGTATATTGATAATCTTTTCCAATATCGGCATTTGCTCCCTCTTCGTAAACCGCTTCATAGGTTTTGTTACCATTGTTGTCGTAGCCATACCGACTAACCAATCTAACACCATCATTTCCACCGTTAAAACCATAATCTACTTTTGCCTTTAATGACCCGTTATCATTGTAGTCAAACTCAATCACTTGATCATAATCAGAATGATTAGTCATAAAATTGTTCAGACTATAGCGATATAAATCCATGTAGTCATAAGTAAAACCATGTAGCTGTGTATCAATATTATTCCATGCGGCATCAGTTGCAATAATTGAAGCACCCGGATCCGTATTACCGATTTGATAGCGCAACTGCCCCCTTGCATCATAAAAATAGCGATAGCTACGGTTTCCGAGATCACGGTGGTAAACGAGCTTATTGAAATAGTCATATTGGTCTGTGATGGCTCGTGTTTCATAGTGCGGAATAATAATTTGAAGTCCAGCTTTCAAATCCGCATCAGTAATGTTATTTGCTTGACCTATCGAATTTGACATGTCTTCAACATTTAGTAAGCTATAGGCTATGGACGCCAAGGTATCGCCAGTTTGGACAATATAATTTAATTTTTCCCGACGTCCATAAAGGTAGACGGTTAATGTGTTTCCGACCACCAGTGTTTCGTCAACGACACCATTATCACTTCCAATCCGGTTCGCTACCTCAGAGACTCTCAACAACTGTCTTGCAATAGATTCTAGCGTGTCACCGGACCTGACAATATACAAATTGCCAGAATAGGTTGTTTTGCTGAACCCCCCTTCCTGACCATTAAAGGTGAGATAGTTATAATCGTAACGAGTAACTTTATCACCATAGCTGACATGTTTTACCACCCGTCCTAATGCATCGAAATAAGTCCGCTCTCGTCCACCGCCTTGGTCATGGAGAATTTCGTCATGGGAATTTGTATCCGGGTCAGTTAGATCGAGTGATGTATCAACTAAATTGATATGTGCAATTCGGTTACCATTTTCATCATATTCGTACTTTTCAACATTGTCGTATATATTGCTAGTTTCTTCAGTAATACCACCAAAAGAGCCTAATACATATTTTATAACATTATGTTTTTCTTTAGTAACATAGGTAATTTGGTTATTGTGATCAAACTGATATTTTGTCACGCGATCTGAGTCAGCTGTTAGCTTCTGACGTTTTTCAATTACATTACCAAAGCCGTCATAGACATAGGTCATTCCGCCCCCATCAGGGTTGAACTCCTGCTTGAGGCCATTTTGGTCATAAGAGAATCTTTTTAAATTGTTGCGTGCATCTGTAATTCCAGTGACATTACCCAGCTTGTCATAGTAATAAATCGCATTGGCATCCTGAATAGTTTGAAGCCGACTGTAATAACTATTTCGAATTGGATCTTTTCGCGGATTACTTTTTCTAATTAGATTACCCATCTTGTCATATTCAAAGTAGGTATAGATATCTTTGCCATCTTTTTCTTGGACAATTTCTCCAAAAGCGTTGTAGTAGTGAGATTTGTGAATTTGTACAAACTGGTCTGGATCGCTGTTATCACTAGAATTCACGCGACGATGTGAGTAAAGTGACGCCTCACCTGTTAAATCGATGGACAATTGTCCCTGCAATACTTTGGCATTGGGATCATTTGGTTTATAGGTATAATTAATAACATAGTCACCGGAATAGCTTCTTGGAACTGAATATCTTTGTCTCGTGCTGTCCGTTATAGTACGGAAAATTATTTCTTTGTATGTTTCACCGCCAGATTGTCTAATTGTTGCTGACAGTGTTCCTTGTGCTGGATCAACGTTTTCAAGATATACATCCCTGATATAATACCAAGATAAGCTAGAATCCATAAATGGAAATGAAGTAACGCGAGCCTCAATCGAATTATCACCATCATCCGAGCTAAAAGCGTTGCCATCTAAGCGCAAATGACTGCCTGGTTCTACTGATGGGTTATTAGATAAATTCAGAATTACTTTCCCTGTATGAGGCGTTAAATCTGGGTTTGTTGCTTCATTGTCATAATGATATTCATATTTCAACTCAAACTGTCCTTCGAGTCCAGCATCGCCAAAATTCCAGGTTTGCCAGGAAGGATTAAAACCACTCGGTGTATCAAAATGTTCAACAGTAACCCACTCAGTTTCACCCACCCGTCTAATCTCTACCGTTAGGGTGCCCAGAGACTTTGGTACATTCTTTAATATAATATCTCGACCATAGTACTGGTCGACAGCAACGTAATTATTCTGGCCGTCCACGTCACGAAAGCTTCCTGATACCGACGCAATGGTATAGCCATTCTTCTTGATTGTGGCACTATATGTCCTGGAACCAATATCATGTCCTTTCGGCGTACGATAATGCGCGTCCTTACCGCCACTCCCATATGTGATAATTTTTTCTTCTTCATTATTCGGATTAAACTCTAGCACCAGACTACCTTCACCGTAGGAATTCTTGATTGAATCCACATTCGGATCTACGGCATCCCACCAAGTCTCCGCCCAGTCTTTACCTACAGCGTCATGAACACGTAGATGTAAACCACCATAGGGGGTAACTTCAATATCAACTTTTCTATCACTTAATGTCTGGTATAGAGTTTGTGAAATCGACTGAGTGTGCGATGGTTCGTAAATATGAACAAGTTCGTTTCTTTCATTGTAAACGCTTGAACGATAAACAGAAGGAGCATTGTTATCAGTGATTGATGGCAGGATCTCTTTTGTCGCATTTCCGTTACGATCATAAGCATATTCCTTGACCACACCATCGCTGTTAGTTTTAATCAGGTTGCCGTTGCTGTCATATTCAAAAAACACTTGCCTGGCTTTGTTAGCTTCTGGACGTGATAGTTGAAGTGTATTTCTTTCGTATGCGCCCTGAAACGCTGCTTTTTCATAGCCATTGTATTCAGTGTATTTGTTCTCAAAGTAAGCATAGACAGAAGAATTTTTCTCTGTCCTTTTTCCACTGACTATGTTCCTATTTAGTCTATCATAAATGTATTCCGCGATATCTGTAAAAAGGTTTCCATCTGCATCATGTCTATTTAGGCTTTGGGTTCTAACATTACCAACAGCGTCGTAAGTATACTTGTTATTGGCACCATATTCTTCACTAACATTGGCATTGAAGTTTGCATCCCAATCCTCCAACAACCTCCCATCAACTCCGTATGAGAATTTTTGTATTTGATCAAGGTTCGCAAGAGAGGGAGCACCATTAAGAGGAATATTTCTAGACTCACTGTCTTTCTCAGATGCAATATTTCGCGCCTCGATCACATTCCCATGTGCATCATATATATTTTTTGTAGATTTAAGACCTGATTTTTTTGTTAAGAGGCGACCTAAAACATCGAAACTATAATTTGTAGTATTTGACTCCGCGTCTACTATAGTGGTTATATTTCCCATTACGTCATAGACATATGCAGTAACACTATCTTCAAGCACTCCAGATTGCATGTTACCGTTACTAAAAGAGTATGTTTGAAAATTTTCCAAAGAATCCGTTTTCAGCCTATTTAATTTGTCGAATGAATAATTTTTAATTCTCGAATCAGAATATTGATTATCTCTTAAATCAACACTTTCTATCACAAAATTGTAACCACCATTCGTTGCAACGTTCACATTAGACAAATTAATCGAACCGCTTTTTATTACTCGATCGTTATCTTGCAGAATATATGATACCGTTGCTCTTCCACTAATGTTACCGACATCAAAAAATGCTTCGCCATTTTCATTCACCATAACATCTACTGGTGTAGCAGTCGTTTCACCTTCTCGCAGCAGGCTCGCGCTCCAGACTCCACCAACATAATCAACGTCACTAATCTTCAAACGATTGACATCAAATGCTGAGTATCCGGAATGCCAGCCTTGTGATCCAAGCATAAGATTCGTATCCACTCTTGCAATTTCAAAAGAGTCTGAATTGCTTATAAGTGTGATAACAAACTCTTTGATTTCACCAGTATTATATGAACGAAGAGGTATTGTCCCTTTGGTAAGGATTGTCGTAGTAGGAAAAGTTGTGTGATAAGTGCCATCCGCTCTCGCAGCTCGAATAACGTAATAGTCGCCTTGTTTTAAGGTGGGAAGATTTATTTTTACGTACATCACAGAAGGCATCCCATCGCCTACCTGCCAAAAGTAAGGATAAAAGTAACCTTCCTCCAAATTGACTTGAACGATTCGATCCTCGTAACCGTTTGTTTCAAACTTCTCAAGCACTTCTAATAAAGAAGTATTTTCATCCACCACATCTCTTAAACGTATCGAAGCCTTCTCTTCTCTAATCGCATTATTGAATGCATCGTAATTCCACTGGGTTGCATATCTTAGTGCATCAACTGTGACTCTTTTATTACCTTTTTTATCATAATAATGAAAAATAGAATTTTCGTTTCCATCTACTTCTCTTACTAAGCGGCCTTTATGGTCATAGTATTTCCGAATCACCGTTTCGCTGACATAATTTTCTTCCTTAATAAATTGATCATCACCAGGATCACCAATGGGCACCATTCTATCTTTTTCATAACGATGCTCTGCCGGAAGTTTTGTCTCCACAATTTGATTAAATGCATCATAACGATGTGTTAGTTGCATGTAGACATTTGAGACTGTAAATTTGTAAATCGAGTCTGCGAAGGTTGCAGTATCACGATATTTTCGCTCTTCAATAATATTACTCACAGAATCATAGGCAAACGTTTTCAAGAACCCTTCCGCATCGTGGGTGGCTATCCGTCGTCCTAAATTATCATAATAATGCTGAGTTATGTTTAGATTTGCATCAATTTCACGGACCAAATTGCCAACAACATTGTATTTTTGTTCGATTGTGGTCGTTATACCCACGCTATCACCGGCACTCAATTTTATTCTATGGTTTTCCGTTTTAACCAGTAAGTTTAATTTGTTATAGGTATAGCTTCGACTTCGCTCTTCCTCCATGCCCGCTGCTTCTCGTGAAATGCGCCGGTTTCCGAATGCATCGTAACTGAACTCATTTGTTTGTCTTTCAAAACCTGTAGTTTCAAAATCGATAAAAGGCAGCAAGAATCGCCCATCCATGCCTACCTCAATGGATTCACGATCGCTGATTCCACCTTTGTTAGCAATCGGCAAATACTCACTCGTCAAATTTCCTTTGCGATCATAATTGTAGTGGTATTGATAACCAAGCGAGCGTTGGTAGTCTGGGTCTAGAACATTTGTTATAGGTTGATGACCTAGTAATTTTCCAATCTGATTTCCAAACGCATCATAATCATATTTTTCTTTTACCGATTCTGCATTGGTTAATTCAGTTTTGCGGTTCAGTTGATCGTAGTTCAGTAAGGTCTTTTGATCTTTATCAGTATTAATCTCCAAAAAGGTTTCGAGAATCTGACTTTCCGTGGTGTTGTCATCAACAGTATGAGCGGCCGCAATTGCGGTTGCATATTGCATCGTACCCGTTAGATTACCCATTCCATCATAGGCTTTGGTTGTCACATAACGCTCAGGATCAACCACCAAAGTATTGCGATCAAGCTTATCGTAGTAAAAATAACTTATTGTGTCATAGGGTTCAGTAATTTTAGTAATATTACCAAACGCATCATAATCGGTTTTCTTCAATTCAAAAATATTGACGGTGCTACCAGCGCCTTCCTTAATCACTGATGCCGTCTTACGATTTAGCTGATCAAATGTCTGATACGTTGAATAGTAGTTTAGTAATGTATCTTTTTGATCCTGTGTTAACTGGATATAACTTAAGTTTGTAGTTGCCGTTAAACCGAGAATTAATTTACGTTCATTATCAGCCCAATCAGAATCAGTTTCTGTAAGCTCAATACCGCGTGGATCAATAATCTTTGTCTGATTACCAAACGCGTCATAACCGAACTCACTTGAATAGGCCATTTGAGTTTGTGGATGTGCGGTATCAAGATTAGCTACAACACTGGCAGCCTCGAGATAAACTGTACGGCGTGTTAACAGACCACGCTGACTAAATTCTTGCGTGGTGCGTTGCAATTCATCACCACTGATATTGAGTCGCTTAACAATCGACGTTGTATTACCAAATGCATCGTAGCCATACTCCGTTACCAAGTCTCCATTCTCATCAGTTGAATGCGTCGTATACGACACATTCTCAAGTATCTCTTGATATAATCGCCCGGCATCATCGTATACATAACGGGTACTGCGATCACCACTTGTTGTATCACTATTTCTATACAATAGGTTCGTACCACTAACTAGTAGTTGAATATCTCCCTCATTTCGAACATCAAATCGTTGTGTTGCCAAGGTGGCGACACCACTTTCTGGAAAACCTTCCGCTGTTGTATCGTTAACAACCTGTAGTTGGTTAGCGTATTGAGTTACCCGAGATAGAAGATCACCTGTATATTCTCGTCCAGTGACATAACCCTCTGCATCGACACTGAAACTCACTCTACCTGCAGCGTCGTACTGTTGAAAACTAACACGGTCTTTACCACTCGTCGCCGTAACAAGTGGCGTTGTTTCAGTGACATCCACCACTTGTCTGTTCAGAGTATTAATACGCGTTTCTAAGTAGGTGTTCCACTCAGCGGCTGTAGGAGTAGAGTCTTGATAGGAATTAATAGTGAGTGCCTGATAGAAACGCGAAGCAACAATTGCCTGTCCCAATGCATCGTAGCTTGTCTGATTAACATACCCCAAGGCGTCTATCGAGTAAATCTTGCGTCCGGCATTATCATAAAAATAATGATTAATCTGATCAGTAGACGAATTACCCGCTAGGTTTCCTCGAATAGTCGCCTCTTTATAATCCGCAAATGTAGTTTCTTTTGAGGCATAACGCATGCTAAGAATAACTTGGCCACTAGCGTCATAACGTTTTTCATTGACGTAGCCCATGGCATCCACGCTATAACGCAAACGGTTTAGCTTGTCGTAAGCAAAGTGATCGCCCTGATCATTTGCAATAACATCGGGACGTTTCTGGAGAATTGTTTGCGCGAGTAATTCAGTGTTAGTGCTATTTATCGTAGCAAGATCGGTGGTAGATACTGAATTAGCCAGCCTAGATTGACGAATCACATTACCATTGTCGTCATACTCGTACACAGTATAGTTGCCCACTGCATTTACCGTTACAGTCAGGCGACCATCGTCATCAAAAACTGAATAATCAACGATATCTTTTGCAAGGTCCGCTGATGCCGAGACTAAACTCAGAATGTCGGCTTCCGTTGAATGATCATCAAGAGTAGTTGTGGATATGGGCAAGGCATACTGAATTGTCTTAACCTTGTCCCCTCTGTCGTTATACACCGACTCAACCACTACTGCTAGCTGACCTGTTGGAATAGGATCCAATTCCATGTATTCAAAATCAAGAACGTCAGCATTCTTGATGGAATAACGTAACCGATTAACATCATCATAAACATATCTCATGGAGTGTGAGGTATCTTCCGCGCTCAAATCGGTAGCGAAAGCAACTTCTGAGGTTTCACTAAATGCACCAAGGGCCGGGGTAAATGGTAGAACTGTAGCAACACTTAACTCTAAACCATTACGCAATAGAACTAACTCATATGTAAAGCCGGATCGACCTCGCCTGTAACGCCCAAAATCAGAGTCAGCTGGAGAATCATAAACCGTAGTTCCATTCTCTTTTAACAGAATCCGGTCGGTTGCTAAAGAAGTTACATTTGACCACATCACATAGTAACTTGAGGTTAGCGTTTGATCATCAAAAGCATAATTCAATGTTAACGAGCCACTCAATCCGCTAACATCTACTCGTCTGTAACCCTCCACCTTACGCACCATATTATCCGCAGCATCATAATAATATTTAGTAGTAATATTTAACCCACCCGGATCAACAATCGTATCTGTGCGTCGACCTAAGTGATCGTAAATGTATTGTGTTTCCCTGGCTTGTGTACTATTGGCGCCTTCGGTAACCGTTAATTGACGACCTTCTGCATCATACGTATATTCGGTCCGCAGATTTAAACCACCATTGACGGCATCAACAACGACGGCTAATACATTACCCGCACGATCATATTCGGTATCCGTATGTACACCGTTGGCATCAATGGTTGTAACTTTGCGACCCAGACCATCAAAGACATACTGGGTTTGAATATTCAGTCCAGTCTCATTGTCACCCGTAGTGTGAATCGTCATGGGATCAACGGTACGGGTCATCACCCGATTGGCGGCATCATATTCAAACTTGGAATAGACACCATTTTTATCCACGGTGTGGGTTAATCTTCCCGCCTTGTCATACTCACTAGTTATTGTGTTATTGAGCATGTCAACCACTTTAACCAGCTTGCCATTGGTATCATAATGATACTCTGTACCATCATTTGAATTTGCTGCCGACTGATTGCCGTCAATGATTTTAATCGTTTGACCATTGCGATCCGTAATGGTCTGTGTCTGAATCAATTCAGGCGTCGTCACCGTCAAGGTATGCGTCGCATCATCATACGCATAAGTGGTTACATTCAAAAATGCATCGGTCATGGTCAACACTCGACCAAAGGCATCATAAGTTTGTGAACGTGATACGTCTAATGCATTCCTTGTTTGTACCTGTCGCCCCAGACGATCATATCCAAACTGAGTGATGTTGCTATTACCATCGGTTGATTGAATCACACGACCAAACGCGTCATAGGTTCGCTTGGTTTCGATTTCGAGTCCAGTATGACCCGCGACAGACACGTCTTTAAGGGTTGAGGTTGAAAGACCGCGACGATCATAAACATACGTGTCGCTACGACTCGTTTGCCCGGTAAGTGCTTGACTGACAGGTATCAGCGTAGGATCTTGCTGCTGCACCGATGAACTTATTTGACCGAACGCATTGTATGCATATTCGGTGCGTTGGCCTTCGCCATTGATGGCCCGCCATATGGCACCGCGAAGATTGTAAGAAGACTGAGTTCGACTATCGACCATCGTATTTCCACTAAGCCTATCAAGAAAAGATGGAGTTACCAAGCCACCGGTCAACGTATTACTATTAGTGATGCGGGTGGAGTACGCAACGGTTTCTTTCACTTCACCGAATTGGTTATAGCTCAATTCGTTGACTTCGGCGACATTACTCAAAACCTTACCACTTTCATCCAGAGTACCGCTGACGTCCTGTGCAGTAAAACGCAAACGACCATTATCATCATAATAGAACCAAGTTCGATGATCGTTTTGATCTTTGGTCGACGTTCTTAATCCTTGCTCGTTATAGGTATGAGTAACTCCATAGATTTCCCAAAGTAAATCTAATTCAGATTCACTAGGATTTATTAATGTGTCAAGCTTGGCGATACCTTGTGCATTAAGTTGCTCACCAATTAAGCGTCCTTGAATATCATAACGTAACAACGACGACCGCTGGTTATGAGTATAAGAAAAACGACCCGGCAAATTCAGCATTTCCCCAACCGTTGGGGAAGCGGCACCCATGAGTTCCGCAAACGCCACAAAAGCATTGGCATTCGCTGTGTGATAAACCGATCGAACAATGCTTTCCCACGTATCACCTGATTGTACGGTATAACCATTTTCTGGGGCTAAACTGACATCAAGATCGGCAAACTCAAGCAGAGCATTGAGGTAGGAATCTGTTTGTCGAATCAGATTACCCACGTCATCGTACGCATAACTCGTCACTAACCCATCAACAGAATTAGTCACTGTTTCCATCTGATTTAATTCAGTGTAAGTCTTAACAATCGTTTTATCATTCACATGCGCCAATCGTTTCTGAATCAAACCATGCGCAACACTAACGGAATATGTATCTGGTGTTGCAACAACTTGCTGATGTTCGCCTGTGGTAATGGATTGTATTTGCAGATCACGGCTCGTAAGATCATTATTCACAAACGTTAAATCAATCGTGTACGTATCCCGCTGATCAAACAATGCATTAATCTGGTAGTCTTTAAAGTTTTCGCTGTCGACAACAATACTGTCAACCAGTACTCCATCGACGCGTACTTCCATGATCGGATATGTTCCATCGGCCGGAATGCCTTTCGCGCTTATGATTAATGCTTTGTTGTTGTAACGTATGCTTTCTGTCTCGTTGCCGTTTAGGTCATAGGAAAATGTACTTAGGTAGCCTTCTGCATCATGATTGGCAATCAACTGGCCTTTGGCATTGTAGAAATTGTAGCTATATTGATCTTTGGCTAAATTTCTTACGATAGCATCCTTCAATTGCTGTAAACTTGCACTGGCTAAATTCGCAGTACTGCGATTCGCATAGGCGCTGGTTTTCACCACTTGCCCTGCCGCATTATATTCTGTCTCGGTTAAGTAACCTTCCGCATCAAGCGTCGCAACAAGTTGTCCATCATTGTTATAGAAAAACCGAGTGCGTCGATCGTTATTCGCATCTTCGTTTACATAAGTACCTGTTGTTGAATCGAGAAAATATTCTGCTCTGGGGTTATTCGGCATCCCAGTGATAACAAAAGGATTCGCATAAGCAATACTGTGAGTGAGTTGATTACTTCCATCATAGAAATGTTGAGTAACTGCAACCCGTGTCACATCATTGTCATACGGCGTTAATTGCATCACCAATCGATCTGCATCGTCGTAGATAAAATAGTTGATTCGGTCGCTGGGGCTGCTATTGGGTTTGATTGCGCTTAACTCATAGAAATTGCTGCCTGCAACATAGGGATAATTGACGATCGACTGGAGGACTGGCGTCGAATATTCAATGGTTTTTATTACCCGTCCCGCATCGTCATAAACGGTTTCAGTCAACCCGCCTTCTTTATCCACCGTCGCCACTAAACGATTTGTAGCATCGTAGTAATTTTGGGAATAGTTGCCGGTTTGATCTATAGTCAGGCGCAGGTTGCCGGAGGAATCATACTTGTATTCAATTGTTCCCAACGGATTCAACTGACCATCCTGCTGAGATTGTGATATGGCATAACCGTGTGAATCGTACACAGTGGTTGTCTGCAATTCATTTGCATCGGTTCGAACAATTTGATTTCCGACATCATCATAGAAATAAGTCGTCGTATGATTCAGTGGTTTGTTTGATGCCAGTAATCGTCCTAATCCATCATAGGTGAACGTTGTAATAAAGTCTCTTGTTTCACCCGTTGCTGCTGCTTGAGCCTCAATCGTTTCAATGAGAATGCCTTGGGCGTCATAAACAAAATGTGTGGTACTGGCAGTGGTAGTGACGCCCGCACCGGTCGTTGGATTAATCGAATCAAAGGTGGTCACCGTGCTTATATTGCCGCGGAAATCATACGTCGTATCACTGCGCTGTAAAATATTGCCCACGTTAACAACCGAGTTGTAGGGCGCTTGATTCAATAATGTTGCGGATATAGGTGTAGCGGGATCTAAAGCACTGGTATCAATATGCCCCTTATAAAGGATTTGGCTGATTTGTCTCCCTTGCGTATCATATACATATTCATTGACGACACCCTCGGAACTAACTGTAAATACCAAATGTTGCTCTGCGTCATAGATATAAAAACTACTTTGTGCATCTGAGGCACCGACACCACCGGTCCCAGTGTTATTGATATCCGCACCATCGGGGTCATTCACGCGATAACGGGTTTCGGAAATAATTTGATTAACATCATTATATTCATAATCAACACGCACGCCTTCACTATCAATCATTGACGTACGATTGCCCTGATCGTCATAAGCAAAACGCGTTATATTGCCATTTTGATCGGTAATGGACGTTATGTTATCGCTGCTGCGACCATCCTCATCATAACCATAAACCATCCGATTTTGATTTTGGTCATAGAACTCATGTAATCGATTCTGCTCATCAAGAAAATAATTCGTCTGTGTATTGCGAGTCAGATCCTCAACCATCGTCCGGGTGGATGTTGTTTCATTTTTCACATAATAGAAATTGAGTGGCATGATTAAATCCATGCCTTCGACGAGTGAGGTGACGCCCTGCGAGGCAAAATATTCCTGCAAACTCACAGCGAGTTGTTCGTCGCCATAAATCGCAAACGCAATGTTTTCCCAAGTGTCACTCGCACTAACCGTGTGAAAGGGTGGGAGCGTAAACTCTTGATAAGTGGGTGAAAAGAAATTGAAGGTATGACTACTCAGATTATTTTCAATCAGGCCACCACCCACACTGCTCCAGTCATTCCATAGATAAAAGGCCTGTCCTTGCTCGTCCAGTGATAAATCGACCAGAACTTTATTACCAGTTCCCACACCATCTTGAGCAACTTCGTCACTCCAGCCACGACCGGGAACATAGTATCTGCTTTTAACAACTGCGGCGCCCGACGCACCATCTTCCCAAAGTGCGACGATACGCCCTTGTTTGTCCTGCTCAATTCGGTAATCAAAATAATTCGAATTACCTCTGGATGTAGCGCCGAGTAATTTAGTGTCACTCAAACCGTTAACAGAATCAAAAACTCGCGTATAAAGATTGCCGCCATTCTTCCACGTCACCAACCATTGATCACCATCCAACTTGAAGATTTCTGGATTGATATTCGTGTTATATAAAGTGCTTGAAATCGTATCGACAACAAAACCCGTTGACCAAGCAGCGCCGCCTTCTGAATACCATAGATTGATTTTTGGACTGGAGGCCTGTACAAAAACCATAAGTCGATTACCCAAGCCATCACTTTCTAACTTAATATTGTTGCCACCATCTAGTACACCAAAACCCGGAATACTTAACTTTTGTGATGCAGCCCATCCTGTAGCTACCGAATAGCGCATGGTGCGAACTGCTCGGGAAATTTCCCAAACCACTTCCAAACCACCATCGGGGAGAACAGTGGCATTAAAATCGGCGTTGTAGGTGCCACCCAGATAGGTTTCACCAATCCAACCCGATCCCAAAACATAACGATCGGCTTTAATGGGTTGTGGATTGGTGGAGGTATTACCTTCAGTCCATACTAGATAAACATCACCATTATGGCCTTGATGTAATTGAAATGGTTTCCATTCGGGAAAGCTCACCGGTGCTTTAACAGTGGGTGCGCTCCAACTATTCGTTGATGCATCATAAAACATCACCATTAAATTGCCGGAGGTATTGGCAAGATTCATTTCATAATATGCAACGGTAATATTGCCCGCGTCATCAATTAATACCTGGGGCGCTTCCATACGCGTGGACATTGCTTGCCCATCCACCAATGTTATTGCAGCTTGCCAATTTACATTAGTACCGCTTTGTTGATAGCGACTGATATATAGACTTTTAGATTGTGCAATACTTTGATCGGCCAAGACATCATTATCAATCCAAACTGCCACACCCTGCCCGCTGGTGTTAGACGCTACATCGATACTTTCTTCCGCTTGCGCCGATGTGCTATACACGGTGTTGGTTGCGACGGCGTGTTCCGCATTGCTTAGCCAACCAGGATAGAAATCACCGGCATAAACAATCTTTGTAGTCTGTAATTGTTCTGGAAGGGCGATAGCAGAGGCAACTTTATTTAAGTCGAGATTAATGCTTTTGTTTACAAATTCACCACTAACTATTTCCGACCAACTCAGTAATCCGAAACCTAGCTCATTCACACTTAGATAAGGACCATAAATACTACTGTCACTTGCGGCCACCTGACTCGGACTTGTCCAATTTGCACCATCAAGTGAATAACGCACGAAAAGCGTGCTCGGACCATTTTGTTCACGCCACACCAGTGCCATTCGACCTTGATCATCTTGATGAACCTCATAATCAAAATAAAGATAATGACTGGTGAAGCTTTGCTGGGTCGCCACGGATGTTGTTGTCGACCAGCCCGTTGCTGAATCAAATCGCTTGGAAAACACTTCCTGGTTATCCTTCCAAAACAACACCCAATTGCCTTCCCCTTGATTGAGCAGTTTTAGATCCTTATTGCGATAGGTGCTTGAAGTTAATACGCTATCGATATTTTCAGTGGTTGTGGTATCACTCATCGCATCATAATACGATGTACCTAAAACACCGGCGTTGTACCACACCATGAGGCGGTTTCCTACAGTGTCGCTATCGTGGGCGATATTTGCATAGGTATTTGTAATGAACTGATTCTGGGTTGGTTGAACACCGACGCCTGCAATGTAGTCAGTAACTTTAACAAGATTGCCTCGCGACCAGGCAACGCTCGCATTACCCGACTCGGTGACATCTAATACCGGATACAAATTGAAAGTGGTACCATAGAGACGATCATTGATAAATTGCGCGCCCGTCCAACCGGATCCCGCGACAAATCTATCCAAAACAATATCATTGTATTCCGGCGAGGGACTGTCTTGGTTGTACATCAGATAAAAAGCCCCGGTTCCACCGGTTTTCAGCTCAAAAAGCCGTTTTGAGTCGTAATTTGCAGCCATGTTCTGAATGGTATGTTGCTGCTCGGATTGCCACGTTTGTGTTGCCGCATCGTAAAAACGTGTCATCAAATAGTAATTACTAGACGTCAGCTCAGCACCATCATTCTCCTGCCACGCAATCATGGCATTACCTGCATCATCAATGGCGACCTTAAGATCATAGAAAGTGACGGTGGGTGTGGTTTGTCCTATGGCAGGTTCGGCGCCAACAGTAATGCTTTTTGGTTCACCCCAGGAGCCACCAAACTCATTCATGGTGTAGTGTGAAACAAAAATGCTTTTGGAATAACCACGGCTGAAATCGCTCGTGGTGTTATCCTCGATCCATGCGGCAACACCAGAACCATTTGCACTCATAGCGACATGAGGATTGATCGCTGCGTATTGAGTGGTTTGGGGTAGTGTTTGCAAGGTTCCCGTAGACACAACTCGTTCACCCGGATAGGTGTAACGTGTCTCATTCCCCAACACATCGCTTACCGTTTGTAACTGACCGGCTGCATTATAGGTAAAAGAAATACTAACCCCATCACCACTGGTAATGTTACTGATTAAATGGCTCACATCATCCCGATAGGTATAAGTCGTTACATAACGTTGGCCATTAATCGTAGAATTGGTTGTACCGCTAATAGCACTGATGAGCGAATCGGGTGATAAATCAACAATCACCTGAGTTAAACGATTCAATGCATCATAAGTGTAATGGGTGCGTGCACGGGATTCGACAGCTTGAGTTTTAGTATCTCGAACCGTACTGGCGATTTTTGTTAAATTTCCTTTAGGGTCATAAACAAGATTAACTGTTTCGACAATACCTTCTGCTTGTAGTAGTTCAATTTTTGAAACAAATTGACTGGGCGTGGATCCCCCACCGTAATTATATTTAATTTCATTCTGATCAGAATCAACAACACGACTAACACCCCAAATCGCGCTACCATCTGTTGCGGTACCAATTTGCGTATATTCTTCGGTAAAGCTTGAGTTGCCATCCCAAAATGTCCAGTTAGTACCATCAAAAGTTAATATATCATGAGCGCCATCACCGTCAGTGCTAATGTAATGGTTGTTGGCTTGATCATAAGTAAAGAGTGCTTCAAATCCATCCTTATACGATTTGATCACACTGGAACCATCTTGGTTGACCGTTCCCGACAAGCTATGAACACGACGATTTACTCCTAGTCGCCAGTTATCACCATTGTCATCATTTTTCTGACCCAGACTGTTATAAGTACGAACCAGATTGAAATCGAGTCCCAAACCAGAGATAAATTCATCCTGGGCTTGCACCACCAAATTACCCGTTTGGGTATTCACATAAACATTGTCGCCATTGCGGCCCAATCGAGCTTTGCCTTGGCCGGCATCATTGCCGATGAGATTAAGTGAGGTGTTGTATAAACCCAGTCCTTCACCATTGGTTATCGCAACCATGAGAGTCTCCCTAGAATCAGTACTTATAATTTATCGTCTACAAGTTATATCCAGGGTTTAATGAAGATGTTCAGTCGGATTGCACAAAAAAATGTTTGTTTGACTATTCTTTATACGATTTTAATTTTTTAGTCTATTTTTGCCTAGCCATATGAGATGTCATGTCAATTTAAAGCGCTGAAGATCAAGCTTTTTCAAAAAAACTCATAACGCTCTGAATGATTTTTTCCGGTGTATCAAGATTGTCTCCTGCTGCGAGAATAGTTTTACATAGGAGTACGAGCGGAGAATTTGGCTGCATGGCTTCCGCTTTTAGCAATACTTCGCTGGCTTGATTGTCATTGCCTTCAAACAATGCCACCAAAGCCAAACTTGCGAGTGTTTCCGCACTTTGTCCATCAAGTATTAATGCTTGCTGCAAGTTGCTTTTTGCTACTGGGATTTGATTACTGGCTATTTGCGCCCAGGCCAATGCAACCAGGTTCGCAGTGTCGTTTGGCATGAGGTTTGTGGGTTGAGCTGAGCTAAAAAACAAGTCGATCATCCACCATAGATTATGAGCATAAAGCCCTTGACGAACGTATACTGTACTTGATTTGTTTTCGAGTAATGCATTGTTTTCAGTTGCAAGCTTGATTAGAAAATCACCTTCATCACCGAGTGTGCCTACTCATACATTTTCGTCTGAGAAAATATTTGGTAGGTGTAGTAATTGGAATAAGCATTCAACGATGTCTCAATATCGTAGAAGGACAATAAACTCCCATTTTCCACACTCAAGCGCACAACGAATTCTCTGTCACTACCCGCGCTCATAGTCAGTGAAACTGATAGCCCATAAATTATCTGAGTGCGACTTTAACATTGAAATACTCCTTAATGTGAATGACTCACCAAGATCAACACTTTCATTTGATCATTGTTCACGGAAATTTCCAAACGATCAAAATTTAATTGTAATGGTGGGGAGTTTTGCACGGTTACATAGCTGTATCCGACGTAGGTGGCAATTTCTTCTAACCTGTAGTGCCCACTTAGATAAGCTTGGGGCATGGCTTCACTGCGAGTGCTCGTATTTTTTTCATAGTACGCGATTGGTTTGGGGGGCGTTTGTCTTTGAGGCTTGGGGATATCTTTCAACGAAAAGATCGGGTTGAATGTTCGATTGCATTTCTTCAACAAATTCGCGAAGTGCTTTTTTAGCTAGTTTTCTGGACGAATGAGCCTTTGACGACGCGCTAACAAACTTATTGATAGTGTATATTTGGATTGCAAGTGCCGGGGCTTCAACTATGACTCATTTCCGGACAACTTAAATCAGAAATGGTGTTGCAGCAGGATTTCCCACATTTTCCCTTGCCAACGGTATTAGAAGCTTATCAATACTCCCATCTTCATCGATGATAGGCTGATTTGTCGTAATTTATGAAAGTGAGTATTTTTCAATTCAAGTTGGGGCAGATGATGCTGGTATCGTATAAAAATATTCATCGCAGATTGACTAAGGACTGGATACTGAATTCCCATAAGCGCAAACCAAGCGTTATGTATTTTCTCTTGCACTTGCATAGTCCCTTTTTGGGCCAGATAACTTTTTGCCTGAGAGTCGATTGTATTCCTGTTTAGAGAGTACCCCGAACCAATATTAAAGCCAATTTTGCGAAATGGTCTTATATCAAACATCACATAAAATGGGATGCTAGTAAATGTGCCACGACTCAACTCGCCTACTTGATTACTGCCCTGCTCATATGCCATACCTATAGTTAATTTTTGATAACCAAATTCCAGTTGCGGGTCGAAATGATTCTTTCGGTTTTTAGCATATAACGAATAGGCTATGCCAAACTTTGCATTTAGTGTTGAAATATTTCTTCGTTTCGTTATAAAACGGGAAGTATGCATGGAAGTATGTGCAGAAATACCCAATAACACAATAGAGTTGCGTGCAGAAAATGTTTGGTCCAGTTTGGCGAGAAATGACAAATTAGGACTGCTTGTATCATATAAATACTGTGTTTGTTTTCCTTGGCTATCAATTTGCTCATATTGATACTGAACAAAGCCAAACAATCTTTGAGATAGAGGATAAGTGAGTGTAAAAGTATAGGCAATCATGCTGCCTTTAAGGCTTCCACGTGAAAGTTTTTTCCTTATTAAGTGATCGTCCTCATCCTTCAAGCGAAGTCGTGGTGCCTTAATCAAATTAAATTCGAAAATGAGTTGACGAAAAATACTTTCTACTGAAACACTCCAGTAAGGAATTTGCAAAAAAGTATTGTAGTGCAACACGGGACCAGAATGTGTATTAGCTGCGCGTGTGGAATCAGCATAAAATTGGTTTAGGTTACTGGCTACAAAATAGCGTTGACTGCTTCGATAACCTAGCGAAAATTTATAAATCGTCTTAACTCCGCTGCTCCAGTGCTGAGTTTGTAAAGTTGAGACTCCTTTAACATTATTGGTTTTTTGGTTTAATACTAAATCACTTATTGAATAAACATCCGGTGTAGATATATTCCCCGATAACCAATCGCCATCTTTAAGTTGTCCACTTTTCTGTGTCGTACTTCGATTTGAGTTTAATTCGATCGATAATCGATTACTTAATGCAGCTGCAATGGAAATTGAAGGGGATATGTTATTAATTGGAAAGTGCAATTCACTTACCGGGAAATGTAATTGAGCGTTTCTTTGCGCTAATTCCGTTTCCCCCCCAATACGATATTGATTATAGCCTTGGTAGAGACCTATTCCCGGCTGCAAAAAAAGTAGTTTAGCGCCAAAAACGCTTACCGCGTTCAACGTCAATCCCATGAAGATGATAATATTGCATGTGCGCATTTTACAATAGCCGCAACCACACGATAAAATACTAAATATCAGTTGTTTCTTGATAATTAAGAAGATACGGAGTAATTGTTTGCTCGGTTCGGTTCAATAAATAAAAACCGTGTTGATCGACAAGCGCGCCTCTTAATAAAATTAAATCACCATCGGTAGAAACAGAATATGATTGTATAACTCCACTGTATTCAAAATTAGCTGGGACAAAATCCAATGAATCGACAGTTGTCGTTTTTGGCTGAACATCCAGAATATGAAGATCATTATCGGTGATGCCATATAGTTGATCTAGCAAAGAGTTGTATTGCCGAGGTTTGAAGGAAATGCCTTGTTCCGTATAAAAAGACAACTGTAGATCCAAAATTACTAAGGAATCAGTTGTTGGATGATAGAGAAAAGCTTCTGCATCCGTTTTCCATACGAAGAATCCGTATTGATCACTACTTTCTACGACTGTACCAAAATCGTTGACGATCTTAAAGCTGTTGGCCGTGGAAACTGCGATTAAGCTACCATCGGGTGAAGTGTCTAAATTAATAGGTGGTTCTTCCAGGAGCATTCGAGTTATCTCTACTCCTGAGGCATCGTAAGCAATCAGTCCGTATTCTTGAGTTAGGCGATTTTCCGTGACAAAGAAGGTTGTATTATTTGTTAAACGAGCTGCGTATAGTTCTGCAATCGAATCTGCTTTGTGATCGTTCAGTTGCATAATTTTCACAGGAGTTTGAATCGATGTTGCTGCTGTAAACACGGTTTTAGTGTTACTCACCTGGTTATGGGAAGACTGAGGCCCCCAGGTTTTTTGAAGATCCTCGAGAAACAGAACACTGTTATCTGTATCAAAACTCGCGGCAAAGTAAGAAATGTGTCTTGTTTCCGTTTCTGTCTCGTTTGGCAACAGATCACATCCTAATAAAGTCACGGCAATGTAAGCCGTGACAAATCTAAACAATATTTTCATAAACCTTAGAATCCAGAACTCGAAAGATCGCAGTTATTGCTGCTTGATCCATCGTTGCTTGAACTATTCGAGCTACTACAGTGCTCATTCCCATTTTCTGCAATGAATAGTAATTTACTTTTGGTTTCCGCTTCAACTTCTGCGGTAAATCGAGTGCCAGTCCATTTTTCTGGTAACCCCGTATTTACATAAATCGCTTCGAGTGCTTTAGTATGAAGGTTAGCAATAATTGATACAATAGGCGATTTATAGGTATAACCTACCCATATTTTAAGAGTACCCAACCATGTTTTAATGTAAATATAATTGCTACTCCAATGAGCGTAGGCTGCATAAACGTCTCGGCCCACTTTATTGTTATGCAAATCCATTTGGCCTGCCTTTGAGTCCCAGTTTTCACCCTTTTGTTCATGCGCGTTGGTAAATACCTCGGCCCACCATAAACCGCGACTTTCACTGGATGGCAAAATTAAAGTTGAAGAAGCAAAATGTGCAAGGTATGCATTCCATGCCGAATGCTGAAAGGAATTTGCTGAGGTACTATCAGCCGTGGTATTGAAAAGACTTTTAGTTGAGCTTTTAGCGTTGTTGGATGCATTGAAGGTGTCTAACCAATGTTCGGGGTGATTTACCAACAAATAGATTTCACCGGCACTCAATTTACTACCAAATAAATTCTCCAAGTCGTCGTAAATTGATTGAGAAACCGCCGCTGTATCTATAATTGCATTTTGCAGTTCAGCAATGGAAGCGGCAATTTGCATTTGTACCTGCGGCGTCGCAAGTTCGGATATGACTATATAGTTTTTCTCTGCACCGATTTTTTTAAGTTCATTACGAATTTCTGCGACCACATAATCTTCAATATCTTGCTCCGTCATGACTTGATCCGGGGTCCCTGTTTGAGGATTAACTAAGTTTTGTACTTTCTCATTTGCAAAAGCCTCAACATTGAATGCAGGATAGCTTGTTCCTAGCGCTTGGATGATAGGTTCGACTGCGTCGAAAGTAGCTAGAAATTCAAGCCCTACACCATCCAAGGATTGAACCACGTGAGGTGTCAACATATCCACGAAATCATCATCGCTCATTTCCAAAAGATTAGGAGGAAAGCTGGTTTTATATTTTTCGTAAAGCGGTTGCTCACTAGTGCCATACTGATGACTTACAAGTGAATCTCTATCGGAGTGACTACACGCATGCAAAAATGTAGTCAATGATAAAACTATCAAGCAGGAAAATAACTTCCGATTATAAAAATTGTTTTCTAAAATTACCATAATATTTTTCTCAACTGTCTATTACCAAAAACAAGATCTTGCAGCAGGCTTCCTCAAGCTACACCTTGCGATGTTAACCATGCCTTTCTACTAACCTTCAGCTTTGCGAACATCTTGTAAAAGTAGGAAATGGGTGTCTTACAATTTACCCATTTAGAAATCATATGAGTCAATTTGACTGACGTAAAAGGTTGCGTCCCATTTTTCCAACGGCCTACAGTAGAATTCGGCTAATAATAATTGGGAATCGGTACTCGAAAGAAATAAGTGTCGTTTTTTAATCGAGCAGCGATTAATTGAACCAATCGAACTAATTTACCATTATTATTTTTGCGCATATTACATTACGCATGCAACTTGTCAATTACTTTTGGTTGCTTTAGTTTATTGAGGGATTGCAAACGGGTTAATTGTCGGGCTTAGGATTGTGGCTGATAGAGTTTCACACTAGCTGATTTTGTTCGTGGTGCGAATTCGAGTCTTAACGCATTCTCAACTAATAATCTCCATCAAAGTTGGCCTAAACATTTTCAGGCTGAATCAAATTCAAAGGACACTACTGCGCAATCTTTATTTCCACGACCTTGGCGCTCCAACTCGTTATATACAAACTGTTGAAGCTGCGATGAAACGCCGTTTTCCTCACACGCCGGCACATTGTTAACTTTCTTGAAAAAGATATAGGCTTCAAAAGAATTCATCCTTGGCCATAATATGAGAATCATGAGCCTTAACGGGACAAATATTCTTAAAATACCCGCGAAATGCATCGTTGACATGATCCATATTTCGATCACGCTCTTTCATGCGTCTCTTTGCTCTGGCAAATGCTTCGTCACTTGGTATTTTACTCATCTATTTTCGCCTTCCTGACCTAGTGATCTTGCTCAAAGATGTTTAGTCGGATTGCACAAAAAAATGTTCGTTTGACTATTCTTTATACGATTTTAATTTTTTAGTCTATTTTTGCCTAGCCATATGAGATGTCATGTCAATTTAAAGCGCTGAAGATCAAGCTTTTTCAAAAAAACTTATAACGCTCTGAATGATTTTTTCCGGTGTATCAAGATTGTCTCCTGCTGCGAGAATAGTTTTACATAGGAGTACGAGCGGAGAATTTGGCTGCATGGCTTCCGCTTTTAGCAATACTTCGCTGGCCTGATTGTCATTGCCTTCAAACAATGCCACCAAAGCCAAACTTGCGAGTGTTTCCGCACTTTGTCCATCAAGTATTAATGCTTGCTGCAAGTTGCTTTTTGCTACTGAGATTTGATTACTGGCTATTTGCGCCCAGGCCAATGCAACCAGGTTCGCAGTGTCGTTTGGCATGAGGTTTGTGGCCTGTTGCAAATAGTCACAAGCGGAGGAAAAATCCTGTTGCTGTAATGCAATCATGCCCAGCCCAGACAAGGACCGTGCATTTTTTGCATCACGCTTCAACGCATGATGGTAATATTGTTTGGCATGATTCAAATCAGATCGATCAAAACTTATCGTCCCCAACACTACATGGGCTTCAAGCGAATCAGCATCTAATTCCAAAGCTGTTGTGGCATACTCTAAGGCCCTGTCTTGTTGTTGCGCATCCAAAGAAATAATCGCTAGTTGTCCGAGTGCTGTCACATCCTGAGGATGCCGCACAAGATATTTTTCGAGATTAGACTGCGCTTCATCAAGTTTATTGAGGTGATGCTGTGCTCGCGCAAGTACAACCGCTACATTGGGTACTTGTTGAGACTGTAGATCAATTGCACGAAGCACCTCTTCGGCTTGCTCATACTCTCCTGTATATAAGTAGGCATAACCAAGATTGTAACGCAGCACATCATTATCCACGCCTTGTCGCTGCATATCCAACAAAGTAGCAATCGCTTGCTTATAATCACCACTGGCGATGCTGAATGTTGCTAAACGAAAAAGCAAACCCGGGTCAGCTCCTAAGCGTTGGATGGCAGATTTAATCTGTTGTTCTGCGTTATCAAACTGCGCAAGCTGCGTTTGTAAATCAATCACACGATACAAAAGATGCAAATTGTTTTCGTCTTGTGACAAATAACCTAAAAACTTGTTGAGCTCTGTTTGCAGTTGATCCGTATCCATGCAGGTTCCTGTTGGCTTAGTTTATCGTCTTATACGCGTTTTTTGCTAATTGAAGATTATTATTAACATCCTCATTGCTTTGATCTTGATTGAGCTGTGTTAACAATTCCTTGGCCTTGCCAAAATATAAATTATCGGCAGGTGCAGACTGCATCAGTCGATTCAAACACTCACGAGATTTCTCGAATTCTCCTTTTTGCGCATGGGCAAGTCCCTTATAAAACAGTGTCGGCGGACTCAAAGGCTCAACCTCTAACACTTCTGCCCATATTTGTAGCGCGTCATCAATCTGGTTTGAGTCAAAGTGTAACATACCGTACTCAAATTTTTCGATGGTTGCTTGATGACTGTTTTTTAGGTATTGCTGATAAAATTGTTTGGCTTTGTCATACAAATGCAATTGCGCGAACAACTTTCCTCCCATAATTAATGCCTCGCTATTATCCGCATCGACTTTCAGCACTTGTTTGATTTTTAATAAAGCGTGATCGACCCGATTTTGCTCGATATCTAAACGTGCTAAGGCCACTAGCTCCCTATTATCAAATTCATTCAACATGGATTGAATATCCATTATTACTTCTCCTCAATTATTTTCAATTCATTCAAACCTGTTAGTAACTAACATCCATTGTTTCCGAATGATCCATAAGTTTTCGTAGATTGTCCAAACCACTTTTGTGGAGTTGGGATACGCGCGCTTTTGATAAACTCATTAACTTGGCTATGGACTCAAAGCTTAGATGATAAAAATAGTGACAGCGTAACACTTCTTGCTCGTTTTCTTTCAATCTGCCGACTAAATCCCGCATTTGAGATTTCAAGCGCCGTAGTTCGTCACTGTTATATGGATTACCATCAATTGCCACTGGGTGATCTTCACTGTCAAGTATATAACTGATCGCAAAGTTTACCGTGGTCTCAACCATTCGCGCAAACACCGACTGTTTAAAAGCCTCCGAGTCCACAGAGGTAATCGATGTTACACGATCGGCCTGGGCCTGCTTGGCGAAACTATATTGTTTTCGTTTTTCAGTAAAGTTTTGAATACCATTAAGAATGGCTCCTTTGATTCGATAGCTTGCGAAGCTTGAAAATCGTATATTCTTCTGCCAATCAAAACGATCAATTGACTCAATAAGACCGACGGTTCCCAATTGAATATAATCGTCTAGGTCAATATCATGCTGATTCTGTTTTAAATAAACATGGGTTGCAGTTTGCCGGACCAAGCCGAGATAGTGACAGATAATTTTATCTCTAACTTTGCCGCATGAATCCGAATCAAGCTGCTGCCACAAATCCAGTTCATCATTGATTATCGGTTCTTCCGCTGAAATTGTCATCATCCATACAACAGCTTATAGAAAACTTCCCATTAATGCTTCAATCACCAAGTTCCAACCGTCAATTAACACAAACATCATAATTTTGATGGGCAGAGAAATCATCATGGGCGGTACCATTAACATGCCCATGGACATTAGGATACTCGCCACCACCAAATCGATAAGCAAAAAGGGCAAAAAAATAACAAATCCAATTTGAAAAGCGGTTTTTAATTCACTAATCATAAATGCCGGAATCAAAGTGAAATTACTTATTTCTTCTACGGTGCCAGGCATTTCTTCTCCCGCCAAATCAATCATCAGTGCAATATCTTTTTCTCGCGATTGCTTAATCATAAATTCCCGGAGTGGTGACATTGCCAAATCAAAGGCGTGCCCCGGTTGCATTTGATCGTTCATGAAGGGCTGAAACGCTTGCTGGTTAATCTGTTTAAATACGGGCGCCATATTAAACACCGTCAGAAACAATGCAAGACTAATCAAAACCGTATTCGGTGGTGTTTGCTGCATACCAAACGCATGGCGCAATATGGCTAATACTACGATAATTCGCGTAAACGATGTCATAACTACTAGAATGGCTGGTACCAGACTGAGTACAGTCAACCCCAATAATACTTTAAGCGCTGCCGCGATTTCAGTTTTGTCTTCAGCTTTATCAGCAAATGAAACACTAATGCCGGGCAACTCGATATCGGCCGCTTGAATTTGTCCTGACCAAACAAAAACCGCTAATCCTAGAAATAAAAGCAAAAACTTCATGCTTAGGTCTACCTTTATAATTCTTGTTTTGCACTTGCTATGGCTGTGACATTAACATGATCACCGGCTTGCGATAATAAAAATGTCTGCTGATCGATTTCAACCAAGAACACGGTGGTCTTGGTTGATAAACGCTGCGTCTCCAATAATCGTATCCGTCGCCCTCCTGGCGATTGTGCCGATGGTACAAAATTAAAACGGCGCATTATATAAATTGAAAATACCGCCAACGTAATCGCAATCACTAATCCTACAAACACTTTTGAAACCAATGCAACGGTTATAACCTCGTCTTGCTTAAAAGGAATTGCTGACGATTCTGTGCGTAACTCGATGCGCTCGTTCTTTTGCAGAGTGCCCGCGGGATCATCAGCAGCCAAACTTAACATCGGCATCAATAGCAGTAACAACAAAATAGTTTTTTTCATTATTTTTGGATATCAGTCACTTGAACACCATAATTATTATCCACTGCCACGAGATTGCCCCGAGCCACTACTTTACCATCTAAAATAATATCCACCGGCGCATTAATTTCCTGATTGAGCTGCAATACTTCATTTTCTTTTAAATCATACAATTCACCAACCGTCATCTCAGAATCACCCAATCTGACTTCAAGCGATACCTTTACATTACGAATCAGTTCCATATCGTTATCTAGCAACTTTTTTCCTTGGTCTTCTTCAATAAAAAACTCACCAAGTTCTACATTCTTTACCACCATTTTACCATCCTCATTGATTTCTAATTACTTATTTAGTGAAACAACTTTTAATGATTTGCGTTTATTCTGCTGTCCCAAGTAGGCTTTGCATTGAATTGTTTTGCCATGAATAACTATATTTACAGAATCATTCAACGATTGATCCAAGCGCAACACATCCCCGATTTTTAGATTACGCAAATCATTAACACTGACTTCCGTCTGGCCAATCTCCACACTATACTGAATGCGTTTGGACCGCAGGGACTCATGAATACTGTTTAATTTTGCTTTTTCTTTTCTTGATTGATTATCTGCGACTAACAGGCTGCTGACCATTGTAGGCGCCATTACAACGCGTAGTTCTGCGAGCCCGAGACGAATCGACACCTGTATCGCAGCTGAACCTTTGTAGAAATAATTGCTTGGCACAGTGGTGTCACTGGTTTGGTCAAAGGGCGCAACACGCACTTGCTCAATTTCTTTTTCACAAAGTCCGGCCCCCAAGTGTCGTAATGCGTCACGCAACACATGCGACATCAATTGACTATTTGAAAGATCAATTGATGTCGTCTTTGGTTCTGGAAACATTAACGTTGTATAAAAATCTTTTTTAAAGCTTGCGCCCGTGCGAAACTCACACATAAACTCATTGTTCTCATCCATAAATGCATAGGCAATGGATGCATCGAGTGGTGGCAACGGATGATCAACATGTACAATGGCTATTTGACTATTAAGCATCCAGTCTTTTGCCCATTGCTCAAGTCTATTTTGTAGCTTTGTTTTAATAACTTGTGCTCGTTTGGGACTGATCAGCACAAAAGAAGATATGTTTTTCATCATTTCCTCATTGACTCAATGAGTTCTTGCATCATTTCATTTGCCGTGGTCAAAATTTGCGATGAGGCTTGAAATCCACGTTGCGTGATAATTAGATTGGCAAATTGAGTACTAATCTCAACATTAGACAATTCAATTTTTCCACTCACTATTTCGCCCATGCCATCCTGTGTTGCTGATGAAATTGTTTTCTTCATACCGTCATCCGCTGAAAATATTCCACGTCCCAACTGTCTTAACGATTGCAAATCATCAAACCAAGCAATAGCCAACTGGTTCAATTTCAGCTCCTCACCATTGGCGTAAGTGATGGTGAATACGCCTTCCCGGTCAAATGCCATATCGCGAATTGCCGACGCGGTTGAACCATTTTGTGATTTCACCGCCAAATCTGATCGGGTGCCGGCAGAAAACGAAGTTGCATTGGCAAAACTACCCGGTTCACCAAAAAACAATTTAACAGACATTGTTTCTTGCCCTTCGGGTTGAAACTCAAATTCATATTGGTTAAATCCCTCCTCCGGCGTTCCATTGCTTTGAAATCGAATCTGTCCACCGGTGTTTATGGTTATTCCTTTACTATTTTGCACCTCTAGATTCCATTGATGGAGAAACGGCGTGGATTTGTCCTCAACCAGGATTAACTTCAATTTATGTTCAGTCCCGGCCTTATCAAGAATGACAACGTCACTAACTTCATGACGGTTTGGTGTTGAACTCTCTGTTGATCGAGATAAGTTATTTGAAAACTTTATTTCTGTTGTTGCTCGGGGTGCAAGTGTGCGATAGGCATCAATATTAATTGTCTCGAGATTGTTTTTTGAATTTAGACTTAGGAGTTGGTAATTGCTTCCTAAACTAACAACATAACCATCTTTGTCGACTGAAAATTGTCCAGATCGACTATAATATTGTTGCCCCCCATCACTAACGATAAAAAAACCATTTCCTCTAACCGCAGCATCCAAGGAATTACCCGTATCGCGCAGTTCACCTTGACTAAATTGAATTGATGTCGAATGAGTCGCTACACCTTGACCAATTTGAGTGTGCGTTTTTCCCGAGTTTTGTTCATCGTTAAGTTGATACTGATAAAACAAATCCCTAAAAACCAAATCTGAGCCTTTAAAACCCGGCGTGTTGAGATTTGAAATATTATTACTAATGGAATCTAAACCTTTCGAATAAGCGCTTAATCCAGACATTCCGGTATACATGGCTCCAATCATGGTGCATCTCCTGTCGTTGCCTGAGTGACAAGTGAAATTTGTGAAAGACTGACATTAATATCCACTTGTTGGCTGGCATCACTTTTCACTGACAATCGTGGAACACCTTGTTCAAATCGAATAGCAATGACATCACCAGTTTCTTTCCGTCCATCCGAGTAACCAACATCGACTTTTTTACCGATCAAACCGATGGCTTGATCCGATGATTGAATGGTTAGTGCCGCATCCAATTTTTCATTGAGTTGGCGCGATTGCTCTAAATTAGTAAACTGAGCAAGCTGTGCAATAAACTCTTGATTGTCCATTGGCTTAAGTGGATCCTGGTAGGTCAATTGGTTGATCAAGATTTTGAACAAATCCTCTTGTCCTACACCAGCATTCTGTAATTGTGCTAGCGGGGTTGATATCACACCACCGACAGTTTCGACAGCCATAAGTTTGCCTCCTTAATACAAAATATTAACCGAGCCATCGTTATTGACTGGCTCCGTTTGATGTTTTGATGGTTGATGAAAAACCAGTTGTTGGTTAACCTTCAGTCCTACCAATTTTTGATTGCTCCGTTGTAATTGTAATTGTGTCCATTGGAGCAAACGCTGAATATGATGTGTTTCAAGTGTAAGGTCATTAATGGCAACCAAGACACCTCCCTCCACTTTGGTCAATACGACCGGGTTTTTCTCACGCGACAATGGTTTATGTTGATTGTCGCTAGTGGGTTCCACCGGCTTTGCTTGTGGTCTTGCATTATTGACCACGAGCGAACGCATAGCTTGAGGAAAATCGGTGGTAGGCTTACTGGTTTGTGAAACAAATTCCTGTTGAATAGCGACCGAGACTGTTTTATTGGAAGCAACCTGATTGACACCTGAATTCGCGGTCTGTATGGCAATTGATGCGCTATCAATTGCGTCATAAGGTGAAGCACTGACTATTTGATTTACCACAACATGTTCGGTGGAAGGATTGGTATCGGGCGAGTTTTTTATTTGTGCATCAAATTGTCGTTGTTCATCAAACCAGGCCTTTTCCCATTGATTCATCGCCTTGGATTTCTCGTTCTGATAGGAAATTATATTTTTCATTGCCAGTAATGGCATTGGATTTGTTTTCACAGAATCAGTCATTAGTGCGTGCCTCCATGTTTGAGTAACTGGAATTCGTCAGCTTGGCATTGTTCACTTTTTGAAGTCCGTTCTGAAATAGATTGCTGTTTTTTCTCGGCCAAATGATTGAGTGCACGTTCTTCTGACGAAATGCGCTTGCACTGTTGTTCGATCATTTGCAGTTTCTCTAGCTCATAGTCAAATAGTCGCTTGAGTTGATCGTAGCGATGACGTTGTGCGCGTATGAATTGCGGATAACTAAGCATGCTAGTCAATGCCAATTGTTGTTTGCTTTGCAAGCAATCTCGATAATCGGACTCACTTTGTTTGATGATGTGTAAACATTGATCCATTGCACCTTCAATATTTTGAGTTTTTACACGCTGTTGATTACGCTGCTGAACTTGCTTCTGTAGCTCAAAGGATCGAATCATAGCAAGGCGAATGAATATTTGTTTTTGTCTATTCATTGGGAATCCTTGCCGACGCTTGTGAATCCTTAAGTAACTGCTTTAAGTCCTTGTATCCATCAGCTAGGCTACAGTGGTCGCTGGTTTTTTGCTGTGCAAATTGGTCAAACTCCGCTTTAAAGCGAATCGCACGATCCAAAACTGCATTCCCACCCGCTTGATACACGCCAAGTTCGACCATGTCGCGGGACTTTTCGTAGCTGGCTAACAACTTCATAACATCGTTACAAATACTGGCCTGTTCTTCGGTATGCAAACTCGAACTCAGACGACTATGACTTTGCAACACGTCAATTGCAGGAAAGTGTCGTTTATTCGCATAATCACGCGATAACACTATATGTCCATCCAAAATCGCTCGCACACTGTCACTGACGGGCTCATTCAAATCATCACCTTCGACTAGCACCGTATAAATCCCGGTAATCGAGCCTTTGCCTTTTATGCCACCGCAACGTTCCAGTAATCGGGGCAAATGTGTGAACACCGTGGGTGTATATCCTCTTGCGGTGGGAGGCTCTCCGATGGATAGACCGATTTCCCGCTGCGCCATTGCAAACCGGGTAATAGAATCCATGGTCAACAAAACGTGTAAACCCTGCTCACGATAATATTCCGCAATCCGTGTCGCCGTGTATGCGGCATGCACACGTTCGAGCGGTGATTGGTCTGAGGTTGAAACAATGACAACTGATTTTTTTAGAGTGTCTGCGTCGAGATTTTCTTCAACAAACTCCATGGCCTCACGACCGCGTTCACCCACTAGTGCAATTATATTGACGTCGGCATCCGAGCAGCGGGAAATCATACCTAACAAAGAACTTTTCCCTATTCCGCTGCCGGAAAATATGCCAATGCGCTGACCTCGACCAATACTTAACAAGGTATCAATCACCGCTACACCGGTGTGTATTTGTGTGTCAATACGCGAACGCGCAAGTGGGTTGATCTCAGGCTGATACAATTCTATTCGTTGATTACAATCGTGAAGATCTTCACCGTCTAAGGGTTCACCGAATGCATTAAGTACGCGCCCCAAAAGACCTCTACCCACATTAAGTTGAGTTGTACGGCCCAACGCGATCACCTCTGCACCCAGGCGAATACCACGAATATCGCCATGGGGCATGAGTAAAACACGATTGTTTTTTATACCCACAACCTCTGCCATCACTTGATGTCGCTGTGAGGAATGGATTTGACAGAGCTCTCCGAGAAAGACTTCTGGACCGACGGATTCAATAATCAAACCAAAAAACTGCGTCACTTTGCCAACCGACTTAACCAGGCGTTTGTCTTTAATCGCTTGTTTTAAGCTATGCAACTGAGCATTCAAACGTCTTGTCCCTCTTGTTGGTTTTCCAACAATACCTTTTTCAATTCTTCGAGTTGTTGTTCTAATCGAGCATCTAAACTACCTTGATCAAGCTGAATAATGCAGCCACCGTATCTAACCCGTTCATCGGCTACTAGTGGGTACGTCAAGGAAAGGCATGGTGAATCACTTGTCTCATGCACCAACATCTCGTAATCCTGAGGAGACACCAGCACCTCAATGACCTGTTGATTAGTCACTTGCTGGATAGCGTGATTAATAGCCGCGCGACTGAACGTTTTATTAGCGAGTGATTCACCAACTATTTTACTGATGCTCACCATAACTACATCGAGCAATTCATCACTCATGGCCTGCAAATAACGTTGTTTCTCATCATTGATAGTACCCAATAGTGTTTCTAACGAGACTAATTTTGAGTTCATCTCTTTGGTTGCATCTTCTAACCCGCGGGCATACGCTTCATCGTAAGCTTTTTTGCAAGCTTCTTCCTGGTCTAGTCTCAATCCGTCATTCAAAACATCGACTTGTTGTTTTAACTCCACGTTGTCTAGTTTAAGCTGCGTATTTTGTGCTACCACTAATTGGTAGTCGTCCTGCGAAATAGTAGATTTGGGGGCGAAGTCTATTGCTTCCACTAGCGTGGAAGTGGTGTGAGATAACACAGTAGGTTTATTGAATGTCCTACCCAAAATGACTTTGTTGCACTCATCAAATACGGGTGAAGTAATTACTTTTTTTAATTCCGTCATGGTTTGTACGCGCCTATTCTTTTTACCACAGGGTTAATTGATAGTAGAAATTGAATTTGGATCCGACTCTAGTACCAACGCCCTTATTAATGATGCTTGTAATTTTCCTGGAAGGCGTGGTAACACGTCATCACCGTTCGTCAATACTTTCAGTTGTCTCCGTCGCTTTGATTGATTGATATATTCCGCCTTCCAAGGCCATTCTTTCATATTTACCACTTGGGCACTCACATGTATGGATTCACTATCCAGAATTGCCTGCACATCAAGCAATTTAACTTTTGCAAGGATTTCTTCTTCTAAACTCGTCGCCGAAAAGGCCTTCTTTTGCAGAGAGGTATCACATGTTTGCAATACTTGTTGCAATAATAATTCGTCTTTTGGAATCCCAATACTTTCTAATTCTTCCAAGGCTGTTTCAATCGCCGGCTGATACAAATCGGGTATCGACTCCAATAGCCACTGCTGATCTTTAGGATCAAGTGAATACAAAACCATCGCTATTCTTTTCGTTACTTGCATCAACGTGCTTCCCTCAAAACACCATTTTCATCTGCTTCCAACCAATGATTAATTTGTAACAACAGTTTATTTCGTTCTGATTCACTCAAGCGTTTTCGTTGGTTAATTAATTTGAACGCCAACAAAATGATGATTAGCACAAGAAAAAAAAGACCGGCAAACACAGCCACAATTTGGTTTCGACTCGTTGTCCAATAGTGCTGCACACGTGCTTTGATCTGCTCAAGTAACCAACTGTCGCTCGCGTCTGCGTCGACTGGTTGAATGGGTTGTGACAGCGTGTTCTGGACGAGTGGTTGTGGAGGTACTGGTTCCGCAATAGCAACAGGTACTTCTAGTTGATCGTCATGATCCGTAAAAAATCCATATTCAATTGCATGAACCACCACCTTGTCGCCACGGGCATCATCAAGACCCGCTGCCATTGCCACCAGCTCTTGTATTTTCTTGATTTGGCGCGAGCTGGTATCTTCAGGCACTGATACGCCGATGCTTATATTTTTAATGGAGCCAGGCTCGCTGATTATCAGATCCACTTTTTTGCCGAATTGGTATTCTATTTCTGTAATTGATTGAGGCTCAGCATTCTCCGAGTTATTGTTGTCGCTTCGCTTGATTTCTTTCCTTCGGATCACTCCACGATTTTTTGAATCAACCGGTATGTAGTCTTCGCGAGTGGTTTTGGTTTGGCGGTAATCCAGATTGACATTAACCCCCACAACACTTTGGTTAGGTCCTAGCGATTGCTCGAGCACTTTTTCTATTTTCCTTGTAAGATAATTCTCTAGCTCCTGTTTTCGTTTTAGTCGGGAACTAATGTTTACCACTGCTTGATCGGTTTCAATATTATTGCTGATTGTATTTCCATCCTGGTCAATGACAACAACATTGTGCTCACTCATATGATCCACAGCATTTGCAACTAGTTTTTGGATCCCTATAATTTGCCGTTCAGCAAGACGGGATCCTGATTTTAGAAATACTGTCACCGACGCGCTTGATTCCGTTTTCTTCTTTGAAAATAGTTTGGTTTGCGGAATCATTAGATGAACACGCGCATGTCGTATTTCTTCAATTGAGGAAATAGTACGCGCAAGCTCACCCTGCATAGCGCGTTGGTAATTAATTTTTTGTACAAATTCAGTCATTCCAAAATCGGACTTGTCAAATAATTCCAAACCTACCCCACCACCAAAGGTCACATTAGCGCCTGCCAGTTTTAGCCGTGTTTCATGAACCTTGTCTTGGGGTATTAATAACGCGGTGCCATTCTGGCTGATTCGATAAGGAACTTTTTGATTCTCTAGTTCAGCGATGACTTTTGCCGCATCCTGAGGTGCTAACTCGGAAAAGAGTAAGCCGTATTCTGTTTTAAGCAGCCAAAATAGAGACGAAACAATTACTCCCACAATAATTACGCCGCCCAGAATGAGTATTAGGTTCTTAGTCGTTGGTTGTTGATCTGTTTTTAATATGCTTGGCATGATAATCCTCTACACTTGCATGCGCATAATTTCCTGATAACCTTCAAGCAATTTGTTTCGAACTTGAATGGCCAGTTGTAATTCAGTTTTAGCTTTCTCTAGCGACAACATGACGTGATGTAAGTTGTTTGTTTCGCCTGTTGCCAGTGCCATAAGCTGAGACTCGGCTTGTTGTATATTTTGATTTAAATGGCCCGTACCCTGATTAAGCCATATCGCAAAATCACTATTCGGCTGCGAGACATTTGCAGTCATCCCATTTCCCTCAAGACTGGGTAACAACATTTGCGAATTGATACTGGTTAGGTTGATCGGTTCTACTGCCATCACTATCTCCCAATTTCTAGTGCGCGGTTCGCCATGGATTTTGCAGCATTCATCGCCGCCACGTTTGCATCATAGGTTCTTAATGCCTGTAACATCGTGACCATTTCCGATACGGTATTAATATTTGGATAGGCAACATAACCCTTATCATCCGCATGAGGGTGACTTGGATCATAAACCAACTTCGGTTCGACATTGTCCGGTTGTACACTAAACGCAGTAACACCTTGTGGATTGATCTGCTGTTTTAACAGTATTTTATTAAACGTTGAATCAATCGGTACGTTGGAGATAACGCGTAATGGTCGATATGTTTCACTCGCATTCTTTGCACTCACATTGGCATTTGCTAGATTCATGGCCACCGTGTCCAATCGAAGTTTTTCTAGTGCCATGCCTGATGCGCTAATTTGAAAAGCGGATAAATAATCCATAACTAACTCCTGACATCTTCTTTAATAGCCATTTTTAACAAGGAACCGTATTTGCTCAACCCCTCTAATAGTGCTTTATAGTGCAAGGTGTTGTCTGCCAGTTTTGCCATTTCCATATCAAGCTGTACTTTTTGCTCACCGGTTTGAAGCAAGCCTTCTCCATTATTTAATTGATTGCGCAGAGAACTAATATGTTCATCGATAGATTGTTCCGCGCCATCGCCTGCGATGTGTTCACTCAACTGTCTCAGATAGGGCTCGAACGCCAGGGTTTGTGGTTTGAACCCATCGGTATTTGCATTAGCAATATTATTAGCGATGACCTTATGTTGCATAACCGAGGCATCAAGCGCCAGTTTGACCACCTCAGCGGTGATACTAGAAATTCCTTCAGTCATTTATTTTCCTTCTACTGTTGTTTCAAACATTGACAGAATCTGCCTGTGGCTATTGAATAATAATTTCTGCATGTAAACTGCCTGCTCGTTTAATGGATTGTAATATTGTAATGATATCCCGACTTGATGCTTTTACTTGATACAACGCGGTGACTAAATCCATGACCGTGGAATGACCGGACAAAGACACGAGCAATGGATCATCCTCTTTCACTTCAAGCGTGGATTTGGGCACAATTGCAGTTCTAACATCACTGCCGCTTTGACGAACGAACATGGGTTGTGAAACACTGTAATCAGTACTAATGGATACATTCAAATCACCGTGAGTGATACTCACTGGCGATATTTTTACATTCCCACCGGCAACCACCGTACCCGTACGTTCATTGACCACAACTTTTGCGCTTACATCTGGTTGAACTTTTGTATTTTCAATCTTGGTGATGAATCCAACCACATTATTTCGATCTTGACGAGGCACACGAATTTGAATTCGTCCGGCATTGCTTGCTTTAGCTAACGATTGACCAAACGCTTGTTGTAAGGCTTCAACAATACGGCTAGACGTTGTGAAATCCGGATTTGCCAGAACAAACTCGATAAAACCTTCGTCATTGACCAATGTGGTTTGCGCAGATTGCTCAACGATAGCGCCATTGGGAACATAACCAGCGGTAGGATGATTTTTTTGAACAAGATTTCCGTTTAGGTCATAACTAAAACCACCGACCGATATTTGGCCTTGCGCTAACGCAAAGATTCGCCCACCTGGGCCAATGAGGTGTGCACGCAACAAGGTACCACCCACTAAACTACGCGCATCTCCCATCGACGTAATATTAACATCCAGTTTATCACCCGATCCTGCAAAAGGAGGTAAGATCGCGGTAACCATTACGGAAGCCACATTACGTCCCCGCACTTGTTTGGGCACAACATTTACGCCAAACGCTTTCAAAACATTGGCAACTGATTGGTAAGTGGCAGCACTTCGGGTGGAATCACCGGTGCCAGCGAGACCAGTGACTAAACCATAGCCCACCAACATATTGTCTCGTGCTTCGGCAATGCGTCCGAGTTCTTTTATACGTATTGTTAAATCTATTTCACCATTGTCTTCGGCATGAGTAACCGTGCCTGCAAAACAACACAAGAGCACGAGAATGATTTGAATAATTTTTCTAGTCTGTTTCATGTTAAAACAACCAATTAAATATGCGAGTTATAATGCCTGGTTTACCGCGAGAGCTAATGAGCCCCTCACCACTAAATTCAATTTCTGCATCTGCCATTCGACTGGACAATATGGTGTTATCACTGGCGATATCCTGGGGTCTTACTCGACCATACACACTTATTTTTTGGGTATCGTTGTTAAAATCAATATACTGCTCACCTTCGACAATTAATTCACCGTTGTTTAATTTTTCACTAACGGACACGGAAACGGTTGCAACCAGCTTTCCCGCTTGTTTACTACTACCACTCCCGCCAAAATCATTTGATATATCCAAACCTGCCCCAAGATTCGAAATCTTATCAAACGCCGATATACCAACATCACTGGATTTTTTTGTATCCGTTTGTGTTGATGTCGTCGCGGAAGCCACTTCATAAATCATGACTGTTAATAAATCGCCAACCTTGTAGCTGCGGTGATCGCCGGTTAAGGACTTGTAACTTGATTCACTATATAAACTGCCCGCTAGGGCTGTGTTTTGAATAAGCAATAAAAGTAAAACAACATTAACTATTGTCTTCATTTCGGCCTCCCACCACAGCCAACTGATCGCCAGTCACTCTCACTTGATAAATTAAACCGCTGCGAATGTTTTTTACATCAATGTAATCACCCACCTGTCCATCAGACAATGCTTCAGCATCCGCATGGATGACAACTGCTCCTTGAGAGACCATGACTTTTAACTTTTCACCTTTGCTTACGGCAGGCAAGACTTCTATACTTCGCCTTGTTAACACATCGCCTTGTTTCACTGACAAACGCAAACGATTACCTTCAAGTAGGGAAGCTTTATTCAAATGCTCCGGAAACAAGGTAATGTCTTTTTGCTCCAGCAAAAACTGTTGTGTTGACAGGTGTTGACCGCGATCTAGGTCATGTCGAGCGACATAAACCCAATCCTTAATTTTGACTTCAAACCAAATCGGCACAGACTGATACAATACACTTTGGCTGTGGATATCAACCCAAACACACATACGTCGATGTGGATTCAAGGGCTCAGCTAATCTCACTCGTAAATCATAGGGTGCATCGGGAATCAATAAATCTTTTAACAAACTTTTTTCATTGATATTCACTATTGAATATTCTTCACTGAGTGTTTTGTATAGCGCATCATAAGCAGGTTTCAAAATGGTCGTTCTTGTCAATTTGGTAGCCTTTGTTTTCACTTTTACACTCAACGGGCCCTGCCAATGTATGGATTCGTTATGTAGAACATTAGCTTTCTCCAATTGCGCTTGGATTTGCAAACGTGCAATAGTCTTGCTTTGCCCAGCAAGCGGTGCCTCGGAGATCATTAATTGTTGCAACAATGCTTTCTCGCTAGTATCAGTGGTTAAAACTTCCACAAGTTGTCCTAACATGATCACTGGTGTATTGACTTGCGTATTCGTTAACAACTGTAACTCCACAGCCGCATTGGCAATGCTATGCAGCAGACCGAGGAATGCTGTCAATATCAAAACCATTAATTGTCGCTGGTAAAATCTCATCGTTTTAAATTATTCACAATTCCCATTAATTCATCAGCGGCTTGTATTACTTTTGAATTTATTTCATATGCCCGTTGTGCCAACATCAAGCTTGAGAGTTCTTCGACTAGCTTCACATTGGATGATTCAAGAAATCCTTGTGCGAGCGTACCACTACCGTTTTCCCCAGGTGTATTATAAATGGCATCACCGCTTTGACGATTTTTAAGATAAAGATTATTACCGATCGGTTCCAATGCTGTTTGATTGACAAAACTTGCCAACTCCAACTCGCCGAGCTCCATGAGCTCTTGTTCACCCGCAAGTTGTGCCAGCACTTTTCCATTGGGTTTTACCAGTAGCTGTTCAGTATCACTAGGTACTGAAATCATCGGATTTATCATATGACCATCTGCATTCACCAAGTAATTATCCTGGTTGACACTAAATGCGCCCGTACGTGTATAAGCAAAACTGCCATCCGGCAAAACCACTTCAAAAAAGCCATCACCATTGATCGCAAAATCATATGGACTTTCGGTCTGTTTCATATCACCGGTTGAAAATATTTTTGAGGTGCCAGTAATTGCCGAGCCCAATCCTGAAAATTTTTGTGATTCTACTTGCGTTAGTGGAATAGCGGCCAGGTCATTACTCGATCGGTACATCAAGTCTTCGAAATCAACCCGGCTCTTTTTAAACCCAGGGGTATTCACATTTGCCAAATTGTTTGCGATCACGTCGATTGCGGTTTGTTGGGTTTGCATGCCTGTTGCGGCAATAAATAACGAATCCATAATGTTTACTCCTATAAATTGCTGCCTAGACTACGAATAGCCGAGTCCATCATTTCGTCATACGTTTTCATGACACGTTGCGCTGATTCAAAGTGTCTTGTAGTTGCGATCATGTTAACCATTGCCTGCATGGTATTGACATTTGAGTTTTCCAAATAGCCAGGACGTAGGGTTAGCGAATCGTCATTGACCGGATGTGGCTCGGCCCCATTGAACCTAAATATCCCCCCGCCTGCTTTTTCCAAGGATGAAACTTCTCCCGTGCTATATAACTGCAACTGTGCCACAAGATTATCGCCGTCCCATATGCGCCCTTGCGAATCAATTCTAGGACTGGAGGTGTTTAGCATGATGTCTCCGCTTGTTCCTTGCACCGCGTATCCATGCTGGCTGACTAAACGTCCGCTTTGATCAATTGAAAAATTCCCTTGACGGGTAAAAAATGATTGACCGTTTGAATATAATTTGAAAAACGCATTTGTTTCAATGGCCACATCGAGAGGATTACCGGTGAACTTGAAAGTGCCGGGCTGCATATCTACCTGTGTAACAAGGCTTTGATTGTCTGGTAACTGAAATGGTTGTTGTGAATCAACCGACCCTGTTTGGCTAAATTGTTTTTGAAGTGCAGTTTCAAAGGAAGCACTCAAACTAATATCACGTTTAAATCCAACCGTAGTGACGTTTGCAAGATTGTTACTGATAATTTTCAGCCGTTCCATATCCTGAATCATACTTAACTCGGCTAATTCCATGGCGTTACTCATAAATCCATCCTTTCATCCAATCCTTAAACCGTCACCAAGCCAAACGACTTTAGGTTTACGGTGTTTGGTACTTCTGATAATGAAACACACGATAGGTGCGGCAAAACACGTTCAGTTAATTGTTTGATTTGTCGTCTCAATTCGGGAGCACACAACAATACCGGCATGTGATTGTTACTCATCATTTTCTCAACTTGACCGGCAAGACGTGCGATTACTTGTTCAGTGAATTTTGGATCTAAGATTAAGCTCGTACTATTGTCGTCACGGCGGATACCTGCCGCAATGCTTTGTTCGACTGAAGGATCCAAGGTCAATACATGCAGCTCGCCCGAATCGTCAGCGAGGTTGTTACAGATAACCGGTGCTAATACGTGCCTCACCTTTTCGGTTAGGAACTCAGTTGATTTGGTGTGCTTCGCATAATCTGTCAACGTTTCCAAAATACGTCCAATATTATTGATTGGAACTTTTTCGGCGAGAAGACTTTGTAACACTTTCTGTACTTCAGATAAGGTCAATATATTTGGAACCAGTTCATCAACTAGCCCTGTATCGGATTGACGCACTCGACTAATCAATCGTTCTGTCTCTGCACGTGTGAGCAAGTCTGCGGTCTGGCGTTTTAATAGTTCGGTTAAATGTGTCATCAGAACTGTTTCTGCATCAACAAGCGTATAACCTTGTTTGGATGCTTGTGTATATTGTTGCTCGGAAATCCAAATCGCCGGCAAACCGTAGGTCGGGTCTTTCGTTTCAAGACCTTCTAGTGCTTGTTGTGCGTCACCGGGATTGATTGCAAGATATTGTTGTGGATAAATCTGTCCCTCAGCTATTTTTGCACCATGCATGGAAATCTTATAAGCATTACCCGAAAATTTTCTATCATCGCGAAAACGAATTTTAGGGATCACAAACCCCATTTCGATAGCATACTGTTTACGAAATGCTGCGATACGATCCATAAAAATATTATCTTCGCTGCTCACCAAAGTAATCAGTTTTTCACCCACCACCACTTCAATAGGATCGACGGATAACAACTCATAAATATTTTCATCGTCCTCAGTGGCGGATTCGACAGGTGCGTCTGCTTGTAGACGTTGTTTTTTGCGATAGGCAAAAAAGGCAATCAACAGCACAAACGACAATATGACAACAACCGGCAACAAAGGAATACCAGGCAGTAACATCATAATGAACAAACCAAAAGCAATAAGTAATAATGTTTTTGGATAAGCGGTAATCTGGCTGGTAATTTCCTTACTGAGAAAATCATCTGATCCCGCACGGGTAACAATTATTCCAGTGCCAGTGGCAATGATGAGTGCCGGTATTTGTGTAACGATGCCATCGCCAACTGTGAGTAAGGTGTAGGTTTGCAAGGCATCACCCCATTCCATACCGCGTTGGGCAATGCCGATAGCTAAACCACCGATAATATCAATAATGATAATGATGATACCGGCTATAGCATCACCCTTGACGAATTTACTTGCACCATCCATTGCGCCATAGAAGTTTCCTTCTTGTTCAATTTTCTTACGGCGTTGTCGTGCTTCTGCTTCATCAATGAGTCCAGCATTCATATCCGCATCAATGGCCATCTGTTTACCTGGCATACTATCCAGAGTAAATCGTGCGGCAACTTCAGCAACTCGTTGTGCACCATTGGTGACCACGACATATTGCACCACGATCAATACAATAAACACAATTAAGCCTATGATGTAGTTGCCCGCCACCACATGACTACCCACTGCATCGATAACCTGTCCGGCGTCGGCATCACTCAAGATGAGTCGAGTCGCACTGATATTCAGCGCTAAACGAAACAAGGTGACGATAAGCAAAAGCGAGGGAAAGGTAGAAAAAGACAGTGGCTTGTCTACATAGAAAGTCAATAGCAACAACATTAATGCAAAACTGAAGTTTGCAATAATAAAAAAGTCCAACAATCCAGGAGGAATTGGGATAAACAGTATCAGCAGAATACCCACGACGGATAAAACGAGTATTAAATCGGATTGATTGGAAAATAGTTTTTTTATGTTATCCATTATTGTTCGCTACAATTCTATTCGATTATTAACTTGTTGAATTCTGTTTTTGCGAATACGCCCAAACCAGTGCGCGTGCTGCCGCCACGAAATAAATTTCTGGGACAAAAGCATCAATACCAACTTTTCGAAATAATGCGCGTGCCAATGTTTTATCCTCCAAAATGGGAACCCCATGTTGTCGCGCCACTATTCGCATACGCTGTGCAAGCTCACCCGCACCTTTCGCAACTAGTTTTGGTGAGCTCATTTCTTCACGCTTATACCGCAATGCAATTGATAAATGGGTTGGGTTAGTGATCAACACATCCGCATTCTTCACGGCCTGCAGCGATCCACTGCGTTTAGCATTTTCACGTTGTAAATCCTTAATTTTTGATCGAACCTGGGGGTCACCCTCGCGCCGTTTGACTTCATCTTTAAGTTCACGACGACTCATTTTCATCTTTTTCGAAAATTCCCAGCGGGTGTAAACAAAGTCGATGGCAACCACCACTAGATAAGTGGCCAGCATTGCTGCCGAAATGTAAATCGTATTTTGCAAAAGAAACTTTGCATAGTAGTCTGGATCAATATCGGGCAACGCCATTAGTGATGGAAAAATACTGCTAAGCAATAGACCAATAGCCATGGCAAAAAGGAACAACTTGAAGGTTGTTTTCACTGATTCGTAGAGCAACCTAGCGGAAAATAGACGCTTAAAGCCGGAAACAGGGTTGAGGCGCTTAGCGTCAGGTTTGATGGGAAAGAAAGAAAAAACAGGTCCCGTCTGAAGCATGGTGGACAATAAACCCACCACAATCACCATGAATGCCAATGGCCAGAATATCTGAATAGTTGCACTCACAATATTGTCCAGCAAATGAATAAGGTGAGGAGCGTCAAATTGAAAGCTTGCAGCAATACTCATAATGTCACTTGCAATGGCCGTTTGTTGCATGACCATCGAATCACCCATTAATAGAAACACTGCAATGCAAACGCTTAAAATCAAAAACGAATTGACTTCCAGACTTTTGGATACTTGACCGCGTTTCCTCGCCTCCTTTAATTTAAAGGGCGTTGCGTTTTCGCTTTTATCTTGTTCTTGTTGTTCTTCTGCCATTTACAACATCGCTTCCCAATAGAGGAAAATCGACTTATATAATTTGCCTAATAAGGGGGTGATATAATTTAACGAAAATGCGAGTGTTAATAATCCAAGAAAAATCTTAAGCGGAATGCCTACTATAAACATATTGACCTGAGGCATGGTCCTGGCGGCAAATGCCATTCCCACATCCAATAGCAACAAAATCATGACTGCGGGCGCCACCAATGCAAAACCAAAAATAAATAGCACTCCAAACTGCGAGCTGATGGCGGCTAGATTGAATTGATTTAACCCAGCACCCGGTGGAATCATTTCCAATGAATAATGCACACCTTGCAATATCATGTGATGACCATCGACTAAAAAGAAAACCATCACACCTGTAAGATTGAGAAACGTGCCGATCAATGGACTTTGAGTATTGGTTGACGGATCAATAAGGTTCGCGACTCCCATACCCATCTGGAAATCAAGAATGCGTCCACCAAACATAAAAGCGGCAAATGCAGCATAAACTCCGAATGCCATTATCCCACCGACAAGGAGTTCATTCACAACCATGTTTGTTAAACGTCCCAATGTCAAATCCTTCACTACCACTGACTCCATCGTTCCCATTGTTACAACTGCCGAAAATGATAATAGGAATAACACACGTAACCGTACTGGTAAGCGGGTCAGACTAAACAGGGGTGAAAACAAAAATAGCCCTGAAAGTCTCACACTAACCAGTAGTATGGTTACTAAAACAGTTGCACCGATTTCAATATCCACTATCTAGAAATATTGAGGAATATTTCGAATTAGGTTGGATGAATAGGTTAGCATTACACCTAACATCCATGGACCTAATACAATCAACGCCAGAGCAACAGTTAAAATTTTTGGTACGAAGGTTAAAGACATTTCCTGAATTTGAGTGACTACCTGAAAAATACTGATTAACAAACCCACCAGCATACTCAGGCCGAGTATGGGTACAGCAACAATAATTGCTGTCCATAGCATGTCTTTTGATAACATTAATGCCAGATCACTGGACATGATTTTGAATTACTCCTCGTACAACTTATTATTCTAAAATAGTATTTTTTATTAATTGACCATTTGTAAGGGTCATTTGGAAAATTGATTAAAATTTTCTCACTTTTTATTTGGTGTTTTATATCATAGTTGATTTGCCTAAAACAATGAAAAACTATTTAACTTTTTTCAAAAACCCTGGATAAGACATACGGGACGTATTGTCTTTTACTACGAATACTACATCTTCAATTTGTGACCGGCCTACAATACGGTTATAATTTAACCAATTCTTCTGTTGCATGATGGTTTTAATAATATATGCTAGGCGGTTTGGAAGAACTCGGCTTTCGCCTAGCAAGACACTAAACGATAATAATTTTCAAAGGCATCATTATGAGAACTCAAACATCATTGGTTGATTTGGAAGAGCTATTTTATTTGGCACTTAACGCCACTCAAACCGGTCGTTATGAACAAGCGATTAATTATCTCCGCCAAGTGTTGGAGCAAGAACCTGGCAATGGAAAAGCATTCTATTTACTTGGCGCCGTACATGCACAACTGGGTCTTTATGAAAGAGCGATTGAAGAAATGCAACAAGCCGTGGAACGTGAACCGCAACTCGAAGCGGCTCACTTCCAATTGGGTATGCTGCATTTGCACACAGGCAACTTTAAAGCCGCCGAAACTGCCTGGGAAAAACTAAATGTATTAGGCAACAATCACTATCTCTATTTGTTCAAAGAAGGTTTAATTGCACTGTCCAACGATCAATACGATGAATGTATACGTTTATTAAATATTGGAATTGAACAGAACCAAATTAATGAATCCTTGAATCAGGACATGCAAAATATAATTGCATCAACACAGAACTTACTATCAACTAACGACAATACAGATGAATCTTCAAACCCTGATGATATGCAGGACGCATCATTAGATACCGCAACAGGAAAACGTATTATTTTATCTGCTTACCAAAAAAATCAAACACCCAATGATTCATCTCATTAAGTAAACCAAATATGGATAAAATTTCGGGTCTAAATAACATTATTCAAATTATCCGGCAGCAGTCGGAGAACAAAACACATCGTTCAAAAAAAACAGAGAAAGCCTCTACATCAAAGACGAATTCGGGCAATACGAATATTTCGAATTTGAACCTTGATCAGCTCGAACAACATCTATCCGAACGAATCAATTCAATCAACAAAACGGAACCCAACTACGAGGACAAAGTAAACGAGCTATTTATCAAAACTGTGCTTGTCTGGCAATTTGGTGACGAAATTCTTCAAGACAGAAAATTCAATGAAATGGTTAAAAGCATTCAGAAAGATTTGAGTTTCCCTAGATAATTATAGCTTGCAACACTCATGGAGATTATTATCTAGATAATACTCAATCAACAAGATCCACTGCGATATATAGATTGAATGACTTTTTTGATCACCTTCTCACAACTGAGATTTATTTGTACAAATATAATAGGTTACCCCTACAAATTATTTTACACTATTAGAAATCCAGAATACTAGAGAATTGCCACTAAAACGACTTCGTTTCAATTGCTTGCCAGGCGACACTGAACCTGTCGTGGCGGGAAAGCTCAGCGTGGTTGGACCTAGTTTGGTCTTCCACTACAGTAAAAGATTTGCAGAGAAACACTACATCAAACCCAAGACCGCAGGATCCCAATGAGGGAAATACCATTCAGAATCTAAAACCAACCCCACTGCACTTTAGCAGTAATTGCGCTATCCCATAAATCCAAAGAGCTAACCGCAGGTTGATTGATTTTGTCTACAAACCGATATGACATACCGACACCGACTTTAACGTGCTTGACAACATTCACCATAAAATCGAATGACGGCTCAACCGTAACGAATTTGTCTGGGTATGTTAACGTCCAGAATTGATCAGCTAAACCACCAACACCGACAAACATCTTCGCGGATAAGTGAACCAAATCATCCGGACGAAAATAAAAACCCATTAAGGCCCCACCACGAGTCATATGTAAATTGGTCTGATTGATTTCTTTACCATTTACATAAGCACCAAGACCAAAAAATACATGACGATTTACTAAAACCGCTGCTTCAGCACCAACCGAATAATTGACCTTGTTATGGTATTTGCCCAAGGAAAACACCGGTCCTCCAAACCACCCTAGATGCTCCAGGCGATTGCCAAACAGTGTTTGGGTATTGCTAGGTGGGGGTTCAACTTTTTTCTTACGTTTGGCATGAACAGGAGAAGAAACTAAAAAACTAAAAAGAACCAAAGCAACTACAATATACCGCATTGTGTTTTTCCTATTGTTGTTATCACGACCATCAAGATCAACAAATGACTAGCAATCAGGCGAACTCCGCCCAGCCGATAGCCAACTAAACAATTCAGATATCAATTATTTGGTGATAAGAAACTCAAAGAATTGAATGACCTGCATGAGGACAGCTAGTTTTATCGATCCAATAGTTCTTATTTTTCCATTATTTTATTGTACATTTTACAATGTGAAACTAACTTGTCAAATAAAGACGACATTGTATTTATTTATAAATACAATAAGTTAAATAATTCTTTTGATTATGGAGAAAAATTCGGTAGCCGAGTAAAATATGATCTTCCCTAACAAAATTGGACACCCAAGCCGCATTTGCGTACTGCTCTTTAAAAATCATCGGTGGCACATAGCCAATTGTACTATGCCGCCGGTACCGACTTGAGCAGCGGGTCGCTCAGACTAGAAGATTTTAGTACAAACATGAAAGAGACTTTGAAATGAGGGTAATGGGACTCGTGTTCATAATTTTGGTATGTACTGTGATCATTGGGTATCGAGTGATCTCAACAGAAAAAGGTGCGGAAGATTTCCTTGCAGGAACAGTATTACATGAAATTCACAAAGAAAAGATTTTATTTGATCGTTTTGCCAGCGACAGCATATTGAAAAATGAATTGATGAAAGAACTTATATATCAGGAGAGAAACAATATTTCGACTAGCCCTAGTTTAAAATTAGTTGACAAGAATTTGAACTGGTATTTCTTTCAAATCAAATCTATCTCGGGGAAAAACAAATACGGATTTGAAATTTCATACTTGCCTACTAGGGGAAAATATACCCTAATTTCCTTTGGCTACAAGAGTAACTAAAAAAATATTTATTGTTTGTTCGCTATTTACTAATACCAGGTTTGAAAATTGTGACAAATACAAAAATTATTCTTCGTGTTCTGGCTCAATCGTTTGTAGTATTAGTATCAACGATGGATCGCTCAAAT
>Ga0224506_10000107_pt1 | contig 81856 bp, 78 predicted proteins | sample SF_Jan12_sed_USG_2_FD_169108 | JGI IMG/M metagenome (GOLD analysis project Ga0224506, IMG submission 169108) | Sediment microbial communities from San Francisco Bay, California, United States - SF_Jan12_sed_USGS_8_1 | ecosystem: Environmental > Aquatic > Marine > Sediment | place: USA...
TAAAATAAATACCATGAATATCATCATATATCAAAAATAAATATTCATGCACTACTATTAGTTGAGTAAAACACGCTGCAAACATCACACATTTCAGGCTCAATGATATTTTGGGGTATTGAGAGAAGGACATATATCTCACTTAGTCATACTCACGAACGTGGGTATCCATGTTGACTTTCAATTTCCAGACTGTATGCCTTTCATCACGATCACCTGTGCGACCTTCTCGCATCAGAAGTGCACTTGAAAGACTAATATGGATTCTGGAGTTCGCCGGTATGACTGTGTGTGAAAATAAAGACGATTCCAGTCTGCATTGGAATGGCAATTGCGAAACATGGGTTTTAAAGGCGATTATGTCAATTTCCAGAGGGCCTACACACAACAGACTTGGTTTTAGGATACTCTAGGGTTTTGTTTAAAAAGCCGCTTTTACATAAACATCAAAGCGCCCTGATTTCCCTGTGAAGCTAAGTGTTGGTTTTTTACCATTCAAATAGGGTGCTAATTTGGGTCGTTTAACGACGACTCTATTTATCGCTTTGGATTCCGCCCAACTTAATAACTGATCTGCTTCAGCATCATAGCCCACAATATTTTGAAGGTACCTCAGCTCTTTCTTAACCTTTGCAGACTTCTCTCTGGATGGAAACATGGGGTCAAGATAAACCACTTCCACCGGGTCGATATCAGAAGCGATTGCATCACACTGCAAAAGGGAAAGACGGCTTAGAATCTCATGAAGGTCAGGATCAGATCCGGCTCGCTCGAGCCCATCGTTCAAAAGTTCATATACAATGGGGTTTCGTTCCATCATCTGAACATGGCACCCTAATGATGCCAACACAAAAGCATCTCGCCCGAGCCCAGCGGTAGCATCCAGTACATTAATATGACTTTTTTTCTGCAGTCCGACAGCTTTGGCTATATCCTGTCCCTTACCGCCACCAAATCTTTTTCGGTGGGCATTGGCGCCATTAGTGAATTCTACACACAGCGGATTACCCAGATCTGCAAGGTTCGAGGCTAATTCCAGGCCGGTATCAGAAAATTGAAGAAAAAATAATGCGGCCGGTGAATCTTTATATTCTGAATCAGACTGTATGACCAACTCTAATCTATTGGCTAGCAGCTGGCTTTTTTTCTGATGTTCCGGTTTTTGTATCCGTATCAATAGCTGTGGTTTCATGTCCATGCTGGGTTAAAAATATTGTCCTTCGTTGACGGTGTGACTGCCGATTATTAAACGAAAACGTCGATACCAGATAATTCGCTCGAGAGATTCTTTTCCGCATACTGATTATCCAAATACTTGGCGACTGCCGGGTTAGTATTTACAGCAATAACATTTGATGCTTTTGCTGCCTGGGACTCTGTACTCTTATCTAATGACTGAACCTGCTGTTCAACGGGTAGTTCGAATGGCTGTTGAGACTGATTTCTTTGGGCATCCTGCGCCGAAGTATTATTAGTAGGCAGGTCTTTTTCGACCTGACTCCTTTTTATCGCGGTTTGATTATTGGGAGTCGGAGCGTAAGGGGCGCTATATGAAGCGTTTACTTGCATATATGAATTCCAATTAGAAAGCTGGCAAAAATAAAAATTCTAATACCTGGCTAGTTTAGCCTATCTGAACTAGCCGGCAAACCAAAAAACGATCAATAAGGTTCCTAATAATAGTCGGTACCAAACAAAGGGCAAAAACCCAAGTTTCTCGATTGCATCAATAAATAGCTTAATACACAAATAGGCTGCTATTCCCGATAAAACAACACCCCAAATAATATCTGCCCAAGGCGTCGCAGTACCCTGCTCTATCATTTGTTTGGTTTTAAATAATCCGGCTGCTGTAATTAATGGAATCGATAGCAAGAAGGAAAACCGCGTTGCAGCCTCTCTGGTAAAGCCTAACGCCAAAGAGGCTGTCATGGTAATTCCAGAGCGGGATGTGCCGGGAATCAGAGCTAAAGCCTGGGCAAAGCCGATAATGAGGGCTTGCTTCAAGCTCATATCCAGGTTTTCTTTGGATTTTGACCCGCGATAATCAAACCAGGCTAATGCCAGGCCAAATATAATGGTCGTACATGCAATCACCAAAACCGAACGAAGGTTTAATTCGATCCAGTCATCCATAATCAGGCCGATAAATCCAGCTGGTATTGTCGCTAATATCACCCACCATGCCAAACGTGCTTGTTGATGATCATGAGGCCGCTTAAATAGGTTCAAAAGCCAATTATTAATTAATTGCATGATATCCTGACGAAAAAATGTCACTACGGCCAGTAAAGAACCTACATGCACTGCCACATCAAATGCCAAACCCTGATCATCCCATCCCAACACGGCCGAAGGCAGAATCAAGTGCGCTGAACTTGAAATAGGAAGAAACTCTGAAATACCCTGAATTAAGGCTAACAATATAATTTGAAACAGATCCATTTACAGGCTCCCTACCTTAGGTTTTTGATCCCAGGTTACTTTGTCACGAACATACACGGGCAGAACGTTACCTGGCTCACTGGCTTTTGGTTTAACTTTCAAAACCCAATTAATCATTTGGTTGGCTGACGGTTGTATGTCATCGTCCGTGATTGTATTCAAATGGTGGAAAGATACTGAAGAGACAAGTCTATCTTCCATTTGATCCTGGTATTGCCACCCAGAACCGCAGGCGATGCCATTCGTATCCGCATCTGACAATGTAATCGCTTGTGGATCACTCACAACCGGTGCCTCGAGTGGCTCGGGAATACCCTGAATATTTATTTTATGAGGTTGCCAATATACCTGATGCATACGTGCATCAATAGCGGGTAATATTAAATCACCCGGATTAACATCGGCAATTGCCATACACAATGCCGTGAGTGTAGACACTCCGTAAACCGGTTTCTGGTGTGCTAAAGAAAAACCCTGAACAAATCCAGATGCGATACGTACTCCGGTGAAAGACCCCGGACCCTGCCCATAAACATAGGCATCTATATCTTCGAGACTCAATGATGCGGCCTCTAACAGATCTTGCACAATTGACAGTACCTTACGTGCATGCTGTCGTGGAATTGATTGATGGTAGTTGTATACCTTACCATCACTAAATAAACTTACGGAGCAAATATCTGACGATGTTTCAATTGCAAGTATTCGATTCACGAATACACCTCACAAAATAGGTAATTACTGGCGATAGTGGATAGTAACGTTCTAAGACAATTATTTACTATATTGCAGTAAAAGTTTTTTCCAGAGATCCAAGCTCCACTCGTTAAGTTCAATCGCACGTTGGTAGCCAAGAGCATTTTTTGCAGAAATTTCTTCTTTCGATAATGTCTTTACTTGAGTCAAGTGCTCACTCAGATCTGAATTTACATCCATAATGCTCATTCCATCGCACATATTGGTCCACTGAGTAATTCCACAATCACTTGACACTATTGTAAATCTTTCCCGCGACATGGCTTCCAGTGCGATAGTACCAAATGACTCAACAATCGAAGGTAACACTAATGCATCATGTTGATCGATTTCGTTCATTAATTCTATTCTCGACTTCCACCCTAAATAGGTAAAGTTAGGTAGTCTGCTTTCAGCGGATTCCATCATCGCACGAAGAATACCATCTCCAATGACACTAAAGTGCAAGTCAGGATGATCTTCAGCAGCCTTAATAATGGACTCAAGATTTTTTTCAGCCGCTAGGCGTCCCGCAAACAAAATATTCTTAACCTCATTGGTTCCAGGTACAAGCGGGGTATTAGCGAAATCAAACGATAAAGGAGTACCCACTAATTCACAGTGTTTAGCGCCCTGCTCATTTGCAATGTCGACCATGTGTTCTGAATTGGCAAAGACTTTATGACCCAGTAAAAACAAGATGCCATTCGATACTTTAAAATAAAAAAGATTCAGATTCCCCTGAATTTTACCCCAATAAAGGCCTGTTAATTTTTCAAACCAGGTATGAAACCCTATTAGCACCTTGGCTCCTAATAGACGCCCAATGATTGACCCAAAAACGCCATACAAACCGGGAGTTGCAATAATAATTACTTTGGGACGCTCTTGACGCAATTGCCTCCACATTCTAAGCGGATTTGGAATCATAAATTTTTGTGTCGGATCACCGGGCATTTGAACCGCAATACCACCCAACCATTTACCATCTTTAATTTCGGGAGCTATAACTAATAAATCTTCTAAAGCGATCTCTAAATATTGGCCCAAATCATAGTAGTAAGCACCTACGCCATTCCGTTGTGGTGCAGCATCAGATACGATGGCAACCCTGGTATGTTTGAAATTGGGGTCATCAAAAATACTTTCTATTCTTTGTTTCAGATCCGTCATCATTAACTGTCCTGACTCTTTTCTAACAATGATATGTTTTCCGGCATTGGCCAACATCCTTTAAAGGGCTCAAATATATCCGAATCTACACTATCGCTCTGAGCATACTGATGTGCACTTTTATAATTTTTATTTTGATCTGATAGTAATTGGTAATGAGACCTTAACTCATCAGACATTTCCCAATCACATTGACGATATATTGCATAAATCGCCGGCAGTAATTCCTGCTTCAATTCATCCATGGTTATAATTTTACATCGTTCATTATTACTCGCATTATCCGCTATATGACGATAATAGTAACCTAACATCTGCAAAACTGACGTTTTAAATTCAATATCTTGCAAATCATGACCCAGTAAATCAAATGCAGGTGCCAATGATGCAAACTGTGAAGGCACTGTATTTTCCGGGGCACGAACACAGGCAATAAATTGCGCATTAGGATAGTTGTTCAATAACCCCTCTAGTAAAGAGGTAAACGAAGGGTTTTTACTTAAGTAAGTCTTATCCTGACCATGAAAATAAAGGTGTTTTTGAATCATACGATGGTAAAAGTGCAATACAAATGCCCGATCTTTTTTCTGAAAATCTCTGTCGATAAATGCCAGACGCCAATGCATGGGCAATCCCGGAAATATTACCATCTGTATAAAGCTGTGTAAGATGGGAAGCAATAACAAGAAATCTTCCTCTGCTTCATGTAAACCAAGAGCATGGATAGCATTCATTTTCTGGCTAAACCCGGAGGTTATCTTGCCAAACAACTTACCCAATGGCGACAGGATTACCGAAAAAAACGTCCAAAAATAGCGCTGACTGATAGAAGGTGCAAATACGCATTCCCACAATTCGGTTGTCGTTAATTGAGTATCTTTAGCAAGAGTGCGTTGCAAAAAGGTCGTTCCGCTTCTTGGTACCCCTAAGATGAAAAGCGGCTTTTTGATGTCTACTGCCCGATAGCCCCGGAATAATATTTCATCCAAAAGAAATCCAATCCAATTAAACAATTGAAGCAATAATAAAATCGGTAAGCCAATAATAATTAAAAGCGTGTATCGGAAAAAGTTACCGGGTCGCTTGGCCAATAAGAAATAAATACTGTGAACAACCAGATTAATCCATTGAATTATAAATACAAAAAAACCTTTAAACATAAAACAAAAATCCAGACTTTATCTTTCAAATTTCAACAGTGACAGAATCAACAACGCCATGCAAGTTCACATCATGTCTGCCGCTGTTTTATTTCAAAACAATAAAAAAGGCAGCCAAAAGGCCGCCTTTCTTCTAACCTAAGCTGTATTACCAGCCGGTAATTTCTTTTAATGCTGAACCGATATCTGCAAGGCTACGTACTGTCTTAACACCAGCATCATTAAGTGCAGCAAACTTCTCGTCTGCCGTACCCTTACCACCAGAGATAATTGCTCCAGCATGGCCCATACGCTTACCAGCAGGTGCAGTTACACCAGCAATATAAGACACAACAGGCTTGGTGACATTAGTTTTAATGTAAGCTGCAGCTTCTTCTTCAGCAGTACCGCCAATTTCACCGATCATCACTATGGCTTCAGTTGCAGGATCTTCCTGGAACAACTTCAAAATATCGATGAAGTTAGAACCTGGAATGGGATCACCACCAATACCAACACAGGTAGACTGACCAAAGCCATAATCCGTTGTCTGCTTAACGGCTTCATAGGTTAGCGTACCTGAACGCGACACAATACCAACTTTACCTGCCAGGTGAATGTGACCAGGCATAATACCGATCTTACATTCGTCAGGGGTAATAATACCGGGACAGTTTGGTCCAATCATACGTATGCCTTTACGATCTACGTATTCTTTCGCTTCAAGCATATCTAAAGTAGGAATGCCTTCGGTGATACAAACAACCAACTCAACACCAGAATCTGCTGCTTCAATGATTGCGTCTTTACAGAAAGGCGCTGGAACATAGATGACAGATGCCTGAGCACCAGTCGCTGCTACTGCTTCTTTAGCAGTGTTAAATACCGGTAATCCAAGATGGGTTGTGCCACCTTTACCCGGGCTAACACCACCAACCATTTTAGTACCATAAGCGATTGCCTGTTCAGAGTGGAATGTACCCTGTGCACCAGTAAAACCCTGACAAATAACCTTGGTATCCTTATTAATTAATACGCTCATTATTTGCCCTCCGCTGCTTTAACAACTGCTTGTGCTGCTTCCGTCAATGACGAAGGAGCAATGATATTCAGACCACTTTCAGCCAATTTTTTTGAACCCAGGTCAGCATTATTGCCTTCCAGGCGGACGACTACAGGTACTTTTACGCCAACTTCTTCAACGGCACCAATAATACCTTCAGCAATCATATCGCAACGTACGATACCGCCAAAAATATTAACCAATACGGCTTTAACGTTATGATCAGACAAAATAATTTTAAATGCTTCAGCAACACGTTCTTTAGTCGCACCGCCGCCAACGTCAAGGAAGTTCGCCGGCTCACCACCGTGCAGATTAACGATATCCATTGTACCCATCGCCAAACCAGCACCATTCACCATACAGCCAATGTTACCGTCGAGTGCAACATAATTAAGTTCCCATTTTGCCGCTTCAGCTTCACGGTGATCTTCTTGCGAAGGATCACGCATTTCAACCAGATCAGGGTGACGGTATAAAGCGTTGCCATCCAGGCCGATTTTAGCGTCCAGGCAATGAAGGTTGCCTTCATCTGTAATAACCAGAGGGTTAACTTCAACCAGTGCCAAATCTTTTTCAATGAACAATTTTGCAAGACCCATGAAGATCTTGGTGAACTGTTTAATCTGCTCACCTTTAAGACCTAGCTGGAATGCCAATTCACGTCCCTGGAATGGCTGAGGTCCAACCATTGGATCAATTTCAGCACGTAAGATTTTCTCAGGTGTCTCTTCAGCAACCTTTTCAATCTCAACACCACCTTCTGTTGATGCCATAAACACAACACGACGTGAACCACGATCAACAACAGCGCCCAGATATAGTTCCTGGTCAATGTCAGTACAAGACTCAACAAGAATCTTGGAAACCGGCTGACCGGCTTCATCTGTTTGATAGGTGACAAGCATTTCGCCTAACCACTTCTCAGCAAACTCTTTCGCTTCTTCAGCACTTTTAACCAGCTTCACACCGCCGGCTTTCCCACGCCCACCGGCATGAACCTGAGCTTTAACAACCCACATATCGCCGTCGATTGCTTTAATAGCATCAACAACTTCTTTTGGTGTATCACAGGCAAAACCGTCTGAAACAGGTAAGCCGTATTTTCTAAAAAGGTATTTTCCTTGGTACTCGTGAAGATTCATCTTCTGCGTCGCTCACTAGTTACCAGTCCACATATGAATAGCCGAAGTAATCTCAGCACATGTGACTGCGGTTTATTGAATAAAGTGGTTCAATTGACTCACGATTAAAAATTTCAAGTCAAAGAACCCCCTTAGTGTTTTGAATGTATTACTTACGTTTTCTAGGATTAGCGATATGCAACGCCATTCCATCTACAGCCAACGCCGCGTCATGAATCGCTTCAGACATCGTTGGGTGTGCAAAACAGGTTAGCTGCAAATCTTCAGCACTGGCGGCAAATTCCATTGAAATTACGCCCTGTGCAATCATTTCACCAGCAGATAAGCCAAAGATATGCATACCTAAAATTCTATCGGTGTTCTTATCAGCCAGTATCTTGACCATTCCGGTGGTGTCATTTGCTGCCATTGCACGCCCTACAGCTGCAAATGGCATTTTTCCTACTTTGTATTCAACACCTTCAGCTTTTAGTTCCTCTTCAGTCTTACCTACCCAGGATATCTCAGGGTGTGTATAGATTACTGAAGGTATGGCTTCATAATTCATTTGAGCATTATGACCGGCAATGATTTCTGCAACCATGATGCCTTCTTCCATACCCTTGTGTGCCAACATAGGGCCACGAACTAGATCACCAATGGCAAATACGCCTGGAACTGTTGTTTTACACTGATCATCTACGAATACGAATCCGCGTTCATCTAGTGTAATACCACTATCATCGCTAAAGCAGTCTTCGGTATAAGGACGACGGCCAACAGCCACGACTAACTTATCAAAGACTTCAACTTTTTCGCCTTCAGAGTCCTGATAGGTCACTGTAACTTTTTTACCTTTAAGTTCAGATCCGGTAACCCGACAGCCTAGCTTTATATCCAAACCCTGCTTTTCAAATACCTTTATTGCCGATTTAGCGATCATTTGATCGGCAAACGGCAAAAACTTATCAAGGGCTTCTAAAATTACAACGTCTGAGCCAAGGCTGTTCCAAACAGAACCCAACTCCAATCCAATCACTCCAGCGCCGATAACACCTAAACGTCCTGGTACTTCGGTAAATGCCAACGCACCCGTTGAATCAACGATAATATCTTCATGTAATGGTGTTGGTGGAATATCTACTGGAACAGAGCCCATAGCGAGAATGACATTGTCTGCCTGAATAACTTCAACAGTACCGTCGTTCAAGGTAACTTCAACCTGCTTATTGGCCAATAGTTTTCCTTTGCCTTCAATACTGGTAACACCATTCGCTTTAAACAAACCACCAATACCAGCAGTCAGATTGCTAACGATGTTATCTTTGCGAGCCATCATAGCTTTTACGTCAATCTTAACTCCTTTAACATCGATTCCGTGATCAGAAAATTCGGAATGTGCCTGATGGAACTTTTGAGAAGATTCAAGCAAAGCTTTTGAAGGAATACAACCCACATTCAAGCAGGTGCCACCTAGTGATGTTTTACCTTCTTTGGTTACCCATTTTTCGATACAGGCTGTTTTCTTCCCTAACTGTGCAGCTTTAATTGCTGCAATATAACCAGCAGGGCCTGAACCAATTACCACGACGTCAAATTGTTGTGCCATGAATTTTTCCCATTTATTAGTGATAACAAAGAATGCCTGTTTTAACAAACACCCTAACTAGCTATTAGATTTCTAACAGAATTCGAGCCGGATCTTCCAAAAGATCTTTGATGGTTACCAGGAATTGTACCGCTTCCTTCCCATCAATTAACCGATGATCATAGGTTAGTGCCAAATACATCATAGGTAAAATTTTCACCTCACCATTTACTGCCATTGGCCGCTCTTGAATCTTATGCATACCCAGAATTGCAGTTTGTGGTGGTGTTAAAATCGGAGTCGACATCAATGAACCAAATACACCACCATTGGTAATGGTAAATGTTCCTCCCTGTAATTCATCCAGACCTAAACCACCTTTTTGAGCACGAGATCCAAAGTCACGAATTTGTGCCTCAGTTTCCGCTAGACTCATAGCTTCACAGTTTCGCAGAATTGGCACGACCAAACCACGGTCAGACGAAACAGCGATGCCGATATCCTGGAAAGCATGGTATACAACATCGTCCCCATCGATAGATGCATTCACTTCAGGGAATCGTTTCAGTGCTTCACTCGCTGCCTTAACAAAGAAAGACATGAAACCCAGTCGCGTACCGTTATGAGTCTTTTCAAATAAGTCTTTGTACTGATTTCTAAGGTTCATTACCGGCTGCATGTTAACTTCATTGAATGTAGTCAACATGGCGGCTGTAGCCTGGGCATCATTAAGACGCTTGGCAATACTCTTGCGCAGACGTGTCATAGGTACGCGCTTTTCAACCTTCTCACCTGCATCTACAACAACCGGTGCTGCGACTGGTGCTGGAGCAGCACTGGATTTCTGTGCCATAAAGGCAACAACGTCTTCTTTACCAATACGACCAGCTTTACCAGTGCCGGTAATTTTTGATGTATCCAAATTATTATCATCTGCTAAGCGTCTGGCTGCAGGGCTCATAGCTGCATCTGAAGAAGTACTATCACTCTGTTCTTCTGTTGATGATGCCGCTGCGGGTGCTGATTCACTTACTGCACCCTCTTCGAACATTCCAATAAGCTCTTGAGACAGTACCGTGTCTCCTTCAGCTTTCAAACATTCTTTTAAAACCCCATCTGCAGGAGCTACAATTTCTAATACAACTTTATCAGTTTCAATATCAACCAATAATTCGTCGCGCTTCACGGCTTCACCTGGCTGCTTGTGCCAGGTTGCGATATTGCCGTCCGCAACGGACTCAGGAAACTGAGGTGCTTTTATTTCTGTTGCCATATTTAATTCCTTGATCTCTATATTGCGGACCTGTACTAAACTTTCTTATACAGGGCGTCTTCGATTAATTTATGTTGTTGTTCCAGGTGCAATGCCATATAGCCGGCTGCCGGTGCTGCTGACGCTTCTCGGCCTGCATAATGCAAGTACAAATCAGGACTGACTTTTTGGCAAACATGTCGCATGTGGTGCTGACTACTATACCAGGCACCCTGATTCATCGGCTCTTCCTGACACCACGCAACATTTTTAACATTAGGATAACCCTCCATTGCTTCAGACAAGGCTGCTTCAGGGAAAGGATACAACTGTTCAATTCGAATAATGGCTACGTTTTGCTGTTCATCAACACGTCGTTTTTCGACAAGTTCGTAATAAACTTTGCCACTACAAAATACAACTCGATCAACACCATCTTTAATGATAGAGGTATCAACTTCGTCGATAACCGTTTTAAAATGACCGTTTGCTAACTCATCCAGGGTACTGGTTGCATCTTTGTGGCGTAGCAAGCTCTTTGGAGACATCACCACTAATGGCTTTCTCAGATTACGAGTCGCCTGACGCCGTAACATGTGATAAACCTGAGCGGGTGTAGTCGGCACACAAACCTGTATGTTTTGCTCAGCACATAACTGAAGATACCGTTCAAGTCTTGCAGACGAATGCTCTGGCCCCTGACCTTCATAACCGTGAGGTAAAAGCATTACCAGACCACACAATCGGCCCCACTTATGCTCACCACTGGTAATAAATTGATCAATAACAACCTGCGCACCGTTTGCAAAATCACCAAACTGGGCTTCCCAAATGACCAACGCATTTGGAGTGGTTGTTGAATAACCATACTCATAAGCCAAGACCGCTTCTTCAGACAAAAACGAGTCATATAAAGAAAATTGTGGCTGATCCTTGCTTAAATTTTCTAAGGGCACATAGGTAGATGCATCCTTAGCATGATGCAATACCGCAAATCTATGAACAAAGGTACCTCGACCAATATCCTGCCCTGTCATACGAATAGGGTTTCCCTGATCCAAAATAGTGGCGTAGGCAAGAGTTTCCGCGAAGCCCCAGTTTACAGGCATGGCACCAGCAGCCATCTTCAGTCGGTCATCAATATTTTTGGCAACCTGACGTTGCATGACAAAGTCACCAGGAACCGTATTAATTTGTGTTGCTAATTGCTGAAGCTTTTTAATGTCTATTGATGTATCAAAATAGTCATCAAATGGCTGGTTTAAATAAGGTGTCCAGTCTACGAACAAAGAGTCATTAGGTTCCATCACCAAAGATTTTGCTACATGTTGACCATTCTCTAATGCGCCTCGATAATCTTCGAATACCTGATTCAATTCTTGTTCACTGATAACAGCGTCATTAACTAATGACTGTCCATATAGTTGCAGTGTCGTTTTCTGGTTTCGAATCTTGGTATACATAACTGGCTGAGTCATTGCCGGCTCATCAGCTTCGTTGTGACCTCTTCTTCTATAACAATACAGGTCAATAACGACATCTTTTTTGAATTGCTGACGGTAATCAACGGCTATCTGTGTTGCGAATACTACCGCTTCCGGATCGTCACCGTTTACATGAAGAATTGGCGCCTGAACCATCTTGGCGATGTCTGTACAATATTCTGTTGAACGAGCATCTTCTTGTTTACTGATCGTAAATCCGACCTGGTTATTAACTACAATATGGATGGTACCACCTGTCTTAAACCCCCGGGTTTGAGACATCTGGAATGTTTCCATCACAACGCCCTGGCCGGCAAATGCAGCATCTCCATGAATCGACACTGGTATAACCAGATCACCAGCTTCATCATTTCTTCGGTCTTGTCTTCCACGTACTGAACCTTCTACAACTGGAGATACAATCTCCAAATGAGACGGGTTAAACGCCATCGCCAGATGAAGTTCTCCACCCTGAGTCATCACGTTTGAAGAGAATCCCTGATGATACTTAACGTCACCGGAACCCATGTTGTAAATGGATTTTCCTTCGAATTCGTCAAACAAGTCTCTAGGGTTTTTACCCAGAATATTGACCAATATATTTAAACGGCCACGGTGTGCCATACCTAAAACAACTTCTTTTGTACCGTATGAACCTGCTCTTTGAATCAACTCATCGACTAAAGGAATCAGCGATTCTGCACCTTCAAGACCAAATCTTTTAGTACCAGGGTATTTATTTTGCAAATATTTTTCTAAGCCTTCACCCGCAGTTAAACGTTCAAGAATGTGAAGTTTTGCGGCTTTGCCTAGTTCTGGACTTGACTTAACAGATTCCATCCGTTGTTCAATCCAGCGACGCTCTCCGGTATCAACGATATGGGTAAATTCAGCACCACTACTTGAGCAATAGGTCTTCTGTAAATTTGTAACAATATCTTTTAGTGTTGCTTCATCCCCTCCAAAATATAAAGAAGGCGTTGAAAAATTGGTATCATAATCTGCTTCAGATAACCCATGATAACTCAGTGCCAAGTCAGGAACAGATTCTCGCTGCATTAATCCCAACGGATCCAGGTTCGCAGCCTGATGTCCTCTAAACCTGTAAGCAGTTGCTAATTGATGAACTTTTAATTGCTTCTGTTCATGATCATTGCTGATACTCGGAGACAAGGTAGACGCAGAAATTTTCTTGTGCGATTTACCTAGTAGTAAAAAATGGTCACGGATGGGAGTATGGGGAATTTCAGAGTGAACGGTATCATTTACTCTTGGAAGCTTATTAAATTCATCGCGCCACTCTTCAGATACTGAATTGGGATCGAGAAGATAAGCTTCATAAAGCTCTTCTAAATATGAGGAGTTTGTCCCATCAAGATGGGACGTTCCCCAAAGTTTTTCCATGATACTTTCGTGCATGGTTTTATATCCTAACTACTTAGCCAAAGCCTATTTTGTACAAGCTGACAATTCACGCTTTGGTTAATTAAGTCTTAATAAACTGAGACCGGAATTTCTTCCAGTCTCCCGACTGATAACCTTATTCAGGTTGCGCTACTTAGTAGCATGTTTCTGATATGGCCAATTGCTTTGGTTGGATTCAGACCCTTAGGACAAACGGCAACACAGTTCATAATTCCACGACATCTAAATACCGAGAATGGATCATCCAGGTCAGCCAAACGTTCAGCAGTTGCCGTATCACGACTATCAGCAAGAAAGCGATAAGCCTGAAGCAAACCTGAGGGACCAATGAACTTTTCAGGATTCCACCAGAATGATGGACAGGAAGTACTACAGCATGCACAAAGAATACACTCATACAAGCCGTCCAGTCTTTCACGTTCTTCAGGGCTCTGCAGGCGCTCCATTGCTGGATCCGGGTTTTCATTGATCAAATATGGGCGTACCTTCTCATACTGCTTATAGAAGATACTCATATCTATAACCAAATCCCGAATAACAGGCAAACCAGGAAGAGGACGAACCACTAATTTACCACCTGGCTTTACGATTTCTGAAATGGGTGTAATACATGCAAGACCATTTGTGCCGTTCATATTAACGCCATCAGAACCACAAACACCTTCACGACATGACCGGCGAAATGACACACCTGTATCCTGTTCTTTAACCAGGTGAAGTACGTCCAATACCATTAGATCCTTACCTTCCGGCAGAACAACATCGTAGTCCTGCATGTAAGGCTTCTTATCAGTTTCAGGGTTGTAACGATAAATACTGACTTTCATTACCTGCAGTCTCCTAGTAAGTACGCTTTTGTGGTGCGAAAGCATCAACAGTTTGAGGGGTCATGTTAACGTCACGTTTTCCAACTCGCTTATCAGCAGGGAAATACATTGAGTGGCATAACCAGTTCTCATCATCACGCTCAGGATAATCTTCACGAGCGTGAGCTCCACGGCTTTCAGTACGAACTTCAGCAGCTACTGCAGTTGCTTCTGCAACTTCCAGTAAGTTTTCAAGCTCAAGTGCTTCAATACGAGCAGTATTGAAAGCATTACTCTTATCTTTCAAATGCAGATTCTCAACACGCTTACGTATTTCAATCAGCTTTTTCTTACCATCCTGCATGCTATCACCACTTCGGAATACACCAAAATGCAGCTGCATTATATTTTGCAGATCCTTACGAACGTCATCGACTGACTCACCAGAATCAGACTGATTTAATCTATTCAAACGAGCCATTGCTCGTTCGATATCTTCGTCGTTGGCTGGTGTCGTATCAAAACCTTCCCGCAGTGATTTTTCGATCTGCTTACCTGCAGCACGACCAAATACCACTAAATCAAGAAGCGAGTTTCCACCTAATCGGTTTGCGCCATGAACAGAAACACAGGCTGCTTCACCACAGGCATATAAACCCTCAATTATTTGATCATTACCGTCTGCATCCTGAGTCAAGGCCTGGCCACCAATATTGGTCGGTATACCACCCATCATATAGTGACAAGTTGGCACAACCGGAACCATATCCTTAACAGGATCAACATGTGCAAAGGTTTTTGAAAGCTCACAGATACCCGGCAAGCGCGTATTCAGAACGTCTTCACCCAGGTGATCAAGCTTTAAGAAAACATGGTCGCCATCAGGACCACAACCACGGCCTTCAAGAATTTCCAAAATCATAGAACGTGCGACAACATCTCGTCCGGCCAAATCTTTATAGTTCGGCGCATAACGTTCCATAAATCGTTCACCGTCCTTATTGACCAGGTAACCACCTTCACCACGACAGCCTTCAGTAACAAGAACACCCGCACCGTGAATACCGGTTGGATGAAACTGCCACATTTCAATATCCTGCACAGGGACGTTTGCACGCAATGCCATACCAATCCCGTCACCCGTATTGATGTGCGCATTAGTCGTCGAAGCATATATACGTCCAGCACCACCGGTTGCAAACACGGTAGCTTTCGCACGAATATAAACTGTTTCGCCTGTTTCCATACAGATCGCAATAACACCTACGATTGATCCTTTGGAATTCTTAACCAGATCAACAGCAAACCATTCATTTAAGAATTCTGTGCCTGCTTTTAGATTTGCCTGATAGAGCGTATGTAGAAGAGCATGACCTGTTCGGTCTGCTGCTGCACAGGTACGAGCAGCCTGACCACCCTTACCAAAATCTTTAGACTGACCACCAAACGGACGCTGATAAATACGACCCTCTTCAGTACGCGAAAAAGGCATACCCATATGATCCAGCTCAAATACTGCCTGGGGACCTACTGAACACATATATTCAATAGCCTCCTGATCACCTATAAAGTCGGAACCTTTAACCGTGTCATACATGTGCCAGCGCCAATCATCATTCGGATCATCACTTGCGATTGCACAGGTAATCCCACCCTGAGCTGATACTGTATGTGAACGCGTAGGGAAAACCTTTGTTACCACGGCTGTCTTTACACCAGACTGCGCCAATTCGACAGCTGCACGCATGCCTGCACCACCGCCACCGATGACGATAGCGTCATAATCCATAATTCTCATATTCGACATTTCAGTATTAACCCCACAACGCTGTTGCTGTAATGATCAGGTATACAAAAAGGGTGATACCTGTCACACAGAGAAAAACAAACCGTAACAATGCAGGCTTGATATAGTCCGTGGCAACCGTCCACAAACCAACCCATGCATGTCCAACCACTGATAAAACTGTTATCAATGTGAAAATTTTAACCCAGGTTAAATCAAACAGAGCATTCCACTGAGTGTATGTCATGTCTGGATTAAGCAGAATAAAAGCTGCAATAAATACCGTAAATACAGCTAATACGACTGCTGTAAAACGTTGAACCATCCAGTCTGCTAAACCACTGCGACTCAGGTTGGTAACACTTTGAACCATTACGCCCATAACCAAACTCCCGTCAATACGATTAACAGGCCAGCAATCAGCAGCACTGCTATTGAAAGAACTTTTATACCTTCTTGAGTTTCACCAATACCCAAGTCGATGATCAGATGTTTCAGACCAGCTACAAAATGATATATCACTGCAGACAGCGTCACCCACAAAGCAAATTTAGCAAAGGGTTCAGACAATGTTTCTTGCACCGCTTCAAATCCTTGACGAGATTCCAAAGACGCACTAAACATCCAGATAAGGTAGCCAAGGCCTACCAAAAGAAAAACACCGGAAATACGGTGTAAAATCGACGCATAAGCAGCCAACGGCATTTTTATGGTCGTCAAATCAAGGTTAACAGGTCTATTTCCGTTCACAGCATCGCACTCTTGTAGTTATTAGCTAATAGTTTCGATATATTACTTTCTCTACCTAGTCATTCAAACTAGACCAAGGTTTCATTTTTTTACAAAAAATAAATTCAGTGACCTGTAAATAAGCCTGAGTTAATGAAGTATTCACTCAAGAATATGTCACCATGAGAAATCGGGGACGAATTATAGTGCCCAACTCGGTTAAATACAATTGAATGAGGTCAGGTATTTCGACATTATAAAATTAATTGACCTAAATATGTTTTAATTCAACTATTGTCTAAAATACTTGTTTCGAAATTGACAATTGAATGGAAAGCCCTATAGTTTCAGCCCAGTTTAAACGTAGATCTATTTTAGAGATCCGGGAGATTTTAATTGCCTTCGAAGCAAATCAGGTCTCGCATATCCGGGATATTATAATAAGGAGGCTATTATGGCTGATAAAACGGCTAAGCTTATAATTGAGGGTCACGACCCTATCGAGTTACCCATTTACCAAGGTACAATTGGCCCAGATGTTATTGATGTTGCGGGTCTGACAGCAAAAGGGTATTTCACTTTTGACCCTGGCTTCGTTTCAACAGCGAGCTGCAAATCGGAAATCACTTACATCGACGGTGGCAAAGGACAGTTATTGCACCGTGGGTATGCTATAGATGACCTGGCTGAGAATTCTGACTATCTTGAAACCTGCTTCTTACTTCTTTACGGAGAACTTCCAAACAAAGAAGAAAAAGAAGAATTTGTTAAAATGATCCTGAATCACACCATGGTTCATGAACAGATGCACCAGTTTTTCAAAGGTTTCCGTCGCGATTCACACCCAATGGCTATCATGTGTGGCGTTGTAGGTGCACTCTCTGCGTTCTACCATGATTCGTTGGATATCACTAATGAACGCCATAGAGATATCACGGCTCATCGTTTGATCTCAAAAATGCCGACTCTGGCTGCCATGGTTTATAAGTATTCTATTGGTCAACCATTTATGCACCCAAGGAACGAACTGAGCTATGCAGGCAACTTCCTGTATATGATGTTCGGAACTCCGACTGAACCCTACACTCCAGATCCTGTTGTGACCAAAGCAATGGATCAGGTTTTCATTTTGCATGCTGATCATGAACAAAATGCTTCTACATCAACCGTACGCCTTGCAGGTTCTTCCGGTGCAAACCCATTTGCCTGTATTGCTGCAGGTATTGCTGCACTTTGGGGACCTGCTCACGGTGGCGCTAATGAAGCCGTTTTATCGATGCTTGATGAGATTGGTGATGAGTCTCGTATCGAAGAATTTATTGCACGCGCTAAAGATAAAGATGACCCTTTCCGTCTAATGGGCTTCGGTCATCGTGTTTATAAAAACTACGACCCACGTGCCACTGTAATGAAAGAGGCGTGTGATGACGTACTTCCGGTTATGGGTGTCGAAGACGATCCACTATTCAAGATCGCACGTCGCCTTGAGCAGATTGCACTGGAAGACCCATATTTCATCGAGAAGAAACTATATCCAAACGTTGACTTCTACTCAGGCATACTTCTTAAAGCAATTGGCATTCCGGTAGAAATGTTCACTGTAATCTTTGCACTGGGTCGTACTCCAGGCTGGATTTCACACTGGAAAGAAATGGTCAGTGAATCTTATAAGATTGGTCGCCCAAGACAGCTATACACGGGTGAAACACTCCGCAAAATCCCAAAATAACAGACACTGAATAAAACCTGCTTCGGCAGGTTTTTTTTGATCAAAAAAAAACACTAACCCCATGAATTCGGAGCTTGTACATAAAAGATGAGTAGGATAAATATTTAGCACGGAATGCCTCTTTTATCAGGATTTCAACATCACCAATTGAATATCCCCTACCCGAAAACCCCACTTGGTTAACACTGACTCGTTTAGCAAAACCCGATCGTTGATCAGGTACATTCTATCCTCAACATTAAGAATAATAGATCGACTCTTCAATGCAACCTGTAGTCGATAATTCAAAAAAAGACTATTGCCGGCATATTTTAGCAGCCTAGGTTTTTCAACATCATTGGCACTAGCCAGATATTGCTTGTCTGATAGTTGTTCAAATGTCCATATACGTTGTTGACGTCCCCCATCATCAAACACAAAATCTTCAACCAGGGTGCCAATATTTAATCCATCTTCAGATTGCTGCCAACTACCATTCATCGTCACGTTAAATCGACGAATCACTTTTCCTGATCGATTTTTAACAATGCCATGCGCCGTCATATCGCCATCAAACCACACCGGTTCGAATACCGGATTATTATCCCGATAATCACTCACCTGAGTACTAGAGCAGCCTGAAATTAGAAATACGGCTAAAACATAAACAGGCAATAGAAGTCTTCTCTGGATATATACGTCAGCGTGTTTTTTCCTGGGGTATTGATTATGATTCATAGTCAAGGTCCGTATAACGATAATTTATGATGACGTCTAAATAACTACCTTGATGATCAGTAATATTACTACGTCCGTTAAATTGAATGAGTTGCCTTTGTTGGTTGTATTGCAGTTTTATCGGCTTCACAATTCCTTTTAGCAACCAATTTTCGGGTTCAATAATGAAATGAACCCATTCAGCTCCTTCACTCTGCTGTCGTTTCTGCATTAATTTCAAGGCAAAAAACCGACCTTTTGTGGGCGCATAAAAGAAAAAATCTATTGTTTCGCCAGAAGCAAGCTGGTCCCAGTGATCTGTAACAAAAGGATTAAATCCAGCATCAACCACCATAGGATGTAGCACTTCTGTTTGAAAATTTTTAACTCGACGAGAAGCGGCCTTTTGAAACAAACCGGTCACACGACTGGTAACAGAAACCTGATACCAACCACCTGACTCTGCGTAACGCAAAGAAACTGCCGGACTCCAGTCGGTATAGGCCCAATTCAACGTTTTTATGGCCAGCAAGCTCTGGTCTTCATTTAAATAGGTCACGGTTTCAGTGTTACTGCTGTCACGACTGTACTGCTCAATATAGAGCAACTCTCCTGTCACCTGATCGACAGCCTTCCCTATGGCATATAAACCATCGTCGTCATGCGGGTTAGCACTTACCCCTTTGAATAATATTAATGAAGAAAGTAACAATAAACGTTGAAATAACCACGAATTATTCGTTCGGCGTCCTACAGGTCGTTGATTCTGAGTATTACCGATCACACTTATAAACCTTTTTGGACCGGTTTCAATAATTTATCGGTTAGAATAAGACCCACCGGAAAGATGATTGCCCAGCCAAGCCCTTCCACTAACAATGCAATGATAGGCATCACCAGCTCTGAACCCGACATCAGTGTACCAACCATATAACTAAACGGAACTGCAACTAAGGTTGCAGCCACGGCTAAACGGATGTTATTCAAGAAAAACCGAAACCCATGAGCTAATGTTGTAGCAAACCCGACCCAAAGACATATCAACCAAATGGGTGGAATCAAGATCTCAGGGGCCACATTTATTGATATAGCGCCGGAAAACTGAATTAGTGGAATATTGAGCTGCACACCATCCAGTATTATACCCACCAATGTAAATGCGACGATGACAATCCATTCTTTGTTTTTACGAACAAACAACAACTGATGAATAAGCAAGTATATTGCGAGTGCAGCTAGTGCTAATAAGTCATTAGCCTGAACACAAATCAACCATAGTCCGTGAAAAAATGCGACATTTATCCACACTGGCGTTTTATTTTCGGTCTTAAGGATATATTCCAGCTTCTGTATCATCCGATTTTTGACAGAAAAAGAACGCTTTAATGTCAGACTAAGTAGTGACTGGCTCATACTGACTCCTCAAACCGATAGTTTGATCCGGCTATCAAAAATTGAGCGGTGCCTATCGCCCTTTCGCGAAAACCGCCTTCACAGTAGCTTAAATAAAATTCCCACATGCGACAGAAAGTTTCTGAATATCCCATAGCCCTGACATTATGACGCTGAATCTGGAATTGCTTTTGCCAGTCTCGCAATGTTTGCGCATAATGTATGGTGATATCCTGAACGCCGATGATTTGCATCTGTGTCGATTGTGCAACCTCCCTGGCAATAACTTCATTCGATGGTAAGCAACCACCCGGGAATATATAGCGCTGGATGAAATCAATATTTTGGCAGTAATTTTCAAATCGCTGATCTGCAATGGTAATGGCCTGAATAAGCATTAACCCAGTGGGTTTAAGGAGTTTCTGGCAAGTTTGAAAGTACTGCTGATGAAAGCGATAACCAACAGCTTCTATCATCTCGATAGACACGAGTTTATCGTATGTTCCTGCTAATTCACGGTAGTCTTTAAGTAAAACAGTAATCTGGTGTTCCAGGCCCTGTTCCTTTACACGCTGTTTTGCGTACCTATACTGCTCTTCAGAGATGGTGGTGGTCGTAACCTGACAACCATATTCTTTAGCCGCATGTATCGCCATCCCCCCCCAACCAGTACCTATTTCTACCAGGTGATCTTCCGATTTTAGTTCCAGCTTTTGACAAACCACGTCCAACTTATTAACTGAAGCTTCCTCCAGAGTCGAGTTTGGCTTTGGATATATACCACTTGAATACATCATGGTGCTATCCAGAAACAACTTAAAAAAATCGTTACCTAAATCATAATGAGCATGAATATTTGTTTTGGCTGTTCTCTGACTGTTTTGATGCAACCAGTGGAAGATTTTATTTACAATACGCTTGCCAAGGTTGCGTTTCTGGTCAAATTGTTGCAATACATCACGATTTGCCACCAGAATTCTGACGGCGGTAGTCAAATCATCGACACCCCATTTCTTAGCCATAAAAGACTCACCTGCACCTATCATGCTGTCTTTCATAATGTCCAGATAAATACCGGGGTCGCTGACACGAATGACAGCATGTAAATCTTTATGTTCTTTGCCAAAGTTGTAGCTCATACCATTTTCTTCAATGGTGATTTTTCCAGTGGTTATTTTTGTAAGAATGTTAAACACTTGTTTTTGAGCAAAATTTTGAATTAATCCCGTTGACTGATTGAATTTTAATGAATACATATGCTGCTCCTAATGATTTATTCGGGATGTTTTACAAATGCAATTCTTTTAATAAATAGTTTCAAGGCCTGCCAGTAAATTGCACTGATTACCTTAAATGTCATCATTGGAAACCTAATAAGAATGCCATTCAAACTAAGGGACGTAACGGGTTCACGTGACAGACTGAGTGTTGCATTAAAAACAGGGGATACAGATTCTATTCCGTCATCAGTGATCTGCGTTAAATCCCGACTGGTCATAGACACAAAAAGTTCCTGTCCTGGTGACGTGCTTTTCCAAAAATATTGCATAGTCATTTCCTGAAACGGTGAAACATGAAACTGCTTATGGAAACTAATACGCTGTAATGACTCACCTGGATCACATGCAAGGGCATAACAATGTTTTTCTTTCCAGGGAGTATTGGTAACTTCTAATAACAAGGCTAGCAAATGTCCTTTAACATCAAAGCAATAAAATATGCTAATCGGGTTAAACTGATATCCCAACAACCGGACATTGGTCAAAAGGGTTACCACGCCATCAACATCAATATTGAGATCATTTTTAATCTTGGTAATAACAGCTTCTTTAAGTGACATACCCGATTCAAATCTACCCAGTTTTTGTAAATAATCAGTCGTTTGAAAGGAGGCTATATTTGATTTATTGAGGCTCCAAAAAGAAGATTGTTCCAACACCAGATCAAGCTCATTCAGATCCAGGTACATCATAAATACACCGTATTGAAATTGATGAAGTTTTGGACTGAGTCGTTTATGGCTGAGCTTTCCTCGATAGATCGCACTATTTAGTGTTTTCATTGCCAACTTACCCCCAATTTATTGGCAACCCTAATGCCACTAAAACATCCATCCTCATGAAATCCATTACGCCAGTAGGCACCGCAAAACCAGGTACGCTGAACGCCATTAATGAGATTCCATTTTTGCTGAGCGGCAACACTCTCTGCGTTGAATACCGGATGAGAATACTGGTAATTCCCCAAAACCTTGTCTGGATTAATCAGTCGATTCGCGTTTAAGGTAACAATAAAGGGGTGGGCTTCAGGGTGGTGCTGCAAAATGTTCATATTATAGCTAAGAATAGGTAAATCAGTTTCGCTCGCGCCCATGCGATAATTCCAGGCTGACCAGGCTTTTCGATTTCGTGGCATCAAGGACGTATCCTGATGAAGGGTCACTTCATTTTGAACATAGGGTATAGCACCTAATATTTGTTGCTCTTCTACCGAAGGATTTTTTAACAATTTAAGTGCTTCGTCACTATGACACCCAATAACCACATGATCGAAATGTTGTGAAGGAGGTCCTTCAAAATGCAAGCTGACACCTTTTGAGCTACGTTCTATAGTAGAAATATGGTGATTTAAAAATATTTGAGATTTAAATGGGACTACTAAAGGTTCAAGGTAGGCCTGTGAGCCACCCTCTAACACCATCCACTGGGGTCTGTCTTTTATTTGCAACAATCCATGATTTTTAAAAAAGCGAATAAAAAATAATGCTGGCATCTTTAGCATATCGGTAATAGATGTTGACCATATTGCGCTTCCCATAGGCACCAGATAATGCGAACAGAACAATGCACCGTATTTACCCTGCTTTAGCCAATCTGACAAACTTTGATCTGGTGGAATTGAACCCATTTCCAACGCATGCGAGCTTTGCTTATTAAACCGTACAATATCAGACACCATACGAATAAAGTTCGGCTTTAACATATTACTGCGCTGAGCAAACATGGTATCCAGTGAACGTCCTGCGTACTCCAATCCCGTTTCATAATCACTGACACTGAAGCCCATACTGGAATTGCGGAACTTGACTCCCAGACGATTCATTAGCTTTATAAAATTTGGGTATGTTTTATCATTGAATACAATAAAACCAGTATCAACCGGATATTCAACACCCTCACGTTCTATCACCTTTGTTGCCGTGTGCCCACCCAAACGATTAGAGCTTTCAAAGACACTGATTTCATATTTTTGACTCAACATTCTGGCGGCGGTAAGGCTGGATATACCTGTGCCAACGATAGCAATTTTCATACCTTTATGACTCCGAAGTCGATGATAATGAAGCCGGTACAACGACTCTGACTGGCGCAGTTTTTTTCAACCACATGCGAGGAAACCATCGAACAATCAAAAGAAAAGCAAATAATCGACGTGGAAAAATGAAGCGGTATACCCTCTTTTCTATAGCAGTAATAATCCTTTTTGCAGCAACTTCAGATGACTGTAAAAAAGGCATTTCAAATTTGTTTTTTTGCGTGAGAGGAGTATCAACAAACCCTGGCTGAATCGTCGTAATATCAATATTTTGACAATGGACATCCAATCTAAGGCTATCAAAAAAATACTGTGCAGCAGCCTTGGATGCCCCATAGGCTTCAGATTGAGAAAATGGCGCGTGAATCACCTGGGAAGATATTAAGCAAAGATGTGACTTTTGACTATTTAATAGCAACGTTTTACATAACTGAAAGCAATATAGCTGCCCGATAAAATTTACCTCAAGCATGTATCGGGTATCGCTTATCCAGCCGCTTGTGTCATTTACCGCATAACCCGGATCCATTGAGACTGGTTCTACAGCCTGGAGATGTTCTGGTTCCAAATAACGGCAATCACCCGCATTCAATATGACGCGATCTATTTTGCCGTTGCTTAATTTACTCAACTGAGCAGTAAGATCAGCTTGATTGCTATGATCGGTGACATCAACCGCCAATAGCTTAAGATTCTGATACGATTTTTTAAGTGAATTCAATGCTGTCAGGTTTCTGGCACTGGCTATAACATGATTGCCAGCCTCAAGCAGCTGCCTGGTCATATCAAATCCAATACCACTGCTGGCACCTGTAATCCAAATGGTTTCTCCAGTAATCATTGTATCTCCTTAATCCTTAGCATTCTTCCGGGATAATCGTGACTTTAAAAATCGGGTACCACGCCCCAAAAGTGGAATATGGTCATATAACATGCTGCCCAAATCATAAAGGTCTTCATGAAAATAGATCTTTTCATCAAACATTAAATGAGTAACGCCTCGCACACTGATAACGTCTTTTGATAACTTCGGATGCCTGAAAAACATAACCCACTTAATATAAGCTGACTCATCTGCTATTAATTGGTCTTCGAATTCAAATCGACAGGATGTCAAATTGGCAGATATGCTGGAGAAATAATGACCTAACTGATCTATACCCTCTAGCTTGTGAATCGGATCGGTAAAAACAACATCGTTACTGTAAAGCTGGAGCAGTTTAAAAACCTGATCACGACTAAAATTCTGATAACTGGTTTTAAATTGTTTTATAATGTCAGTGGTGTGTTCCATTTTGATCACCTTAAAAGACGTATTGGTTAGTGCCCGATATGTTTTACGTTGTTACTGTGATTATGGATCACAATAAAAAACCTATAAAAACATAGTGATCCAAATGAATATCTCCAACGTATAAAAGGAAAATAGATAAATTGGACGCCATCTGTGAATACTCCTACATTAAGAACACAAGACCCAAAATTGAAATGGGGGCTCTCAGTGCCTAAGTACGGATATGTTCCACTGGATGATCTACAGCAAGTTGCAAGAAACAAAGACAAACTGGCTTTCGAACGTTTATTTGATCACTACGCTCCGTTAATAAAAGCGTTTTGCTTAAAAAATAGTCCGGGCGCCACGTTAATTGCAGAAGAAGTTACTCAGGATGTCATGTTAAAAATTTGGCGAAAAGCAGATAAGTTTGATATCAAAAAGGCCAACTTAAATACCTGGGTCTATACCCTGGCCAGAAATAGTCGCATCGATTACTTTAGAAAAAACGGCAAACACGTATCTAACATTGACCCGAATTTCATTTGGAATGACTTGGTCGATGAGTCGGTAAATCTGCTTGCATCGGTTCAAACTGAACGCCGACAGCTAGAGCTTAAATCAAAAATGGATCAACTTAGTCATGATCAAAGACAGGTATTAAACAAGCTTTATATGGAAGGTAAAACGCAACAAGAGGCAGCCGCTGAATTGGAGGTGCCACTAGGAACCATCAAGTCACGTACACGTTTGGCGCTGCAGAAAATGTCACTAATGATGAATAAAGGTTAGGTTATGATTAGGTATCATCCAGAGCCTGAAATGCTACTAGAGTTTTCCGCCGGAACATTAGGCCTGGCACATAGCCTTTGTATTTCTGCCCATTTAGAGTTTTGTAATCAATGTCGTCAACAGGTTCAACAATTTCAGGATCTCGGCTCTGTGCTATTCGAGGAAACTGAAGTACCGGTTCATAGCCTTGACTCTATGAAATCAAAACTATTCGCTCAATTAGATCAAGAAGATATTCTACAAAACAGGATAGATTCTAAAACAGTTGAAACGATCGAGATGGACCAAGCAGGATCTGTAAACAACAGTAAAATTCCAAACGCCCTTAGACAATTTGTTCCAGATACATTCACTGGAGTAGATTGGTCCAGAGTGACACCTTCGTTCTTTTTCGCCTCCTTATCCAGAGAGCAAGATGGTTCTGAACTGGCTTTAACCCGGATTAAACCTAAGGGCTCAGTAGCACACCATCGTCACACAGGAGCCGAGTACACCCTGGTATTGGAAGGTAGTTATTCAGATGAAGATGGTTTATATCAGCCTGGTGACTTTATATGCATGAATAATGGAGAGGCACACAAACCGATTGCGACCAGTAATTCTGAGTGCATTTGCCTGACTCTGGTAGAGAGACCGATTCAGTTTACAGGATGGTTTACCAGGATATTAAATCCTTTTTTGATGCGCAGACAAGGGGTAAGTGAATCCTAAATTCAATGACTCATTTTTTTTCGACTCATCGCAAGAATAAATGACCCCTAACTTTAATAATAAATTAGGAGCGAATTTTGATAATGCTCTGTGCTTTCAATAAAGCGTCCAAGCGAGTATCCAATAGGTACTCGTCACCTAAATGAACAAGTAAACCTGTCTTTTCCATAACCTCTTTAACCGGGTTATTCGCTCCAAATAGAATCACATGATCGCCTGCATCATGGGATCTTTTAATGACCTCTTCAAGAATGGCTGATGCAGAACTATCAATAAATGGAATACCGGTCATATCAATGGCTAAAACATCTTTTTTATCGCCGACTGAATCAATTTGGCAATATCTCGAGCTGACCCAAAACTAAGCGGTCCTTCCATATGAAATAACACGAATGTATTTCCAAGAGAAATCATGACCTTCTGCTCATCTGGTGAAAAACCACTCAATGAGTCACCACTCTGGATAAACCGGGCATTGTTAAGCTGTGATTCTGCCATACTTACCACAAAGAGTACTGATGCCATGACAAACCCAACGACAACGGCGGTAATCAGATCTACAAAGACCGTCATCATCAAGGTTGACAACATAATAATAACACTCGATCTTGGGGCAGAATGAATTCTTTTTAAATAATCCCAATCAATAATATCAATCCCTACCTTAACTAGAATCCCTGCAGTACAACAACGGCAAATGCCGCAGACAGATTAGGAGAAAAATGAGTTATCACCAGCGCCATAACCACAGTCATTGGTCCTGTAGGCCCTGTTACCTGAGTACGGGTACCACCAAACACTGCAGTAAAAAAACCTGAAATAATCGCGCCATATAAACCCGCTAACGCACCCGCACCTGAAGACACCCCAAATGCTAACGCCTGTGGCAAGGCTACAATTGCGGCTGTGGCGCCACCATATAAATCACCTTTTATCTGTGTCATGTATTCCAACTGTTTTTATTTTTATTCAAAACATTAGTATTTACGACGTCTCTATTCTCACTAACAAAAAAGCCGCAATATATGCGGCTTTAGATTATTGTTTGATCAATCCAGCAATGGAGTAAATGATCGTTATTTTTTCTTAGCCGGTGGAACTTCCCACTGACCATTCTGATAATAACTGCGCCAACCAGTGGCCTTACCATTTTCATTTTCAGTCATCACATACTGCTCTTTCGTTTTTCTACTAAAACGGATGATTGTTGGATTTCCGTCATCATCTGACACAGGTGCCTTAACCAGGTAAGCAAATTTTGGATCTAACTCTTTAGCGTGAGGAATAAGCTCCGTCACCAGGGGTGCTCTGGTTTCCCTATTTTTCGGAAATTTACTGGCAGCCAGAAAGATACCGGATGCGCCATCTCTCAATACATAGGTATCATCAACATTATGGCACTCCAACTCAGGCATAGGAACAGGATCTGCTTTTGGTGGTGCAGGGTCGCCACTTCTAAGAAGTTTACGCGTATTCTTGCACTCTTCATTCATACAACCAAAATATTTACCGAATCGACCCGTTTTAAGCTGCATTTCTGCACGACACTTATCACATTCCAGTACAGGTCCATCATAACCCTTAATTTTGAACTCACCTTCCTCTACTTCATGCCCATCACAATCAGGATTGTTACCACAGATGTGCAACTTTCGCTTTTCATCGAGAAGATAGCTATCCATCGCTGTCTCGCATTTGGGGCATCTGCGCTTATTTCTCAACAGCAATGATTCTGCTTCGCCATCATCATCAGCACTCACCACTTCATCGCCCGGAATCAGATTGATCGTTGTTTTACAGCGCTCTTTTGGAGGCAAGCCATAACCCGAGCAACCTAAAAATACACCCGTACTGCCATTTCTAATTCCCATTTTCCGTCCACATTTTGGACAGTCAATATTGGTTTCAACAGCACTATTAGAGCGCATTTCAGATTCAGCCAGGGCCAACTTAATTTTAAAATCACCATAAAAGGCATTCAAAATTTCAAGCCAGTTATTCTTCCCCATAGCAACAGCGTCCAATTGCTGTTCCATTGAAGCTGTAAAATTAAAATCCATTAATTCGGTAAAATTCTCAACCAGGCGATCAGTAACAATATCACCCATTTTTTCCGCGTAGAATCGTTTGTTATTCAGGGACACGTATCCACGATCCTGAATAGTAGAAATAATAGAAGCATAGGTAGATGGTCTGCCGATACCTTTCTTTTCCAGCTCTTTTACCAGCGAGGCTTCAGTGAATCGAGCCGTCGGCTTGGTGAAATGTTGAGAAGGTAATAATTCATTCAGCTCAAGAATTTCTCCGGCATTAATATCTGGTAATTCGATATCATCGCCTTTTTTAGGCTTTGATTTAAACACCCGGGTATAGCCGTCAAATATTAGGATTCGACCCTTGGTTTCTAACAGATAATCACCTGCAGATACCTTGATCTTGGTACTTTTATACTTTGCAGGAGTCATCTGGCAGGCAACAAATCGTCTCCAGATTAACTCATACAGCCTTTCAGCGTCTCTCTCCATGCTTTGAAGCTGAGATGAGCTAACGGAAACACTGGAAGGGCGAATAGCCTCGTGTGCTTCCTGAGCAGAGTCTGAACTACCATATTTAAGCGCAGTCTCAGGTAAATACTTGTCACCATAGCTTTCCTGGATAAAGTCACGGACATCTGATACAGCTTCTGAGCTCAGATTTGTACTATCGGTACGCATATAGGTAATGTAACCAGATTCATATAGACGCTGTGCCATCATCATGGTCTTTTTAACACTAAAGCCTAACTGAGTACTGGCTGCCTGCTGTAAGGTTGAAGTAATAAAGGGTGCCGATGGTTTACTGCTGGTTGGTTTATCTTCACGTCCCTTCACCACAAACTGATGGTCTTGTAAGCGCTTTAGATGTTCATCGGACTCTGTCTGAGTTTGAGGTCGATAATTTTCGCCGGAATACTTAGTAACTTCGAGATTAAGATCTGCACCTTTAAATCCAAGTGCGGCGGCCATTTGCCAAAATTCTTCTGAAATAAAAGCCCTGATTTCACGTTCACGATCAACAATTAGCCGAACTGCAACAGACTGAACCCGACCTGCAGACAGCCCACGTGCAATTTTTGACCATAATAAGGGAGAGACCATATATCCAACGACACGATCCAGGAATCGACGGGCTTGCTGTGCATTAACCCGATCAATATCTACCTGGCCTGGCTCTTTGAATGCGTCTTGAATCGCCTTTTTGGTAATCTCGTTGAAAACTACCCTTCGGTACTTACTTTCATCGCCGCCAATGGCCTCTCTCAAGTGCCATGCAATAGCCTCTCCCTCTCTATCCAAATCGGTTGCGAGATAGATTTGATCGGCTGATTTGGCTAATCGTCGCAACTCATCTACGACCTTCTCTTTTCCCGGTAAAATCTGGTAATTTGCTGCCCAATTTTTGTCCGGATTAATGCCCATCCTGCCTACAAGCTGTTCACGAGCCTTTTTTTGTCTCTTTTTAAGCTTTTGCTCGGGTGATAACTTTCGAGTTTCAGCAGCATCTTTAGCTCTAGCCTTGGCATCAACGGCTTTACCCTGACCACTGACAGGCAAATCCCGGATATGACCCACAGAACTTTTCACAACAAAGTCTTTTCCAAGATACTTGTTGATAGTTTTGGCTTTTGCAGGTGACTCCACAATGACCAATGCTTTTCCCATAATGATATTCCTAAAAAACTGCAGCTGAATAAATAAATGTGTACAAAGGCGAGACATATATCCTTTTGAAGCACGAAGGTCAAGTTTACAGTTGGTATTAATAATCTTGGCCTACTGAAAACTATGATATATTTAAGGTGCTGCATCTAACAGATTGCTATGGCAGGTATCAGCCGGTATTATTTTAGTTGATGTTATGGTGCTGTCGGTTTCACGAGACCTAGTTTTCTCTTTTTTATTTGATCTGGAAGGTTAATGGTTGTGTTCATACTGGTTTGTACCATATTAGTAGCGATAATCATCGGTGGCATATGGATTTCCGATCGAGCTGCCAAAGAAGAAGAAGAACGAAAAAAACGCGTAGCGGCAATTCGTCAACTGAGAAATCATGCGATCGATATTGAGGACCTGATTAAAAATCTTGTTTTCTATGAAGATAATGTTGACTTATTAAGAATCCTAACCAGCTATCTCATTTCAGAAAACGAAAAACGATATAGTATGGATCCTGACAACTCTGAGTCAATTGATGATTTAAATCGTTCTAAGCAACTACTTGAATCCTTCTCAGAGGAAACCGAAGAAAAGAAAGAAATAATAGAGCCCAAGAGCGACCATGAAGTGATGTCTATGAGACGCTATTTAGCAAAAGCGATTAGAGTCCTTAAATACTTAAAAGTACATGAATCAATCAATGAAACTATTTATCTGGGGCACTCCAACCGTCTTAAATTAAAAGCGTTACATGCTGAAGTGAATGCGTATGTAAAACAAGGTGATTTCTGCAAAGAAAATCAAGATAATCTAGCAGCAGCTACCTATTACAAGCATGCCAAAGAAATTTTGATGGCCAGCGAAATACAATATGAAGGAAAGTCCCAAGAGATCAAAAGAATTACGGACATTATATCCGAGATTTATACTACAGATTTAAAGAAAAAACCCAAAGAGACAGAGACAGACAATTCGGAATCTCTGGATTAAACATCAGCTATAAAAAAACCGGCTCATAGCCGGTTTTTTAGAACTTATATTGTTTACACTCTCTCTATCACGGTTGAAATCCCCTGACCCAAGCCAATACACATAGTTGCCAGTCCAAGCTGTGAATCCTGCTGTTCCATCACATTTAACAGTGTTCCGGTGATTCGAGCTCCCGAGCAACCAAATGGGTGACCCAAAGCAATTGCACCGCCATTCAGATTAACCTTATCATTCATTTGATCCATGAGTTTAAGATCTTTAAGCACCGGTAATGACTGCGCAGCAAAAGCTTCATTCAGCTCGACATGATCAATGTCAGACATCTTCATACCCAGTCGCTTGAATACTTTCTCTGTTGCAGGAACGGGTCCATATCCCATTATTGAAGGATCTACACCAGCTACAGCCATCCCACGCACAACCGCACGAGGTTTAAGCCCTAATGCTTTAGCCTTTGCATAGCTCATGACCAACATGGCAGAAGCGCCATCACTAAGTTGACTGGATGAACCGGCGGTTACTGTACCGTTTTTCGGATCAAAGACAGGACGTAACGTAGATAAACCCTCAACCGTAGTTTCTGGCCGAATTGTTTCATCCTGAGTTACCGATACCAGAGCACCCTGGGCATTATGACCTTCAATGGCAACGATTTCGTTGTCAAATCGTCCTTCTTGCTGTGCTGCGTATGCTCTCATGTGAGAACGGTAACTAAATTCATCCTGAGACTGTCGCGAAATACCGTGCATCTTACCCAGTATTTCAGCAGTCATACCCATCATCCCGGCTGCTTTAGCGGCTTTTTTTGACAACTGAGGGTTTGGATCAACACCATGCATCATATCCAAGTGACCCAGATGCTCAACACCACCAATAACAAAGACTTCTCCAAAACCGGTTTGAATACCCTGAGCTGCAGTATGTAATGCCGACATAGATGAACCACAAAGCCGACTGACTGTCTGTGCTGATGCTGTGTGAGGAATACGCGTCAACAAAGACATCATTCGAGCAATATTCCAACCCTGTTCTTTTGTCTGGTTCACGCAGCCCCAGATAACGTCTTCAACATCAGCTGGATTAGCATTTGGGTTTCGGTCAAACAATGCTTCAACCAAAGCTGCAGACATATTTTCTGCACGAACATTTCGAAATGCGCCACCCTTAGAACGACCCATAGGTGTGCGAACGAAGTCAATTATTACTGCATCATTATCTTTAAGACTCATGTGATCAGTCCTCCTGTAATCAACCGAAAAATTTAGTGCCAGATTTGGCCATTTCACGAAGTTTATCGGTTACCTGATACAGGGCACCTAAATCCGCATACTTATCCGCCAGGGCTACAAACTCTGCAACGCCCATATCATCGATATAATTCAATGCACCACCTCGAAAAGGAGGGAAGCCGATACCATATATCAAGCCCATATCAGCATCTGATGCCTTTGAAACAATACCGTCTTCAAGACAACGGACGGTTTCCAGGCACAATGGAATCATCATACGAGCCAGGATATCGTCATCGCTCAACTCAGCAGCACCTGATTGGACAGGTTTTATCAATTCATAAACAGTGTCATCAACAACCTTTTTAGGCTTACCCTTTTTATCCAGCTCATATTGATAAAAACCCAGGTTATTCTTCTGACCAAAACGTTTGTTATCAAATAGTATCTGGATAGACGACACATAATCCTGCTTCATTCTATCCGGGAAGCCTTCTGCCATAACCTCCTGAGCATGGACAGCGGTATCAATGCCAACAACATCCAGCAGGTAAGCAGGTCCCATTGGCCAACCAAATTTCTCCATCACCTTATCGATTTTCTTGAAATCGACACCGTCTTTCACCAGGTGTGAAAAACCGCCAAAATAGGGAAATAGTACTCGATTCACCAGGAACCCAGGGCAATCATTTACTACGATTGGAGACTTACCCAGCTTCTTAGCGTATGCAACTACAGTAGCAACTGTTTCATCAGACGTTTTTTCACCCCGGATTACTTCAACCAAAGGCATACGATGCACCGGGTTAAAGAAGTGCATGCCACAGAACTGTTCGGGTCGTTTGACTGCAGTTGCCAAAGAGGTAATTGAAATTGTTGACGTATTCGAGGTTAAAACCGCAGTATCACTAAGATGAGTTTCAGTCTCAGCCAATACCATTTTTTTGACTTTCTCATTCTCAACAACGGCCTCTACAACAACATCAACACCACCAAAGTCGCCGAAATTGAGTGTTGGACGTATATCATTCAGAATCTGAGCCATCTTCATTGGCTTCATCCGGCCACTATCAACCATTTTTGATGTTAACTTGGCTGCTTCATTCAGCCCCAGAGAGATACCCTCTTCATTGATATCTTTCATAATAATCGGCGTGCCCTTGGAAGCCGACTGATAGGCAATACCACCACCCATAATACCCGCACCTAATACTGCCGCCTTATTGACAGGTTTGGCTTGCTTTTCCCAGAATTTAGCATCTTTCTTCAATTGCTGATCATTTAAGAACAAACCAATCAAGTTTTTGGACGCAGGGGTTTTAGCAAGTTTTGCAAAGGATGTTGCTTCTATGGCTAACGCTTTCTCCCGATCCATAGTTGCATGCTTTTGAATGGCTTTTACTGCTTCAACCGGAGCCGGGTAATGTGGCCCCGCAGTACTGGCGATATAACCCTTGGCTGTTTCAAATGCCATCATGCTTTCAATCGCATTTAACTTCAAAGGTCCTTTCTTTTCTGACTTGCGTGCCATAAAATCCAGTTTGCCGTCAATAGCATCCTTCACCATCGAGCGTGCAGTTTCAACAATAGCCTCTTCAGCCACAACTGCGTCTGCAGCACCGACTTTTAACGCTGCAGATGATTTCTGATTCTTTCCTGTTGCAATCCATTCAATGGCATTATCAGCACCCAGTAAGCGTGATGTACGAACCGTACCACCAAAGCCAGGTATTAATCCCAATTTAACTTCAGGAAAACCTACCAGGGCTCTCTCAGATAGCACTCTATAATCAGCAGCCAATACGAACTCAAAGCCACCTCCCAAACAGGTACCATTGATGGCCGCTACTGATGGTATGGGTAAATCTTCAAGTGAAGAAAATATTTCATTTGTTTGAAGAATGTCAGCAATAAGGTTTTCTGATGGTCCGGCAAACATGTCACCAAACTCAGTGATATCTGCACCTACAATGTATTCAGATTTACCGCTGGTAATCACCAGCCCTTTAATATTTTCGTCAGCTTTAATAGCAGCCATTGCTTTTTGTAAATCAACTATAGCGGTTTTATTAAACTTATTTACTGATTCACCCTGAAGATCGAATTTCAGTTCAGCGATATTATCGCCACCAAGTTCAACGGAAAAAGCTTCACCCTGAAATATCATTCAACGAGCCTCCTGTTAGATTATTATTTAGACACGAATCATCATCTGTCTGAAAGAATTTCAAACAGTTGTTTGAATTTTTTATAAAACTATCCTGATTAAAGCCAATTGGCAAGTAATTACCTGAAATTTGCCATTGGTTGCGCTTAGATCACAGATAGAGACCAACCAGTCATTATTGATGATCTTCTGTCATACAATATAGGTGGGTTTGCGATAAATGTGAGAGAGAAGTAAAAAGAATATGCTACAGATTACCAGTCAATCTGTAGCAACTGATCTAGCCACTGATCAATATGATCTATTAGTGCCCCATCGTTCTCTTCCCAGGCTATACCAACGTAGCCGGGTGTAAACTCTAAACTAATAATTGATGGCGGAAGTTTCTGTATTAATTCAAAGACTTGTGACAACTGTAACCGGCCAAGTCGTTCGTCATTTTCCCACACCCAACCATCTGGCAGATAGATGCCAGACTCACCATTAGTTCGAAGGACAGTAACCGTAGCTCGCTGGGCATTATTCACTAGCTTCCGATAGGACATAACCGATCGCGACCATTGTTTTATTCGCCCTTCATTTGAAGTATCGTCAATATGGCATTGCTGAACTTTAATACCCCTTTTGATAGCTTTCATTCTGAGGTCAGCTAACATCTTATCCCGGGAGCTCGGTTGCACCCACATAATAGAACCCGCTACCACCAATATAGATACTATAATAACTGCAATTGCTAACACATTAATCTCCGTATCGTTGCAAATCTTTTTCTGCTAAAAATACATGTTTAATTTTGGATAACTGGGCGTCCAAACTATAAGAAACACTTGATGACATGGTGAAAAATGTTAATAACGCTTTTAAATTGGAATCTTTTTCACAGGCAGCATGAACTCTTTGCCATAATGCCTGATTGACTAATCTTAGTTCCTGATTTAATTCAACGAGTCCTACCAACCCCCAATCTGGATTTCTACCAGAGTGCCCCAGAAAATATTGGCCCACCAGAAAGGTTCCAACTGAACGCATCATAAACTCAGCTTGAGATGCAAATGGCAAGTGGGTGTAAGTCATTGGTTTGAGCTGCGACAAAATGGGACAGGCACTATTAGCCATAATCAGTCCCATTAGTGATCGCAGACCTTCCTCAATACCTGTGTGTTTAGTATAGGTTCTCTCAGGTGCCACAACCTGTATATCGGCTTTCTGAATCGCCGGTAAAGACCCAAAATCCTCAATGACCTTTTGAATATCCAGTCCCGCCGGACAATGGCTGGTTTCTCTTGAGTTAAGTGGGCAATTGGTACATTTACAATTATCCAAACGCGTCCAGCTTGCAGGTGTTTTACTCCGGATTGTACTATTCGATGGTTCATCAGTATCAATGCTATAAACTAATTCCTGCGTACTCTCTTCGAATAAAAAACGATATTCAATCGCCATCTTATCTCCAACGCCATAATATGAGTTTAATCTTCCAGGTGAGATTCTAGTTCCATCCACCGCTCAATTTTAACTTCCAGGTTCTGTTGTGTCGTTTCAAGCAATTGCAATATGACAACTGTTTCATCAGACGGTTTTGTATAAAAATCTGGCTGGGCTATTTGTTCGTTTAATGCGTCCACCTCAGCTTCCAGAGTTTCAATCTCTGACGGCAGGTTTTCATATTCACGTTGTAACTTATAGCTCAGTTTTTTAGGTTTCGTAGTTTGCGTTGATTTTGACCCGGTTTTCATTCCGGTCGATTGAGGCTTGTCATTTTTACTGATATTAATAAGTTGTTTCTCGACAATACGCTTCCAGTCGGAATAACCACCAACCCATTCTGTGATTCTACCCTCACCTTCAAACACCCAGGATTGCGTCACAACTGAGTCCATAAAGTTTCGATCGTGACTTACTAACAACAGGGTCCCATCAAAACTTAGTAATTGCTCTTCCAATAATTCCAGAGTTTCAAGATCAAGATCGTTTGTCGGTTCATCCATAATCAAAAAATTGAACGGTTTTGTAAACAATCTCGCCAGCATGACACGATTTCTTTCACCACCAGACAAGGATTTTACCGGAGCTCTTGCGCGTTCCGGAGTAAACAGAAAGTCTTGTAAATAGCTATAAATATGTAGTGTCTTGCCCTTAATTTCTATCTGGTCATTACCCTGGGCTACGGTATCTAATACGCTTAAATTCGGATCCAGCTCTTCCTGCGTCTGATCGAAATAAGCAACTTCTAGCTTAGTACCCTGTTCAATTCGACCTGTATCAGGTTTTAATTCGCCTAGTAACAACTTAATTAATGTCGTTTTTCCAACACCATTAGGCCCAATAAGTGCAATTTTATCACCACGTTCAACCATCACATTGAAATCGGTAACTAATTTTTTATCGTCAATAGAAAAATTTAAATCTGTAACTTCCAGAACCTGCTTTCCTGACCGTTCCACCGATGATAATGAAAATCCGGCGTTTCCTTGACGTTCTCTTCTCTGACTACGCTCGTCACGAAGTGACTTTAAAGCACGTACCCGTCCTTCATTACGGGTTCTTCGAGCCTTGATGCCCTGACGAATCCAGACTTCTTCCTGGGCCAGTTTCTTGTCAAAAAGCTTGTTCTGGGTTTCTTCCTGTTCTAACAGCACTGCTTTTTGCTCAAGGTAAAACTGATAATTACCATTGAAATTGCTGATATTCCCCCGATCAAGTTCAACAATTCGAGTCGCAATGGCGTCAATGAAAGAGCGATCGTGAGAAATAAAGATCAGGGTTCCCTGATAATCCTTAATGAAATTTTCCAACCAAACAATAGCTTCCAGATCTAAATGGTTAGTCGGCTCATCAAGAAGTAATACCTGTGGTTGCTTAACTAATGCTTTTGCCAACAGTACTCTTCGACGCCAGCCTCCTGAAAGCTGTCCAAAAGTTTGATCGCCATCCAATGATAACTGTGACAGAACCCGATCAATCTGTTGTTCAAACTGCCAACCATCAAGAGTTTCAATCTCATGCTGTAGTCGATCCATTTCGTTGTAATCTTCAGAATGGCTATCAATTAAATCGTGCCAGGCTTTTAACAACGGAAAAAGCTGCTCATGACCCTGAGCAACCAGATCTCTCACCTTAATCTCATCCTGCTTGGGAACCTGTTGGTCCAGCATGCTAATCTTCAGACCTTTTTGATATCTGACGACGCCTGAATCTGGTAACACCTCTCCCGAAATTACCTTCATAAGAGTGGACTTGCCGGTACCATTTCTGCCTACCAGGCAAAGGCACTCTCCAGCTTCTACTGTTAACTGAATCTGATCCAAAATGTGTGTTTGACCGTAAGATAGTGACAGGTTCTCTAAAATTATTTGGCTCATAGTTTTTTCTTAGTGAAATTTCCAGCCATTATAATTGAGATTCACGTAAATTGAGCCTAACTAACGGGTTTTTAGTAAGATTTATTCAAATTAGATGCAATTATGTTGTAATTAAATCTCAAAGCCTCATATAAACTAGTCATATCCCAACTAACCACCATTAAAAAGTGAATATCTATGAAGATCAAACCTGGAGTTGTCATCGCCTGGACGTTATCACTCACCATAACCGTCTGGATTTGGAGTGGAACCGGGAATAATCAGGAATCAACTGACGGAGCATCTTTGAATACCACGGAATTGTCATTGCCAAGCGTAAAATCAAAAGTGATCAAATCCGAAATAATTTCTCAAAAAGTAGTATTAAATGGTCAAACGAAAGCCAAAAGGCAGGTCAAGATCAAGTCTCAAGCTACAGGACAAATTCAGCAGGTCTATTTTGATAAAGGTGACACGGTTAAAGCAGGCCAGTTGTTAGCAAAAATAGAGACTACTGATCTACCGTCAAAACTTAGCTCGGCAAAAGCATTTGAAGAACAAAAGCGTCTCGAATATATCGCCGCACAGGAATTGAAAACCACTGGCTTCCAAAATGCAACACAGCTGGCAACAGCAAAGTCCGGTTATGAACAAGCTAAATCACAAACGATCAGTTTACAATTTCAGCTTGAACACACAGAAATCAGAGCACCTTTTAATGGCATCATTAATGATAGGCTGATTGAAGCTGGTAGCTTTATTCGTTCATCCGACCCTGTATTCGAGATCGTCGATTTTTCCTCGGTCATCATTGAAGCTCAAATATCTGAAATGGATGTCGCCAAGGTAAACATAGGTGAAACCGCTAACGTAGAATTACTTGACGGGGAACAGTCTGATGCTGTTGTATCATTCATTAACCAGGATGCCAATCCACAAACCCGTACTTACAAGATCGAATTAGAAATTGCCAACCCTGACATTAAAGTGTTTGCGGGCGCTTCTGTCACCGTTAGTCTGTCGGTATCTGAGGAACCTGCTCACTTCATTTCCCCTGCATTACTACAACTGGATGACAAAGGAAAGTTAGGCATCAAGGCGCTTGATGGTCAACGTGTTGTTTTTTATAACGTTGCATTAATTGAGTCAACACCTTCTGGAATATGGATAACCGGACTACCGGAAACCATTGAAATTATCACGGTAGGACAAGGCTATGTCGAAAACGGCCAAAATGTGTCTGCTGTTCGTGAATCTGATCTCGATAAATAAGGATAAGAGCCTGATATGAATTCAATCATCAATGCAGCCCTGTCTCGTACCAGAACCGTTGTTTTACTGGCTGTTTTACTGGCTATTGTCGGTATATCGTCTCTTAAAAATATTCCAAGGGAATCCTTCCCCGATGTGACCATTCCCATGGCATACGTGTCCGTGTCCTATGAAGGTATATCTCCGCAGGATTCCGATTCAATGCTAGTCAGGCCTCTTGAAAAGGAACTGAAAAGCCTTGAAGGATTGGATGAAATCACATCAACTGCAAGCGAGGGTCACGCGTCTGTTACGCTTAAATTTGATACCAGCATTGATATTGATGAGGCATTGAGCGATACCCGAGAAGCCGTTGATAAAGCTAAGGGTAGTTTACCCAAGGAAGCTGATGATCCAACTGTCAATGAAATTAATGTCGCCCTATTCCCCATCTTTGGTATTTCGCTTGCGGGTGAAATTGATGAACGCGTATTAAAAGCGGTCTCCGAGGATCTTCAGGAGAAACTTGAAGCCTTGCCTGGAGTTTTAGAGGCCACTATAAACGGGGTTAGAGAAGAGGTTGCTGAAATCGTCATCGATCCGCAATTAATGGCATCCTACAACCTTTCACATAATGAATTAATCAGTTTGGTTTCCAGAAACAATCAACTGGTGACGGCTGGAAACCTGGATACAGGTGCTGGCCGATTTTCGGTCAAGGTTCCTGGATTGATTGAAACTGAAGAAGATATATTAAACCTCCCCATTAAAGTAGACGGAACAACCGTTTTACGCTTTAAAGATATTGCCTTTGGGCAACGTTCATTTAAAGATCGGGAACGGATTTCGAGAGTTCAGGGTAAACAGGCTGTTACATTAGAAATTAAAAAACGGGTCGGTGAGAATATTATTGATACCGTTGACGCGGTTAAACAAACCGTTAGCGATGTTCAACCTTATTGGCCAGAGGGCATTGAAGTCAGTTATTTTCAAGACCAGTCAAAATCGGTCAAAACCCAGCTTTCCGACTTATTTAACAACGTTATTTTTGCCACTATTTTAGTCTTTATTGTCATCATTTGGGCTTTAGGTCCTCGCTCTGCATTGCTGGTTGGAATCGCCATCCCGGCATCATTTTTGGCCGGTATCGTTTTTCTAAACCTTATGGGTTATACACTGAATATGGTCGTTTTATTTGCACTCATCCTAACGGTTGGAATGCTGGTAGACGGGGCCATTGTCGTGACAGAATATGCAGACCGTAGAATGAACGAAGGTGCAGATAATCGCTCGGCCTATCGCGAGGCAGCAACTCGAATGTCCTGGCCAATTATTTCTTCCACTATAACAACATTGGTCGTATTTATGCCGTTGCTGTTTTGGCCTGGTATCATGGGTGAGTTCATGAAATTTTTACCCATTACGGTTATTGCGACCCTGGGATCATCTCTAGTTGTTGCACTAATCATTATTCCAACCTTTGGTTTTTTAATTGGTAAGCCCTCACCCTTATCAGATAGCGAACGACACAAATTAAACGCTATAGCACATGGGGACCTATCTCAACTAACAGGGGTAACCAGGTACTATACAAAATCGCTAAAAGTTGCCCTCGCCTACCCATTGACCACCATTCTATTGGTTATTTGTTTTGCGGCATCAGTGGTTGGTATTTTTGTAAGTCAAGATAGAGGGGTTCAGTTTTTTCCTGAATCAGATACTGATTTTGGTAGTATCGCTGTTCGGGCAAGGGGTAACCTTTCTCTCAGTGAAAAAGATGTCATAATCCGTGAGGTAGAAGACCGAATCCTGAACCTTGAAGAAGTTGCCACCGTATTTACCAAAACCTCAGCGGTTCCTCTACGGGACTATGCAGAAGATGCTATTGGTGTGATCCAGGTTGAAATGGTTGATTGGCAACAACGTCGTGAGACCAAAATAATTCTCGAAGAGATCGTTACCATGACCTCTGACATCCCTGGCATTATTATCGAAAAATCAGAAGCCATGATGGGACCCACATCCGGTATCGACATACAGATTGAGTTTGCATCTAACGATAGGGACGCCCTGAAGAGCAGCGTTATCGCAATCAGTAGAATGATGACCAATCACCCTGATTTGGCAGATGTTTCAGACAATCTTCCTCTAAATGGAATTGAGTGGCAAATAGATGTTGACCGCGAATCTGCATCCAGGTTCGGTGCTGACATGTCCTCTGTAGGATCTTCGATAAGAATGATTACCAACGGATTGAAAGTCGGTAGTTATCGTCCTGACAATGCTGATGACGAACTCGACATTCGCCTTAGATATCCCTATAACGGCCGCGACCTGGATCAAATTGATGATCTTAGTCTAACCGTACAGGGGCAACAGGTCCCACTCTCTAATTTCATAACCCGAAATGCACGTAATAAGCAGGGTGAAATTTATAGAACTGATGGCAAACTCAGTCTAAAAATTGAAGCCAATGTGAAAGAGGGGTTAAAGGTCGACAAAACTATTGAGGCTTTAGGGGAAATCCTTAAATCATCCTATGAAGATGGCACCATTAGTCCTAAGGTGACCTTTAAATTTGCTGGTGATCAGGAAGAGCAGCAGGAAACCGGTGCGTTCCTGGGTAGTGCGTTTATGGTTGCCATATTTTTGATGATAGTTGTGCTGGTGACCCAGTTTAATAGTCTATATCAAACTGCGCTAATCCTTTCGGCTATCATATTTTCTACGGCAGGAGTATTCCTTGGATTACTGATCACGGGAGAGCAATTTGGAATCGTTATGAGTGGCGTTGGCTTAATCGCATTGGCCGGTATTGTTGTAAACAACAACATTGTTCTCATTGATACCTTTAATGTTGTTCGGCGTCAAAATATTCCAGCGCATGAAGCGGCTCTTTTGGCTTGCTCTCAAAGATTACGACCTATATTTTTAACAACCATAACAACCATACTGGGACTAGTACCTATGGTTTTACAGTGGAATATAGATATTGTTTCTCGCGGTTTCACTGTTGGCGCACCTTCATCTCAAATGTGGACCCAACTTTCAACTTCAATAGCAGGAGGACTGGCTTATACCGCGATTCTAACACTATTTCTAACGCCGACATTGTTGGTACTCAAAGAGCGTAGGGTCGACAGAAAGAAAGCCAAAGGTAATTGGCAACGTTCAATATAGGTGCGAGTGAGTTATTGACAGGTTAGTCTTTAGAGATAACCTGTTCAATTCTCTTTAACGCCAATTCTGCTAAAGCATTGGGCTTAAATTTTGACAGAAAATCATCGCAGCCAACTTTTTCAACCATGGCTTTATTAAAGTTACCACTGAGAGATGTGTGGAGTACTACAAACAGGTCTTTTAACCGACTATCAGTTCTGATTTCTGCAGTTAACATATAACCATCCATCACCGGCATTTCAGCATCGGTGACGACCATTAGTAACTTTTCGTTGACATCAATTCCTTCTTCAGCCCAGTTACGCAACATTTCAAGACCCTTAGCTCCATCATGGGCTTCATGAAGTATCAGCCCCATGCTCTCAAATGTAGATCTAGCCTGAGCTATCGCGGTTGAAGAGTCATCTATCATCAAAATCTCCCGACCCGCAGCTTCTTTCATCATATCGCTCTCAAGCAATTCTGCACTAATTGTCGTTTCTGCTGGCGCAACATCAGCCAATACTTTTTCAACATCAATTATTTCAACAATCTCTTCGTCTACATGGGTAATTGCTGTTAAATAGTGCCCTCGGCCCGCTCCAACCGGGGGAGGCATAACCTGATCCCAATTCAGGTTTGCAATACGGTCTACAGTACCTATGAGAAACGCCTGCACAGTACTGTTGTATTCAGTCACAATGATGGTAGATTGATCATTAAATTCCAAAGGCTTCATACCAATGGCTTTTGACAAATCAAATACTGGAATGGCTCTTTCTCGGAGATAAATGACGCCAATGATGACATCATGTCGATTCGGCATTAGCGTTAATTTTGGCAGAGTTAATACTTCCTGTATTTTGAAAACGTTAATCGCAAATTTTTGACGTCCAGCAAATTTAAACGTCAATAATTCCAGGCGGTTTTGACCGACCAACTTCGTGCGACTATCTACATTCTTTAATACATCTGACATTTAATCATCACCTTGATTTTTCTAATATCTTTTGGAATAAAATGTCCAATAACCAACTAATCCGGAATATTACCTTTATTACAGCTCTTCAGGTACTTTAATTTCACCCAGCCCTTTTCTTGCTACAGCATAATTATAGTTAAATTTTTGATAGTAGTATTCCAAACTATCTGCTGGAGAATGCTGTTTAAATCTTTTCATAACTTCTATAGCGACCTCTGCAGTACAAAGTTGATAGGACTGCTTAGCTTTTCTTAAATTATAACTACTATTTTTGGTTGCCCACAGGCCAATTCTCGGAACATCGTCAAGGTATGGGCTTCGATTCATCATCTTTGATGCCTGACGCCATGTTCCATCAGGAATGATCACACAGATTTTTTTGCCATCTGAGCCCATATCAATCGACTTTGGATCTATATCTGTTGCCTCATCTGTTGGAAACAGAACCATAAACCTAAACTCATTTTGTTTTAATGATACCAGTAATTCTTCGGGTGGATTGGTTCTATCCCAAATTGAGCGACGACAGTCACTCACACAATCAAGAATCAATCGACCGGTATTAGTTGGCTTATACTGCTCTTTACGATGCATCAGCAACCAGAACACCACCTGTGATTCCTTCAGACTAGAATAACTACAGATGCAGTAATCTTTTGGCATCTGACAGTCATCACATCGAATAATTCTCGCCCCTCTTGCTCGAAATGGACGTCCCTTTGGGTTGCCCTGGGAGATATATTTATTCCCGGTCACAAAAACATCCTTTAACCTGAGAATTTATTAGCCCTTCAACTCGAATATTCGACACCAAATTCTCCAGCAATTGATCAATAAAACTGGTAGATGTATTACAGCTCAACCCACTGCTCACAGGTCCAAAATAAGCCATACTACCATCTCGGTTGAATAAAATTACGGTCGGTGTTTTTTGAACGACACGCTGCCAATACACCGGCGCTGGAACAATATTCTCAGGGTCAAGGGAATATTGTGAGGCCAGTTTTATTGCGCGCTGCTCAGACCACTGATTGCGATCCAACCATATATATTGAGTGATTTTATGCAGGTTTTCCAACCTCAGTGTTTCTATATGTGAGGAAGACAGTAGATTACAGGGACAGTTTACATCCAGATATAAAACCATTGAATCCGGCTTATAAGTTTCCGCATCCATTTGCAACGGAAGAGATAAATCAGGGTCATACCACTGATAATAAGAGCCTCTCACCCAAAACAACAAGATGATCACCATTAAAAAAAGCAATACAGCAATTATGCGACCGGGTTTGATTAGGTTCTTCATTTACACTGTACTTGCAAGAAGGGATTCGACATCCATTGCATCAAAAGGCCACTTAAGATCCTTACCAGCCTGGATATCGCTTAAAACCGGAATCGTTAAACCGTATTTATCTAACCATTCAGCGTTATCGGTAATTTCAACAACCTCAATAACAACCTTCAATTTCATCGCTATAGGGTCAACAATGGAAACAGCCTGATCGCAAAGATGACAACAATCAGTAGTAAAGAGCACAAGACGAGACATTAAGCATCCAGGTCGAATAGAATGAGTACCTATAATACTGCGTGCTCCCCTATCAGACAAATCAATCGCCTTTTAAACAACTGAACCTGTTATCTATTTCTGATTAAAAAGCTGATCAAATATTGAGTTCTGATTCATGACATCATCTTCCTTCATGAGCGGGTGTATACTCATCAAATCCATAAGTTGCTGAGGTGAAAACTTTCCCTGAACCTGAATATCATTGGCCGCATCTACCATTTGACGCGCATAGTTAGCTAACGGAGACAAGCCTTTAGGTATATTGTGGTGTTTCGGGTCTTCTGCTGCGACCTGACCATAGGCTCGAATAGAGGACACATCAACCTCTTTCATATTGAGATCCAAACTACTTAATTCAGACATATTTATGTCGAGATCCTGTGCCATTTTATAGGCGACACCCAAGTCACCATCAAAAAATTCTGTCGCTAACTTATCAACATTATTGAGTAAGTTGTTTAATGCTTCTTTTTCATCAATATCCAAATCACCGTCAACAACCAGCGCTAATCCAGTTGATTCAAATGCAGACCATTGATATATGTAGCCGTATTTATTAGACATTGCATTGGCTTGTTGAATACTATCAGCAGAGTAGGTCAAACTGATTTTGTCACCATCTCGTGTCGTAATAGACATCGATATGGATTGCGAATTGCTGACAAAGGTTTCAACTCTTTGAGCTTTTTTACTATGAGATTCCTCAAGCATTACAGGTTTTGCGACATCATCATTTGTGAACAAGCTATCAACGTCGGTTAATTTTTCATCCAGCTTTTGTAGAGCGTTATTCATACCACCCTCAAAATCTTCATTTAACCGGCCCATATCATTCAGCATATTACCTGCTTCTGAAAAACCTTTTAAGATACCTTCTTTGGCTTGCTCTAACATAGATTCTTGCTGATCAGCAGGCGCTGCAGAAATTCTTTGACGCACAAAGGATAAAATATTGTTGACTACTGTATCAACATCGAAGTCTGTGACCTGAGGTTTGATACCAACTTGATTCGTCTCGGAAACGTTCTCCGGGGCTAACGCTTTTTGTTCTTTGGCGTCATGTGTCTCCAGGTTTTTGCTGCTTGCAGGTAAACCTGGTTGTATTGTATTTAACATGACTATCTCCACTAAAATTAAACTATCAGCAATATATCGGCCGACTTTAATATTAATTAAATCATTTAATTCACAACTGTATGTCGATTTATGAATATCAACTGAGTTATCATATTCTATTATATTACCCCATCTCTATTAAATCAGGATAAATTATGGCACGTCTGGATTCTTTAGTAATCTTTGCGACGGTTGTAAAAGCAAATAACTTTACAAATGCTGCACACTCCCTGGGTCTAACTCCTTCTGCAGTCAGCAAACAAATATCTCTGCTTGAAGATCGTCTCGGGATACGATTGTTAAATCGAACGACCCGATCCGTAAGTCCGACTGAGGCCGGTCAATTATTTTTTAACCGTTGCAATCGTATTCTGGAAGACCTGGAAGAAGCTGAGCACATGGTTAAAGATCTTGAAACCTCACCCAGAGGAACACTCAGAATCACTGCCACGCCTACCTTTGGCAGAAGTATGCTCACCAAGATTTTTTCAGAGTTTCTTCGAGATTATCCAGACGTAAACTTTGATTTAATACTGGCAGACAAGAATCTTGATTTGGTTAAAGAAGGCATCGACCTGGCTATACAGCTTGGCTCCCTTCAGGATTCCAGACTGGTAGCACGACCAGTGGCTAAGCAAAAAGTGATTCTAACCGCCACAAAGACATATTTAGATCAACATGAATTACCGGTTCAACTCAATGATCTCAGCAAACATCACATCTTAATGGTCTCAGGAATTGATTATGCAGAACCCAGATGGATTAAACGTTTTTTGAAAGAAGCTGGCTTGAATAACAAAGAAAGACGATTTACCGTCAATGATCTCGATACCATGTTTGAAGCAACTATGAACGGCATGGGTATTGCGGCATTACCTCTCTATATGGTTGAAAATCATTTAGCCTCTGGCCAGCTTGTACATGTACTACCAGATGTTATTTTCCCGACACGAACCATTCATGTTGTATACCCCGAAAACCGATATTTATCGGCTAAGAGTCGTGCATTTGTAGACTTTATCGCAGAGTATTTTGAAAAAAATAAATTAAATTAAATTAAATTAAATTAAATTATCTAGCTGCTGCATCCCTGTATGCTGCATCAGCTAGACATAAAATGAAGCCCCCTATCAGTTAATTCATAAATTCACTGATTCCCTCATCATTTAATAGGGCTCGTAACGTAGCATTTATCGCTCTATTAATAATATCGACATTCTTGGCTTCTGATGCCAAACCAACCACTTCTTCCGAGGTCGTAGCTGAGTAACTATTTTCGTAAGTAGACGAAGCTTTTTCAATGACAATAGACATTCGGCTTTGTACAGTAATCTCTTCTTTAACTGTATTGAGTTTTTCGATCTCATAACTCAATACATCCAGCCTAACTGACCAATTAGCTACAACATCTGCACCAAATTCAAAGCCTGCCTTCTGCAACCTGTCCCTAAGGTATAACTCGATATCTTTAATCGCACTACCCTTAAGCGAGATAAGGCTGGTGTCCTCATACACACCGCCTCTGGAACCCAATATGTTATTAACTCTTGCATCTTCGAGTACCAGTGCAATGGCTGCTCCCCCTCCCTGTATCCCTCCAGTGCTAACCTGGGCTTGAAACGGTACTTGCTGAGGTGACTTTGCACACCCCACTATAGATAACATGATGAATAGAGTTATTATAAATCTCATAATGATTCCTTTTATTAGTTAATAAAGCGACATTAATCATGGATGACAATATGGCTTAGTTTTTTATTATGCGCAATTATTCTGAATTGAAATTAATGATTGTAACCTGACACCAAAGTGCTCAACATAACCTCAAATTTAAATGACTCACGGTATTAATATGCTTAGTGTTTTACGGTTTTATGTACCCAACTCTGCTGATAACTATAATTACATTGTCTTTTGTCCTAACTCATTACATGCCTTTGCTGTTGACCCTTTCAACGCCGAGCTTGTTCAGGAGAAACTCGATTTACACGGATTACAAATCGTCGGCATTTTATTAACTCATGAACATGCTGATCACACCAGTGGTGTCACGCAATTACAAACCAGACATAACATTCCGGTCTATGGTCATTCAGACATCGACCATGTCACATTCCCCGTTTTAGATGATCAAAAATTACCCTTGGGAGATGGCAACATTACCGCTATTTTCACCCCGGGGCATACCTTGAAGCATTTTTGCTTCCTGGGTCAGGATCAATTGTCACCCTACCTTATATGCGCTGACACCATCTTCAATGCCGGAGTTGGCAATACCTACAGTGGAGACACCGATGTGCTATTCGCAACCATTAAGAAATTGGAGAGTTTGGCATTAGATACCAAAATTTACCCGGCACATGACTATATGATCAATAATTTAGACTTTCTGTTAAGCCTGGAACCAGGCAATAACACAGCAACAGAAACAAAGATGCAAAATAGGGAGCTGGCACCTGATGACAGAGAAGTCACCAATTGGGGCAAGGAGCACCAGATCAACCCATTTTTGCGACTGAACAATAACGAAATCATTAATAATCTCAACGTAGATGACCGCTCCGAATTAGGTGTATTCAGAGCGCTCAGACTGCTTAGGAATCAATGGTAGGTTTTCATTTATGGACAGGGATTGGATTGTTCCAGATGGATATTCTGTATCTTAGTTTTTAATTCATCCGGTAAAATAATATCTTTAGACGCAATATTGCTACTTAGCTGCTCCATGGTGGTCGCCCCAATAATATTCGACGTTAAAAATGGCTGCTGATTAACCCAGGCTAACGCCATCTGGGCAGGATCAAGTCCAAATTCCCGAGCGACCTCTACATACTTGGATGCCGTCAATGTTGCGATGTCTGAGTTATATCGACTAAATCTACTATATAAAGTCAGTCGGCCATTTTTTGGCCAGGGCTTTTGTAAGTATTTTCCACTCAACACTCCAAACGCTAAAGGTGAATAGGCTAACAAGCCGACCTGGGATCGATGTGAAAACTCTGCCAATCCGACTTCAAAGGTACGGTTTAACAGGTTATATGGGTTTTGTATAGATTGAACCCTGGGTAAATTTTCAGTCTCGGATAACTTTAAATACTGAGCCAGACCCCAGGGCGTTTCATTACTGACCCCGATATGACGAACCTTGCCTGATTTAATCAAGGCATCACATGCTTTTAGCGTTTCTTCTATAGAAATTTGATCGGAATCATCCGCGTAGTCATATCCAAGCTTACCAAAACAATTGGTATCTCTATCTGGCCAATGTAATTGATAAACATCGATATAATCGGTTTTCAAGCGCTGTAACGACTTCTCTACAGCCTCAATAATATGTTTTGAAGATAATCTGGCCTGCTCACCGCGAAACCAATCCATATCAGATTTACCAACCACCTTGGTTGCTAATATAATTTGGTCTCTATTCTTTCTTTTTTCAAACCAGCTACCTATATACTCTTCTGTAAGACCCTGTGTTTCCGCCTTTGGAGGCACGGGATAGAGCTCGGCTGTGTCAAAAAAATTAACACCCTGATCGAGTGCAAAATCCATTTGCTCATGTGCTTCTGCTTCAGAGTTTTGCTCACCCCAGGTCATTGTACCCAGACAAATTTCACTAACTGACACGTCAGTAAGCCCTAACTTATTATATTTCATAACATCTCCATTGGTTACTGGCACCAACCTAACTTATAATGGTTGGAATACAAGTACATTATTGGATAAAACATGAGTCATTCAAAGAAGACACGAAAACTTAAAGGCAAGCTAGATATTAAAACCGGTTCAAAGAAGTCATTTATCAACCCATCTGAACTCGGAAAGATGCCAAGTAAGAATAAATTATCAAAACATAAAAACAGACAAAAGTCGGCATATCAAAAATTTATTGAAAGTCAGGGAGATTCTGCCGATAAGAGTAGTGAACCCACAGAAAATACAGAAACTTCAGATACTCAGGAATAGTGTCCATAAGTTGAACATATTATCTGTGTCGCCTTTTTCTACTTAATAAAGACAGGTTGATTATGATTTCTCGTTTTATTGTTTTTACTACAATTTTCTTCTCAAATGCGATTTTATCAGCAGATTTTGGTGTTGGGAACTGGGGCGACAGTAGAGATACGATTTTATCCGAAGAAACTCGCATTAATGTAACCCCTATTGGCCAATTCGATTACCTGGTCTATGACACCAGCTTTGGAAATATAAAGAAGATAAAGTTAGTCTATCGTTTTCAACAGGGTGTTTTACATAGGGGTGTATTTATTTTTTCATCCGAAGCAATGGAGGCTGGCGCTATGGTAAATCAATATACTATGGTCAAACAGCTTATATCTGAGAAGTACGGTACACCGACTGAAGACCATGCAGTATGGTCAACAGCCACTTTATCTGATGATCAATCTCTATGGCCTGAATACTTAATGAATAACCAGTTGATCTTACAAAGTGAATGGCAAAGCAACACAACAACGTTATTTCATCAATTAAGCGAGAATAACGGAATGCTGCACCACCAGTTGGTTTATCAACCCTTGAATCAGGTTGTTAATAGCACTGAAACTGAATCACTATTTTAATCAATGAGACAAGCCAGTGAACACTGGCTTGTTTTATACAGTTTAGAAAGGTAAACGATTAACCAGATTTTCAACTGATGATTGCACACCCGCTGTCACAGATTTACCTAATTTATCGGCTAAAGATTTTTTCAGCTGATATTTGACTTCAAACAGATCGGTATCATCACTTTTTTCCAGCAAATACTGGTCACTGGTCTTAAGTTCATCCACCAATTTATTTTCCAGGGCATCCTGACCTAACCAAAACTCTCCGGTAGCAACGGCGTCAATATCGACCACGGGTCTATTGGTTTTAACGAATTCTTTAAATAACCGGTGAATTTCATTCAACTCTTCTTTGAATTTCTTTCTTCCTTCTTCGGTATTCTCACCGATGACCGTTAGGGTTCTCTTAAATTCTCCTGCGGTATGCATTTCAACATCGATATCATGCTTTTTAAGTAATTTATTAATATTTGGCAGCTGAGAGATCACCCCAATTGAACCGACGATAGCAAAGGGAGCCGATAACACCTTGTCAGCGACACAGGCCATCATGTAACCACCACTGGCAGCAACCTTGTCGACACAAACGGTCAGCTTGATACCCTGATCTTTTAATCTGACCAATTGAGAGGCTGCCAAACCATAACCATGTACCGCGCCACCGGGACTTTCTAGTCGAAGTATCACTTCAGAAGGTTTAACTGGAGACGATAGAATTGTGGTGATTTCTTCTCGAAGAGACTCAACAGCATGTGCCTGCATGTCGCCTTTAAAATTCAGTACAAAAACTTTTTCACGATCCTTGTCTGAACCTGACTTTTCACGTTGCTTTTCAGCTTTCGATTCAGCTTTATGAGCTTTTTTTAGTTCAGACTTGGAAAGAAAAAGCCCCTCTAACTGAGATCGATAGGCTTTAAAACGTTTATTCAACCTATTGATCTCAATATGCCCTTTTTGCTGACTTTTTTGCTTCTGACTCACCGAGGCGATCATAGCAATGACTGCAAGTATCGCTGCCAGGATGGTGATCGTTTTTAGTAAGAAGATCCCGTATTCTGCCAAAATTAAACTCCTTATTATTTAAATTTTTTCACATACAAACATTTTGATGACTTTATTTCACAAATTGACCAACATCTTTGAAGGTTTTTGATTTGCCCCATAAAATATTAGAACTCACAAAACTGAACGATAATGTGAATAATATGGGCACTTTATAATTATTAAAGCTTAAGTGGTTATCTCTAATAATGTGGCCCAACGAATTCAACACTAAAATTAGAAAAGGTGAATACCAAATGACTACTGTAGCAAAGATACTGGACTCTATTCAGGGCAAATTCAATAAAGAAGCCGCTGCAGGTATAGATATCGTTTTTCAGTTCAGCATTGATGACTCTGAACAATTTTTTCTTACTGTTTCCAACCAGGAGTGTGAACTGAGCCAGGGTGAACACGAGGATCCAAGTGTCACGCTAATCATGACTTCTGAGACACTGGCATCGATCGCATCTGGAGAACTCGGTGGTATGCAAGCATTTATGACCGGAAAACTGAAAACGGAAGGAAACATGATGCTTGCAACAAAATTAAGCGACTTATTCGGACTTTAATTTCACACTCAAGAGTTCCTCTGAACTAACTGCCACGACGACATGGCAGTTCTTCTATAATACAATCTACTGCCAATTCTTTAATGCTGTAGTTGCAGGCGCATTTACTGCCTCTAACACCAATGCTTCTTCAACCAGGTTAATGGAGAATAAACTGCCTTCGACTGCAGGTACAAAGCCTAACTTCAGGCTTTGGGTGTTAAAAACGTTTAACCGGGAAAACTCATCCAATATTGGCCAAATATTTACCAGCGGCTTGTAGAGCAACACTTCCGTCACACCACTTTTAATCTCTTGCTCTATGTTTAAATATCGGCTGGAAATTTTTTCAACCTTATATAGGTCCGGGAGGGGCAGGTACTTCAATGAAGGGCTCCACATCCAGGTTCGAATATTCACTTGCCATAGGTCCCCTTTGAGATCGTACTCGCTATGAGTCGGATCTAAAGACGTTAAAGCAACCTTATAACTTTGATTAGCCTGCTGTAGAATTGAAGCCTTAAGCAGACTTGGAACCACGTCTTCAGGCACTAATTGAAATTTCGACAATTCATAGGATGACAAACCAAAAAAGACCGCTAGCAGCATACATAGCAATCCTGATGTACCCTTTATCCATTGAATGAGCCAAGATTCCTGGCGCAACAACTTCCATCCAATAATGATAAAAAGTAGTGCAAAAAAACCAAATATGGCCGCTAAAATGAATACAGACACGCTTCACTCCTTATAAAAGTCATATAACCATTCAATTTACGTGTACAATGCCGGGGCATCAGGTTTCAACCTGCCATACATGATGACATGTAATCCAAACATATCTAAAAAATACAAGGCATCGACCCCAAAACATGCAAGAAATAGATATCATCTCCTTAGTGGGCTTTACCCTTATTTTTGTGACATTTCTAGCCGGCTTTATTGATGCCATCGCTGGTGGTGGTGGCATGTTAACCATTCCAGCATTTCTCTTTGCCGGTATGCCACCTCACATCGCACTGGGTACCAACAAACTCAGCTCAAGCTTTGGATCTTTTACGGCAGCTATTACCTATTATAGACAAGGATTATTTCAATTCCGTGTATGGCGCTGGCATGTATTAGCTACAGCAGTGGGTGCAGCTCTTGGCACCTGGCTTGTCGATCAAATATCGATAGACTGGCTATACAAAATCCTACCCGCCGTGATATTTTCTGTCGCTATATTTAGTTTAGCCCAAAGGTTCTGGTCAAAGGAATCAAGCCTGAATAAACCTATCCCAAAAAGAGTCGCAAGCCTCCACGGATTCATCATCGGTGCCTACGATGGCGTTGCCGGCCCTGGCACCGGATCCTTTTGGACCTTGTCACTGCGATTCTTTTACGGACTACCCCTTATTAATGCGATAGGTGCTACCAAATTAATGAATTTCACCAGCAATTTTGTATCCTTACTAACCTTCTTATGGTTAGGTTATGTTGATATATTGCTGGGTATTACACTGGGTATATCTTTAATGGCCGGTGCATACCTTGGTGCTCATACCACACTAAAATTACCAACCCATATTATCTCGGTGTTTTTCAATATATTTGTTATAGGAATTTCAATTAGATTAGCGATGATCCACTGGTTCTAAATAGACTACAGGTGGCCAATAGCTTCCTTAGCAAAGGTGAGCAAATTTGCATCTGGCTTTGCTTCATTCAACATACTTTCAAGGTAGAGCTCAAGACTGGAAAGTGCATCCGCTAAATGATCAACCACCAAATTATCGATCTGGGCATCACTTTTTAGTAATCTATTCTCAATAAAACCCATACATTGCTCCAGAACCTCAACAGCACCCTCGCTCTCCAGGAAAATCAGCCCACCGCGCACTAATTCCAGTGTTGTTTTTACATTGGCCAAATGAAGAGGGTCAGACTGAGATTCAAAATAAGAACCAATGGCTCGTTTTGCCTGTACAAGGCCATTTTGAGACTCATCAATTAATACCATGCGAGCAGAGTGCAATTGGGCCTTACCAGCTGACGCAACATGATCAGTTGTCTCACCAATAGTTCCACCTTGTTGTAGCCTATTGACCGCACTTTCGGCATACAAAACAGCATCAGCCACGGCCATTAAGTCTGACTGATCCGGTAAAGCTGCTATGGACCATCCATTAACGACCTTAGCCTGTTGTTTTAAAACGTTGCTGGGTGAACTCAGGCCAACAATACTTAAAATATCGGAAATTTTGATAAGCGCCAGATTTAATGCCTTCGGATCAACTTCCTGAACAGAACTCGCCGTTGCGGCCTGATCAACCAGCTGTTTCACTATTAAAATTTCTTCATTCAAAGCAACAGAGACGGACTGCATTACTGAAGATCCCGGACTACTAAGCAAAGACATCTGCTCAGCTAACTCCGATTCTGTCACACCAGGTGAAGGCATTTTATAGATTTTTACAATTTTTTCAGCCAGTGGTGACGAGTTCTGGCCTAGTGCAAGAATAAATAAAAGTTCTTTCATCACATCTGATGATGGAGGCTGATGAAACTCGGACTCACCGATATCTATCAAGGTTTTAATGCGTTTATCAATCTGAGAAAACACCAATTTTCGATTTTTACCAATGTCAGCCTGCTCTCTGACTAATACGTCAATTGCTGCAGTTGCCACCCAAAACATTGGACCAATTTTTGTATTTGCCGCCAATTTATCAATTTGCGAAATAGCACGTGCCATATACTGAAGCGCAATATGAGTTCTATAGCCTTTTAATAATTTTATAAAAGCTGCCTGATACATTTGACGATATCGACGCAATAGCTTATGACTATTACTGTCAAAACTAAATGGCAAAGACGCTCTGGGTTTCATTAGCCCCGGCAAGGAGTATGTATAAAAATGGCTATCTTTAAGAAGAGTTAAGCCACGAGTTTGGCGAATCTGGTTGATCTCACCAATCAGTAATTCCGGACGGCTATTGGTATTTACCTCCAGGTACTCCAGATAGCGGCCAATAAATATAAAAGACTGTGTAATAACTTCGGTGAGTTGCTTGCCACGATTCGTTAGAGCAGAAAGCTCTTCAATAGGTAACTCATTTAATAGTTTTCCAAGCTCTTCACATAACAAGCTTGCTCCTTTATCTTCGATGATGATAAAGGTTCCACGAATTTGGTTAATCAAATCTGTGCAGGCTTGAAGAGGTGATAAATTTGACGTATCGGAGACGAAGGCAGCAAACTCTTTTTGCGCCTCCTGAACGGTCGTATTCAGTTCTGCTTTTACCAGCTTAAATGTGGCAGCATTACCCATAATTATCCCTAATATTCATACCGATTAATTTGCTAAAAAAAATGCTTGCGCTTAACCAATACATATTTTCTATGTCAACAATGACGTAATACCTTCTAATTTACATGAATATTTTGGCTTAAACCATTGTTATAGACTGATTTACAGTTTTTTCCCTTTAAAAAGAATCTTTTTAAAGACTGGGTTATCTAGCTAAAATACAGTCCTAAATACTTTGATAAATTAAAGGTTAATAACAGATTTATGAACTAGTTGCTTCCAAGACGTATTTGGATCAATTTTTAGGTAAAAACTCTTGAAATAGCTTTCAATTTTACACAGAAGGTATAACTTGGCGCGCATATTTAAATCTCCTGTATTTTCAGTAATTAAAAGGACTCGCTAATGCCTTTATCTCGCACTCAAGCTTTGCACATGAACTTCATGGAAGGCTCTCCTAAATGGTATAAGACTACAATTTTGGCCTTCTTAATAATTAACCCGTTATTTCTTTTTTTACTGGGTGACAGCGGCAATACAATCGTTGGCTGGATGCTCATTGGTGAGTTCATTTTCACCCTGGCAATGGCACTTAAATGTTACCCGTTATTACCGGGCGGTTTACTGGCCATTGAAGCCGTTGTAATCGGCCTGGCCGGAACCGGAGTCAACGAGCTTGGACAATATGCAGGCCCTGCTAATGTGTTCCATGAGACGATCGGCAACTTTGAAGTCATACTGTTATTGATGTTCATGGTAGCGGGCATTTACTTCATGAAAGACCTGCTGCTCTATGTGTTCACCAAGATATTCCTTAATGTCAGATCCAAAATCGCATTATCGTTATTATTTTCGCTGATGGCAGCTTTTTTATCTGCTTTTTTGGATGCACTTACCGTAACTGCCGTACTAATCAGTGTCACTGTTGGATTTTATTCCGTTTATCATAAAGTGGCCTCGGGGAAACAGTCCAGCATCGAGCATGATCACAGTTCGGATACAGATCTTCATGAAAATAGTCGATTAGACCTGGAACAATTTCGGGCATTTTTAAGATCTCTATTGATGCATGGTGCCGTTGGTACAGCCCTGGGTGGCGTAACCACGTTGGTGGGCGAGCCACAAAACCTGTTAATCGCAAAAAAAGCTGGATGGAACTTCATTGAATTCTTTGTGAATATGTCACCGGTAACCATGCCTGTATTAGCAGCAGGATTAATCACCGTTGTTGCCCTTGAAAAGACCGGCTGGTTTGGCTATGGCGCACCCTTATCAGATTCTGTTCGTAAAATATTAGAAGACTTTGACAAGGAAGAGGAAGCCAAGAGAGATGTCAGAGCGCGCGTGCGCTTATTGGTTCAAGCCGCTGCTGCACTCTATCTGATTCTGGCTCTGGCGTTTCACATTGCGGAAGTTGGCTTAATCGGTTTATCGGTTATTGTCCTACTCACAACGTTTAACGGCATTACGGATGAACATAAAATTGGCAAAGCATTCACCGAAGCCTTGCCCTTCACAGCACTATTGGTGGTGTTCTTCGCCGTTGTTGCAGTTATTCATGAACAACATTTGTTTACGCCTGTCATTGATTGGGTACTGACCCAGGATCCAAAAATACAACCCGCTGTATTCTTTTTGGCAAATGGTTTGTTATCATCAATCAGCGATAATGTGTTTGTAGCAACGGTTTATATTAATGAAGTAGTAGCCGCGTTGGAATCCGGCACCATTGATAGGGCCCAATTCGATCTGTTAACCATTGCGATCAATACCGGCACTAACATTCCTTCAGTTGCTACCCCTAACGGACAAGCAGCATTTTTATTCTTACTAACCTCTGCCATAGCACCGTTAATTCGATTATCTTATGGACGAATGGTGATCATGGCTCTGCCCTACACCATTGTAATGACAACGGTTGGTCTTTTGTCGGTGATTTTTTTCCTATAATGCTCCCAACAAGCTAAGGATCTGTTAATCAGATCCTTTTTATTTTCTAAACACCTCTGGTTCGAATGTACAGAAATTAACCTTTTTGTTATTATCTGCCGCTTCTAATACCTGCTACACATTGACATGAATCTGAATCGAACATTATCAACTGCGCCAATGATGGACTGGTCTGATCGCCATTGCCGATATTTTTGGCGTATGCTGACCAAAAACACGCTGCTGTATACCGAAATGGTCACAGGCGCTGCACTAACACACGCGAAAAATATTGAGCGTTTTCTGGATTATTCAACAGAAGAACACCCCATCGCACTCCAGGTTGGCGGTTCAGATACCAGGCAAATGAGCCATGCCGCAAAACTTGCAAATCAATGGAAGTATGATGAACTAAACCTGAACGTTGGCTGCCCCAGCGATCGAGTTCAAGATGGCATGATTGGTGCGATTCTAATGGCGCATCCTGATAAAGTTGCTGACGCCTTTAAAGCGATGAGTGATGTAGCAGACATGCCGGTAACCATTAAACATAGAATTGGTATCGACCAACAAGATAGTTATGATTTTACTCGAGATTTTGTAGGACATATTCATGATGCTGGTTGCCGGGTATTTATTGTGCACACCCGCGCTGCGATTCTTAAAGGGTTGAGTCCTAAACAAAACAGAGAGATCCCCCCCTTAAAACATGATTATGCTTACCGACTGAAGAAAGACTTTCCCGATAGCGAAATTATTATTAACGGGGGCATCAAAACACTGGAAGAATCCTTGACCCATCTCAAACACGTTGACGGAGTGATGTTAGGCCGCGAAGCATACCAGAACCCAATGGTTTTATCTCAAGCGGACAGCATAATTTTTGGCGAAACTGATCCTTATTCAAGTTCTGTCGACTTTCTAAATGGAACCTTGTCTTATATAGAACAACAAGTATCTGAGGGTGTTTCAGCAAAATATATGCTAAAACACCTATTGGGTGTTATTCAGGGAGTACCTAATGCAAAAGCATTCAGGCGCTTTCTTAGTGAAAACATGCATAAAGAATCAGTGACTGAACAACTTCTGTCACAGGCTATCCAACAATATTTAGTCCCTTCTGCGGCATAATTAAAAAGGAAAATACTATGAGCCTTTCAAAGCTTGGTCAACTTAAGCAATGGACAACAGTTGTTGCAGATACCGGTGAAATTGATGCAATCGCCAAAGTTCAGCCAGAAGATGCAACCACCAATCCGACACTGGTGTTAAAAGCCATTCAGTCGGGTAAATACCAGCACGTCATAGATAAAGCAGTGGTTCTGGCCCAAAAACACTTTGGGACACCCAATGCCAATCAACTTGCTGATAGCCTTGCTGTTATTCTTGGTGTTGAGATTCTCAACCATATTCCCGGACTCATCAGCACTGAAGTGGATGCTCGCTTATCTTTCGATCAAGACAAAACACTCGATAAAGCCCGTACACTGATCAGTCTTTATGACGCTATGGGTATTTCAAAAGACCGTGTATTAATTAAAGTCGCGTCAACCTGGGAAGGAATTCAGGCAGCAAGCGTTTTGGAAAAAGAAGGCATCCACTGTAACCTGACGCTACTATTTGGATTTGAACAGGCGTTAGCCTGTGCCAATGCAGACGTCACATTAATCAGCCCCTTTGTTGGCCGAATATTGGACTGGTATAAAAACAATAGTCCCGAGCAGGATTTTGAAGGCCTTAATGATCCTGGTGTGATTTCGGTTAGCGATATATACAACTATTACAAGAAATGCGGTGTCGCGACTGTCGTCATGGGTGCCAGCTTCCGTAGTCAGCAAGAGATTGAAAATCTTGCAGGCTGTGACAAGCTGACCATCAGCCCGGCACTCATTGAATCTCTTGATCAGGATATGGGAACACTAGCTCAAAAACTAAAGTCTTCTGGTGAGCCAACACATAAGCTTGATGTATTAAGCGAAGCAGAGTTCAGGCTCGGAATGAATAGTAACGCTATGGCAACTGAAAAGTTGGCAGAGGGTATCCGCGGATTCATTAAAGACCAGGAGTCTCTTGAAACCCTGTTAGCTGAATCATACATATAGATTCAAACAAATTTTATAGAAAAGGCTTAACTTCGTTGAGCCGAAAGATTTTTACTCAAACAAGAATGACATAGGACATGAACAATGGGTAGAGCATACCAAAACCGCAAGGAGTCGATGGCAAAGACTTCTGATATGAAGGCAAAAATTTATAGCAAATATGGTCGTGAGATTTATGTATGCGCCAAAGCTGGCGGTACTGACCCAAACAATAACCTGAGCCTACGCAGCCTGATTGATCGTGCTAAAAAAGATCAGGTACCTGCTCACGTCATTGATAAAGCTATTGATAAAGCCCACGGCGGTGGCGGTGAAGATTTTTCTACAGCCCGATACGAAGGATTTGGTCCGGGTGGCTGCATGGTGATTGTTGACTGCCTGACCGATAATCCTAATCGTACCTTTGGTGATGTTCGCCAGTGTTTCACAAAAACCAAGTGTAAAATTGGTACCCAGGGCAGCGTTAGCCATATGTTTGATCACAGTGCTATCTTTGTGTTCAAAGGTGATGATGAAGAGGCTGTCTTAGAAGCACTTATGATGGATGATGTTGACGTTAGCGATATAGAAAGCGACGGGGGCTTGATAACCGTGTTTGCGCCTCATACAGAATATGCAAAGGCCAAGAAAGCACTGATTGAAGCACTGGGTGACATTGAGTTTGAAGTTGATGACATTCAGTTTATCCCACAAACATCCTCTCCGGTTACTGGCGCTGATGTTGAACAATTTGATCGTTTCCTGGAAATGCTTAATTATCTCGACGATGTACAAAACGTGTATCACAATGCCGAGATATAAGGCATAGCCTGAATGTAGTACAGGGTATGAATTTCGTCCGATCCCTACCCTGTACTCATGTTTATTACTTTGACTGTACGCCACGTTACATCGGTGGTTTCTTTAAGCCCTTTAGAGTTCCGGGGGTACCGCATAAAATTCTTTATAAGACTGACGAATAATCAATATCGATGAATGCAGAAATAGACTGGCCATAAAACCTGCCACGACAAGATCAGGTAATTTACTGTTGGTGACATAGACACCTACTGCAGCTAACAGTACAGCAAGATTGCCAATGGCATCATTTCTACTGCAGAGCCACACTGACCTGACATTGGCGTCGCCCTCTCTATATTTGACAAGTAATAAAGCACTTACTGCATTTGCAACAAAAGCCACTAATGCGACCGACCCCATTATCGTTTCGTTAGGTACACCCAAAACAAACATTCTATAAACTGTGGAACCCAACACCCATATACCCATTGCCGCCAAAGTAATACCCTTAAACATGGCTACTGATGCTCGCCATTTAACCGACAGCCCAATGGCGACTAACGTTATCGAGTAGGTGATACTGTCTCCCAGAAAATCGAGCGCATCGGCTCTTAATGCCATAGAGTCAGCGGTAAAACTGGCAATAAACTCGACGACGAACATCAGCAGGTTGATCGCAATGATCAGCCACAGAGTTGATTTAAATCCGTCAGACTGACCAGAAAACGTTGAATCAGATTCACAATTACACTGCGCCATTTTAATGCCTCTTTATACATTTACCATTATACTAGTACCTACAGCCACTGTAGCTGCAAGGAATAAATTATGAATAATGCCATACTCATTGGCCACATGGCTAAAGCTGCGAACTGTAAGGTGCAGACCATCAGATATTATGAAGACATTGGCTTATTAGACACGCCTTCCAGAACGAATGGAAACCAGAGGGTTTACACCCAGAGTCAAATGAACGCGCTGATCTTTATCCGTCACAGCAGAGACCTTGGATTTTCATTACCACAAATCAAAAAAATGCTCATGATAAACATCGATCCGAACCATTCATGCCAGGACATTGACCTGATTGCTAAAGATCATCTGCGAGAAGTAGAATCAAAAATTGATCGATTACAAAGCATGCAATCGGAATTAGTTCGTATGATTAATGAATGCAAAGGTGGAAGTATCGCTACCTGCCGAATTATAGACACACTGGCAAACCATTCACTGTGTTTACACCAGGAACACTAAAAGCCATAAATGTAATGCCTACACTGCTAGCGAATATGCTATACCAGAGTGAATCTTGTCTCATGAGTGCTAATATCAGACTCATTTAACCTGCTGTATGGTAAAGCCTCTGGCAATATGATGTCGTACAAAAAAAATCATGATTGCGCCAGGCAAAATAGAAAGTACAGTCATAGCCATAACTAATCCTATATCGGTTTTAAAGCCAAACAATGACGTAATTGCCATACTGATTGGCTTTCCACTGGTCACCGTAAGTATTCGTGCAAATACAACCTCTACCCAGGAAAACATAAAACAAAAAAACGCCGCAACGCCAATTCCAGGAGCAATCAGAGGAATAAATTTTTTAATAAAAAAACCGCTAAAGGAATGTCCATCAATTAACGCAGCTTCATCAAACTCTTTAGGAATAGCCGACATAAAGCTTTCTAACACCCAAATGGTGATAGGAACATTAAATAGACAGTGCGCAAGTGCTATTGCTAGTGGTGAATTAATCAGATCAATCGATGAAAACAATTGAAAAACCGGGAATATCATCACAACCGGAGGCGTCATTCGTAATGCCAAAAAACCTAAAAATAAATGCTTATCGCCCATAAAAGAAAAGCGAGAAAATGCATATGCTGCTGGCAGTGCGATTGGAATAGTAATAATTATATTAAGTAAGACATAACTAACTGAACTGACAATCGCCGCAGTCAGATCTTCATTTTTAAAAATATTTTGATAATTCCTAAACGTTAATTCCCCTGAAGCCAAATCACTGGCAGCCACCATAGAATGAAAACTTATATAGATTACTGGTATAAGAGGCAGTATTAAGAACAGGATGTAGAGGGTTGTCGGCAACCACCTGATGTGCAGGTTTTTTAATTGAAAATGTATCGATTGCATATAGTGGCCCCTATAATCCCTAATTCTCAATGATCAGACTTTTTTAGACTCATAAGCAGTCAGTGTTGTCTTAAAGGTCCAGGATACGGTTAATATAATAATGAAATATATAACTGAACGTGCGCTTGCAGGACCATAGTTAAAAGAAAATATATCTTCCCCCAAGTCCATTGCTAAAAACATGGTTGTGTTTCCTGGCCCTCCGGCATTTAGTCGAAAGGGTTCTGTATAAATCATAAAGCTATCCATAAACCTGAGCAAAATTGCCATCATCAACACTCCAGCCATCTTGGGTAATTCAATGTACCTGAAGACACTCCATCGTGAAGCCCTGTCGATTGCTGCTGCCTGATAATAAGTGTTAGGGATCGTCGTTAACCCTGAATAACAAAGCAAGACGACAAGGCTAGTCCAATGCCAGACATCCATCAGGATAATAGCGGTCCATGTATGGATGACATTGAATTTCCAATTAAATTCCAGCCCTAAAAACGATAAAAAACCGCCGAGGTACTCAGGTGAAATAAAGCTATACCAAATCATTGGAATCATGTTCCAGGGGATCAACAACGGAAGAGACATCAATACTAAACAAACGGCAACTAACACATGCTTCTTAGGCATAGACAGGGCAATAAAAATACCCAGTGGAATTTCTATTAATAATATAAGTAAAGAAAACAATAGACTGCGACCAAAGCTTCCCCAAAAACGACCTGATCCTAATATCTCGCGATACCACTCGGTACCCACCCAATATTTCGACTCTTGAGTGAAAATATCGTGAAAAGAGTAATTTATAATACTTAATAGCGGGATTATCCCGACAAAGACCAGCAATAGAATTGCAGGCAGCACCATAAACCAGGCCCTATTATTATGAGAAGTCATTCGTGTTTTCCCAAGTCTAGATATAGAAAGTAACTTAATGTACCCGCAATTGACCTTTTTCGAACAATCTATTTACGCGACTCACTACAATTGATTAACTCAAGGCCATTACATAAAGCATTCAAAATGACGTGGTGCCATCAACTTCTATGTTTTACATTTCTAAGCAATAGCCTATTTGTAGATTATTATTTTAGTGAGCTTGATACTTATTCAGCCTGATAACTAGTCTAAGACCCGCCCCACACCAATTACCAGCAATCGCCTCAACGATATCCCGTATGCGATTCGATATACTGATTGAGGGTGTCTTGTTCTTCGGCGCTCAGTAATAAGCCCAATTTACTGCGCCCCCAGATGAGGTCTTTAACTGTCAGAACCCATTCCTGCTCGATAAGATAGTCGACCTCTTTCTGGTACAAGCCTGCTCCAAAATCGGTTCCAAGGTCTGAAAGGGATTGACAGCCATTTAAGATTTCATAACTAATGGTACCGTAACTACTGGACATTCGACGAAGCAGGCCCTGAGGTAACCAGTCATATTTTTTTAGTATCGCGGCCTGTAAATCTACCAGGTTGGTAAAATCACCTCCAGGCAAGGGTTCGTGCTCAGTCCAGTTTGGTCCCGCTGCAGGAAAGAATTTTTTGAGACTATTGACCGCGGCTTCAGAGAGCTTTCTATAGGTTGTAATCTTACCTCCAAACACAGACAACAAAGGTGGCTTACCGTCTTGATGGTCTATTTCAAAAGTATAGTCGCGAGACACTGATTGCGGGTTTTCCGCTTCATCATCAAGCAAGGGCCTAACGCCTGAAAAGGTATGAACAACATCATCGCGTTTAATCTTATTCTTAAAGTGTTCATTAGTGACCTGTATTAAATAATCGATCTCTTCATCAGAAATATGTGCTGCAGAAGGGTCACCCTTATATTCAACATCCGTGGTACCGATTAAAGAGAATTTCTCCTGAAAAGGAATAACAAAAACAATGCGATTATCTTCATTCTGCATAATGTAGGCTTCAGGTTCATTATGTATTTTAGGCACAATGATATGGCTACCCTTAACTAACCGAATATCCTGAGGTGATTTAATCTCCAGTGCTGTATCAAACAGGCTTGCAACCCAGGGGCCAGCAGCATTGACCACAGCTTTGGCCTGAAGAATTTCATGCTCACCCGTTCGCTTGTCTTCAAGGGTTATATGCCAGAGGCCATTGTTTCTTTTCGCTTTTACACACTCACAGCGTGTACTGATTCTTGCTCCTTTATTTCGTGCAGCTATGGCATTAAGAATAACCAATCTGGCATCGTCAACACGGGCGTCCGAGTACTCAAAACCACGTTTAATTTCATTCACCAAGAGGCTATTGGTTCCAAATTTTATGCCATGAGATCCTTTTAACGTGGTACGTTTACTTAAATGGTCATAAAGGAAAAGGCCCGCTCGGATCATAATTGCGGGTCTTAAGTGAGGTCTGTGAGGTAAACGAAAGCGAAGAGGCGAAACGAGGTGAGGTGCGTTCTTAAGCAGAACTTCACGCTCAGCCAGAGCTTCACGTACCAAGCGAAACTCATAATACTCGAGATACCTCAATCCGCCATGAATTAATTTACTGCTTTGTGAAGACGTTGCGGACCCAAGGTCATTCATCTCGCATAGCGCAACCTTTAGTCCCCGACCTACTGCATCCAGCGCAATACCCGTTCCATTAACACCGCCGCCAATGACAAGGACATCATACACACTATTTTCGTTGCTCATTTCTACCCGTCTCCCCGAATTTACATTCCATTAATCGCGCTGTTTTGCTCTATTCCATAAGCAAAGAATCAAAATAAATCACATCGAGTTGATTGTAATGCCCAATAACGAACAATTTCAATCATTTTCGAACATTATTGGTGAGTATTTTATAAAGTGAGGTCTAATCGGTTTTTAATTTGATCTATTAGTATGCGAACCAGGTTGGAAACGAACCCAGGGGGCTTGGTGGCTAAATGATTTAATTAACAGCAGGATCAAATGAGATGAAGCTGTACCTCATGTTTATCAAGAATATCTTTAATCTCAGCAGTCGGCGACAAATCTGTAAATAAATGATCTGCCTGACTGATATTGCCAAGCCGAACCATGGCATTACGTCCAAATTTAGAGTGGTCTGCCGCCAGAAGCACCTGGCTTGAGTTGTTGATGATCGCCTGAGCAATACGCACTTCACGATAATCGAAATCAAGCAGTGTACCGTCGATATGGATACCACTAATACCTATAATGCCAAAATCCATTTGAAACTGATTCACAAAGTCAGTGGTTGCTTCACCTACAATACCACCGTCTCTGTGTCGGACTTCTCCGCCAGCAATGATAACCGAGAAGTCTTCCTTTGCACTCAGAATGGATGCAACATGCAGGTTATTGGTTACTACGCGTAGATCCTTGTGGTTTAGCAGCGCACGGGCAATAGTCTCTGTCGTCGTGCCAATATTAATAAATAGAGAGGCACCATCAGGTATAATACTAGCCATGGCTCTGGCTATTTTTTCTTTAGCTTCAGAGTTTGTAACCTTCCGTGTCTGATACGCCGTATTAACACTACTGGATTCAACACCTGCGCCACCATGGTGTCGCTTTATTTTTTTATCTTTCGCCAGTTGATTCAGATCTCTTCGTATGGTCTGAGGTGTAACATGAAAGTGCTCAACCAATTCATCAATACTGACAAAACTTTTCTCCTGTACTCTGGCGAGTATCAGTTCCTGACGGCGACTTTGGGCCATAATGAGACTGGTCTCCAACCTAATAATAGCTAGGTTTAAATTGGTTTAATGGAACCTTTGCATGACTAAGTACGCATATGCACTCTAGCCTTATCGAGATTCGCGTGTCAGTGTCTCCAAGTATGGATAACCTGACATTGGAGCAAAATAACGTTCGTGCAAAGATTGTACATTGCGTTGTTGATTCTAGCGCATTAAAATTTTTATTGGCAGTATTGAGTAGTATCTCAATAAACAAGCGAATTTCGCAAAGAATTTGCTTGGGTTGAAATGTTCGATATGGTAAAAATACGAAAATATTAGAACAATAATAGTAGGTGAGCATTCATTATGGCCAAGTACATATTATCTATCGATCAGGGAACTACGAGCTCAAGAGCAATACTATTTAATCAACAGGGGAAAGCTTGCTCATCTTCACAGCAGGAATTTCCACAGTCTTTCCCGAAAGATGGCTGGGTTGAACACAACCCTGATGACATATGGGATTCCGTTCTACAAACCTGTAAGCAGGCAATCGCTAATGAGAAAATATCGGCTGAAGACATAGGCGCCATTGGCATAACTAACCAGCGAGAAACAACGCTGATATGGGATCGTTTAACAGGCAAACCCGTTTACCCTGCCATCGTATGGCAGGACCGTAGAACCAGTAATTATTGCCAAACCCTGAGAGATCAAAACAAAGACGAACTGATTACCGATAAAACCGGCTTACTGATCGACCCTTATTTTTCAGCTACAAAAATTCATTGGATTCTTGAGAATGTTGACGGTGCAAGAGAACGCGCAGATAAAGGTGAATTGGCATTTGGCACGGTGGATAGTTTTTTGTTGTGGAAATTAACCAACGGAAGGTCTCACAAAACGGATGCCACGAATGCATCCCGTACCATGCTATTTAATATTCATGAACAAAGCTGGGATCAGGAACTTCTGCAGTTATTTGACATTCCAGAGAGCCTATTACCCGAAGTAATGGATTGTTCAGATGATTTTGGCACGACTGAACGCAGTGTATTGGGTGCTGAAGTTCCCATTTACGGCATTGCCGGTGATCAACAGGCTGCGCTGTTTGGTCAGACATGTTTCCGAGAAGGGATGGCTAAAAGCACCTATGGAACAGGCTGCTTTTTAATGTTGAATACAGGCAAGAAGGCGCTCAAGTCTCGTTCACGGTTATTAACGACCGTTGCATATCGCTTAAATGGTGAAGTTTTCTATGCACTCGAAGGCAGTATCTTTGCGGCAGGTACGACGATTCAATGGTTACGTGATGGTTTAAAACTCATTAGTAATGCCAGTGAAACAGAGTCTTTGGCAGAACAAACTCCGTCTGATCATGGCGTTTACCTGATACCGGCATTTACCGGGCTGGGGGCACCCTATTGGGACCCAGATGCCCGAGGCGCAATTTTTGGATTAACACGTGACACGGGCATTAAAGAGATCATTACAGCCGGATTACAATCTGTCTGTTATCAAACAAAAGATTTGCAGAAGGCGATGGAACAAGATGGTGTCAGAGCCACTGAAATACGGGTCGACGGTGGCATGGTTGCTAATAACTGGATGCTTCAATTTTTAGCGGACATGCTGGGTGCCAGGGTCGACCGACCGAAGATCATTGAAACAACAGCACTTGGTGCCGCGTATCTAGCCGGCCTAAAGGCCGGTTATTTTGATTCCCTAAAGAGTCTGGAGGGCTTATGGCAACGTGATCGAACCTTCGAACCTGTAATATCAAAGGAGACTCGGGATAAATACTATGAAGGTTGGAAAACATCGATAGCACGGGTACAAGAACATTAAGTTAGCATGACAATATTAAATGTCTAATGTACAGAGCACAGTAGCTTTATATGCAGAACTGAAATTCCAGGGCTGATTATTTCAGCCCGATTTCCCTTAATCGTTTATATAGAGTATTGCGACTGATGCCCATCAATTTAGCGGTCTTGGAAATATTCCCTTTATTTTGTTGGTAGGTTGTCACTAAATCGGCGTAGCTACTATCTGGAAACACCACCTGGCTTTTGGAATCTATAATTGTAGTGGGCATAGCAGGAGCAGTGTCGCCTGGATGCTCTATAGTTGATGTCTCTGTATTATGATGCATACTCTCGACATTGATATTATTTGCTTTATTGATATCCGAAAAGAAATCATCGGGTAGGTGCCAGGGTCGCACGGGCTCATTTTCTGCCATCGCTAATGCAATTTGTAACACACTCACTAATTGTCGAATATTTCCAGGCCATAGGTGTTGCTGAAATAACGTCAGAATGTCATCGTGTATTACTTCAGGCTGGCCTGGAGTTATAAATAACTTATGCACTTCACGAAATAATTCCAATTGATCTGTCCGCTTACGCAGCGGCGGAAGCTCCAGATTTAAACCACTGACCCGGTAGTAAAGGTCCTGGCGAAACAAGCCTTTGTCGACATCATCTCGCAGTGATCGATTCGTTGCTGAAATCAGTTTTATATCAACCGGATAGGATTCTGCAGAGCCCAGGGGGGTCACCTTTCGCTCTTGAAGTACACGCAACAACCTGGCTTGTACTTTCAATGGCATTTCGCCTATTTCATCTAGAAACAGAGTGCCCTTGTGTGCTTTTCGTATCAAGCCTATTGATCCTTTGTTACTGGCTCCTGTAAATGCGCCCTTTTCATATCCGAATAGCTCTGACTCAACCAGTTCAGACGGAATGGCAGCACAGTTTACCGCCATCAGCCGATAGTGCCTTCTGGAACTATATTCATGTAATGCACTAACAAACACCTCTTTCCCGACCCCGGTCTCACCATGTATTAAAATGGGGATATCTTTCTCGATGATGCGTTTTGCCAGAGTAATACTACGCTCGACCTGTTCATCACCAAAACACAGACGATCCAGTGAAATTCCACTATCTTTCTGAGGGCGTTTTTTCAGTAACTTGTCCCTGAAATCAACAGCTTGAATGACCTTTTCAGTCGGACGTTTAATGACACCGTGCATCTGATATCTACCCAACGCAGGTAATGCAATCGGCATAGATTCCGGGTGATTTTTTAATTCTCTTAACGGGTAGTCAAAAATATCGGTAATGTTCGCCAACGCTAAATCATGACCCAATAATAGTTCGGCGCGACGATTAGATGAAATAATAGTGCCATCATCATTGAAGACGATTAATCCAGCCCACTGACTATCGATAATATCTATATTGGTATTAAAGGTCAGTAGGAAATTATTCTCGGAAAACATTTTCACAATAAGTCTATTTTCAACAGACTGTGACATTAGTTTTACCATGCCCAAAGTATGAGAGTGGGGTAAATAGGTGTCACTGGAGACATCCAGTACGCCTAGCAAATCATGGTTAACATTAAAAATAGGTGCCGCTGATCCAACCATAAATCGATTTGATTTTAGAAAATGCTCATCCTTTTGAACCTGAACTGCGTGTCCCAACTCCATAGCCGTACCTATGGCATTCGTACCATTTACACGTTCACCCCATAAAGTCCCGGGCTCAAGTGATGCTCGCTGCTGTTTGTTTAAAAACCTTTGATCGCCCCAGCTATTCAGCATTTGTCCCTGGCTATCAGTCAACATGATCATGCACTGGCTGTTGGACAAGATATTTTCATAATAGGGAATCACTTCTTTCCCGGTCGTTTCAACCAGAAAGTGGTGCTCCTCTTTCAAGCTATTCACATGCCCTGGATCCAATTTATCCATAGTTGGTTTAAAAGCCGGATCCAGGCCGTAGTTTCGACACCGTTCCCAGGAGTCATCGATAACAGCTTGGTGCTGACTGCTTGAATCAGCTCCATCCTTCGCTCTCTGATTACTCAAATGATCTGATGTCTTCTTATGATTCATGGCGAGATACCAACATTATTTTTATTAGCTTGCTACTGGATACGTCTGTGGCAAACATTTATTTGCTGCATACAAACCGGAATATGAACACTATTAATGTTCACATTTAATGTTCAATAATGTTCAAAGTCAACAATCACCTGAACACTATTGATCAACTTAGCTTTTGAAAACATAACATCTCCTTCCATAAACTATATTTTTTTAGCTAAATATCAATGACTTATAAATTATTCAGCTATTTTTATCTAGTTGGCACATTCTTGGCATTATCAATATAGAGTATCAATACAGTTAGTGAACACTAATATGTATCACAAACAATAAAAATAGGACGACCTTATGTCCCTTGTATTAAAAAATGTAGACCGATTGGTTAACGGTGAACAGCATCTCAATAACGTGAATTTGTCTCTTGAACCAGGATCTTTCAATGTGCTGCTTGGAAGAACATTAGCAGGCAAAACGTCGTTGATGCGATTGATGGCGGGATTGGATAAACCATCCTCAGGTAAGATCCTAATGAATGGTGCCGATGTCACTGGCGTTCCTGTTCAAAAACGAAATATATCTATGGTCTATCAACAATTTATTAACTACTCGAATCTGACTGTTAGGGAAAACATTGCTTCTCCTTTACGTCTGGCAAAAATTAGTGAGTCTGAAATTGATAAGCGCGTCAATGAAACTGCCGATATGTTACAGATTGGCCAATTTCTTAAACGCTACCCATTAGAATTGTCTGGTGGCCAACAGCAAAGAACGGCAATGGCGCGTGCTCTGGTAAAAGATGCTAGCCTGATTTTGTTTGATGAACCCCTGGTGAATCTTGACTATAAGCTGCGTGAAGAATTACGAGTTGAGTTAAGAGAGTTATTTAAAGCTCGAAATTCAATTGCGGTATATGCCACAACAGAACCTAACGAGGCTTTAGCCTTGGGCGGTACTACGACGCTTATTCATGAGGGTCAGGTTATTCAATCTGGCAAGGCGCCTGAAGTTTATCGAGAACCCGTTGATGTTAATGCGGCTGATTTATTCAGTGAACCCCCTATTAATCTCGTACCCGGTCAGGTAACCGACAACGAAGTTACCTTCGATGAGTCTGTACATTTCCCTCTCAACCAGGATTTGAAAGGCCTGAAACCAGGAGGTTACAAGTTTGGGATTCGCCCAAGTCATATCGGACTAGTGCCTCACAATGATGATGACCTTGAATTGTCCATGAACGTTGAGCTCGCTGAAATCAGTGGCTCAGAGACTTTTTTACATGCAATGAATAACCACTTCAACCTGGTTATGCAGCTGTCTGGTGTACACGCCTATCGAACTGATACCAAGATCAAGGTTTATCTTCCAACACATAAACTATTTGTATTTGATCTAGACGGCAAAATGATCCAGTCACCATCCAGCCTGATAAGGGGATAGTAATCATGTCAGAAATTCATTTAAAATCCCTCGCTCATAGCTATGAAAAGAATCCTACAGGCCCTGAAGACTATGCTATTCGTGAAATGAATCATATCTGGGAACAAGGAGGCGCCTACGCGCTATTAGGTCCTTCTGGTTGTGGCAAGAGTACTCTTCTTAATATCATTTCCGGTTTACTAACGCCTTCAAATGGTGACGTGCTATTTGATGGCAGTGTTGTCAACCATCTAGCTCCCCAGGAACGAAACATCGCCCAGGTGTTCCAGTTTCCTGTCATTTATGACTCTATGACGGTATTTGATAACCTGGCATTTCCATTGCGCAATATGAAGGTATCAGAAGCAAAAATTCAAACCAAGGTGCATGAAATTGCAGAAATCCTGGAGTTGCACCCGGTTTTAAATCGCAAAGCAAAAAATTTAACTGCTGATGAAAAACAAAAGGTATCAATGGGACGCGGTTTGGTACGGGATGACGTCTCAGCCATTCTGTTTGATGAACCCCTAACGGTTATCGACCCCCAATTAAAGTGGAAATTACGTCGTAAGCTTAAGCAGATTCATGAACAGTTTAATCTAACCATGATTTACGTGACTCATGACCAGCTGGAAGCCTCAACATTTGCCGACAAAATTGCCGTGATGTACGGCGGACAAATTGTTCAATTTGGAACGCCACGTGAGTTATTTGAGAATCCGAACCATACATTTGTCGGTTACTTTATTGGTAGCCCTGGTATGAATCTCATCGATGTGGCTCCAACCGACTCCGGAGTCGAGTTTGACGGTATGACGATTCCCTTTAGTGGCAATCGGTTAGATCTGTTAAATACGACTTCAAGTACAAATATTAAGGTCGGCATTCGACCTGAATTTGTTCATGTCTGGACTAAGCCGACCGAAGATGCCTTTGAATGTGATGTTTTGCATGTCGAAGATCTTGGAACCTATAAAGTCATTAGCCTTCAATTGGGGTCAAATACCATTAAAGCCCGCCTTGATGAAGATCATAAGGTTCCTGAGCATAAAGCCTATATCAGCTTGCCCGAACAATGGTTAAAACTCTATGTCAATGAGTTTTTGGTAGAGGAGAATCTCTCATGAGTAAGGTAGAAAACAACAAGGCATGGTTTCTGGTTCTTCCCGTTTTCTTACTGGTTGCGTTTTCTGCAATCATTCCATTAATGACGGTAGTTAACTATTCGGTTCAGGATATATTTGACCAGAATAATGCCTATTTTGTCGGCGTGGAGTGGTATCGGGAAGTCATGCTAGACCATAGGTTACAAGAATCATTAATACGACAGTTTATATATTCATTTACAGTATTGGCGATTGAAATACCCCTTGGAATAGCTGTGGCACTAATGATGCCAACAAGAGGTTGGATGGCTTCTTTAAGCCTGATTATTGTGGCTATTCCCTTACTGATTCCAGGTAATGTCGTTGGCACGATTTGGCAGATATTCGCCCGCGCAGATATCGGTCTTTTTGGTTGGTCTCTCAACAGCATTGGCATTGACTATAACTATGCCGGAAATCCTTCAGACGCATGGATTACCGTGGTTTTGATGGATGTATGGCACTGGACTCCATTAGTTGCCCTGCTCTGCTACTCGGGACTTCGCGCGATTCCTGATGCATTTTACCAGGCTGCTGCGATTGATAGAGCCTCTAAATGGGCAGTGTTCCGGTATATACAATTACCACGACTAAAAAGTGTACTGGTCATAGGAATCCTGTTGCGATTTATGGACAGCTTTATGATCTATAGTGAGCCCTTTGTGCTTACCGGTGGTGGTCCTGGTAATTCCACGACCTTCTTAAGTCAAACACTAACGAAAATGGCAATCGGCCAGTTTGATTTAGGACCTGCTGCAGCGTTCTCACTCATTTACTTCCTGATAGTGCTTTTGGTCTCCTGGTTGTTCTTCACAGCGATCAGTGAAACGGATAAGGATAAATAGGAGATAATTATGAATACCAGTAAGAGAAAAATTATCGGGTTATTGCTGTACGTAGTATTCCTTTTATTGCCTATCTATTGGCTTTTGAACATGTCGTTTAAGCATAGAGATGAAGTATTAAGTGGTTTATCGTTATGGCCTACTAATTTTACGTTCGATAACTACATCACCATATTTACAGATCCTTCCTGGTACATGGGTTATGTGAATTCGTTAATCTATGTATTCCTGAATATGGCGATCACACTGACCGTTGCGTTACCGGCAGCCTATGCATTTAGTCGCTACAAATTCGTCGGTGACAAGCACCTGTTTTTTTGGCTACTAACCAACCGAATGGCGCCTCCAGCGGTATTTTTGCTGCCGTTCTTTCAGCTGTACTCATCAGTTGGCCTATTTGATACTCATTTAGCAGTTGCCTTGTCACATTGTCTATTCAGCGTTCCTTTGGCCGTTTGGATTTTAGAGGGCTTTATGTCAGGCGTGCCTCGTGAAATTGATGAAACCGCCTATATCGATGGTTATAGCTTTCACCGATTCTTTATAAAAATATTCTTGCCGATGATTCGGTCAGGAATTGGTGTCACTGCATTTTTTAGCTTTCTGTTCTCCTGGGTGGAGTTATTGCTTGCAAGAACTCTGACATCGGTTGATGCAAAGCCGATTGGCGCGGTCATGACCCGAACAATATCTGCCGAGGGAGTCGACTGGGGGCTATTAGCAGCCGCCGGTGTACTCACTATTTTACCAGGATTACTGGTGATCTGGCTGGTTCGTAATCATGTTGCCAAGGGCTTTGCTCTGGGTCGGGTATAAATGCCTACTACAGAAAAACATTAGGAGATTAATTATGAATTGGATGGCCTGGACACCGGTAACTATTGGCTTTTTTTCTACCATAGCAATTATCTTGATCGCTATGACGATCTTTGAAATCAAGATACCCAGTATTGAACGAAAAGGATTTTTACCCATTGCAACAACACGTGGCGACAGACTATTTATTGGTTTGCTAAGCAGTGCCTATATTCATTTGGCTTACGTTAGCCTCACAGAAGCTACTCTTATTATCCCACTGGTACTTTGTATTGCCTGGGTTAGTTCGTTGATCAGATGGGGGTAACTTCTATCATCCAATAAATTTCCCAAACTATTTGTTTTGTCTATGACTCCATCAGGCAAAACATAGTGAAGCTTAATATGGAGCAATTAAAATGCGGGTTTCAAAATTAACCTGTATCAATTAATTATCCCGAAGCTATTTATTAAGTTTCAAAACATCAGCACCGCTGAAAATGGAAGCCTGGCGCAGCAAATAGGCGTTTAAGGCAAAAGACAAGACCACAAATAAATTGAGGTTAACAAATGGAAAACAATAACAAACTGCCAAAGAAGGTATTACTAGCTGCTACCATCTCTATGGCAACCATAGGAATGACAGCCAATGCGGATCAGTATTCTGACGCAGCGGAAAAGTGGTTGGATAGCGAATTTACTCCATCCACACTAACAGAGGCTGAACAATTAAAAGAAATGGAATGGTTCATTGAAACGGCTAAACCCTTTCGTGGCATGACCATTAATGTAGCTTCTGAAACGATCGCAACACATGAGTATGAATCTAATGTACTGGCAAAAGCCTTTACTGAAATAACGGGAATTAAAATTATTCACGACCTGATTGGTGAAGGTGATGTCGTTGAAAAATTACAAACCCAAATGCAATCCAATCGCAATATTTATGACGCATACATCAATGATTCAGATTTAATTGGTACGCATTTTAGATACGGTAAAGTTGTTCCAATTTCCGATATGATCGCGGGTGATGGTAAAGACTTTACTCTACCTACTCTGGATCTTGAAGATTTCATTGGTCTTTCATTTACAACAGGTCCTGATGGAAAAATCTACCAGCTGCCTGATCAACAATTCGCCAACCTGTATTGGTTCAGAGCTGACTGGTTTGCACGTGCTGACCTGAAAAAGCAGTTTAAATCTATATATGGCTATGACTTAGGTGTTCCGGTTAACTGGTCTGCTTATGAAGATATCGCAGAATTCTTCTCTGTTCATGTAAAAGAGATCGACGGCGAGCGTGTTTATGGTCACATGGATTATGGCAAAAAAGATCCATCTCTTGGATGGCGTTTCACAGATGCATGGTTCTCAATGGCCGGTGCAGGTGACAAAGGCATTCCAAACGGTTTACCTGTTGACGAATGGGGAATCCGTGTAGACGGATGTAATCCTGTTGGATCTAGCGTAGAACGTGGCGGAGCAACAAACGGCCCCGCAGCTGTTTATGCAACCACTAAATACGTTGATTGGCTGAAGAAGTATGCACCACCAGAAGCACAGGGTATGACATTTGGTGAAGCCGGTCCTGTTCCAGCGCAGGGTGCCATTGCGCAACAGATCTTTTGGTACACTGCCTTTACCGCGAGTATGAACTCTGAAGGTTTGCCGGTTGTAAATGCAGATGGTACTCCAAAATGGCGTATGGCTCCTTCTCCAAAAGGTCCTTATTGGGAAGAAGGCATGAAGCTGGGTTATCAGGATGCAGGGTCATGGACCTTCCTGAATTCAACTCCGGATGATCGTCGTCTTGCAGCTTGGTTGTATGCACAGTTTACTGTTTCTAAAACAGTATCACTTAAGAAGACATTAGTCGGCTTAACGCCAATTCGTGAGTCTGATATTAACTCTCAGGCAATGACAGACGCAGCGCCAAAATTGGGCGGACTAGTTGAATTCTATCGCAGCCCAGCTCGTGTACAGTGGACTCCTACCGGAACCAATGTTCCTGATTATCCAAAACTTGCTCAGTTGTGGTGGCAGTATATTGCTGAAGCCGCTAGCGGTGATTCAACACCACAAGAAGCTTTGGATGGATTGGCTAAAGCACAGGACAAAGTATTGGCTCGTTTGGAACGCTCCAAGGTACAGGATGCATGTGGTCCTAAGCTGAACAAGAAAGTTGATGCCAGTATCTGGTTAAACAAGCCTGGCGCTCCAAAGGCCAAGTTAGCTAACGAAAAGCCAATGGGTGAAACCATTGATTATCAAGAACTTCTGAAGAGCTGGCAGTAATAGCTCATTCTTTGAAGTATTGGTAGACTGCATAATTGATAGCAGCGTGCTATCAATTATTGCACGCAGCCAGCAGAATAATTGGTCTCTATAGACTCAAGTTTTATTGGGACCATTCTCTGTATACTGCCATAGAAAGGATAGCGCCGTGTTAAATGACAAACTAACCATCAATCAGGCTTTTACAATTTCTCGTTTACCTCAAATTATTTTTGGAAAAGGTGAATTTAAAAAATTAGCGAATGAAATTGCAACGATTGGCAATCGTGCACTCATCGTAACTGGTAGTCAGTCGTTTATCGAAACGCAGCAATGGAAAACATTGCAAAGCGATTTATTCAACCTGGATATCACCTGGTCTCTGGTTAAAATTTCTGGTGAACCAAACCCCGAAGAAATCGATCTGATCGTACAAAATTATAAAGATACCGGTTTTGATGTGGTCGTCGGTATTGGTGGAGGCAGTCCACTAGATGCAGCAAAGGCGATTGCCGGACTCATGTTAACAGGCAATTCAATTATGGATTTTCTCGAAGGCGTGGGAAGAGGCCTGATCTATACCGGTCCCGGACTTCCACTTATTGCAGTACCAACTACAGCGGGTACTGGTAGTGAAATGACCAAAAATGCGGTCATCAGTTCATTAAATGAAAAGTTTAAAAAGTCGTTTCGAAGTGATCAACTAACCGCACAGGTTGCCATTATTGATCCGGAACTACTCCAGCACTGTCCGCGCAAGCAAATGGTTGCCAATGCCATGGATTCTTTCACACAGTTACTTGAATCCTATACATCCCCTCGACACAACCCGATAACCGACGCTCTGGCTTTGAGTGGCATTTCTTATTTTCTAGAAGGTTTTTCACAACAGGAAGAAGGTGACCTGATCGGACTGGAATTTTTAGCGTACGGATCTATGTTATCAGGAATATGCCTGGCGCAGACCGGCCTGGGTGCAGTCCATGGATTAGCATCACCACTAGGTGCTCACCTGCCGATACCCCATGGCATTGCGTGTGGTACCACACTGGCAGCAGTAACCGAAACTAATATCAGGGCGCTTCAATCAAGACAACCAGACTCCTATGCACTAGCACGATATGAAACTATAGGCAGATTAATGTCACATGTTTCCGAGCCTAATCCATTAGAAAAACTTATCGGAACACTTTGGCACTGGACAAACATGTTGGCTTTACCAAAACTGGGTGACTTTGGATTAACTAAAAATAATATAGAAGATATTGTACGGGAAAGCGGTGGCAATAGTATGAAGACAAATCCCATCACACTGTCAAATCAAGAACTAACCAATATCCTGTTAACAAGGTTATAGCCGGGATTTTGAAACCTGGTATATACAACCTTCAATCGCTGGCTAAAGCCAACTTATAAGAGCCTCCTTTAGCAGGCGATTCTTAAGATTCTAACGAACTTAACAAACAACTTAACAAGACACCCTCATTACTACGTCAATGTCATACAAGATTCCTGACCCAGCGAGCCCTGAAAATGGATTCCGGCCTGCGCCGGAATGACGATTGGAGTAATAAGTTTTCCAGGAACATCCTTCTTAAAACTTGAGGGTAAGAGCCTCCTTTAGCAGGCGATTCTTAAGATTCTAACGAACTTAACACGACACCCGCATTACTAAATAGCCTACTTAAAATTTGCCGAGCTAATACCGAATACTGATCGACAAAAACAACAAATAAGTATGGCAACTCTTAGCATATGCCATTAAAAAAATTCTGTTTCACAATCATCGGGCATCAATAGATGGCGGCTTATTTATTGGAACACGTCATTGTTTCCTAAATACGTCATTGACACCTTTAGTAATATATCGGCCAATACCGATACTGATTCAAGATCAACCCATTCATCGATTGTGTGTAACCCTGCCCCTTTGGGTCCTAGTACCACAGTATCTATTCCGGCATTACCGGTTAACCCGGAGTCTTCCCACCAGGAATGGGCAATGTAGTTTGGTTTAGAATGCGTTACTGCTTCAATGGCATTGGCCAGCTGAACAACCAGCTCTTTGTCTTTTGAAATTTCATAAGGATCACGCCATATTAATGTCTTAATGCTGGCAGTAAAGTTATCTTCTGAAGTTGAAATGTCATCAATAATAGCCTGATATTCGGCCAATAAGTTTTGCAGTGTTTCACCAGGCAACGTGCGTCTTTCGAGCTGTAATACGCACGTTGCAGCATAAGTAAAAGGTTCACTACCCCCGTGAATGGTAGGAATATGCATCGAGGGGATACCCAATAGAGGATGAGCCTCAAAATCTTGCAATTTTTCTGCAAGTTCGTTGAGTTTATTCATTATGAGGCCCATGTGTCGGTTGGCATCAATTCCTTCAAGTGGCTTACCACCATGTGCCGCCTTACCCAGAGTTGTAAATTCAAACAACCCATAACCTTTGTGACTCGTGCAAATATCTAATTCAGTCGGTTCAAGAACAATCGCTGAATCCGTTGTATGGGTTGCAAGCAAATGCTCTGTTCCAATGCTTCCGTACTCTTCATCAGCAACGAACGCTAATAGCAGATCACCTTCCAATCGAATATTATGGTCAGCAATGCCTTTTACCATGGTCAAGATTGCCGCAATACCCGCCTTGGTATCAAACGAGCCACGGCCAAACAATTTGCCATGTTTAATCGCTCCGGAAAACGGATTCGTCATATTTGAAACGCCTACGGTATCCATGTGGACGTTGAGCATCAGAGAGGGGCCAGACCCAGCCCCTTTAATTAAACAAACAACATTAACTCGATTATCTGCTATTTCCTGAACCTCAGATTCAAAACCAAAATGAGCTAACTGGGTCAGGATAAAATTTCCGATTTCAACTTCACCTGGCGCTCCCGGGCTTAAATCCGGATTAACAGAATTAATTTTAACCAGCTGGCTTAACGTGCTAACCAGATAATCATTGTCTAATTTAATGTCCATTTTTACTCCCATTGACGAGGCGACGTAAAATCTATGTATGATCTGTTGGTAATTTATAGGTATGAGAGCGCTTGATCCAAGTCGCTAATTAAATCATCAACATCTTCAATACCGGTAGAATACCGTACAAGCCCCTCTGGAATACCGGCTGCTGCACGCTCTGCTTCCGTGCATTCTACGTGACTGGTAACCACTGGAGGTCCAACAACGGTTTCAACGCACCCTAAATTGGCAGCCATATGTGCAAATTGGAGCTTGGGTAAAAATACCTTAATAGCATCTAATCCGCCTTTAACTGAAAAACTTAACATGCCACCAAACCCACGCATTTGCCTTTTTGCGACATCGTGATGAAGATGAGTGTCAAGACCAGGATAGTTAACTTGTTCTACTTTTGGATGCTGCTGCAACCAGGTTGCAATTTTCATGGCACTTTCGTTTTGACGTTCAACCCGTAAGCTCAACGTCTTCATGCCTCGCAGTAAACTATAGGCATCCATTGGCGCTAGTGTGGCACCATTGATTTCACGGTAATGGTACAGCTGTTTCACTAATTCTTTGCTTCCACAAGCTACGCCACCCAATGCGTCAGCATGCCCACCCAGAAACTTTGATGCACTGTGTAATACAATATCGGCGCCCTGTTCCAATGGGTTTTGGTTAATGGGTGTCGCAAAAGTATTATCAACCACGACTAACGCGCCAACGGCCTTTCCGGCTTTGGCCAAGCGTTCAACATCAACAACTTTAACTGTTGGGTTGGTAGGGGTTTCCAGATATAAAATTTTACAACCCTTAGCCACTTCAGCCTCAATTTCTTCATGATCGGTTGTATTGCACAGACAGACTTCGATACCTAAGGGCGGCAAGAATTCGGTAAATAATTTATTGGTGCCACCATAACTGTCTTTAATCGATACAATACGATCACCTGGACGCAAAAATGTGCCAAATATATTACTAATCGCAGCCATTCCACATGAGAAACTGGTTGCGGCTTCCGCACCTTCAAGCTCCTTTACTTTATCTTCAAAAGCACGGACGGTTGGATTGGTATTCCGAGAATAAATATGACCTTCTTGCTTTTCCAGTGCAACATCATGCCAGGTATCAATATCTTTATAGCCAAATGATACACTGTGCACTACGGGTACCTGTGTAGAACGCTCATAAAGTTCATGTTCTTGTTCACCGCCCCAAATACTAAGCGTCGCCTTACTTATTTTTTTAGTACCCGTCATTTTATATTCCTCAGAATCTGTTTTTAAACCAATCAATTAAATAAGCGCAATATATTAACAAGGTAACCTGAGCATAATTTATCTAAATCAATTAGCTTTTAATCATCTATTATCATTTTATTATAATTTATGATTGAATTTAGTCTCTGCATAATTTTAAACCTGAGAGAGATATGGAATTAGATAATCAAGATTTAAAAATACTCGATATCTTACAAGTTGACGTGAAAGCCAGTACCGAGACGCTATCTGAAGAAGCGGGTTTATCTACCGCAAGCATTCAACGAAGACTTAAAAGACTTAGAGACAATAAAGTCATTTCTGCAGAAGTTGCAATTGTGTCACCCAAAGCAGTTGGACAAAACATGACCTTTATTATTTCTGTTCAATTACGTCGAGACAATATTGAATGCTTTGGCGCATTTAAAACAAAAATAAAAAAATCACCTCGTATCCAGCAATGTTATTACGTTACCGGGGAAGCAGATTTCATATTAATTGTAACGGCAAAGGATATGGAAGATTTTGATAATTTTACCCAGCAAATGTTTTTTGCCGACAGCAATGTTTTACATTTTAAAACATCCGTTGTCATGGATAGAACCAAAGTAAGTTTAGCATTGCCCCTAACCTAACCGACTCATACTATCTATATGCGTGCTTACTGCACACTATTGCATTTAAAACAGGCTAAACCTGGGGTAAGAGCCTCCTTTAGCAGGCGATTCTTAAGGTTATCATTAACCACTGAACAACCAGAGTTCATGCAGAGTTGATATGAGTGTTCGGTATAATGCTTCGTATTAATTTGGCATTGCGATCAGTGAAATTAACGCCATTTTCTGGGAGAGCTTCCAAGGACACCCAACACAGGGAGAGCTTCCAAGGACACCCAACACAGTACTTGCTTTACCTTCTCATAAAAGGCACATTATTTAAAAGGATTTATTAACTCGATTTCACGGATGGAAATCATTATGCCAAAACCCAGATCAACACTGGTGTCTCTTGACGCTACCCCTTATTAC
>Ga0224506_10000108_pt1 | contig 80569 bp, 86 predicted proteins | sample SF_Jan12_sed_USG_2_FD_169108 | JGI IMG/M metagenome (GOLD analysis project Ga0224506, IMG submission 169108) | Sediment microbial communities from San Francisco Bay, California, United States - SF_Jan12_sed_USGS_8_1 | ecosystem: Environmental > Aquatic > Marine > Sediment | place: USA...
TGCTCCTAGTACGAGAGGACCGGAGTGGACGTTCCACTGGTGTTCGGGTTGTCATGCCAATGGCATTGCCCGGTAGCTACGAACGGAACTGATAACCGCTGAAAGCATCTAAGCGGGAAGCAGGCCTCAAGATGAGATTTCCCTGGGCCTTTAAGGCCCCCTAAGAGCCCTTATAGACTATGAGGTTGATAGGCTGGGTGTGGAAGTGCAGTAATGCATTGAGCTAACCAGTACTAATTGCTCGAGAGGCTTGACCATATAACCCCAAGTGATTTGGTGGTTATGGGTAAGCTAGACAACATGTGAGTAACACGAGAAAGAAGTGGATAATATCCGTCTTTGATACAAAACATAACACTTGAATGACACAGCATGCGGCCCGGTTGTTAGGTATAACAGCTAGGCACAAAGAATTGCTTGGCGGCAATAGCGAGTTGGACCCACCTGATCCCATCCCGAACTCAGAAGTGAAACGATTTAGCGCCGATGGTAGTGTGGGGTTTCCCCATGTGAGAGTAGGACACCGCCAGGCTTATACACCTAAAATCCCCCGTTCATTAACTTGGACGGGGGATTTTTTTTGAATGTGATTTTATTTTTAAAGCTCGATTTTAGATGTTTTATATTTGTGAAGTAAGCTGTTAATAATATTGCTGTTGATGTGTTGTACTGATAATTAGAGTGCTATTTGAAATGTTTAAGATTTACTCATTTAGCTGGTGTTTAAAACGAGCTTCTTCTAGCTGTTTGCTTATTGTATGCTTAATAATGATTTCTCTGTCAGCTTCCGATATTTCTACAAAATCTATACACAGTGTTTTCGTTGAATCTTCTTGTTTAATGCGTATGACGCGTCCGGTACAGATAATACCTTTCATTTCAGGTAACAAAAGGAGCTTGATCATGACTAAATCCTGCTCAGAAAAACTGTTATTTGTTTTTATGGCTATTCCTGATGCACTTAAGTCTATTTCAGTGACAAGTTGATTGGAGCTTTGCGGAGATGTTTCTATAATATGTGTACTTATTAAGTCGATTTTTTTATTTATTATCTCGAAATAGCTTGCGATATCGGCTGTATTTCTTTTAATTCTATTTAATAGCATCTGAGCCTCAAGGTCCAGAGCACTGATTGCCGAGCCTAATAAAAATGATGTTTGATCCGCCTTCAAGTCAGATAGTTTCTTACCATATGCTAGTGTTTCTATGCTGATCTGGACATTGTCTTTTATTCTGAAAAACTTTCTCTGGTCTGTTTCGCTGCTACTCATATTACTTTTCTTCCTCGTTGTAGTTCTTTATATCGAGAATTTTATCTTCCACAGGTGTTGCTGACTGACGTATTTTTATTTCGACCCTACGGTTTTTTGCTCTACCAGCAGCGGTATTGTTGCTCTCCAGGGGTTTGGTATCTGCATGGCCTTGCACTGACAATCGACTGGCTTGAATATTTTGAGCATTTATTATCGACTTGAGCACAGAAACGGCTCTCGATGATGAAAGTTCCCAGTTGGATCTGAACAAGTAAGTATAAATCGGAATATTATCAGTATGTCCGGATACGATAATATCGCCAGGGGTAGACTTAACTAAAAAGCTGATTTTCTTCATGATTTTTTCAAAGCTCTTATTTAAAGTCGCGCTACCGGAGGGGAAAGAGCCTTTTTCACTAATTCGTATAATGATTTCCTGGTTTTTACCAACCACCTCAATAGTTCCTTTGCTAATCTCTTGTTTTAAAGCCGCTTTTATGCGTTTGGTAGACTCATTGATTTTTTTCTGTGTCTCTTTTTCAAGTTCCTTTTTTATTTCTTCGCGAGCCTTGTTGTTTATACTGTTTGAATCAGTAAATTTTATATTACGTTTGGGGCGATCAGTTGTATTTTGTTTGAGTATGCGGATCTTTGTAGGAACCGGCTTACCAGGGCTAAATTCCTTCGAGATAATGCTCGTTCCTTTGGGTATTTCCTTAGTTTTAATATCTCTTTGAACACCAAAAGCCTCTTTCATTGAGCCAGCTAGTTGCTTGAATTTAAGAACATCCATTTCGGAAAACGAGAGCAATAGTACAAAAAAACACATTAGAAGTGACATCAAGTCAGCAAAGGTTGCCATCCATGCAGGGGCACCAGCAGGAGGGCATTTTTTCTGTGCGGTTTGTTCTGACATAGTGCTATTCTTCGTCAGCTGACTTACGCTTGCCTTCTGGCAGGAATGTCTTCAGTAGTTCTTCAAGTACCCTGGGATTGATGCCTTCCTGTATAGCGCTTATTGTTTCGAGAATCAGGTCTTTATTAACGCGTTCTTCGTCACTACGTAAACTAAGTTTGTCGGCTATAGGTATGGCAAAGGCATTTGCCAGGACAGCGCCATAAAGCGTGGTCAATAATGCAACAGCCATCGCTGGGCCAATGGTTTTAGGGTCTTCCATATTTGCCAGCATTTGCACCAGACCAACCAGTGTTCCGATCATTCCCATCGCTGGCGCAATATTGCCAAGTGTTGAAAAGAAACTTTGTCCGATTTCATGCCTTTCGATGGTTTGATTTATATCTTTATTTAACATTTTGCGTACTAGCTCAGGCGGGTGACCATCAACGCACAGCATAATGCCTTTTTTGAGGAAAGGGTTTTCTACTTCGTGTTGCTCGAGTGCTACCATGCCTTCTTTTCTGGCTATCTGAGCAAGCTGAACTGCCTGATCGATCAACTCCTGTGAGTTTATTGATTTGTGCAAAAATGCTTTAAGGCCTACTTTAAATGAGCCAAGAAACTGAGACATTGTAAAGCTCATTAATACAACGGCGAAGCTGCCTAAGAGAACGATTAATATGGACGGTATATTGATAAAAAGAAGTACTGATCCGCCGGTTGCAATTGCCGCTATGATAATACCAAATGCGCCTATTAAGCCTAATAATGTTGCAATATCCACTCTTTGTGCTCTCTACATGTCTAATTGTTAAAAGTATGCGAGATATATCTCTCGCTAAAGGACTATTTTCAGTTTCTTTATTCAGTTATTGTAGTCAACAATAGTGAAAAATGACCTTTTTTCGTAAATGTTTATACATATAGAATAAAACTTATAAAGAAGTAGATTTTGAATTCAGAACAGAGCCATAAACTGTCAAAAGAACGAATTGAAAGCCAGATAGCAAGTTGTAGTGCTGATATGGTGCCGCTTATTCATGTGTTTGAGGAACTGGATTCAACTAACCAATGGGTGTTAGATCACCTGTCTGCCGGTTTTGAGCAGTCCATGCTATGTGTAGCAGAGTCGCAAATAGCAGGGCGTGGACGAGCAGGTCGAAGTTGGTGTTCCCCTTCGGGCGGAAATGTATACATGAGTTTTAGTCATGTAGCGATGATGACTCGCGGAAATGTCTCTGCAATTTCTCTGGTAGTTGGTCTGGCTGTTGTGCGAGTTCTGAGCAAAAAAGGTGTTGGCGGTGTTTCCTTAAAGTGGCCTAATGATATCCTGATTGATGGTCGAAAACTTGCAGGTATACTCATCGAGTCAAAAGCACGAAACAGCGAACTTGTATTGGTCATCGGTGTCGGTATTAATGTGAAAGTGCCTTTGGATTTTAATATCAGTTCTGAAACTGGCTGGATAGATTTATCGACCAAAGGTGTGCTGCTGTCTGATCGAAATGAATTAATAAGCCTACTTTATATAGAATGTCAGAAAATGATTGATGAATTTAGTCATAGTGGTTTTTTAGTCTTTCGAAGCGAGTGGATGAGCCATGACTACTTTGCAGGAAAAGAAGTAAAAATAGTTGATCGCGAAAAGATTATTCATCGTGGTACTGAAATGGGTGTGGATGAAGAAGGTTGCTTGCTTGTTAGATCGGGTGAAGAAATAAAGCGGGTTTTCTCTGGTGATGTATCTTTACGAGTCAATAATGAAAGTTGATACAATTCTTTGTATAGATATTGGAAATAGCCGAATAAAGTGGGCTGTTTGTAAATTATCCGATATGAGTTTTTTAGAGGCTGGGGTTATGGCCAATAATGACCTGATGCTACCTGCTCTCGATAAGGTCTTTGGTGTAATGAAATCACAACCGGTTTGGATTGGCGCGGTAGCTTCAGACGAGCAAAAACGAAATATCACTTGCTGGTTTGAAAAAAACTGGAAGCAATCCGTGGTATTTATAGAGCCTGATATTGAAAGGTTCCACCACTTGAATGGTTATAATAGCAAATCGTCCCTTGGTGTTGATCGCTGGTTGGCCATGGTGGCAGCGCATTTCTATTATAAAAGCAAACTCTGTGTTATCGATGCAGGAACGGCTATTACGATGGATGTCATAGATGCTGCAGGTGAGCATGCTGGTGGAGTAATTATGCCCGGCAGACGGCTAATGACGCAGTCTCTTGTGCGAGGGACTGCAAGGATTGAAGTGAATCTCGCTGTTGATGATTCGGTGGTGCTGGCAGACAACACAACTAAAGGTGTACATAGTGGCGTTATGGCATGTCTGGTTGGTGGTGTTGAAAGGGTCTTGTCAGAAGTTAAAAAGCAACATGGCGATCTTACTATTTTAGTGACGGGAGGGGATGCGGAATTAATAAAGTCGTCACTGAATATTAAGGTAGCTTTAGAAAAACACCTGGTATTGCAAGGGGTGGGGATAATAGCTCGGGATGCGTATGCGTAATATATTTTTAGTTTTACTGGCAGCAAATGTAACTGTGTATCTGTTGTATTTTTATGGCCCGGAGAATGGAGAGAAGCCTAAGGCGGCTCTTCCAGAAAATGTAACAAAGTTAGTGTTGCTAAGCGAGGTGGATAAGGCCTCTTTAACACCTGAAAAAAATGCAGAGGAGTCAGACGTTGTTGAGGAAGTAAAGGTTGCCGATGTAGTAGTCGATAAAAAATGTTATACGATCGGCCCTTTTAGAGAGGAATCCGAGATTGAGGGCTTTAAAACTAAAATAAAAAGTAAAGTAAAAGAAATAGGAATAAGAGAGCGAATAGAAAAAGAGCACTGGCGCTATCTTGTTTACTTGCCAAATAAAGGGACTAAAGAAAAAGCTGTAAAAATGGCGGCCGATCTTGCGCGCAAGGGCATGAAGGATTATTACGTAATCGCCAGAGGAGAATATAAAAACAGTATTTCACTGGGTCATTTTAAAGATAAACTTCTTGCAGAAAAGCGATTGAATGCGATAACTCAAATGTCATATAAGCCGAAAATTCAGGCAATAGAGAAAGAATATACACTGTTTTGGCTTGATTATGTGGCAAACGATCAGAATGGCTTGAGTAGTAAAACACTGGAAGGATTTGAGTTGGAAGATTCAATTCATCAATTTAAACGAGAATGTGCAAAATAATAGTTGCGTTATGGGGACTCTTTCTTTATTATTGCGCGCTTGATTTAGCCGGCGTAGCTCAGTTGGTAGAGCAACTGACTTGTAATCAGTAGGTCCCGTGTTCGATTCATGGTGCCGGCACCATATTTCATCAATCCTTGTTCAGAGGAGTGGTAAAAAGAAAGCGTTGTATGTTCGCGCTTCTGAAAGCAAGATAAAAGTGACAGAAATCACTGTAAAAAGTCATTTTATGTTGCTGTTTATTCTAAAAATTATTGACAGCCGGTGCATGATAAAGCAAAATGCACGGCTTCCAGTGATCTGGAGGGGTTCCCGAGCGGCCAAAGGGGGCAGACTGTAAATCTGCTGGTTCATCCTTCGGAGGTTCGAATCCTCCCCCCTCCACCATATTTAATATGACTGGTAGTAGATGGAAGTAGATTGTTCAGCGGGTGTAGTTTAATGGTAGAACTTCAGCCTTCCAAGCTGATCGCGTGGGTTCGATTCCCACCATCCGCTCCACTGGATTACTAGTGGTTGGCTACTAAAAACTGAAGTTGAGGTGTGTGGTTTGGTTGTGGGTTACTGAAAGGTACGGGCAGCTGGTTGGCAGCTCGAAGTCAGTTTTTAGTGTCTAACTGCCCATATAGCTCAGGCGGTAGAGCGCATCCTTGGTAAGGATGAGGTCACCGGTTCAACTCCGGTTATGGGCTCCACTAATTAACAGTAACTTATAGCAGTAATTTTTTAATAATAATTTACCCTGGAGAGACGTTTCCATGTCTAAGGAAAAGTTCGAACGTAATAAACTACATGTAAACGTGGGCACAATTGGTCACGTTGACCATGGTAAAACCACTCTGACAGCTGCACTGACTAAGTGTATGGCAGAAAAATTTGGTGGTGCTGTTAAAGCATTTGATCAGATTGATAACGCACCTGAAGAAAGAGCGCGTGGTATCACGATCGCCACTTCACACGTTGAATATGAGTCAGATACACGTCACTACGCGCACGTTGACTGCCCGGGACACGCTGACTATGTAAAGAACATGATCACTGGTGCTGCTCAAATGGACGGCGCGATTTTAGTATGTTCAGCGGCTGATGGCCCGATGCCACAAACTCGTGAGCACATTTTGTTGTCGCGTCAGGTTGGTGTGCCGTACATCCTGGTATTCATGAATAAAGCCGATATGGTTGATGATGCTGAGCTGATCGAGCTGGTTGAAATGGAAATCCGTGAGTTATTAGATCTTTATGATTTCCCAGGTGATGACACGCCTATCGTTGTTGGTTCTGCATTAAAAGCACTGGAAGGTGATACGTCAGAAATTGGTGTTGAAGCGATCTACAAGCTGGTAGATGCAATGGATTCTTACATTCCTGATCCAGTGCGTGATACAGACAAAGACTTCCTGATGCCGGTAGAAGATGTGTTCTCTATTTCAGGTCGTGGAACAGTAGTCACGGGTCGTATCGAGCGCGGTATTATCAATACTGGTAACGAAATCGAAATCGTTGGTATTCGCGAAACTCAAACCACGACATGTACGGGTGTTGAGATGTTCCGCAAGCTGCTTGACGAAGGTCGTGCGGGTGATAACGTCGGTCTGTTATTACGTGGTACTAAGCGTGAAGATGTTGAGCGTGGTCAGGTATGTTGCAAGCCTGGTTCGGTTAAGCCGCACACAACATTTGAAACAGAAGTTTATATTCTGAGCAAAGATGAAGGTGGCCGTCATACGCCATTCTTTAACAACTACCGTCCACAGTTCTACTTCCGTACAACTGATGTGACCGGTGCTTGTGATCTGCCAGAAGGTGTAGAAATGGTAATGCCAGGTGATAACGTCAAAATGACAGTTACCCTGATTGCTCCAATCGCGATGGAAGAAGGTTTACGCTTCGCAATTCGTGAAGGCGGCCGTACTGTAGGTGCGGGCGTTGTAAGTAAAATTATCGAGTAATCGGTCGTTTTACGTAACAGCTGGCAATGCTTTGAGTGTTGCCAGCTGTTCTAGTTTAGGCCAGTGGCTCAATTGGTAGAGCAGCGGTCTCCAAAACCGCAGGTTGGGGGTTCGAGTCCCTCCTGGCCTGCCACTTTTAATAAAGTAGCTGGTGTAATAATGGTCGCAGTAAGCGAATCTGGAAAGTCTAAATTAGATACAATTAAGCTGTTGTTGGCTTTGGTGTTGCTGGGGTTAGGAGTTGCTGGATTTTATTATCTAGAGAACGAGTCTCAGTTATATCGTGTGCTCGCTTTGCTTGCGGTTAGTGCAGTGGCTGTTGGTGTGGTTTATACAACCGCGCTGGGGCGTCGTATCAATGGTTTCAGAAAAGACTCCTTCTTGGAGGTCCGGAAAGTCGTGTGGCCTTCTCGTCAAGAAACTATCCAAACTACTCTGATTGTAATCGTAGCTGTATTTATCATTGGAATCTTCCTGTGGTTGCTTGATATGCTTCTGTTGTGGGGTGTTCAGGTGCTCACTGGTCAGGGAGGCTAGTAAATGGCTATGCGTTGGTATGTTGTACATGCTTATTCCAACTTTGAGGCAAAGGTAAGTCGTTCGCTGCGCGAGCAGGCTGAGCTTCATGGTGTTGCAGATAAGTTTGGTGAAATTCTGGTTCCCACTGAAGAAGTGGTTGAGATCAGGGAAGGATCAAAGCACCGAAGTGATCGAAAGTTTTTCCCCGGTTATGTCCTAGTGCATATGGAAATGAATGACGATACTTGGCATCTGGTAAAAAATACGCCAAAAGTCTTAGGCTTTATTGGTGGTACCTCTGATAAGCCTGCGCCGATTTCTGATAAAGAGGCAGCAGCTATATTGCAGCGCGTACAGGATGGTGTAGAAAAGCCAAGACCTAAGGTGTTGTATGAAACAGGTGAGGTTGTGCGGGTTACCGATGGTCCATTCAATGACTTTAATGGGGTTGTTGAAGAAATCGATTATGAGAAGAATAGACTAAAAGTTGCGGTTCTGATTTTTGGTCGCTCTACTCCTGTTGAATTAGGTTTTGGTCAGGTAGAAAAAGCCTAATAATCCAATTTTATTTTACTTATTAACCCAATGGGGAGCCGAGAGGCGCTTGCACCCGACGGAGAGTTATAATGGCTAAGAAAGTCCAGGCTTACATCAAGCTGCAGGTTAAGGCAGGTGAAGCAAATCCAAGTCCACCAGTTGGTCCAGCTTTGGGTCAGCATGGTGTTAACATCATGGAGTTCTGTAAGGCGTTTAACGCGGCTACTCAAAGTATAGAAAAAGGCTTGCCAGTACCGGTTATCATTACTGTTTATGCAGATCGTAGCTTCACATATGTTACTAAATCAACACCGGCATCGGTTCTTCTTCGTAAGATCTCAGGTGTTGCAAAAGGTAGTTCTACTCCTAACACTGTAAAAGTGGGTTCTGTGACTCGTGCGCAGTTAGAGGAAATAGCAACGTCTAAGAAATCAGATTTAACAGCTGCTAATATGGATGCGGCTGTTAGAACTATTGCAGGTACTGCGCGTAGTATGGGTCTGACTGTAGAGGGTGTTGAGTAATGGCTAAGTTATCTAAACGTGCAAAAATCTTTGCTGAAAAAGTAGATTCAAACAAGTCTTACACTATAGATGAAGCGTTCTCATTGGTAAAAGAACTTGCTAATGCAAAGTTTGCGGAGTCTATCGATGTGGCTGTTAATCTGGGTATCGACCCTAAGAAGTCTGATCAGGTTGTTCGCGGCGCTACCATTATGCCAAACGGTACAGGTAAAACTGTACGTGTTGCTGTATTCGCTCAGGGTGCTAATGCAGATGCCGCTAAAGAAGCTGGTGCTGATGTGGTTGGTTTTGAAGATCTGGCTGAGAGCATTAAAGGTGGTGATCTGAACTTTGATGTTGTAATTGCTTCTCCGGATGCAATGCGCGTGGTTGGTGCATTAGGTCAGGTGCTTGGTCCTCGTGGCTTAATGCCTAATCCAAAAGTGGGTACCGTTACTCCTGATGTGGCTACGGCTGTTAAGAACGCAAAGTCGGGCCAGGTTCGCTATCGTGCGGACAAGGGTGGTATTATTCATGCTTCAATCGGCAAGGCTGACTTTGAAAATGATGCGTTAAAAGGCAATCTTGCTGCACTGATTTCTGATTTGAATAAAGCAAAGCCATCGCAGGCTAAAGGTGTCTACTTGAGGAATATTGCGATTTCTTCAACCATGGGCCCTGGTGTCAGAGTCGATATCTCAAGTTTATAAAGTTTTGACCGTATAGCCTGCTTGCAGGCTGTATGTACGTCAAAGACCGTGGGTGTGAGTAATGAACGTTACTCGCTTAATTGATATAAGTCTGCCTACGCAGGCGGTAGTCCCGAATTTTCGGTTCGCCGTAGGTTGGTTGCTCCCCGGAGTAACTTGTATTAGATCGGATTTTTAAATCCATTAGATCTGGAGAAGTAAACGTGGCATTAAATCTCGAAGACAAAAAAAGCATTGTCGCTGAGGTTGCTGCGGTTGCTGCTACAGCCCATTCGGCTGTTGCTGCTGAGTACAGTGGTTTAACGGTTGGTGAAATGACCGAGTTACGTGTTAAAGCACGTAATGAGGGTGTTTACCTGAGGGTTGTGAAAAATACTTTAGCTCGTAGAGCATTTGAAGGAACTGATTTTGAGTGTATGGCAGATGACCTGGTAGGTCAGCTTGTGCTTGCGCTATCAATTGAAGATCCGGGTTGTGCTGCTCGTGTAATTAAAGATTTTTCAAAAGAACATGACAAATTAGTCACCAAAATGGTGTCGATTGGTGGTCAGAAACTGGAAGCGTCAGCACTGGCGCAACTGGCGAGCTTACCTACTTATGATCAGGCTATCAGCATGCTGATGTCGGTTATGAAAGCACCGGTTGAGAAATTTGTTCGTACTTTGGCAGAACCGCACACTAAGATGGTTCGTACTGTTGCGGCAGTTCGTGATCAGAAACAGGCGTCTGCATAATTTAAATTAAATGATTTAACCTCGGTTGAATCGAACTGAAAAGAATACTGGAGAATTACCGTGGCTGTATCTAAAGATGATATTTTAGACACTATTTCAAATATGTCTGTAATGGAAGTTGTTGAGTTAATCGAAGCAATGGAAGAGAAGTTCGGCGTTTCTGCTGCTGCAGCTGTTGCTGTTGCTGCACCTGCTGCTGCTGGTGAAGCTGCTGCTGAAAAAGAAGACTTTGATGTTGTTATGACTTCTTTCGGCGAAAATAAAGTAGCTGTAATCAAAGCTGTTCGTGGCATTACAGGTCTTGGTCTTAAAGAAGCTAAAGAGATGGTTGAAGGCGTTCCTTCTACTATTAAAGAAGCTGCACCTAAAGGCGAAGCTGAAGAAATCAAGAAAACTCTGGAAGAAGCTGGCGCTGCTGTCGATCTTAAATAGTAAGCTTCAGACACTTGCTGAATATCAGTATATTTCGGCTTGATTGAAAGGCTGGTGACGAATTTGTCGCCGGCCTTTTCCTGCTTGTGGTTACAGGATTTGTAACACAGGCTGTATAATTTAATTGGCAATATTTACTTAAGAGGATTCCCGATGGCATATTCCTTTACCGATAAAAAACGCATCCGCAAGGATTTCGGTAAACGCGCTGCAGTCGTAGATGTACCTTATTTACTATCGACTCAGATCAAATCCTATCGCTCATTTCTTCAGCAGGATCAAAAACCTGAAGGAAGGGACGAGTCCGGTTTGCATGGCGCTTTCAAATCAGTGTTCCCTATTGTCAGTTACAATGGTTACGTTTCCCTTGAGTATGTTAGTTACCGTTTAGGTGAGCCTGCTTTTGACGTTAAAGAATGTCAGTTGCGTGGCATGACGTATTCATCGCCTCTTCGAGTTGTCCTGCGTCTGGTAATTTGTGATAAAGACGCACCAGGTAAGAAGAAGGTAGTAAAGGATATTAAAGAGCAAGAAGTTTACATGGGTGAGCTTCCGCTAATGACAGATAACGGTACATTTGTTATCAATGGTACTGAACGGGTTATTGTTTCGCAGCTTCATCGCTCACCTGGTGTTTTCTTTGATCATGATAAAGGAAAGACACATTCGTCAGGTAAGTTGCTCTATTCTGCCCGCGTTATTCCTTACCGTGGTTCATGGCTGGACTTCGAGTTTGACCCTAAAGATTCTGTTTTCGTTCGTATAGATCGTCGCCGTAAACTTCCGGCTACTGTACTTATGCGTGCTTTAGGTTATAGTTCAGAAGAAATTCTGGATATATTCTTCGATACAATTGATTTCACACTAAATAAAGACACGGTTGCATTTGAAATGACACCTGATCGTCTGCGTGGTGCATCACTGACCTTCGATATTAAGCTTGGCAAGAAAGTGCTGGTTGAGGCAGGGCGTCGTGTAACCATGCGTCATATCAAAGAGATGGAACAGGCTGAAATTTCAAAGCTTGAAGCACCGCATGATTACTTGCTGGAAAAAGTGCTGTCTCATGACATTATTGATGAGTCGACTGGCGAAGTTATTGCTGCTGCAAACAGTGAGTTTACTGAAGAGCTGATTGAAAAACTTATCGAAGCGAAAGTTAAGAAATTCAAAGTACTTTATACGAATGATCTTGATAAGGGTCCGTATATTTCAAACACGCTAGCGATTGATTCAACGACCACTCAGCTAGAAGCGATGGTAGAAATTTATCGTATGATGCGTCCTGGTGAGCCACCAACAAAAGATGCCGCAGAAAATCTGTTTAGCAATCTTTTCTTTGCATCAGAGCGTTATGACTTATCTGGTGTCGGTCGGATGAAATTCAACCGCCGTCTTGGTCGTGAAGAGTCGACAGGTGAAGGTATCTTATACGATGGCAAGTACTTTGCTGCCCGTAAAGATGATACATCTAAAGAATTGGTAGAGAGTCTAGGTGAATCATCAGATATTCTTGACGTTCTGAAACGTCTGATTGATATTCGCAATGGTAATGACATCGTAGATGATATTGATCATTTAGGTAATCGTCGTATTCGCTGTGTAGGCGAAATGGCTGAGAACGTTTTCCGCGTCGGTCTGGTGCGGGTTGACCGTGCCGTAAAAGAGCGTCTGACGCTGGCTGAGTCTGAAGGTCTGATGCCACAAGACCTGATCAATGCTAAGCCTGTAGCTGCTGCGGTTAAAGAGTTCTTCGGCTCAAGTCAGTTATCACAGTTCATGGATCAAAATAATCCGTTATCTGAAATTACTCACAAGCGTCGTGTATCAGCATTAGGGCCGGGTGGTTTAACGCGTGAGCGTGCCGGATTTGAAGTGCGTGATGTTCATCCAACGCATTACGGTCGTTTATGTCCAATTGAAACACCAGAGGGACCAAACATCGGTTTGATCAACTCGTTGGCTGTTTATTCGCAAACTAATAATTACGGTTTCCTTGAAACGCCGTATAGAAAAGTAGTCGATGGTGTTGTTACCGATGAGGTGGATTATTTATCTGCCATCGAAGAAAGTAACTATGTGATCGCACAGGCGAATGTCAACGTAGATGCACAGGGTAAGATCTGTGATGACATGGTAACCGTGCGTCACAGAAATGAATTTACTATGTCAACGCCAGATAAGGTGACTTATATGGATGTCTCGCCAAAGCAGATCGTTTCTGTTGCGGCGTCTCTGATTCCGTTCCTGGAGCACGATGATGCTAACCGTGCCCTGATGGGCTCAAACATGCAGCGTCAGGCCGTCCCGACGTTGCGTGCTGATAAGCCGGTTGTTGGAACAGGCATGGAGCGTACTGTTGCTATCGACTCTGGTGCAACCGTTGTTGCTACCCGTGGTGGTATCGTCGATGCCGTTGATGCATCACGAATCGTTATTCGTGTGAACGACAGTGAGACAGCTGACACTGATTCAATGGTTGATATTTATAACCTGACTAAATACACACGATCCAATCAGAACACCTGTATTAACCAGAAACCGTTGGTGAGCCTGGGTGATGTAGTTGCTCGTGGTGATGTGCTGGCAGATGGCCCGTCGACAGACCTCGGCGAACTCGCACTTGGGCAGAATATGATGGTTGCCTTCATGCCGTGGAATGGTTACAACTTCGAGGATTCGATTCTGATTTCAGAACGTGTTGTTGAAGAAGATCGTTACACGACAATCCATATTCAGGAATTAACCTGTGTCGCGCGTGATACTAAGCTTGGCTCTGAAGATATCTCGGCTGATATCCCGAATGTTTCTGAAGGTTTGTTATCAAAACTTGATGAATCGGGTATTGTCTATATCGGTGCTGAAGTTAAACCGAATGATATTCTGGTCGGTAAAGTAACACCTAAAGGTGAAACCCAGCTGACACCAGAAGAAAAATTACTGCGTGCTATATTTGGTGAAAAAGCATCTGACGTTAAAGATACTTCTTTGCGTGTACCTTCGAGCGTCAGTGGAACCGTTATCGGTGTTCAGGTCTTTACCCGCGATGGTGTTGAAAAAGACAGGCGTGCACTGGAAATTGAAGAAGAGCAGCTGCAGGGTATCCGTAAGGATATTGCAGATCAGTGGCGTATTATCGAAGCGGATATCAAGTCACGTATCCGTAATCTGATTACCGGTCAGGTTGCTGCTGGCGGACCAAATGGTCTGAAATCCGGCGATAAGGTTTCATCTACTTACCTGGATGACCTGGATACTGCCAAGCTGTCTGAAATTCGCATGAAAGACGATGCCTTAAATGACCAGGTAGAGCGGATGTCGGCTCAGCTGACTTCGCAGCGTGAGCGTCTGGATGCTTTCTTTGATGAGAAGAAAAGTAAGATCACAGGCGGTGATGATTTGGCGCCGGGTGTTCTGAAAATGATCAAAGTATACCTTGCTGTTAAGCGACGTATGCAGCCAGGTGATAAAATGGCGGGTCGTCACGGAAACAAAGGTGTTGTTTCAATGATTGTACCGGTTGAAGATATGCCGCATATGGCTGATGGCACGACTGTGGATATCGTACTGAATCCGCTGGGTGTACCTTCGCGTATGAACGTGGGTCAGATACTCGAAACTCATCTGGGTATGGCAGCGAAAGGTCTTGGTGTAAAAATTGGCAAGATGCTGGATAGTAATGCAAATGCGGCAGAGATGCGTGATTTCCTTGGTCAGGTTTATAACCATAGCGGCGATGTTAAGCAGGAAAACTTAAATGAGTTTACTGATGCCGAAGTGATGAATATGTCTAACAACCTTCGGGGTGGTGTGCCAATGGCAACACCGGTTTTCGACGGTGCAGCTGAAACAGATATTCGTGCAATGTTAAAACTCGCCGATCTGTCTGAGACAGGTCAAACTACATTGTGGGATGGCCGCACGGGTGAGCAATTCGATCGTCCGGTAACCGTGGGTTACATGTATGTATTGAAACTTAATCACCTTGTTGATGATAAGATGCATGCCCGTTCTACTGGTCCGTATTCTCTGGTAACGCAGCAGCCTCTGGGCGGTAAAGCTCAGTTTGGTGGTCAGCGTTTCGGTGAGATGGAAGTCTGGGCGCTGCAGGCATATGGCGCGGCTTACACATTGCAGGAAATGCTAACTGTTAAGTCTGATGACGTAGCTGGTCGTAACAAAATGTATAAAAATATCGTTGATGGCGATCATAGAATGGAAGCTGGTATGCCAGAGTCGTTCAATGTATTGCTGAAAGAGATTCGTGCTCTGGCCATTAATATTGAACTGGAACAGGGTTTCTGATCGGGCGAAGTTATCGCCGCTTTATCCGGCGATAACCTTGATTGATTTATTTACGATTACAACCGATTTATCTTTAGGAGATAGGCCTTGAAAGATCTGCTCAAGCTTATAAAGCAACAAGGTCATGTTGAAGACTTTGATGCCATTCGTATTGGTCTTGCATCACCCGACATGATTCGTTCATGGTCATACGGCGAAGTAAAAAAGCCGGAGACTATTAATTACCGTACTTTCAAACCGGAACGTGACGGATTGTTTTGTGCCAAGATATTTGGTCCGATCAAGGATTTTGAATGCCTGTGTGGTAAATACAAGCGTTTAAAGCACCGCGGTGTTGTTTGTGAAAAATGTGGTGTTGAGGTTACTCAGTCTAAAGTTCGCCGAGATCGTATGGGTCATATCGACCTGGCGAGCCCGGTTGCACATATCTGGTTTTTGAAGTCACTGCCGTCCCGTATTGGTTTGCTGTTGGATATGACGCTGCGTGAAATTGAGCGTGTGCTTTACTTTGAAGCGTTTGTGGTCACAGACCCTGGTATGACCACGCTTGAGCCAAAGCAGTTGTTAACAGATGAAACGTATTTGGAAGCGATTGAAGAGCACGGTGATGAGTTTGAAGCACTGATGGGTGCTGAAGCAATTTACAAATTATTGTCGCGTCTTGATCTTGAAAAAGAAACGGTTCAGTTACGTGAAGATATGGGAGCCACCAAATCTGAAACTAAACTGAAGCGACTTTCAAAGCGTTTGAAACTGGTTGAGTCATTCATTCAGTCTGGCAACAAGCCGCAATGGATGATTATGACAATTCTGCCGGTTCTGCCGCCAGATTTACGACCATTGGTTCCGCTTGATGGAGGTCGATTTGCAACCTCTGATCTGAATGACTTATATCGTCGCGTTATCAATCGTAATAACCGTCTGAAGCGTCTGTTAGAGCTTTATGCACCTGACATCATTGTGCGTAATGAAAAACGTATGTTACAAGAGTCGGTTGATGCATTGCTGGATAACGGCCGTCGTGGTCGTGCGATTACCGGTACTAACAAGCGCCCACTTAAATCTTTGGCTGATATGATCAAAGGTAAGCAGGGTCGTTTCCGTCAGAACTTGTTAGGTAAGCGTGTTGATTACTCGGGTCGTTCGGTTATCGTGGTTGGTCCTAAGCTGAAATTGCATCAGTGCGGTCTGCCGAAGAAAATGGCGCTGGAATTATTCAAGCCGTTTATCTTCTCTAAACTACACCGTCGTGGCCTGGCTACTACGATTAAAGCGGCTAAGAAGCTGGTTGAGAAAGAAGGTGCGGAAGTTTGGGATATCCTCGATGAAGTTATTCGCGAGCATCCTGTTATGTTAAACCGTGCACCTACATTGCATAGACTGGGTATTCAGGCGTTCGAGCCGGTACTGATTGAAGGTAAAGCAATTCAGCTGCACCCGTTAGTTTGTACCGCATTTAACGCTGACTTTGATGGCGACCAAATGGCGGTACACGTGCCATTGTCAATAGAAGCGCAGTTAGAAACACGTGCCTTAATGTTGTCGACGAATAACGTGCTGTCCCCGGCTTCCGGTGAGCCAATTATAGTACCGTCTCAGGATATCGTTCTGGGTTTGTATTATATGACGCGTACATCAATCAATGACAAAGGTGAAGGCATGTACTTTGCTGATGTGACTGAAGCTGAGCGTGCTTATGAAAGTGGCGTAGTGTCATTGCAATCTTTCGTTAAAATTCGTATCAAAGAAGTTTCTCAGGATGCGAACGGCGAAAGAGTTGTAACTCGTAAGATCTATGAGACGACTGTTGGTCGTGCAATTATCTCTGATATATTGCCAGATAATATCCCATTTGAAGTGGTTGACAAAGATCTGAGCAAGAAAGCGATTTCTAACCTGATCAATGTTTGTTATCGCCGGGTTGGTTTGAAAGATACCGTTATCTTTGCAGATAAACTGATGTATACCGGGTTTAAGTTTTCAACTAAGGCCGGTGCATCGATCTGTATTGGTGACATGGTTATACCTGATGAAAAAGCACCTTTATTAGCCGCTGCAGAAGCCGAAGTTCGGGAAATTGAAGAGCAGTATTCTTCAGGCTTGGTAACTAATGGTGAGCGTTACAATAAAGTCGTTGATATCTGGTCACATGCTAATGATCGTGTTGCGAAAGCAATGATGGATAAACTGGGCACTGATGATGTTGTTACTAAAGATGGTGAAACAGTTAAGCAACCATCATTTAATAATATCTTTATGATGGCTGACTCAGGCGCTCGTGGTAGTGCTGCGCAGATTCGTCAGTTGGCTGGTATGCGTGGCCTGATGGCTAAACCTGATGGTTCTATTATCGAAACGCCGATCAAGGCCAACTTCCGTGAAGGTCTTGACGTATTACAGTACTTTATCTCGACTCACGGTGCCCGTAAGGGTCTTGCTGATACCGCACTTAAAACAGCGAACTCGGGTTACCTGACCCGCCGTTTGGTTGATGTCGCACAGGATATGGTTGTATCTGTTGATGACTGTGGTACAGAAAATGGCCTGACAATGACACCAATCATCGAAGGTGGTGATGTTGTTCTGCCATTGCACGAGCGGACATTGGGTCGTGTGACCGCGGTTGATGTGTTCAAGCCTGGTACAGAAGAGTTGCTGGTCGAAAAGGCAACAATGCTGGATGAAACGCTGGTCAAGCTGCTGGAAAATAATGGTGTTGATGAGTTGCTGGTGCGTTCAGCAATCACCTGTGATGCTGAATACGGCGTATGTAAGAAATGTTATGGCCGTGACTTAGGTCGAGGTCACCTTGTTAACCGTGGTGAGGCTGTCGGTGTTATTGCAGCGCAGTCAATCGGTGAGCCGGGTACACAGTTAACGATGCGTACATTCCACATTGGTGGTGCAGCATCTCGATCTGCAGCGGCTAATAACATAGCTGTCAAGACAACGGGTTCGATGCGCTATCACAAAATGAAGGTTGTTAAGCAGACAAGTGGTAACTATGTGTCGGTTTCTCGTTCAGGTGAAATTGGTGTTGTTGATGAGTCGGGTCGTGAGAAAGAGCGTTATAAGTTACCATACGGCGCTATCATTACCGTTGCAGAAGGAAAACCTGTAGACGCGGGGCAGATTGTTGCGACCTGGGATCCGCACACGCATCCAATCATCACTGAGGTGGAAGGTAGGCTTCAGTTTGGTGAGTTCATCGAAGGCGTTTCTGTGCAAAAAGAAGCGGACGAAGTAACAGGTCTGTCATCCATTGTTGTTATAGATGCTAAACAGCGTAGCAGTGCCGGTCGTGATTTACGTCCAATGGTTAAGCTGGTTGATGATAAAGGCAATGACCTGATGATTGCTGGCAGTGATATCCCTGCGCAGTACTTCCTGCCTGGTGGTGCTATCGTTAACCTAGCAGATGGTGCTCAAGTAGCGGTCGGTGATGTTGTTGCACGTATACCTCAGGAATCGAGCAAAACGCGTGATATTACCGGTGGTCTGCCACGAGTTGCTGACTTATTCGAGGCGCGTAAGCCTAAAGAGTCGGCTATTCTGGCTGAAATTACAGGTATTATTGGCTTTGGTAAAGAAACCAAAGGTAAGCAACGCCTGATGATTACCGATGATAATGGTGAGACTTACGAAGAGCTTATTCCTAAGTGGCGTCATATCAATGCGTTCGAGGGTGAGCGTGTGGTTCAGGGTGAGATGCTGGCTGATGGCGAGTTAAACCCGCACGATATCCTTCGACTGAAGGGTGTAGAACCGCTGGCAGAGTATCTGGTTAAGGAAATTCAGGATGTTTATCGCCTGCAGGGTGTAAAAATCAATGATAAGCACATCGAAGTTATTGTAAGGCAGATGCTGCGTAAGGTTGATATTCATACTTCGGGTGATAGTCAGTTCCTGAAGGGTGAAATCCTGGAATACAGACGCATCGTTGAAGAAAATGAGAAGCTAATAGCAGCCGGTAAGGCACCTTGTACATTCCAGCGTGTTCTGCTGGGTATTACTAAGGGCTCATTGGTGACAGAGTCATTTATTTCGGCAGCATCCTTCCAGGAGACTACCCGTGTTCTGACTGAAGCGGCAGTTCGCGGCAGTAAAGATGATCTTCGTGGTTTGAAAGAGAATGTAATTGTAGGTCGTTTGATCCCTGCGGGAACAGGTCTTGCATTCCATGATGAGCGTAGAAGACTAAGATCTGGCTTCGATGTGCCGGTTACCTCTGACTTGCCAGTATCTGGTGAGGAAGAAGCCGTAGAAGAAGACAGTTAGCCATATTAACAAAAGCAGTATTGTTCTTTTGTTAAATAATCATATAGCCTCTTGACAGAGGCTAGTTAGAAGCATAGTATGTGCGCCTCGCGACAGGCTGGTTGGTCTGTCGCTTGCGTTTTATGCATTTAAATTGCTAGTTATGTACCTGGGTGTAAAGCAGGTTTTGGAGAATAGTGTTCCATGACAACGATTAATCAATTGGTTCGTAAGCCGCGTAAGCGCAAGCCAGTGAAAACTAATGTACCGGCATTGGAAGCATGCCCACAAAGACGTGGTGTTTGTACTCGTGTTTATACCACAACGCCGAAGAAGCCAAACTCTGCGATGCGTAAAGTGGCTCGTGTGCGTTTGACTAGTGGCTTTGAAGTGACCAGTTATATTGGTGGTGAAGGTCATAATTTACAGGAACACTCGGTGATATTGATTCGCGGTGGTCGTGTAAAAGATTTACCTGGTGTTCGTTATCACGTGGTTCGCGGTAGCCTGGATACACAGGGTGTTTCAACTCGTAGACAAGGCCGTTCTAAATACGGTACTAAGCGACCTAAAGGTTAATTTCGGATACTGATATGCCTAGAAGAAGAGAAGTCCCAAAACGCGTTATATTGCCAGATCCTAAATTTGGAAATCTGGTTTTAGCTAAATTCGTTAATATGATTATGCTTAGTGGTAAAAAGGCTGTAGCAGAAAAAATCGTATACGGCGCATTAGATCGTATTAGTGAGAAGGGTAATGAAGTGCCTGTCGATCTGCTTGAGAAAGCGTTAGACAACGTTAGTCCTGCTGTTGAGGTTAAATCTCGTCGTGTAGGTGGTGCTACTTATCAGGTTCCAGTTGAGGTGCGCCACAACCGTCGTCAAACACTGGCGATGCGCTGGATTATTGATGCAGCGCGTAAGCGTGGCGAAAAGTCAATGCAGTTAAAGTTAGCTGGTGAATTAATGGATGCTTCTGAGAACCGTGGTTCTGCTGTTAAGAAGCGTGAAGATACTCACCGTATGGCTGATGCTAATAAGGCGTTTGCACATTACCGTTGGTAATATCAAAAGTAATATTAGTATAAGGTCCTAATAGTGGCACGCACAACTCCAATAGAGCGTTATCGTAACGTTGGCATCATGGCGCATATTGATGCGGGTAAGACGACAACGACAGAGAGGGTGCTGTACTACACTGGTGTATCTCACAAGATTGGTGAGGTACATGATGGTGCTGCTACCATGGACTGGATGGAACAAGAGCAGGAGCGTGGTATCACTATCACCTCTGCTGCTACAACCTGTTTCTGGAAAGGTATGGATAAGCAATACGATGAACATCGTATTAATATAATCGATACCCCGGGACATGTGGATTTTACGATTGAAGTTGAGCGTTCATTACGGGTGCTTGATGGTGCGGTTGCGGTGTTTTGTGCGGTTGGTGGTGTAGAGCCTCAATCCGAAACAGTGTGGCGTCAGGCTGATAAATACAAAGTGCCCAGGCTGGCGTTTGTTAATAAGATGGATCGTACTGGCGCAGATCTTCTGCGTGTGGTGGGTCAGCTTGAAACAAGGCTGGGTGCAAATCCGGTGCCGATGCAAATTGCTATCGGTTCCGAAGAGTTATTCGAGGGTGTTGTCGATCTTGTTAAGATGAAGGCAATATTTTGGGATGAAGAAAATATGGGTATTGCGTTTGAAGAATGCGATATCCCGCCAGATCTCCAAGGTCTGGCTGCTGAGTGGCGCGAGCGCATGCTCGAGGCTGCGGCAGAGTCCTCTGAAGAATTGATGGATAAGTACCTTGAAGAAGGCGATCTGTCGACAGAAGACATTAAGCAGGGTATTAGAGCTCGTACTTTATTAAATGAGCTCGTTCCTGTTTTTTGTGGTTCTGCCTTTAAGAATAAAGGTGTGCAGTCGATGTTAGACGGTATTGTTGATTACATGCCCTCACCGTTGGATGTGCCGCCAATTAAAGGTGAGATGATGGATGGTTCTGAGGTGATCAGGCATCCTAAAGATGAAGAGCCGTTTTCGGCGTTGGCGTTCAAGATAGCAACAGATCCGTTTGTTGGTAGTTTGACGTTTTTTAGGGTTTACTCGGGTGTTTTAAAAACGGGTGACTCTGTCTTTAACTCGGTTAAAGAGAAGAAGGATCGCGTTGGTCGTATTGTGCAAATGCATGCCAATAGTCGTGAAGAGATTAAAGAAGTTCGAGCGGGTGATATTGCTGCTGTTATCGGGCTTAAAAATGTAACGACCGGTGATACCTTGTGTGTTGCAGATGCGCCAGTGGTGTTAGAACGAATGGATTTTCCGGAGCCTGTTATTTCTGTGGCTGTGGAACCAAAGACGCTCGCTGACCAGGATAAGATGACTATAGCGCTAAGTAAATTAGCGGATGAGGATCCATCTTTTCGTGTACGTACCGATGAAGAATCAGGTCAGGTGGTTATCGCAGGAATGGGTGAGTTGCATCTTGAGATAATCATTGATCGCATGAAGCGGGAGTTTGGTGTTGCCGCTAATGTTGGTAACCCGCAGGTGGCTTACCGTGAAACAATACGTAAGTCAGCTGAGCAGGAAGGCAAATTTATTCGTCAGTCAGGCGGACGTGGGCAATATGGTCATGTTTGGTTGAGGGTAGAACCACTAAATGAGGGCTCGGGTTATGAGTTCGTCAATGAAGTGGTTGGTGGCGTGGTGCCTAAAGAGTATATCTCCTCTGTTGATCAGGGGATAAGAGATCAGATGGAGAGCGGGGTGCTTGGTAGTTATCCGCTAGTTGATCTCAGGGTTACATTGTTTGATGGTTCTTATCATGATGTTGACTCTAATGAATTAGCTTTCAAAATAGCTGGTTCCATTGGTTTAAGGCAGGCAGTTCTAGAAGCTAACCCTGTCTTACTGGAGCCAGTAATGAAGGTTGAGGTCGTTACCCCTGAGGATAATATGGGTGACGTAATAGGCGATCTCAGTAGAAGGCGGGGTATTGTTCAGGGTATGGATGATGTACCTGCTGGTAAGGTAATAAATGCTGAAGTTCCGCTGTCGGAAATGTTTGGTTATGCAACATCTTTAAGGTCTGCGACTCAGGGCCGTGCTACTTACTCGATGGAGTTTGCGCACTACTCTGAAGCTCCATCAAGTGTTGCGGATGTTGTGATTAATCACTAAGTGATTAAAGAATTTAACGATTATTAAGAGGTAAGAGCTGTGTCTAAGGAAAAGTTCGAACGTAATAAACTACATGTAAACGTGGGCACAATTGGTCACGTTGACCATGGTAAAACCACTCTGACAGCTGCACTGACTAAGTGTATGGCAGAAAAATTTGGTGGTGCTGTTAAAGCATTTGATCAGATTGATAACGCACCTGAAGAAAGAGCGCGTGGTATCACGATCGCCACTTCACACGTTGAATATGAGTCAGATACACGTCACTACGCGCACGTTGACTGCCCGGGACACGCTGACTATGTAAAGAACATGATCACTGGTGCTGCTCAAATGGACGGCGCGATTTTAGTATGTTCAGCGGCTGATGGCCCGATGCCACAAACTCGTGAGCACATTTTGTTGTCGCGTCAGGTTGGTGTGCCGTACATCCTGGTATTCATGAATAAAGCCGATATGGTTGATGATGCTGAGCTGATCGAGCTGGTTGAAATGGAAATCCGTGAGTTATTAGATCTTTATGATTTCCCAGGTGATGACACGCCTATCGTTGTTGGTTCTGCATTAAAAGCACTGGAAGGTGATACGTCAGAAATTGGTGTTGAAGCGATCTACAAGCTGGTAGATGCAATGGATTCTTACATTCCTGATCCAGTGCGTGATACAGACAAAGACTTCCTGATGCCGGTAGAAGATGTGTTCTCTATTTCAGGTCGTGGAACAGTAGTCACGGGTCGTATCGAGCGCGGTATTATCAATACTGGTAACGAAATCGAAATCGTTGGTATTCGCGAAACTCAAACCACGACATGTACGGGTGTTGAGATGTTCCGCAAGCTGCTTGACGAAGGTCGTGCGGGTGATAACGTCGGTCTGTTATTACGTGGTACTAAGCGTGAAGATGTTGAGCGTGGTCAGGTATGTTGCAAGCCTGGTTCGGTTAAGCCGCACACAACATTTGAAACAGAAGTTTATATTCTGAGCAAAGATGAAGGTGGCCGTCATACGCCATTCTTTAACAACTACCGTCCACAGTTCTACTTCCGTACAACTGATGTGACCGGTGCTTGTGATCTGCCAGAAGGTGTAGAAATGGTAATGCCAGGTGATAACGTCAAAATGACAGTTACCCTGATTGCTCCAATCGCGATGGAAGAAGGTTTACGCTTCGCAATTCGTGAAGGTGGCCGTACCGTTGGTGCCGGCGTTGTTAGTAAAATTATTGAGTAATTAAAAATGGCTAATCAAACAATCCGTATACGTCTTAAAGCTTATGATTATCGCCTGATCGATCGTTCGGCTGGTGAAATCGTAGAAACTGCAAAGCGTACTGGTGCAAGAGTGCTGGGTCCGATTCCTTTGCCTACTAAAAAAGAGCGCTATACTGTATTGACCTCGCCACATGTTAATAAAGATGCGCGCGACCAGTATGAGATTCGTACTCATAAACGTTTGCTGGATATCGTTGATCCTACAGATAAGACTGTAGACGCATTGATGAAATTAGATCTGGCAGCTGGTGTTGATGTGCAAATAAAACTCAACTAATTGGATTTTTTCTGTTATAATACGTGATTCACTGGCCCGGAATTACTTCTGGGCCGATTTCATAGTGAGTTTGAGTAATTGCAGTTAATTGCATAAGAATTTAGTTTCCTGGGTGGAAGAAATGGCATTGGGTCTAGTAGGTAAAAAATCTGGAATGACACGTATCTTTACAGAAGATGGTGTGTCGATCCCTGTTACTGTTGTTGAGGTGGCACCTAATCGTGTTACTCAATTAAAGAGTATTGAAGTTGATGGTTATTGCGCCATTCAGGTAACGACAGGAACAAAGCGTGCTTCGCGTGTTAACAAGGCGAAGGCGGGTCACTTTAGTAAGGCTGGTGTTGAGGCTGGTGCTGGTTTGTGGGAGTTTCGTGTTGAAGCGGATGCGATCGCAGAGCTTCAGTTAGGCTCAGAGTTTAATGTCGATGTGTTTGAGAATGGTCAGACTGTTGATGTGACGGGTCGTAGTATTGGTAAAGGTTTTCAGGGCGGTATTAAGCGTCATAACTTTTCAATGCAAGATGCTACCCATGGTAACTCGCTTTCGCACCGTTCAAACGGTTCGATTGGTATGAATCAGACGCCGGGTCGTGTATTCAAAGGCAAGAAAATGTCTGGTCATATGGGTGATAGGCAGCGTACTGCTCAGAATCTTGAGGTGGTTCGTGTTGATGTCGATCGTGGTCTGTTGTTGATTAAAGGCGCGGTTCCTGGTGCTAAAGGCGGCGACGTGATCATTAAACCTGCTGCCAAAGCATAACGAATTAGAGGTTCCTAGAAATGGATCTGCAAATTTTTAACGGTTCGAACACTGTGTCAGTTAATGATGCTGTTTTTAGCTGTGAATTTAAAGAAGGGTTAGTGCATCAGGCTGTTACAGCGTTTATGTCTGGTGCTCGTCAGGGTACAAAAGCTCAGAAAAACCGCACAGCCGTTCGCGGTGGTGGGGCTAAGCCTTGGGCGCAGAAAGGTACTGGTCGTGCTCGTGCGGGTACAAGTCGTAGTCCGTTATGGCGATCTGGTGGTGTTACGTTTGCTGCTCAGCCTCGAGATTACTCGGTTAAGCTGAATAAAAAAATGTATCGTGCTGCGATACGTGCGATTTTATCAGAGCTGGTTCGTCAGGAACGACTGGTCGTTGTTGAGGATTTTGCGGTTGCAGAAGCTAAAACAAAAGCCATGGTTGCTAAAATGAAAGAGTTTGGTGAAGGTAGCACGCTTGTTGTTACCGAAACTGGTGATGAGTCGTTGTATCTTGCAGCTCGTAATTTAATCGGTGTTGGTGTGACTGATGTTTCTGGTCTAAATCCTGTCTCATTGGTTGGCTTTGATAAAGTTATAATTACTGTTGGATCAATCAGAGTAGTTGAGGAATGGTTGGTATGAACGAAGAACGCTTATTGCAAGTGCTGTTGTCACCTCACATATCAGAGAAAACAACAACTGCAGCAGATTCTTTGAATCAGCATACATTTAGAGTAACAACAGATGCTACTAAAATCGAAATTAAACAAGCTGTAGAAAAGCTGTTTAATGTGAAGGTTGCAAAAGTACAAGTTGTTAATGTTAAAGGCAAAAGCAAGCGCTTTGGCCAACGTTTAGGCAAACGATCGGACTGGCGTAAAGCATATGTTGCTTTAGAAGCGGGTCAAGATATCGAATTTGCTGGCGCTAATTGAGTTAAGGGTTAATAAACGATGGCTATCGTAAAAACTAAACCAACTTCTCCTGGACGTCGTTTTGTTGTAAAGGTTGTTAATGATGATCTTTACAAGGGTGAACCGCACAAGGCACTAATTGAGAAGAAATCAAAGAAAGGCGGCCGTAATAATAACGGTCGTATAACAGTTCGTCACATCGGTGGTGGTCACAAACAGCGTTACCGTGTTGTTGACTTCAAGCGTGATAAAGACGGTATTGAAGCTAAAGTAGAGCGTATCGAATACGATCCGAATCGTACTGCCAATATTGCTTTATTGGTATATAAAGATGGCGAACGTCGCTATATAATAGCGCCTAAAGGTTTATCTGCAGGTGATGTGGTTTCTTCTGGTGTTGCTGCACCGATCAAGGCAGGAAACGCATTGCCTATTAGAAATATTCCTGTAGGTACTCAAGTTCACTGCATTGAGATGAAGCCTGGTAAGGGTGCGCAGATTGCACGTAGTGCTGGTGCGGTTGTGCAGCTCGTTGCCCGTGAAGGTATCTATGCAACTATGAGATTGCGTTCAGGTGAGATGCGTAAGATACACGTTGACTGCAAGGCAACCATAGGTGAAGTTGGTAATTCTGAACATAGCCTTTCTTCATTAGGTAAAGCCGGTGCTTCTCGCTGGCGTGGTGTTCGTCCGACTGTTCGTGGTGTTGTTATGAATCCTGTTGACCATCCACACGGTGGTGGTGAGGGTCGTACTTCTGGTGGTCGTCATCCTGTTTCACCTTGGGGTGTACCAACAAAAGGCTTTAAAACACGTAGTAATAAACGTACGGACAAAATGATTGTTCGTAGACGTAATCGTAAATAATTGAGGTTAGTACTGTGCCACGCTCACTTAAAAAAGGCCCGTTTATCGATCAGCATCTGCTCAAAAAAGTAGAAGCTGCAAAAGAAGCAAATGATCGACGTCCAATTAAAACCTGGTCTCGCCGTTCTGTTATCTTTCCTGACATGGTTGGTTTAACGATTGCTGTTCATAACGGCCGTCTACATATACCTGTGTTAGTAAATGAGAACATGGTAGGTCATAAGTTAGGTGAGTTTGCGTTGACGCGTACATTCAAAGGTCACATTGCTGACAAGAAATCTAGGTAGGGTAGATCATGCAAGTTTCTTCTAAATTGAGATATGCACGAATTTCTGCACAAAAATGCAGACTGGTTGCGGATCAAATACGTGGTTTACCTGTTGATCAGGCTTTACAGATACTGACTTTCAGCACTAAAAAAGCTGCCAAGATGGTTAAACAAATACTGGAATCTGCGATTGCTAATGCTGAGCATAATGAAGGTGCAGATATTGATGATCTTAAGGTATCGACTGTTTTTGTTGATGAAGGTCCAACAATGAAGCGCATTCAACCACGTGCAAAGGGTCGTGCGTATCGTATTTTGAAACGCACTAGTCATATCACTGTAATGGTTGCGGATAGCTAAGAGAGATAATGTAATGGGTCAAAAAGTTCATCCAATTGGGTTTCGTTTAGGAATCGCAACTGACTGGAATTCTAAGTGGTTTGCTGAATCTAAAGACTACGCTAAGCTGTTAAATGCCGATCTTTCTGTACGTGAGTACCTGAAAGCTAAACTCGCACATGCTTCAGTAAGTCGTATACAAATAGAACGTCCAGCTCGTTCTGCAGTAGTAACAATATACTCTGCTCGCCCTGGTGTTGTAATTGGTAAGAAAGGCGAAGATATCGAGAAGCTGAGACATGACGTTTCTAAGCGTATGGGTATTCATGTTAATAACGTGAAAATCAATATAGAAGAAATTCGTAAGCCTGAAATGGATGCTCAATTGGTGGCTGATGGCGTTGCGCAACAGCTTGAACGTCGTGTGATGTTTCGACGTGCAATGAAGCGTTCGGTAAGTAATACAATGAGAATGGGTGCACAGGGCATCAAAATTAACATTGCTGGTCGTCTGAACGGTGCAGAGATTGCTCGTGCTGAATGGTACAGAGAAGGTCGTGTTCCATTGCACACATTACGTGCAGATATTGATTATGGTGTCGCTAGAGCTAACACTACTTATGGTGTTATTGGTATTAAAGTTTGGATTTACAAAGGTGAAGTCCATGATTTTTATGCCATTAAAGAATCTGACGACAAGAACAAAAAGAAAGCAGGCTAGGAAATAGATAGATGTTACAGCCAAAGCGTACAAAATTCAGAAAAGTGCATAAAGGTCGAAATCGTGGTCTTGCGCAAAGTGGAAACAAAGTTAGTTTCGGTGAGTTTGGTTTAAAAGCTGTTGATCGGGGTCGTATAACTGCTCGCCAGATTGAAGCTGCTCGTCGTGCAATGACTCGTCACATTAAACGTGGTGGTAAGATCTGGATTCGAATTTTCCCAGACAAGCCAATCACAACCAAACCTTTAGAAGTTCGTATGGGTAAAGGTAAGGGTAATGTAGATTACTGGGTTGCTCAGGTACAACCAGGCTCAGTGCTTTATGAGATGGATGGTGTTACCGAAGAGCTTGCTCGTGAAGCATTTAAGCTTGCGGCAGCAAAACTACCTATTAAAACTGTATTCGTTAATCGTCAGGTGATGTAATGGCTATTGTTTCAGCAAAAGAATATCGTGAAAAGTCAGTCACTGACTTGCAGCAAGAGCTGCTAGAATTGCGTCGCGAACAATTTAATCTGCGTATGCAGCAAGGTGTTGGCCAGGTTTCTAAAAATCATTTGTTTAATGACGTGCGTAAAAATATCGCTCGTCTTAAGACAATTGTTAATGAAAAGACAAAAGCGGGTGACAAATAATGAGTGAGTCTCAGACAGAAGTTGTACGTTCATTAACTGGTCGTGTTACCAGTGACAAGATGGACAAAACTGTTACTGTGATTGTTGAGCGTAAAGTTCGTCATCCCCTGTACGGAAAAATTATCAAACGTTCTTCTAAGTTTCATGTTCATGATGAAGCTAATGAATGCAATGTAAATGATGTTGTAACGATAGAGCAGTGTCGCCCGATTTCAAAATCAAAATCATGGCGTCTTGTTCAGATTGTTGAGAAAGCAAGCCAGATTTAATGGCTTTTTATTAGAATTTGTTAGTCGGAAGTAACTAGCCATGATTCAGATGCAGACAGTTTTAAACGCGGCAGACAACAGTGGTGCTCGTCGTGTACAGTGCATAAAAGTACTGGGTGGTTCACATCGTCGCTATGCTGCGGTTGGTGATATCATTAAAGTAAGTATTAAAGATGCGATCCCGCGCGGAAAAGTTAAAAAAGGCGATGTATACAACGCAGTTGTTGTTCGTACTGCTAAGGGTATTCGCCGTCCAGATGGTTCTGTAATACGTTTTGATTCAAATGCGGCAGTACTGTTAAATAATAATTTGCAGCCTATTGGTACTCGTATCTTTGGACCTGTAACTCGTGAATTACGTAATGAAAAGTTCATGAAAATTATTTCACTTGCACCTGAAGTGTTGTAAGGCGAGGTTATTAGATATGCAAAATATTAAAAAAGGTGACGAAATCATCGTTACTGCAGGTAAAGATAAAGGACGTCGTGGTAACGTACTGAGTCTGCTTGATAATGATAGAATTTTGGTTGAAGGTGTGAATCTGGTTAAGAAACACGCTAAGCCGAACCCTGCGAAAGGTGAGCAAGGCGGCATTATCAGTAAAGAGATGCCTCTTCATCGTTCGAATGTTATGTTGTTCAATCCTGCAACAAACAAGGGTGATCGAGTAGGAATTAAGACGTTAGATGACGGCAAAAAAGTTCGTTATTTTAAATCTAACAATGAAGTAGTTGACGTATAGGTTTCTGGCAATGGCAAGGTTAGACAAGCATTATCGCGAAACAGTAGTGAAGCAACTTACAGAGCAGTTTGGTTATAAATCTGTTATGGAAGTGCCACGTATTACTAAAATCACCCTGAACATGGGTGTTGGTGAAGCAGTTGGTGATAAAAAAATCATTGATTACGCTGTAACTGATATGGAAAAGATTGCGGGCCAAAAAGCTGTCGTTACGTTAGCTCGTAAGTCTGTTGCAGGTTTTAAAGTACGTGAAGAATGGCCAATTGGTGTCAAGGTAACATTGCGTAAAGATCGCATGTTTGAGTTTCTTGATCGCCTGGTTAATATCTCAATCCCACGTATTCGCGACTTCCGTGGTTTAAATGGCAAATCTTTTGATGGCCGTGGTAATTACAACATGGGTATTCGTGAGCAAATCATCTTCCCGGAAATCGATTATGATAAAATCGATACTCTGCGGGGTATGGATATCAGCATAACGACTACAGCAAAAACAGATGAAGAAGCTAAAGCATTATTATCAGCCTTTAGTTTCCCATTCCGAGAAAAAGGTTAAGCAATGGCTAAAGTATCTATGGTGCAGCGCGAGCTTAAACGCACTAAATTAGTAAATAAATATAAGGCGAAGCGAGCAGAGCTAAAAGCGATCATTGCTAACCCGGATGTTGATTTTGATGAGTTGATGGCAGCGCAAAACAAGTTAAATACTTTGCCGCGTGATTCAAGCCCAGTTCGTCAGCGTAATCGTTGTCAGGTTACTGGTCGTCCACATGGTTATTACCGTAAATTCGGTTTGTCGCGTATTAAGTTACGTGAAGCTGCAATGCGCGGTGATATTCCTGGCCTTGTTAAAGCAAGTTGGTAAAGGTTTAAACTTATGAGTATGTCAGATCCAATCGCCGATATGTTGACTCGTATCAGAAATGGTCAGTCGGCAGATAAAGCAAGTGTCCAGATGCCTTCTTCAAAAGGTAAAGTGGCCATTGCAAATGTATTAAAAAATGAAGGTTTCATAACTAATTTCTCAGTTGATGAGAATGCAGGTAAGCCTTTATTAAATGTTGATCTTAAATATTATGAAGGTAAGCCTGTAATAGAAAAGATTCAGCGTGTAAGTCGTCCTGGTTTGCGTATTTACAAAAACAAAGACGAATTACCAAAAATTCAGAATGGTCTAGGTATTGCCATTATTTCTACATCGAAAGGTGTAATGACTGATAGCCAAGCACGCGCAACCAATCAAGGTGGTGAAGTGCTTTGTACTGTATCATAGGGTAAAGCAATGTCTAGAATTGCAAACAAACCAGTAGAACTGCCATCAGGTGTTGAAATTAAAATCAACGGCCAGATGGTAAATGTAAAAGGTCCTAAAGGAACTTCTGAAATCACGCTGCATGAAACTGTTAATGTTGCTCAGAACGACCAGGAATTAAATTTTTCAATGGCAGATGATGCCGCAACAAACCTTGCTATGGCAGGCACGATGCGCTCGCTGGTCGCGAATATGGTTCACGGTGTTTCTCAAGGTTTTGAGAAACGTTTAACACTTATTGGTGTTGGTTATCGTGCAGCTGTTCAGGGTAAAGTTTTAAACCTTACTTTAGGTTTCTCTCACCCTGTAAATTTCGAAATTCCAGCAGGTATCACTATCGAATGTCCGTCTCAAACAGAGATTGTCGTGACAGGTATTGATAAACAGCAGGTTGGTCAGGTTTCTGCGAATATCCGTGCGTACCGTCCACCAGAGCCATATAAAGGTAAAGGTGTGCGTTATTCAGACGAACAAGTTCTTCGTAAAGAAGCTAAAAAGAAATAGGTGCTGAGATGAAAGACGTTAAATCAAACAGAATTCGTCGTGCTAAAAAAACTCGTATGCGGATTCGTGAGCAGGGTAAATGTCGTTTGAGTATTCATCGTACTCCTAGACATATCTATGCTCAAATAATAGCAGCAAATGGTTCAGAAGTTCTGACATCAGCATCAACCGTACAGGCTGATGTGAGTAAGGGTCTGAAGAGTACTGGTAATGTTGAAGCAGCAGTCGCAGTTGGTAAAGCAATTGCTGAAAAGGCTAAAGCTGCTGGTATCACTGGTATAGCATTTGACCGTTCCGGTTTCAAATATCATGGTCGTGTAAAAGCTCTGGCTGATGCTGCACGTGAAAATGGTTTAGAGTTTTAAGGCTAAAGATTATGGCAAATTTCGAGAAAAAAGGACCAGAAGACGGCTTCATTGAGAAACTGGTAACAGTAAACCGTGTTTCTAAAGTAGTAAAAGGTGGTCGTCAATTTGGTTTTGCTGCACTGACTGTAGTAGGCGATGGTAATGGTCGTGTTGGCTTTGGTTACGGAAAGGCTAAAGAAGTACCAATCGCTATCCAAAAAGCTATGGATAAGGCGCGTAAGTCAATGCAAAATGTACATCTTAAGGGTGATACCTTGCAGTATGAGATTGTTGCTGGGCATGGTGCTGCTGAAGTTTTCATGAAGCCTGCATCTGAAGGTACCGGAGTTATTGCCGGTGGTGCAATGCGTGCGGTTCTCGAAGCTGTTGGTGTAAAAAACGTTTTGGCAAAATGTGTTGGTAGTCGTAACCCAGTTAATGTTGTTCGCGCAACTATTAATGGTCTAACTCAAATCAACTCACCAGAATATGTTGCTGCAAAACGTGGCAAAAAAGTTGAAGAAATTTTAGGTTAATGAACCATGGCTAATACTAAAAAAGTTAAACTGACTTTGGTTAAAAGTAAAAATCATCGTCTGAAGAAGCATCAGGATTGTGTTCGTGGACTTGGCTTACGGCGCATGCACCACACGGTAGAAGTGATTGATACACCTGAAAACCGTGGCATGATCAATAAAGTTCAATATTTGTTAAAGGTTGAGGAAGCTTAAAATGCATTTAAATACACTCAAACCTGATGCTGGTAGCAAAAAGGCTGGCAAACGAGTTGGTCGTGGTATCGGTAGCGGTACTGGTAAAACTTGTGGTCGTGGTCATAAAGGTCAAAAGTCACGCTCAGGTGGTTTTACAAAAATCGGTTTTGAAGGTGGACAGATGCCATTGCAGCGTCGTCTTCCAAAAGTTGGTTTTAATTCACGCATGGCCAGGACACGCGCTGAAGTACGCTTACATGAGCTGTTGCTTATTAATGAAGATGTAGTAACTCTTGAGGCGCTGATTGCGGCTAATATTGTTCCAGTCTTTACTAAGAAGGCTAAAGTTATCCTATCTGGTGAGATTGACAAAGCTGTAACTGTTAAGGGCCTTGCAATTACTAAGGGTGCTAAAGCAGCGATTGAAGCTGCTGGCGGTAAAGTCGAAGATTAATACTTTATGAATAATGCACTTAGTAACGGAAAATTACACGAATTACGACAACGCATCTTTTTTGTTCTAGGTGCGTTGATCGTTTATCGTACCGGTACGTTTATTCCTGTTCCAGGTATAGACCCCGTCGTCATGTCGCAACTTTTTGAGCAACAAAAGGGTGGCATATTGGATGTTTTCAATATGTTCTCAGGCGGTGCTTTGGAGCGTATGTCGTTATTTGCTCTAGGTGTAATGCCATATATATCGGCATCGATCATTATACAGCTGTTGAGCCATACGGTGCCTTCACTCGAAGTTTTACGTAAAGAAGGTGAGAGTGGACGTCGTAAATTGACTACCTATACCCGTTATTTTACCTTAGTACTTGCAACCTTCCAGTCTATTGGTGTTTCAATGGCATTACAGGGGCAGCAAGTAGGTTCTAGTCAGCTTGTATTGTCCCCAGGTTTTACGTTTGTAATGACGGCTACTGTAACGCTTGTTACTGGTACAATGTTCCTAATGTGGTTAGGTGAACAAATTACTGAGCGTGGCATTGGTAACGGTATCTCAGTTTTAATATTCGCAGGAATTGTTGCAGGCCTACCATCTGCAATAGGTGGAACATTAGAGCTTGCGAGGACTGGTGAGCTACATTCGCTAACCGTAATTTTGTTGTTCATAGTTGCTATGCTGGTAACGGCATTTGTAATCTTTGTTGAACGTGGACAGCGTAGAATTACTGTTAATTATGCAAAACGACAACAGGGGCGCAAAATGTATGCGGCTCAAAGTAGTCACTTGCCTCTAAAATTAAATATGGCGGGTGTTATACCACCTATATTTGCTTCCAGTATTATCCTGTTCCCAGCAACTATGGGTGACTGGTTTAGTAAGTCACCTGGTATGGAGTGGCTAGCATCAATTAGCCAGACTTTGTCGCCAGGGCAGCCTGTCTATGTAATGTTTTACGCGGCTGCGATCATATTCTTTTGTTTCTTTTATACGGCGTTGGTTTTCAACTCCAGAGATACAGCAGATAACTTAAAGAAGAACGGTGCGTTTATCCCGGGTATCCGTCCAGGTGATCAAACGGCTAAATTTATTGATGGAGTTATGACACGCCTAACTTTAATAGGCGCTATCTATATGACGTCAGTGTGTTTATTGCCCGAATTCTTAATATTATATTTAAATGTGCCATTTTATTTTGGTGGTACATCTTTATTAATTATTGTCGTGGTAGTCATGGATTTCATGGCCCAGGTACAAACGCACTTAATGTCTCATCAGTACGAAGGTCTGATGAAAAAGGCGAATTTAAAGTCATCTGGTAACAGCGGTCTAATTCGTTAATCCGGTATTGTTTGGAGTAAAATCATGAAAGTTCGCGCTTCTGTTAAAAAAATGTGCAGAAACTGCAAAGTTGTTAAACGTAAAGGCATTGTTCGGGTTATCTGTAAAGATCCACGTCACAAGCAACGTCAAGGTTAACGTATTGTATTTTGGTCAGAAAGCGGGTAGAATGCCGCGCTTTCCGTCTCATCATCATCGAGGATGTATTGAATGGCTCGTATAGCGGGTATTAACGTACCAACAAATAAGCATACTGTTATTGCTTTAACTTATGTCTATGGCATTGGTCTCACTCGGGCACAGTCTATTTGTGCAACGACCGGTATCGCTGAATCTACTAAAATCAGCGCTCTGACGGAAGATCAGGTAGAAACTTTGCGAACTGAAGTTGGTAAATTCACTGTAGAAGGTGATTTGCGACGTGAAGTATCAATGAATATTAAGCGTTTGATGGATTTGGGTTCATTCCGTGGTATCCGTCATCGCCGTGGTTTGCCTTTAAGAGGTCAACGCACTAAAACTAATGCGCGTACACGTAAAGGTCCACGTCGCGCAGTTCGTAAGTAAATAACGGTATCACTGAGGAATAACTCACATGGCGAAAGCTCAGGCCAAGAAAAAGGTAAAACGTTCAGTAGTGGATGGTGTTGCACATATATTTGCATCATTTAATAACACTATTGTCACAATTTCAGACCGTCAGGGTAATACCCTGTCATGGGCAACAGCGGGTGGTTCAGGCTTCCGTGGCTCTCGTAAAAGTACGCCATTCGCAGCTCAGGTTGCAGCTGAACGTGCTGGTGAAGCGGCTAAAGTTTACGGTCTTAAGAATCTTGATGTAAACGTAAAGGGACCTGGTCCTGGTCGTGAGTCAGCTGTTCGTGCATTAAATGGCGCTGGTTTCAAAATTACAAACATCAGTGATGTGACGCCTATACCGCACAACGGTTGTCGTCCACCTAAGAAACGTCGTGTTTAAGGCAGAGGTACTATAAAGTGGCAAGATATATTGGTCCAAAACTTAAATTAAGTCGACGTGAAGGCGTTGACTTAGGTCATAAGTCAGGCGTACGCCCGATTGACTCAAAATGTAATTTTGAAAAAGTCCCTGGTCAGCATGGAGCTCGCCGAGCTCGAGTAACTGAATATGGTACTCAGCTACGTGAAAAGCAAAAAATTCGTCGTATTTACGGTGTATTAGAAAAACAGTTCCGTAACTATTACAAAAAAGCAGCTTCTACTAAAGGTTCGACAGGTGAGACTTTGCTTAAATTGTTAGAAACACGGCTGGATAATGTCGTATACCGTTCAGGTTTTGGTTCTACTCGGTCAGAAGCACGTCAATTAGTTTCACATAAGTCGATTCTGGTTAACGGTTCTGTAGTTAATGTTGCCTCTTACCAAGTATCGGCTAATGATGTTATCTCAGTAAGAGAAAAAGCTAAAAAGCAAACACGCATCAAGGACTCAATGGCACTTGCTACAGCCCGTGGTATTGATGAGTGGATTAGTTTAGATGCTGCTAAAATGGAAGCAACGTTCAAGTCTGTACCAGAGCGTTCTGATCTGCCAGCGGATTATAACGAATCACTCGTAGTGGAACTATACTCCAAATAAGGGAGACTTTTGTAAATGTCAGGCAATAGTAAAAACTTGCTCAAGCCTCGTGTCATTGATGTTAAATCATTCAGTGATACGCACACTAAAGTTACATTGGAACCACTTGAACGTGGCTTTGGTCATACACTTGGTAATGCACTTCGTAGAATTCTTCTTTCGTCGCTGGAAGGTGCAGCGGTTTCTGAAGTCGCAATTGATGGTGTTCTTCATGAATACAGCACAATCGATGGTGTTCAAGAAGACGTATTAGAAATCTTAATGAATCTTAAAGGTGTGGCATTAACGTTACATGCTAAAGATGAGGTAGTGCTGTCATTATCAGCTTCTAAAGCCGGTGTCGTAACAGCTAACGATATCGTCCTAGATCATGATGTTGAAATAGTAAATCCTGATCATGTGATCTGTACATTGAATAAAGATATTAATCTTTCAATGTCACTCAAAGTTACTAAAGGTCGTGGTTATGTTGCTTCCAATTCAGTTTCAGCTGATGAGGTTTCAAACATCGGTGGATTAAGACTGGATGCTTCGTATAGTCCAATTCGTAAAGTGTCATACAGTGTTGAGAACGCACGTGTTGAACAGCGCACTGATATGGATAAGCTGATCATTGATCTGGAAACAAACGGTACAATTGATCCAGAAAATGCAGTACGACGTGCAGCTGGTATTCTACAAGAGCAACTTTCAGTATTCGTTGACTTGCAAAGTTCAGAAGTACAGTCACAAGAGCCTGAAGAAGCAGAAGTTGATCCATTGCTATTACGTCCAGTTGATGATTTGGAGCTGACAGTACGTTCAGCTAACTGTCTTAAAGCAGAGAATATCTACTACATAGGTGATTTAATACACCGTACTGAAGTCGAGCTGCTGAAAACACCAAATCTGGGTAAAAAATCCTTAACAGAGATAAAAGACGTTCTTGCATCTCACGGTTTATCATTAGGTGTACGTCTGGAAAACTGGCCGCCATCATCTATTAAAGATAAAACTAGTTAACAAAGTTTTTAGGAATTAAATCATGCGTCATCGTAAGTCGGGTCGTCAACTCAATCGTAACAGCAGTCACCGTATTGCTATGTTCCGTAATATGGCAACATCATTATTCGAACATGAAACAATCAAGACTACTTTGCCTAAAGCAAAAGAGTTACGTCGTATTGTTGAGCCATTAATCACATTAGCTAAAACTGATAGTGTTGCTAATCGCCGTTTAGCATTTGCACGTTTACGTGACAAAGCAATGGTTGCAAAACTATTTACAGATGTAGCGCCTCGTTTCACTACTCGTCCTGGTGGTTACACACGTGTTCTTAAGTGTGGCTTTCGTTCGGGTGATGCGGCTCCAATGGCATATATCCAATTAGTTGAAGAAGCAAAATCTGAAGGTTAATCTTTATATTTGCTCTACACAAAAAAGCCGGGATAGCCCGGCTTTTTTGTGTCTTATGATATTTCTTTAATTAATCATGTCCAATGGCTGAACTTGGGTCCACTTCATACATAGCTGGTAATGAGTGCGCGATACCTTTGTGGCAGTCAATACATGTTTGCCCCGATTCCAGGCCTTTTTGGTGCTGAGTCATACCTCTACGTCCTTGCTGCGTGTAGTCCATTGATTTAAAGTCATGACAGTTACGGCATTCTCTAGAATCAGTATCTTTCATTACTTTCCAGACATTTCGCGCGAGATGAAGACGTTTCGCTTCAAACTTTTCAGGTGTATCAATTGTTCCCAGTGCTTTATGGAACAGTTCGTTAGTTGCCTGAATCTTACGTACCACTTTGTACGTCCATTCTTTTGGTACATGGCAGTCAGGGCAAGTAGCCCGTACGCCAGTGCGGTTGGAGTAATGAATGGTGTCTTTGTATTCTTCAAACACATTCTCACGCATTTCATGACAAGAAATGCAGAACTCTTCTGTATTTGTCATCTCCATTGCAGTGTTGAAGCCACCCCAGAAAATAATGCCTGCGATAAAACCGCCAACCAGTAAGGTGCCAAGAGAGTATCTTGCAGTTGGCTGTTTTAGCAGGTTCCACGTTGTTGCTAATATTTGTTTAAGTTTATTCATAGTGCTAGCCTGTTATCAGATGCTTGGTATAACCATTACTGGTGCTTTATTGTTTTTATTGGCTGAAATGTATTTTCAACTAATGGGTTAGAGGTGACTTGCGGTACATGGCACTGTGTGCAGAAATAGCGCCTGGGCGCTATATTTGCCAATACATGATTTTCGCGATCGCTAAAATGTGTCTGACTAATTTTTGTAGCACCTGAATCTTTATAATTGGACCAGCTATGACAAGTAAGACACTTATTGAATTTTTTATTTATCTTATAGCCTTGTATCTTATGAGGAATCAAAGGGGGCTGCTGAACATAGTCCCTTTCTATTGGTTCGCGGTCATTCTGAACCTTCTGAACTGCCGGGCTTTTATTTGCTTCATCAAGTGGAGTGCTACCGCGTAAAGAGTTAAGCTGCTGCGCAAACAGCTGTGATACGCCTAAGGTAAGACTAAACATTACTGTTAATAATATCAGCTTTTCTTTTTTCATTGAGATGACTCCTGATTTTGATATTCATTAGAAATAGTCGAGTGGTTAAAACGACTAGTAAATTTAAAAACCTGTTTGTCGCAGACATCTATACAGCGGCCACAATTTGTACAATTCAGGTTCAGTATGAGTGGACTTGCATTGTGCTTTTCACCATGTAATGCAGGGTGTATCACTTGCTCTTCAGGGCAGACTAAAAAACAATCCATGCAGTTATCGCATTTATTTCTTTGATAGGCACTGATGCGAATCACACCCATTCTGCCAAATAAACTATAAAAAGCACCGACAGGGCAGATGTGGCCACACCATGCATCTCGACTGATGAGCAGGTCGAATAGAAATATAACAAGCAGAATCAATCCGGAGATCAATAGTCCGTTAATAATACCTCTTTGGACCAAACTTACCGGGTTGATTAGTTCCCATGATAGTGTTCCTGTAATAAGAGCCATTACAAAAGTAACAGTGAGTAACCAGTAGCGTGTATTTCTAGGAAATAATGAGCTGCTTTTTATGTTTAGTTTTTTGCGCAGCCAGCTTGCGCTATCTGTCGCTATATTTATTGGGCATAGCCATGAGCAGTAAACTCTGCCGCCAACCAGCAGATAAAATAATGAAACAATAATGGCACCTGTAATGATCACAGTAGACAGGTATTGACCTGCAAACAAGGACTGTACTGCAATAAACGGGTCTGATAAAGGAAGAATATCAAGCGTCAAACTTGAGCTCAGATTTCCTTTGATTATCCATATACCGGCAAGCGGGCCGATTAAGAAAAGACTGAATACCAGCAGCTGTGTTAATCGGCGTAGCAACAGCCACTTATGGCGTTGCAGCCAGCTTCTTTCAAGCGAATCGTTTTGCTGTATATCAGGTGTAGGAGTGTTCATCAGTCTTTACCCAGACCTTTGCCGGCATGGTCATACTTAAGGCCATCGGGCAGGTTATATTCATGCTTAGCATCAGGAGTGACAAGGCTTTGCCCGGCTTTTTCTTTTTCTTTCCAGCCAAGGCGATAGTGTCGTCCAAGTTCACCTTTTGCCAGAGCAACGGGTAGTACTTTTATAGCGGCTTCATCGAGTACACAGGCGCGTTCACATTTGCCGCAACCTGTGCATTTATCAGAATGTACAACCGGGATGAATAGGGCATGTTTATTTGTGCGTATATTATGTTGTGGCTCTAGCGTAATGGCAGAGTTAATTAAAGGGCAGATTCGATGACAAACATCGCAGCGTAATCCTTGAAAATTAAGACAGGACTCCTGATCAATTAATACAGCCAGACCCATACGGGCATCATCAATATCAGTTAATGATTTGTCGAGTGCATTCGTCGGGCATGCTTTAACACAAGGTATATCCTCACACATTTCGCAGGGAATTTTACGCGCTTCAAAGTAAGGTGTGCCCGTAGCGGCACGATCAACAATGTCAGCCAATTTTAGTATGTCGTAAGGGCAGTCCCTTACACATAATCCACACCGAACACAGGCAGCAAGAAAATCATCTTCTGTGAGTGCACCCGGAGGACGAAGTGAAGTGGTTGCTAGTGAGCTGGCATTTTTTGTATAAAAACCCAGCCCCAGTCCTAACAGTGAGACACCACAAATAGTACGAGCCGTTTCTGTTAAGAAACGTCTTCTCTTCGCATTGGTTTGTGATGAGACGAGAGACATAACCGCTCCTTATACTTTCAAAACTTTAACAGCGCATTTTTTGTAGTCTGTTTCTTTTGACAGAGGGTCAGTCGCATCAAGTGTTAACTTATTAATCAATCGACCGGCATCAAACCAGGGAACAAAAATAAGTCCTTCGGGCGGACGATTACGTCCACGAGTTTCTACACGGAGTTCGATTTCACCACGGCGGCTCGCAACCTTGGCAAGCATGCCTCTGCGCAGGCCGCGCTTTTTCGCATCATTCGGATGAATGAACATTACGGCATCCGGGAAGGCTCTGTACAGTTCAGGTACACGACGTGTCATTGAACCTGAGTGCCAGTGTTCCAGTACGCGGCCAGTTGATAGCCATAAATCATATTCTTTATCAGGGCTTTCAGCGGCGGGTTCAAACGGTGCAAAAATAATATTAGCGCGGCCGTCTTTTTTACCATAGAACTGAACTTTACTGCCTTTTTCAACGAAGGGGTCGAAGCCTTCACGGTAACGCCAGAGAGTTTCCTTACCATTTATCACTGGCCAGCGGAGACCGCGGGCTTTGTGATAAGTATCGAATTCGCCAAGGTCGTGGCCTTTTTTAGGGCCTTGTGTTCCGAACAAGCGATATTCTTCAAATAAGCCTTTTTGCATATAAAAACCAAAATGATCCATTTCGGTATTGTCGTATGCATTGCCTTCGCTGTCTGTTATTTGTTGTTTGGGGTATTTATCAACGTTACCATTTTGAAATAGTACTTCATATAATGTTTTACCTCGAAGCTCAGGCTTTTTATCGATTAATTCTTTAGGCCAGACTTCTTCAACGGTAAAGCGTTTTGAAAACTCAGCCATTTGCCATAAGTCAGACTGTGATTCACCGGGTGCTTTAACTTGCTGGCGCCAGAACTGTGTACGACGTTCAGCATTACCGTAAGCCCCTTCTTTTTCTGTCCACATGGCAGTCGGTAAAATAAGATCGCCTGCGATGGCAGTAACAGTGGGGTACGGATCGGACACTACAATAAAGTTTTCAGGGTTTCTGTAGCCCGGGTAAGTTTCATCGTTAAAGTTAGCGGCTGCTTGTACATTGTTATTACACATAACCCAGTAAGCGTTTAATTTGCCATCTTTGAGCATGCGGTTTTGTAACACAGCGTGATAACCGGGTTTTTCTGGAATGGTACCTTCAGGTAGTTTCCAGATCTTTTCAGCAAATGTTCGGTGAGCCGGATTTTTAACAACCAGATCAGCGGGTAAACGATGGGCAAAAGTACCCACTTCACGTGCTGTTCCACAAGCAGACGGTTGCCCGGTTAATGAGAAGGGACTGTTGCCGGGCTCAGAAATTTTACCCATTAATAAGTGGATGTTGTAAACCAGACCGTTAACCCATACACCTCGAGTGTGTTGGTTGAAACCCATGGTCCAGAAAGAAGTGACTTTCTTGGAAGGATCGGCATAAACTTTTGCTAAAGCTAGCAGGTTTTTTTCTGGTACACCGCTGAGCTTAGAGGTGTATTCAAGTGTGTATTCAGAAACAGATTTTTTATACTCTTCAAAAGTTATGCCGCTGAGTTTGCCACCGGTGCCGGTTTTCTTTTGTTCCAGCGGGTGCTCAGGACGCAAACCATAGCCAATATCAGTTGGGGTCTTTTTGAAGTTAACATGATCCTTAACAAATTCTTTGTTATAAGATTTTGTCTGGATAATATAATTTGCAATATAGTTGGCGATGGCCAGATCTGTTTGTGGAGTAAACACCATGCCGTTATCCGCCAGATCAAAACAGCGATGTTTAAAAGTAGACATAACATGAACTTCGCAGCCTTCTTTTGTCAGCCGGGTGTCACTTAAGCGTGACCATAGTATGGGATGCATTTCTGCCATATTGGCGCCCCATAAAACAAAGACATCTGCATGTTCCAAATCATCATAGCAACCCATAGGTTCATCGGCGCCAAAGCCACGCATAAAGGCACCAACAGCCGAAGCCATACAGTGACGGGCGTTGGGATCAAGATTGTTAGAGCGGAAACCGGCTTTAAACAGTTTAGATGCCGCATAACCTTCCCATACTGTCCACTGGCCAGAACCGAACATACCAACAGAGGTCGGGCCTTTTTTCTTTAAGGCTTCCTTCCATTTAACGGCCATGATATCAAAGGCCTGATCCCAGCTTATCGGTGTGAATTCACCTTCCTTATCATAGACACCATCAGTCATACGCAGCAGAGGTGTGGTAAGGCGGTCTTTTCCATACATGATCTTAGAAAGAAAATAACCTTTAATACAGTTAAGTCCGCGGTTTACCGGTGCATCAGGGTCGCCCTGAGTGGCAATAACACGGCCGTCTTTAGTGCCAACCAGTACACTGCAACCTGTTCCACAAAAACGACATGGTGCTTTATCCCAGCGAATTTGACTGCTACTGGTTTTAGCGATGGCATTATTGATCCCCGGTATCGTGATACCCGCGGCAGCGGCAGTTGCGGCAATTGCATTGGTTTTAATAAAGCTTCTTCTTGTTAGTTTCATAGTGTGGGCTCCAGTGGATCAGATTCATTACAACCACATGTGGGTATAGTGGCAGGGTCAATTACTTCATCAATATTATTTTCATCGTGGTGGTAAACTACCGCGACAGAGAGAATGTTGGGCATATCCTGAAACTGCATTACACGATCTGCCAGAGCATTGGAACTCTCGTCTTCAATTGTGACGATCAGTTTTCCTCCGCTATTTGCATGCACTTCAACACCATCAATTTGAGACAACATATTCGATGCTATTTCTGATTTATCTGGTGAAGCGTGAATGAGCACGCCGCTAATATTCATAATGCAGACTCCTTAAGGTATGAACCATGATCAGGTTCATTGGGGTTTTGATAACTGAGCTTGATAGCGTGATTCGGACATGGCTGAAAACAGGCGCCACATCCATTACATAATAATGAGTCAATAACAGGGTATGGAGGCTGCCCCACTCTGGGAGTAAAACCAATGGCTTCTGTTTCACATTGTTCACGGCAAGTCATGCAGTGAATGCCCTTAAAGACAAGGCATTTGTCAGTGATGGTGGACTGAATAGTCCAGGGTTGTTCGCCAGCTCTTACTGCCAGTACGTTGTCATTACAACTATCGACACAGTCTAAGCAAAAGGTGCATTCACCCTTAGAGAAATCAACCTCTGGGTATTTGCCAGAACCTGAGAACAGAATGTTTTGCGGGCAGGCCTTTATGCAGTCACCACACTGTGTACAGATTTCGACAAAAAGGTATTCAGCAAGTGAAAAAGGCGGACGTATTGGTGCATGACGGTTGGTAAAATCACCCCGTAAAAATTGCTTTCTGGTAATCGCTCCTGCCATACCACGCACCCTGACTTTATCTTGATTAATTTGAATATAATAATAGTGTGATTGAAAAAACACGCTGTGATATAAATCAATAACTGAGTCGATACTATATAGCAGTAGTGACTGCGTTTTGTTAGCTAACAGTATAAAACAAGGAGCAGGGTAGAGGTGTTTAAGGCGAGTATGCAATAGCGGGTTTTGCCAGCTATTGCATCAGTTATGTTAATTGGGTGTTTTTTTGTTTTGGCGCTGCATTAATTCTTTTAAGTACTTACCGGTATAAGAACAGGGTTCTTTCATCACATCTTCAGGTGTTCCTGCAGCAATAATTTGCCCGCCTTTACCGCCACCTTCCGGGCCTAAGTCAACGATCCAGTCGGCGGTCTTGATAACATCGAGATTGTGTTCAATAACGATCAATGTGTTGCCGTGATCACGCAAGCGGTGGATGACTTGCAATAACTGCTGTACGTCATGAAAGTGCAGGCCGGTAGTTGGTTCATCCAAGATATAGATGGTCTGGCCGGTATCTCGTTTAGATAATTCTTTTGCTAACTTGATTCGCTGCGCTTCTCCGCCTGACAGTGTGGTCGCACCCTGTCCTAATGTTATGTAGGACAAACCAACGTCTACCAGTGTTTGTAATTTGCGTTTCAAAACAGGTATAGCATCAAAAAATGGCAGGGCATCTTCAACTGTCAGGTCGAGGACCTGATTAATGTTTTTACCTTTGTACTGAATGTCGAGCGTTTCTCGGTTATAGCGTTTGCCATGGCAAATATCGCAGGGCACAAAAATATCCGGTAGAAAATGCATTTCAACTTTAATGACGCCATCACCTGAACAGGCTTCGCAGCGGCCGCCTTTAACATTAAAACTAAAACGTCCCGGTTTGTAACCGCGAGCTCTAGCCTCCGGTGAACCTGCAAACAGTTCACGAATAGGGGTGAACAAGCCGGTATAGGTTGCCGGGTTAGAGCGCGGTGTGCGACCGATCGGTGCCTGATCGATATCGACCACTTTATCAAAATGCTCAAGCCCTTCTATTGACTGATAAGGTGCGGCTTCAGCAGATGCTTTATTAATATGTTGAGCCAGTACTTTGTATAAGGTGTCATTAATGAGTGTTGATTTTCCGGAACCGGAAACGCCAGTAACGCAGGTCAGCAGGCCGACCGGTATTTGCAGATTAACATCCTGTAAGTTGTTGCCGGAGGAACCGTTAATTTTCAGCCAGGCATCACCGGCAGGAGTACGCTGCGTGCTGATATTAATCGCTTCTTTTCCGGACATGTACTGACCGGTCAGCGAGTTGTCATTAGCCATGATTTCTGCCGGTGTTCCCGTTGCAGTCACGTTGCCTCCATGTACACCGGCACCGGGCCCAATATCAACCACATAGTCAGCGGCAAGAATAGCATCCTCATCGTGCTCAACGACGATAACCGTATTGCCCATGTCGCGTAACTGCAACAGGGTTTTAATCAACCGGTCATTGTCACGCTGATGTAAACCAATTGAAGGCTCGTCAAGAATATACATCACCCCCATCAGGCCGGCACCAATCTGACTGGCCAGTCTGATACGCTGTGCTTCACCGCCGGAGAGACTGTCTGATTTTCTGTCCAGCGATAAATATTCAAGGCCAACATTGACCAAAAAACGTAAACGGGTGCTGATTTCTTTTACAATTTTATCGGCAATTTCGCCCTGTTTTCCCGACAGCTCTAAACTATCGAAAAACTCAAGACTGTGTTCAATGGCCATATTGGTAATTGACGGCAGGTTTTTATCGGTAATAAAGACATGGCGTGCGCTTTTATTAAGGCGCGTGCCTTCACATGAGGGACACTGTTGCTGCGATAAATACTTTGAAAGCTCTTCGCGCACAGCCGATGAATCGGTGTCATGATAACGGCGATCCATATTTGGGATGATGCCTTCAAACGGGTGGATGCGGCTTTTTGCCGGACCGCGCTGTGACGGATAATAAAATTTTATTTCATCGTCGCCACTGCCAAAAAGAATGATCTTTTTGATTTTTTCTGGCAGCTCCTTATATGGAGTTTCCAGATCAATACCGTAATGATCCGCCAGCCCCTGGAGCAGGCTGAAGTAGTAGGCGTTGCGCCGGTCCCAGCCGCGTACCGCACCACCGGCTAAACTGATGGCGGGGTTAACAATGACACGGGTGGGATCAAAGTAATCTTTGTTGCCAATGCCTTCACAGGCTTCACAGGCACCGACCGGGTTATTAAAAGAAAAGAGTCTTGGCTCAAGTTCGGTCAGGCTGTATCCACACACAGGGCAGGCGTATTTTGATGAAAAAATAATTTCATCGCCTTCTTTTTCATCAATATAGGCAATCATTGCAATGCCACCGGTCATTGCAATGGTGGTTTCAAAAGATTCTGCAAGCCGCTGCTGAATACCGTCACGGACTTTGAAACGATCGACGATAACTTCGATAGTGTGTTTTTTATTGGCTTCGAGTTCAGGTGTTTCATCCAGTTCGACGATGACGCCATCAACCCGGGCGCGGATAAATCCCTGACGTTTCAGGTCGTCAAATAAATTCTGGTATTCGCCTTTGCGTTCCTGAATGACCGGGGCCAGCATCATCATGCGACTGTCTTCGGGTAATTCCAGTACCAGATCAACCATCTGGCTGACCGTTTGTGCTTCAAGTGATTCACCGTGATCCGGACAAACCGGGATACCGGCGCGGGCATAGAGCAGGCGCAGATAATCATAGATTTCGGTGATGGTACCGACAGTCGAGCGCGGGTTGTGTGAGGTGGTTTTTTGTTCGATAGAAATAGCCGGTGACAAGCCTTCGATATGATCGACATCCGGTTTTTCCATCATCGATAAAAACTGCCGGGCATAAGCCGAGAGTGATTCGACATAGCGACGCTGGCCTTCAGCAAAAATAGTATCAAAAGCCAGTGATGATTTACCGGAGCCCGACAACCCGGTAATAACGATAAGCTTATCGCGTGGTAAATCGAGCGAAATGTTCTTTAGGTTATGTGTTCGCGCGCCACGTATTTGTATCGTCTTATTTTGCATAACAATCCTGCTGCTGTACTGATAGAATAGGCGCGCGTTGGTAGTCAATGCCCGACCCTGAGCCAACTGCTGATTATAACTCATTGGGCAATGAAAACAGGGCCGAATGTCTATATGAATAGAGAGTTTTAGATAGATGCCAGTAAAGCAGCAGGGTTTAACCCCTCTTGAATTAAAAGCAGGATCATCAATTGCGTTAATCTACGGCATCCGGATGCTGGGCTTGTTCATGATTTTGCCGGTATTCTCTATCTATGCAGAAAACCTGGCTGATACAACACCTTTACTGATAGGCCTTGCATTGGGGATCTATGGGCTCACACAGGGCTTACTGCAAATCCCTTTTGGTATGTTATCCGATAAAATTGGCCGTAAACCCGTGATCGCAGCCGGTCTGTTGGTGTTTGCTATGGGCAGTGTCGTTGCGGCCTATGCTGATACAATCTATGGCGTGATAGGTGGTCGGGCAATACAAGGTGCTGGCGCTATTGCCGCCGCTTTGATGGCACTGGCCGCTGATTTAAGCCGGGAAGAGCACAGGATGAAAGTCATGAGCCTGATCGGTATTAATATCGGCCTGGCTTTTGCACTGGCGATGATTTTAGGCCCGGTGATATATGCCTGGGCCGGGATGAAGGGTATTTTTCTTATCACGGCTGCTCTGGCGCTGTCCGGCATTATTGTGCTATTTAAAATTGTGCCCAGGGCCAACAGCTTAAGTTTTCACCGGGATGCCCAGTTAACCCCCTCTGATTTGTCCTCTATTTTCAAAAATACTCAGTTATTAAGGCTCGATGCTGGAATATTTATCCTGCACGCAGTGCTGATGGCCAGTTTTATTGCAATACCCTTGATGTTGCGCGATGCCGGGCTGGAAAGCCTGCAGCATGGCTGGCTCTATACGCCAGTTTTTATCGTTTCAATTATGTTGATGGTACCGTTTATTATCATCGCAGAAGCCAAGCGGCGGATGAAGCAGGTGTTTGTGGGTGCTGTATTCGTGCTAGCGGTATCACTGATCATCATGATGTTTTCAGCGAACCATCTTGTTACTATCGTGCTGGCTTTAACGCTGTTTTTTACGGCATTTAACCTGTTAGAAGCCAGTCTGCCATCGCTGGTTGCAAAAATATCACCGGCAGACAGGAAGGGGACCGCAATGGGGGTTTATTCCTCATCACAGTTTCTGGGGGCATTTACCGGCGGCGTAATCGGTGGCTGGGCTTATGGTCAGGGTGGTGCCGTGTGGCTGCTCGGCTGTTGTGTTGCTCTGGTACTGGTCTGGTTCATGCTGGCGGTGACCATGAAAAACCCGCGTTATGTGAGTACTTATTTGTTAAATATTGGTCCGATTGAAGAAAAAGAGGTTAACCGTATGATCACAACACTGGTGGCAATACGAGGCGTCGCAGAGGTGTCTATTATTGCTGAAGAGGGTGTTGCCTACCTGAAAGTAGATTTAAAAGCATTAGATCTTGATCAGCTGATGTCGTACTCAGTTACCTGATCAGCAAAATAAGTCTTTAATATTCAGGCTTGGGCTTAAATATGGCTAAGATTCTGTATTTAAGTCTAAGTTGTATAGAAAATTTGCGCTTAAAATGAGAAGATATAAAAGCTGATAGCACGCTCAGGTCAATGGGTGGCGGGTCTCTATAAATACCAGTCGATGGCTTTCATTGAGGATAGAGCTCAATATACAAATCGCTAATCAAAGTGGTAAGTTATTGATAGTTAACCATATTTGATTGTTTTTGACTAATTATATAATCGTAAGAGAGTTTTGATATGGCACGTGGTGTAAATAAAGTAATTTTGGTGGGCAACTGTGGTAAAGACCCGGAAACTCGTTACACTCCTAGTGGTGCTGCGGTAACAAATATTTCTATCGCAACGACGGAAAGCTGGAAAGATAAAAGCAGCGGTGAACGTCAGGATAAAACGGAATGGCACAATGTGGTATTTTTTGGACGCTTAGCAGAAATTGCAGGCGAGTACTTGAAGAAAGGTTCACAGGTTTATATTGAAGGTGCGCTAACTACTGAAAAGTGGACAGATAAATCGGGTAATGACCGTTATACCACTAAAATCAAAGCCAATGATATGCAGATGTTAGGTGGTCGTGAGGGTGGTGGTTTTGGGGGCGGCTCGAATCAGCCACAAGGTTCTAACTCGTCTTATAAGCAGTCAAATAGTCAGCCAGCGAGTCGGTCGAATAATCAACAAGCGGCCCCTGCATACAGTGGAGCGGATGATCACGATTTTGATGATGATATCCCGTTTTAATTTGACGAATGTACTAACAGTGAAAGATTAATGAAAGCCCCGTTAATTGGGGCTTTTTCTTTTGTTTAAATAAAAATAAAGGCATAATGAGAGTGCTTTTTTTACTATTAAGTTTGAATAAGTGTCATTTTTAGTGCAGTTAAGTGATGAGTTTTACGCATAATAAGCATAAGGCAGTAGTATGGACGACAGCGATCATAATTCCTCGGCCGAGGCGGGTGTTAAAGTTTTATACATCGAAGACAACTCCGCAAATATTAAACTGATGCAGGATATATTCTCCGAATTTCTTCCTTATGATTTTATTTCTGCAATGAATGCAAAAGAGGGCATTGCACTGGCAAAGGAGCAGCAGCCAGGTCTGATATTGATGGATATCAACATGGAGGGCATGGATGGTCTGGAAGCGTTTGAACTCATAAAACACGATGCAAACCTTGCAACCATACCGGTGTTCGCAATCAGTGGCGATGCCATGCCGGAACAGATAGAAAAAGCACTCGCTCTTGGTTTTTCAGACTATATATCAAAGCCTTTTAATATACTGAATTTAATTGAGACAATTAACCAGTGTTTGAATAAATAGCATTATAAAAACAAATCAGAACCTTAATCACTGCCAGCGTAATAAGTATCAACTTGTTATGCTGTGACAAGTGTTGTAACAAATAACTTATTTCGAGAAATCATTATGTGTGGAATTGTTGGTGGTGTAGCAGAGAGAAATGTAGCGCCAATTTTATTAGAAGGACTCCGGCGTCTTGAATACCGTGGCTATGATTCTGCCGGTGTCGCGGTTATCAATAATCATCAGTGTATCGAGCGGCAAAGAAAAGTGGGTAAAGTTGAAAACCTTTCGCAGGCGATAGAGCAAAATCCGCTCAACGGCTTTACAGGAATTGCCCACACCCGCTGGGCAACACATGGTGAGCCATCAGAACTGAATGCGCACCCGCATATCTGCAATGAAAGTGTGGCTGTTGTGCATAACGGCATTATAGAAAATCATGCGACACTACGTAGTCAGCAAACCGGGCAGGGCTTTCGCTTTACATCAGAGACGGATACCGAAGTTGTTGTCCACCAGATAGAAAGTTACCTGCAGCAGGGTAATGACTTGTTGGCGGCGGTAAAAAAATCAATCAAAGACTTTGACGGTGCTTATGCGCTGGGCGTTATTTGTGCGAAAGAGCCGCAGCGCTTAATTGCAACGAGAAGTGGCAGCCCGCTAGTCATTGGTGTCGGCTTTGGTGAGTACTTTATTGCCTCGGATGTGGCTGCGTTATTACCAGTAACATCCCGCTTTATTTTTCTTGAAGAAGGCGATGTTGCTGACATCACAAAAGACTCGCTGGTTATTTACGATGCCTCTGATGCTGTTGTCGACAGAAAAGTCAGTGTCTCTGAGTTAAGCGTTGATGCAGTTAGCCGTGGTGAATATCGCCATTACATGCTGAAAGAAATTTATGAGCAGCCCGCTGTGCTGCAGGATGTGCTGGAAGGGCGGATCTTTAACGGTAAAGTCATTGATAGTGCTTTTGGTCATGATGCATCCAGTGTATTTGATCAGGTAAAACAGGTACAAATTATTGCTTGCGGTACTTCTTTTCACGCCGGTATGGTAGCAAAGTACTGGCTGGAATCATTGGCCGGTATTCCCAGTCATGTAGAAGTGGCAAGCGAATTCAGATACCGAAAGCCTGTGGTGATGGATAACACATTGGTGGTGACGATCTCACAATCAGGTGAAACAGCGGATACACTGGCGGCGCTTAGAAACTTAAAAGAAAAAGCAAAATACTCTTTGTCAATTTGCAATGTGCCGGAAAGCTCTTTAGTGCGTGAATCAAAGCTGGTTATGATGACCCGTGCCGGTCCGGAAATTGGCGTGGCTTCCACCAAAGCCTTCACGACTCAGCTGGCGGCTCTGATGCTACTGACCTTGTCACTGGGCCGGCGTTTTAATATTGACGAGGCGACAGAAAAAAGATTATTGAAAGAGCTCTCTCACCTCCCGGCAAAAATCGAAGAGTTACTGGAACATAATAAAATTGAAACATGGTCTGAAGATTTCAAACATACAGAAAATGCCTTATTCCTTGGGCGCGGTATTCAGTATCCCATTGCAATGGAAGGTGCGCTCAAGTTAAAAGAAATTTCTTATATCCATGCGGAAGCTTATGCCGCTGGTGAATTAAAACACGGCCCGCTGGCATTGGTTGACCCGGAAATGCCGATCGTCGCTGTAGCCCCCAAGGATGGCATGGAAGATAAGCTTAAATCAAACTTGCAGGAAGTGATTGCACGAAAGGGAAGGGTTTATTTATTTGCTGATCAGAATGTTGATGCCAGTGATCTGGGTGTTAACTGTCAGGTAATGACGGTGCCGGCTGTAGATGCCGACATAGCGCCAATACTTTTTGCAGTTGCCTTGCAGTTGTTCTCATATTACGTGGCCGTTATTAAGGGCACGGATGTTGACCAGCCGCGAAACCTGGCCAAATCGGTGACTGTGGAATAGAACTATCAGGTCAGTGAGATGGTTGTGTCTCGCTGACCGGCTTTAATTTGTCTTAATTCTCAAATATATTTTCTTTGTTTATTTTATCTGCAAGCAGTTTAAGCAGCATTTTCGCACCAGTTGAGCTTAAGTGGTGATGGTCACGATAGAATGCGTGTTCTAAATCATGAGTGACACAGCGCTCGGCTACCGCTGTGTCGCAGAAAAGTTCATGTGGATAAACTCTGTGGATGTTTTTATGCTGAATACTGTCAAGTAAAGCAAAAGCATGTTTTGTTGTATTCCGATAGGATGCGTAAGACGTTGTGGACATGTTCTCTGCCAGAATGCTTTTTATCTGCTGATCGGGTTTTCTGAATATCAGCTGCGCCAGATGTGATGGAATGTCTTTTCCGGCGTCTGGTACAGGGTAAATTAGTATAACTTTGTGGCCATGGTTGGCTAGTTCCAGTACAGTATTCCGGTATTCCTTGGTCACGGCAGCTCGGTGTGCTTGCAGGTTTAAAAGAGAATTGTCAGGATATTGCAGGTAAGTTCTCCCTGTCCCTTTAAAGCCGTCTATCTGGTTAGCTAAATTATTTTCTGGCAAGATGGCTAATATGTTTCCTCCCAGTATAACCAGTGCGTTACTGTGTGATAGTAATTGCGATCTTCTTGAACTCTGCAGTGCGGCGTTGCATTCGCCAGCTTTGTTTGTTTTGGTGTTAACACTGTTCATGTTGAGTACGTATTGACAGCCATTAGTATTGAGTACGGTAAAGTTATATTTGTTCTCACTTGAATAGTCTAATAGTGGTTTTTGCAGTGCCATCATATGCGAGTCACCGACCAGGAAAATAGTATCCGCTGAGTTATTATCAAATGTACAGGAGTCTTGGTTGCATACGTTTATTTTTGATGGCTGCATCTCCATGTCGCCAAGAATAGCTGGTAGTCGAGAAGGAATGCCTTTGTAGTGTAGTACTGTGGCATTTAGGCCAAAAATAAGTATTGCTGTTATGCCTAAGAAGACAAGCAGGCTACGTCTGTTAAATGTTGACCGGTTTCTGAAAGGCTTTTCGATTAAGAAATAGGAGACAAGAGATAACACAAAAGCCAGTAGTATCCAGCCTGATTTTTCGTAAGCTGATGGTGTTGCATTAATGATTCTGCCAAATGCGAAAATAGGATAGTGCCACAGGTATAAAGAATAAGAAATTAGTCCTGTTGCAACAAATATTTTGCTGGAAAGCAGTTTGGTAACCGGGTTTTTTTTGTTAGCAAACCAGATGATTAAGACGGTGCCAATAATAACCGGTAATGTGACCAGCCCGGGGTGGTTGTCACTGAATTTTGTAAAAGTGACAGAGTAAATGATCAACAGCAAACCAATGAGCGGCATGACTTGTTTTAGAAGTGTGTTGTTGACTTGCTGCGGGTGTTTATACAAAGTATAAGCTAGAAAGCTGCCTGCCAGAAGTTCCCAGAAGCGACTCGATAGCATGTAAAAAGAAGAAGAGGGGTTTTGCTGGGTCATCCATTGCGAAAATAAAAGACTAATGAGCAGTGCAAATGCAAGCAGGTAAAGAGCATGGTTCTTACACCAGCGATAGATGCCAATCAGAATCAAAGGAAAAATAATATAAAACTGCTCTTCGACAGCCAGTGACCAGGTATGCAGAAAAGGCTTAAGTAGTGCAGACTCTGCACCATATTCTTGTAATGAATGATCCCAGTAAAAATTGGAGGCGAATAATAAAGAACTGAGCTGGGACTTAGCGAAGTCGATAAATTGTAGAGGGATCAGATATAACCAGGCAAAGGGCAAAGAGACTAGCATTACAGTAAACAGTGCAGGCAGCAGTCTGCGAGCTCGCCGTTCATAAAAATCAGTGATGGAAAACCGCCCTGTTTGTACCAGTTCCTTAATGATTAGAGAAGTGATTAGGAACCCGGAAATAACAAAGAAGATATCGACACCAAGAAACCCACCGGTTAACAGATGGCCTGCTTTAAATGCAAACTCCGCATGGTAAATAAGTACGGAAATAACGGCTATCGTTCTTAATCCGTCAATTTCTGGTCTGTATTGGAGTCGCATGGTATTGATTTAACCTAAGTGCACGCTGAGGTCAGCGCAAAAGGCGCTATTCTAGCAAATATTGGCGGATTTTTTATTCCTGATGCAAAAAAAAGCCGTAATCAAAGTTACGGCTTTTTTGTACCGGGTAATCTATCCCAGATAAGCTTTATACTGAACTCTTATGTTACGGTTCTTTTTTAAAGCGATGTCATATTGTTATTATTGACCCTCTTAAGGGTACAGCGACGGTCTTATTGGCTGTTAGTTGTGATCTGATTAGTATCTGCATTGTTGTCATCCAGAAGTATTTATGAACAGCAGGACTGTTGCAGTTGAATCGGTGGGCAGGGAACGGTGCCATACGAGCAGTAAACACAGCAGTCGCCAGGTTTAGGTTTTAGTAAGGCATTGCAGTTTTCGCACTCATAAAACCACTGGCAGGCATCAGTGGGCATGATTTCAGTTTTGCTATGGCTGCACTCGGGGCAGGTAATGACTGAGTCGGTGGTAAATACGGGGCGGTGTTCTGACATTAGCTAGCTGCCTTCTGCGGCTGGCTGACGCAAACAGGCAGCAGCCATTGCCAGACTGAAACAAGCATCATTAGTACTAATCCGCTATAAAGCAGGTAGGTACTCCAGTCATCGGACCAGAACAGATAGAGTGTTGCCAAAACCATGAGCGGGCCTGATGCGCCAAAAATCAGCTGAATATAGCGGCGAAATACCCAGCCAGAATACAGCTGCAGTAATAAGCTCAGAACGGCAAATAGGGGGAGTAATGTGTTGATAAACAGGCCTTCGTAAGCAGATAGAAAGCCCAGTCCTGCTGCTGCACCCAATGAGGCCGCTGCAGGAAAGCATGAAGCGCAGCCCATTGTGCTGATGATTGCCCCCAAAGAGCCGGAATTGTCGAGTAATTTGTGAAGCTGCATATGATTTATTGCCTTTTGTTGTGCGTTTTCGGACTATAACTCCGTACCTGACTACGGGGTCAATGCATAAAGATATTTGAGTTGCATTAAAAGATGGGGTCTGTGGTAAAATTTCAGGTCTGATTAAATATTTTTAAGGTAGTTATGGCTCGCAAGCTGTTTATAAAGACATTCGGTTGCCAAATGAATGAATACGATTCTGCCAAGATGCGCGATGTACTGGCAGAGTCACACGGGCTTGAAGAAGTGCTTGAAGCACAAGATGCCGATATTTTATTGCTAAATACTTGCTCGATCCGTGAAAAAGCTCAGGAGAAAGTCTTTCACCAGCTGGGTCGATGGAGAAAGCTGAAAGATAAAAATCCAGACTTAATTATTGGTGTAGGTGGTTGCGTTGCGAGTCAGGAAGGTGCTGTTATTCGGCAGAGAGCACCTTATGTGGACTTAGTGTTTGGCCCGCAAACCATTCATCGCCTGCCAATGATGCTCAGTGAGCTTGAGAAAAGTCGCTCGCCGATGATGGATATATCCTTTCCTGAAATCGAAAAATTCGACCATTTGCCGGAGCCGACAGTTGATGGTCCGGCCGCTTTTGTTTCCATCATGGAAGGCTGTAGTAAATACTGTACTTTTTGCGTCGTGCCTTATACCCGCGGTGAAGAGGTCAGTCGGCCGTTTGATGATGTGCTGGCTGAAATCTCCAAGCTGGCAGCACTGGGTGTTCGCGAAGTGAATTTGCTAGGGCAAAATGTTAATGCATACCGCGGGGAAATGCTGACAGAAGATGGCAGTGCCGATGAGCCGGCTGATCTGGCTTTGCTGATTACTTATGTCGCCGCCATTGATGGCATTGACCGAATCCGTTTTACCACCTCTCATCCCGTTGAATTTTCAGACCGTCTGATTGATGTTTATGCTGAGGTCCCTGAACTGGTGAGCTTTGTTCATCTGCCGGTGCAAAGTGGTTCTGACTTTACACTGTCAGCGATGAAGCGTGGTCACACAGCAATTGAATATAAATCTAAAATCCGTCGTCTGCGTGCACAGCGGCCGGGCCTTACGGTTTCTTCTGATTTTATCATTGGTTTTCCGGGGGAGTCAGAAAAAGATTTTGAAGACACCATGAGACTGATTGATGATGTCGGTTTTGATATGTCTTACAGTTTTATTTATAGTGCCCGCCCCGGTACCCCTGCATCAGAGTATGAAGATGATGTGCCGATGGATGTAAAAAAGCAGAGGCTGCAGCGCTTACAGGATAAAATTAACGAGCAGGCTGCAGCGATCAGTCACGCCATGATCGGTTCTGAGCAGCGTGTTCTGGTTGAGCGTAAAGCGCGAGATACAGAAGGCGAAATCACAGGCCGCACGGAAAACAACAGGGTGGTCAGGTTTGCCGGCCCAGAGCATTTAATCGGTCGCTTTGTCACGGTGAAAATTACCAGTGCAACAACTAATTCATTACGTGGTGACTTTGTTGCCGTATCCGACCACGACACTGTGCGACAGTTTGCAGCACTTTAATCTTCTAACGATTACTCCAAAAGTAACCATAAAATATGACTGAAACTTCCAGTGTATTACTTGAGCCGTCTAATAATATACGGCTGGCAAATTTATGCGGCTCAATGAGCGGCCACCTGCGTGAAATTGAAAAACGACTAGGTGTTGAAATCAGTCACCTGAGTAATGAATTTAAAGTCAGCGGTGATGCCGCTGTGGTAACGAGGGCGCTGGAACTTTTAAAAAATCTCTACGCGATCACGGAAAAAGAAACCCTGACGTCAGAGACGGTGCATCTTAATTTGCAGCAGTTTATTAATGACAAATATTCAGCGGATGCTGATCTGGCATCGGAGATGGTGAATATCCGGCGCGGTCCAATTAAAGGCCGCAGTCTGCATCAGCGTGAGTATCTGCGTAATTTAAGTCAATTCGATGTAACCTTTGGCATCGGCCCGGCAGGAACAGGTAAAACATATCTGGCTGTTGCGGCGGCTGTTCAGGCGTTAGAGCAGGAAAAAGTTCAGCGGCTTGTGTTAGTAAGACCGGCTGTTGAAGCCGGTGAAAAGCTGGGCTTCTTACCGGGAGATATAGCGCAAAAAGTAGATCCCTATATCCGGCCGATTTATGATGCTTTGTACGAAATGCTGGGCTTTCAGCAGGTCAATAAACTGATTGAAAATAATGTAATTGAAATTGCACCGCTGGCTTATATGCGCGGCAGAAGTTTAAACGAGTCGTTTATTATTCTTGATGAAGCACAAAATACCACCATTGAACAAATGAAAATGTTCCTGACGCGATTCGGTTATGGTTCTAAGGTTGTGGTGACCGGTGATATTACACAGATTGATTTACCCAGAGAAAAAATGTCAGGTCTGAAACATGCAGTTGACGTTTTAAAAGATGTTGATGCCATAGGCTTTACCTATTTTGACAGCAAAGATGTTGTACGCCACCCGATGGTGCAGAAAATAGTCGAAGCTTTTGAAAAACATAATAAGCAGAAAGGTAATAGCTGATCATGCTCGATCTTGTTATTCAGAATCAGCAGCATGATATTGAGCTGCCGCAGCAGGAAAACCTGCAGAAATGGGCCGCAGCTGCTTTAATAAACGCTGATGATGTTCAGGTAACTCTGCGCGTTGTTGATACAGGTGAAAGCCGGGCTTTAAATAATGAGTACCGTGGAAAAGATAAGCCCACAAATGTTTTATCTTTTCCTATGGATGTGCCGCAAGAGTTTCTTGAAGTACTGGATATCAACTTACTGGGTGATCTGGTTGTTTGTGCTGAGATTGTTGAACAAGAGGCAGCACAGCAAAATAAAATAGCAGAGGCTCACTGGGCACATATGCTGGTGCATGGTATGTTGCATCTGCAGGGCTTTGATCACATTGACGATGATGAGGCCGAGCTGATGGAAAAGCGTGAAATAAGCATACTCAAACAACTGGGTTTTGAAAGTCCGTATTAAATTTTGTCAAATAAGAGATAGAGCAAAAAACCGATGGCTGAAAAAGAGTCTGTAAAAAGTCAGCAAAGCTGGCTTGAGCGTTTAAGTCTGGCATTTATATCAGAGCCACAGAACCGTCCGGAACTGATAGAAATGCTGAGGCAGGCACAAAAGCGTGACCTGTTTGATAGTAATGCACTGACCATGATGGAAAATGTCATTCAGGTGGCAGAAACTCAGGTGCGGGATATTATGGTGCCACGTTCACAAATGATCGTGATCGATGAAAATTCAAGTTATGAAAACATGCTGCCTGTCGTCACTAACTCCGGGCACTCACGCTTTCCGGTAATTGGTGATAATCGTGATGAGATTATCGGTATTTTATTAGCGAAAGATTTATTGCGTTATGCGGATACTGCAGAGCGTGATAACTTTGAACTGAGAGATATTCTGCGCTCTCCGGTGTTTGTACCTGAAAGCAAGCGTATTGATGATCTGTTGCGTGATTTCAGAGCCAGTCAGAATCATATGGCACTGGTGGTTGATGAATACAGCGGTATTGCCGGGCTGGTCACCATTGAAGATGTGTTAGAACAAATCGTTGGCGAAATTGATGATGAGCATGATGATGCAGATCAGATTAATATTCGACGTCATGGTTTGACCCGCTACTCGGTACGGGCAATGACTTCAGTGGAAGAGTTTAATGATGTTTTTGGCAGTGACTTTAGTGACGAGCAGTTTGATACGATTGCCGGTGTACTGATTCAAAAGTTTGGCCATGTACCAGCGCGCGGTGAAATAGTATCTATCGGCCGCTTGCAGTTTAAAATAATGAGTGCTGATAGCCGCCGTCTGCATAATATTCAGGTTATTATTTTACCTGTTGCTGTGGCAGAAGAATAAAGTATCGAATGAAAAAGTATTTAAACGGATTTGCAGCTAATAAGCGCTTAGTTGATTTTGCTGTGCTTTTCTCCGGGCTCATTTTGCCCTTTGCTTTTGCACCTTATAACCTTCCCTATCTTGCATTTCCACTGCTGAGTGTCTTTTTGTTATCGACATTAAATCAAACCTGTGGCCGCAGTTTCTGGCGCGGCTGGCTGTTTGGTTTTGGGCAGTTTGTCATGGCGTTTAGCTGGATTTTTCACAGCGTCCATACTTTCGGCCATGCGCCTGCGGCATTAGCCATCGCTATGATTATTGCGCTGGCCGCCTACTGTGCATTATTTCCGGGTCTGGCGGCTTATTTAACACAGCGTTTTTTTAATAAAAATAAAGCGATGTATTTGTTGGCTGGTTTTCCGTTAATGTGGGCCTTAACCGAGTGGCTGAGAGGTTATCTGTTTACCGGTTTTCCATGGTTGTCGGTGGGCGTGTCACAGATTGATACCAGTCTGGCGTATTATGCTCCGCTGCTCGGTGCGCTTGGTATTGCTGTCATCATGTTTTTGCTGGCCGGACTAATCTTGCTGAGTGTGCTAGAACCACTGAAAGCTAAGTATCTGTTATCGGTGGCTGTCGTACTTCTGCTGCTGGGGCAGTTGCTGTCTTTGGTAAACTGGAGCCGGCCTGTTTCAGATGATCTGAAAGTAAGCTTGCTGCAGCTGAGCATCACTCAGGATAAAAAATGGCTCACAGAGTTTAAACAGCCATCGATGGACTGGTATTTTCAGCAAACCCGATTACTGGCGGACAGCGATATTGTCGTCTGGCCGGAAACGGCAATCCCGAGCTTTATTGAACGTGTGCAGCCATACTGGCAACAGCTGACACAGCTGGCAAAAGATTCTGATACAACCGTGCTGGCCGGTGTGTTTATGCGTAATGCCAAAACCGGTCGTTATTACAACAGCATCGTCAGTAGTGACGGTGATTTTTATCAGAAAAAACATCTGGTGCCGCTGGGCGAATACATGCCTTTTCGGGCTGTCTTTGCAGCGCTCCGGGAATACGTTAAATTTCCAATGAGTAATATTGCTAATGGTCCTGATGATCAGGCCTTAATGAAAGTGGCGGGTTATGAAGTGGGTGCGAGCATTTGCTTTGAAGATGTCTTTGATCGTGACATTCGTGCTTCATTACCGCAGGCCAAATTATTAGTGAATATCAGTAATGATGCCTGGTTTAAAGATTCGGCTGAGCCTTTTCAGCATCATCAGATTGCCAGAATGAGAGCAATGGAATCGGCCAGGTACCTGTTGCGCGCAACCAATACCGGTGTGTCGGCAGTGATTGGGCCAAAAGGTGAAGAGATTGTGACCAGCCAACTATTTGCACGGACGAGCATCAGCGCCGAGGTTAAAGCAATGACAGGTACGACGCCCTATGTGTTCTGGGGTAACTTCCCACTGGTGATACTGGCGCTGGGTTTACTTGGCTGGCGAGCTTACTCGCAGCGAAGTGACTAGGACTAGCTATCAGTGCTCAGGGTTATGAAAGCGACTGAACTCAGTTTGCTTGCACACTGGGCAGGGCATCAAAGGGCTGACGCTGGCGACATGAATCACATTATTACAATGGCTGCATTTGTAATCGCCGCGGCAGACCAGTTCAGTTGCATAATGTGTTGAATCGTTAATCTCGCCAATAAACTGCTTGATCTCCATGCGTGTGTGATCAGCAACAGATAAAAATAAATCCAGTATTTTCTGTTCCAGTGCATCCAGATCTGTTTTAAGCCATTCTGTAAAGTCACTATTGGTTTCCATCAGGTGCTCGGCGGCATCATTCAGATCATGCTTGATGGTGTTAGCAATTTTTTCTGCTTCTTCGGCTGTTAATTCATTATCTGCTTTGGCTTTGTTGATCGCCAGATCTAACGCGGTTTGCAAGGTCGGGGGGGGGGCTTCCCCTGCATTATCAATCGTTGATTTTATTCGCTCCATCATCTTGTTATAACCCTCAGCTAAGTGAGCGGTATCGTGATGATTCATAGTGATTCCTACTTTAACTGTAAATACCTCAAGTCGGTGTTTCATTGGCTCCTAGCCTGTTGTATCCTTGCCGTTTCCATTAAATGCTTTTTATTTTTTTCAGGCAATTGTTGAGTTGTTTGCCTGCGTTTTGAGCATTTGATACACATTTATAGACCAGATAAATAATCACTGCCGAGTTAACAGACGAAATGCAAGAGAACTACGATCCACAGTCCATAGAAACCAGTGCCCAGAAGTTTTGGGGTGAAAATCAAGTCTTCAGAGCGATAGAAGACAAAGATAAAGAGAAATTCTATTGTCTGGCGATGTTCCCATACCCCAGTGGCCGGCTACACATGGGGCACGTGCGCAACTATGGTATTGGCGATGTGATCTCCCGTTACATGCGTATGCAAGGTAAGAATGTGCTGCAACCTATGGGTTGGGATGCGTTTGGTCTGCCGGCTGAAAATGCTGCCATTAAAAACAATGTCGCACCGGCTGGCTGGACTTATGAAAACATTGATTACATGCGTGCACAGTTGCAGCGACTTGGTTTTGGTTATGACTGGGAGCGTGAGTTAGCCACCTGCAAACCAGAATATTACAAATGGGAGCAGTGGTTATTTACTCGCTTATTAGAGCAAGGTCTGGCCTATAAAAAAACAGCCGGTGTTAACTGGTGTGAGACGGATAAAACGGTACTGGCTAATGAGCAGGTAATTGACGGTAAATGCTGGCGTTGTGATAACCCGGTAGAGCGTCGTGAAATTTCCCAGTGGTTTATGAAAATCACCGATTATGCAGAAGAACTGGTTAATGATCTCGATAAGCTGGATGGCTGGCCTGAGCAAGTGCGTACCATGCAGCGTAACTGGATTGGTCGCTCAGAAGGTGTTGAGCTGGAATTTGAAATCGAGGGTGGTGAAGCATTATCCGTTTATACCACGCGCCCGGATACCTTAATGGGTGTGACTTATGTGGCCGTTGCGCCAGAACACCCTCTGGCATTGCAAGCGGCTGTAAATAACCCACAGCTGCAGGCCTTTATTGAAAGCTGCAAAACCACCAGTACCTCCGAGTCTGATATGGCGACGATGGAGAAGCGAGGTTTTGCCACTGGCGTGATGGCAACTCACCCGCTGAGCGCCGAACAAGTGCCGGTTTGGGTGGCTAACTTTGTACTGATGGATTACGGCTCTGGTGCGGTAATGTCGGTGCCGGCCCATGACCAGCGTGACTATGAGTTTGCTAAAAAGTACAACTTGGATATCAAGCAGGTCATCGCTGCGGCGAATGATAAAGTAGAGGTCGATATTGAAACAGCGGCATTCACTGAAAAAGGCGTGTTGGTTAATTCGGCTGAATATAACGGTTTAACTTCAGCTGAGGCGTTTGCTGTCATCGCCACGAAACTGGAAACTATCAATAAGGGTGAGCGTAAAGTTAATTATCGTTTACGTGACTGGGGGGTTTCTCGTCAGCGTTACTGGGGGACGCCGATTCCGGTGATTAACTGTTCATTATGTGGCGCTGTGCCGGTACCGGAAGATCAGTTACCTGTTTTGTTACCAGAAAATGTGACCTTTGATGACGGTGTTGGTTCGCCCATTAAAAAGATGCCAGAATTCATTAACACAACCTGTCCAAAGTGTGGCGGTGCGGCAGAGCGGGAAACCGATACCTTTGATACCTTCTTTGAATCATCCTGGTATTACGCGCGTTTTGCCTGCCCGGATGCGGATAAGATGCTCGATGAACGTGCCGATTACTGGGCGCCTGTTGATCAATATATTGGCGGTATTGAGCATGCGGTTCTACATTTATTGTATGCGCGCTTTTTCCATAAGCTGATGCGTGATCAGGGTCTGATTAGCAGTGATGAGCCGTTTACTAACTTATTGACGCAGGGCATGGTGCTGAAAGACGGCACAAAAATGTCAAAATCAAAAGGCAATACGGTTGACCCGCAAGGTTTGATTGATAGCTACGGTGCCGATACCGTGCGTTTATTTACCATGTTCGCAGCGCCACCGGAACAATCTTTAGAGTGGGTTGATAGCGGTGTTGAAGGTGCCTCACGTTTTCTTAAGCGGTTATGGCGAGTGGTTTACGAACACGTCTCAAAAAGCTCATCGGTTACTGCTCTGGATAGCACCGCACTCAACGATGAACAAAAAGCTATTCGCATGAAGCTGCATCAAACCATTCAGAAAGTGACGGATGATATTGGCCGGCGCAATACCTTTAATACGGCTATTGCGTCCGTTATGGAATTGATGAACAGTCTGCTGAAATTTGAAGATGATTCAGAGCAGGGACTGGCGGTCATGCGTGAAGCGCTGGATGCCGTGGTCTTAATGCTCTCGCCTATCGTACCGCATATCACGCATGAACTCTGGCATTTGTTAGGTCATGAGGATGCTATTGTGAATAGCCGCTGGCCTGTTTGTGATGAATCGGCTTTGGTAAAAGACAGTGTTGATCTGATGGTTCAGGTCAATGGCAAATTGCGCGGAAAAATTAGCGTAGCGGCTGAGGCGGGTAAAGAGGTCATTGAAAAAACGGCGATGGCCGATGAAAATGTACTGAAGTTTATTGATGATAAAACCGTGCGCAAAGTCATCGTTGTGCCGGGGCGCTTAGTTAACATTGTGGTTGGCTGATGAAAAACTTGCGGGCTAAAAAAAATCCGCTCAGAAATCCGCTCAGGCTGATCAGCGTATCTGTCATTTTATTGCTGATGTTATCAGCCTGTGGTTTTCATTTGCGCGGTGCTTATCAATTACCGGCTGAAATGTCGTCTGTATATCTTTCGGCAAAAAATAGTCATTCAGAATTATTATTAGATTTGCGGCGAACCTTACAAGCTAACGGCTCACTGGTGATTGATGATGCGACCCGGGCAAAAGCAAGCCTGAAAATCCAGTCTGAGAAACAGACAGAGCGGGTAATCTCGGTTGATAGTCATGGTCGTGCCAGTGAGTATGAGCTGAAGTTTGACGTTATTTATTCTTTGAGCGTTGTCGATGAGACGGAAAAAACATTGTTTCGCATTAATGACAGAAAGCTTGAATTAATTCGCGAGTATTTATACGACAGTACAGCTGTTTTAGGAACGGCTAGTGAAAAATCTGTACTGATTCGGGATATGCAGCGTGATGCTTCACGTCTGATTATGTTGCAAATCCAGGCGGCTTATCGAAAAGCGAATGAGCCGGCTGGTGATGATAATATCATACATTCAGCACCGGTATTAAAGCCGTGAAAATAAGAACCGATCAGCTCAAGCAGCAGCTGGAAAAAACACTCTCTCCTGTTTATTTGATTTCCGGCGATGAGCCATTACAAGTGATGGAGGCCGGTGATCAGGTTCGGGCAAAAGCACGTGAGCTTGGCTACACTGAGCGCACGGTCATGGATGTGGATAAAGATTTTGACTGGGCTACGCTGACCGCAGAGTCTAATAGCTTGTCCCTGTTTGCGGAGCAGCGAATTCTTGAGTTGCGCATCCCAACGGGAAAACCGGGCAAGCCCGGTGGCGCTGCACTGGCTGAATATGCCGCCAGACTTCCGCAGGATACGATATTAATTATCAGTGCCGGTAAGCTGGACAAAACAGCGACCAATACAAAATGGTATAAATCGCTGGATAGTGCGGGCGTGACATTGCAATGCTGGCCCATTGACAGTGTGGCACTGCCAAAGTGGATTGAAAACCGCTGTATCATGAAAGGCATGCAGCCGGAGAAAGAGGCTGTGCGGATTCTGGTGGAGCGGGTGGAAGGTAATATGCTGGCTGCGGCACAGGAAATTGAGAAACTGTGTTTACTGGCTGGTTCCGCAAGGCTTACGGCCGAGCAGGTGACGGCAGCGGTGGCAGATAGCTCACGTTTTAATATTTATGATTTGACCGATGCCGCTCTGGCCGGTGATATCTCCAGAACATCACATATTATTAACGGCTTGCAGGCTGAAGGTGTTGAAGTGGTTCTGGCGTTGTGGGCGGTGAGCCGTGAGATACGGACATTATTGAGTGCGGCAGAAAGTTCTCAGTCATCGGCAGACACGGCACTGGCAAAAGCCGGAGTCTGGAATAACCGTTTGCCACTGATGAAAAAAGCCTTGTCACGGCATAATAAAAACACTCTGCAGCAGCTACTGAGCCGGTGCGCTAACACCGATCGTGTCATTAAAGGGCTCGAAGCAGGTAAAGCCTGGGATGAGCTGTATCAACTGTGCTTATTTTTAGCCGGCTTTAAACTACCTTCACTAGTTAAAGGGTAAGCGGTGTCCGGGGCGTTATCCGCTGTCTTAACCGGTTTTGATTGTGTGGCAGATCAGCACGCTGAGATCCTGATTTTGGGCTCCATGCCAGGTGTCGCTTCATTGCAGCAGCAGCAGTATTATGCGCATCCGAGAAATGCATTCTGGAAAATCATGCAGCAACTGTATGATATCCCCGCTGATATTGATTACCGGCAACGCTTAGAATGCTTAAAAGCTCATAAGATTGCGTTGTGGGATGTGGTTCATCAATGTGTACGGGCCGGTAGTCTGGACTCAAGTATTGAAGCGGGCAGTGTGCAAGTTAATGATTTTGAAACATTATTTGAATACTGCCGCGGGATTAAGCAGGTATATTTCAATGGTGGTAAAGCTGCTAACTTGTATAAAAAACAGGTGTTAACTATACCTGCTGTGGCTTCACGTTCCATTCAGTACACCCAGTTACCCTCAACCAGTCCGGCAAATGCCCGTTTATCAATAGCACAAAAAATCGCTGGCTGGCAGCAGTTACGTGCATGATTTATAGCTGTTTTTAAATAATGTTTTCTTTACAAAATCATATACTTGGCATATTCTCTTAAGAATGTACAAAAACTTTATGCTGATGATATGCAATATTGTATGTCTTATTGCAGAAGAATAATCGTCAAACGAGGAGTGAGCATGAGAATACAACAAATGATTATTGGCATGATGCTGCTATTGTCATTAGGCCTGGCACAAGCGGAAGGTGAGGCCAGGCATTTCATGGGAATCTATAGCGATTCTTATTCCAATGATGAGCTGAACGCAAACTCATATCAGTATGGTTATGATTTTAGTAACCTGATTTCTCTGGAGCTGAATTACAGCGCTCCTACGGTGGCTGACACAAGCACTACACTGACAACGGTTGACTCGTTATATAGTCTGATGATGCGCTTTAATAAACGTTACGAGTCTATTAATACCTATTTCATGATTGGCGGCTCAGGTATCGCATTTACCAATGCAACGGCAGTAGATGAGTCATATACCGGAGTGTCTTACGGTCTTGGTATTGAGCTTTATGGTAGTAGAAATACAGCCATTAGCTTTACCTGGATGACTACGGAGTTTGATGAGGCATCCACCATACCTGATCTGTCGGTAACACGAGTAGGCCTGATACATCATTTCGATTTTGCAAAATCAGTTGGACGATATTAAACCTGAGCTGATATTGTTGTCCGGTATTAACCAGGTAACTATGTCAGCTCATTGGTACATTTAATCAGACGCCACTGGTGAATTTTACGGCATCTGTCATAGTCACATAAGTAATGGATTTCACCGGCTGATTATCGAATGACCACTCACCTTAATAAATTATTTCTTAGCAGAATAAGGCTCGCGTTTTATATCTTCTGGCTAGCGGTCTTCTTTGTCGGGTGCAGTTCCCTGCAGACCTCACAAAACTATTTTTTAAACCAAACCGAAGGTCTGGTGTTTTTCTCAATGACAGAATCGGGCATCTTAAGTTCTGGCTTTCAGCTGATTTTTAAAAATGAAGCGACGGATGCAGATATTGTTGTTAATTTAAGAGAGTCTGAGCGTCACGAAATTGGTAAAAATACAGAGGATAAAAGCGGCTCACGTGGCTTTGATAAGCCGGCGGGTAAACTGGTTGTGTTGCGGCTGCCGGAGGGTATCTATAGTCTGAAACAGTGGTCGGCTGGTGAGCAAAAATCGCGCGGAAAATACAGCCTGAGTTATTCTCCGGATAAGAAGTTCCGGGTAATGAACGGGCATTCCTTATATTTGGGTAACCTGCATTTGCTCAACTCAGGTTCAAAAAACTCTCTTATTATGATGGATCATAGGGCTCGAGATATGGATTTGTTTTATTCGCATTATCCTCATGCGGATAAAGGGAAATTGCTGGTTGCTTCCAGAGCCTTTTTAGATCCTGCATCAGTCCGCGAGCGTGTTTTTGATGCTTATACTGGCTGTGGACTAAGTGACTATGAACTTTTTAGTAAAAAAAGATTACCGGCGCATATCGAAAAGTTCAGAACACTGCGGGTTGGTGAAAAAGAAAGAAAAATTTCACGTATGGATGGCTACAGGCTTAAATTTGAGAGTTTGGCTGGAGGGCCGCTACTGAGTGCAAGAACAGAGCTGTCAGATTCCCGTCAATATTTATCAGATAAAAAGATGATTAAAGAATGGTTTGAGGAAGTCAGTCAAAAGATTAATGAGTTCGAAATTTCATTTGAAGACAAGGGCTTCTTTACAGAATTTCAGTTGAAAACCAATGCCATCAGTGAAAAGAGTATGATCTATATGGTGACTATGTTTGATGATGCTTCTCAGATGATTATCAGCATGACATTCGTAAACCCATCCGATTATATTCGTTCTTACGATACGGCCGAATCTTTTATGCCTTCCGGTGTTGCGGCAATTAACTCATACCAGCAATGCGTTATTGAAAAGCTAAATCAAAATATTTAAAAAGGGCGACTCAGCTAGCGGATTCCAGTTCCGGAGCAATGGTGCTATCCGCAGTTGTTACTACGCAAAGAATAAATTTTTAGCCGATGTAATGCCTCGTTTATTTAGTCAGGGGTTTACCCTTATGTAAATATCAGTTGTTACCTAGTGTTTTTGTTGTTTCCCCTTCATAAAAATAAATTATATCTATAAATATAGCTGCAATCTGTGCAGTAAGTTGTAAATTATATAGCAATAATTTTTATTTCTTTGCGGTCTTTTATGTGCTGGTTGTTTTCTTATCTATTTGATTTTTAGTAGTTTTTTTATTTTCTGTGAAGAGTGTGACTTTTGCGCCGGTGTGATAAATATATTATTTTGTGGAAAAGATTGTTCTTTATAATATTGTTGATAATATAAAGTACATTCGTGGTTTGTTGTTTAGTTTGAAAATGAGCCGCGTAAAAATTGGGTTGTGACTTGTCTTTGTATTAGAAGATGGTTGATAGAGAAGCTGGAAGCTAATAAAACAAATTGGAATATCAGCGCTAATCCTCCCCAGTGTATTTGATCATGTTTTGGTTTGAACCAATGGAGTATGAAAATGAAAAAAATATTTGCAGTCGCATTGGCGACAGTTATGATGTTAGGTGCTGGTTTGGCTGTTGCAGGCAGCTATAACAAACAGAAAGTTGTATATCATGTGAATTATGACAACCCTAAGCGTCAGGCAGGCGCTATGCGTAATATCCAGAATCATATCAATGCTGTCGGTGCAGAAAATCTTGATCTGCGTATCGTTATGCACGGTAAAGGTGTTTCATTGTTAATGAAAGCTAAAAGTGATGCTAACTTTGAGTCTAAAGTTGTTAGCCTGAAAAGCCAGAATGTCGCATTTAAAGTATGTAAAAATACTTTGCGCGGCAAGAAAATCGATTATAAAACAGACCTGTTTGACGTAGATGAGTCTGACATTGTTCCATCTGGTGTTGCAGAGCTTGCTCACTTGCAGGATCAGGGATACTCTTATATCCGTCCATAAGATTGCGATATAAAGAACGACTAAAAGGTGGGCTCAGGCTCACCTTTTTTATGTCTGCTAATAAAACTCGAAAGCTGTGATGGCTGGCACAGTGAAGGCTGCTGTCAGTTGATCTCCGACATACAATCCTCACTAACCTGCTCCTTTAATTACGATCATCAAATAGTATTAAATTCTACTTCACAGAAGCTGTGTCTTTATCTGAAGACTAAACCGCTATTTTTAATAATCTGTCTGTGCAGGATTGAGTACTGGCCTCAGATTTTTGGGAGGCCGCTCTGTTTGCATTTTGCAGCTCTTCTACCGTGTCGCCATTGATAAACAGGTAGCGAGTATTGATGGTGGCCGTGGCGTTGATCGCTCTGGTTGCTGAGCTGAGAACAGCAAACTGACAGAGGCTTTCATCAGATTGTAACTGCCAGCAATACTGCATTTCATTACCATGGAACAGCCATTTATTTTGACTTTTGATATTTCCATCGAGTACTAACAGGTGGTGTTTTACCGCGTTGTCAGGTGCAGTTATGGTCGTACCGGCATCTGCAGTATAGAGTTTCGAACGTTTAATTAACATTGTAATTTGCTGGTTATTTAAGTGAGCGAAAATAGGAGTTTTTTTTAAGCTGTTGGTTAATATGTGCATATTACTGTTCCTCGATCAACTTGTGTATTGATTGTGGTTAGTAATGCGGCAGTCGGCAAGCATGGGGTATTTGAAGTGTGATCAGTCTCTCAAAAGGACTCGGTTCAAATAGAGCATTAGAAAAGCCTTATTTTGTGCCTGCAGACCATCGCTGTTTTGACATAAAACAGGCATAATAGAGAAATTAGAGATAGTTGGCTGGTTCGATCATGAGTGCAAACGCTGAAACAATGAAAATTGATGTTGTCCAATATATGTCGTTAATGGGTGAAAAAGCCAGAGCGGCTGCCACGCAGATGGCTAAGGCTGAGACAGCGGTAAAAAATGCAGGCTTAAATGCGATTGCTGATGAGCTGGATTTGGCCAGAAACAGACTTAAAGAAGAAAATGCACTCGATCTAAAAGCAGGTGAAGAAAAAGGCCTCGATACGGCTTTGCTGGATCGCCTTGCACTAAGTGATGCGGCAATCGACACAATGATTGAAGGTTTAAGGCAGATAGCCGCTCTGGCAGACCCTGTCGGTGAGATCAGTGATATGAGCTATCGGCCATCGGGTATTCAGGTTGGCCGCATGCGTGTGCCGCTGGGTGTGGTGGGAATCATTTATGAGTCTCGTCCTAATGTGACAGCCGATGCCGCTGCTTTATGTCTGAAATCAGGCAATGCGAGCATTTTAAGAGGCGGCTCTGAAGCCATCCATTCAAACAAGGCGATTGCTGTTTGTATTCGTAAAGGTTTGCAACTGGCTGGACTGCCAGCTGATGCGGTTCAGGTTATAGAAACCACTGACAGGGCGGCAGTGGGTGCACTGCTGCAAATGAAAGACAGTGTCGATGTCATTATTCCCCGCGGCGGCAAAGGGCTGATCGAAAGAGTCAGTAATGAATCGAGAATTCCAGTCATCAAGCATCTGGATGGTATTTGTCATGTCTATATTGATGATTTTGCCGACCGTAAAAAAGCATTAGATGTTGCATTTAATTCAAAAACGCAGCGTTATGGCACCTGCAATACAATGGAAACCTTACTGGTATCAGCGCCTGTGGTGAATGATATTTTGCCGGAACTGGCGGCGATGTATAAAGAGAAAGGTGTAGAGCTGCGTGGTTGTGGAAAAACCTGTGAGTTACTTGGCGATATTAAACCGGCTGAGGCGCTTGACTGGGATACTGAGTATCTGGCACCTATTTTGTCGATCAAAGTGGTTGACGGGCTGGAACAGGCGATTGAGCATATCAATCGGCACAGTTCAAAACACACCGAGTCGATTGTTACCGAAAATTACACATACGCCCGACGCTTTTTGCGTGAAGTGGATTCAAGTTCCGTCATGGTGAATGCATCGACACGTTTTGCTGATGGATTTGAATACGGTCTGGGGGCTGAAATTGGTATTAGTACCGACAAATTTCATGCCCGGGGTCCGGTGGGGCTCGAAGGTTTGACCAGTTTAAAATACATCGTGTTGGGAGATGGCCATATCCGTGGCTAATCAGTTACTGGGTGTATTAGGCGGTACGTTTGACCCGCTGCATATCGGTCACCTGAGAACGGCATTAGATGTCAGGCAGGCGCTGAACCTGACCGAAGTGCGTGTTATACCTAACTATATTCCTGCACACAGAGAACAGCCTTTTTTAGCTGCCGGGCAGCGTTATCAGCTGGTAAAAAAAGTGCTGGATGAAGTGCCGGGGCTGCAAGCTGATGACCGTGAAATTAAACGCCAGGGTATTTCGTATATGATCGATACCTTACGTGACTTGCACCAGCAATTTCCGCAAAAGCATTTATGTCTGATTATTGGTACAGATGCGTATAATAGTTTTTGTCAGTGGCATCAATGGCAGGAGATTATGCAGCTGGCACATCTGCTTGTTATGCAAAGAGCCGGTGTAACGACTATGGTTAATAAGGCGCTGGATCAGTACAAGACAACTGATGCAAAGGATTTAATGAAAACATCTGCCGGTTTGGTTTATGTTCAGGCGGTTTGTCAGCTTGAGATCTCATCAACCATGATCCGGCAAATGATTCAGCAAAAACAAAGTATTCAATTTTTAGTGCCTGAGAATATCAGGTCTGATTTACAAACATTATATGAAGGTTAATTATGCAGCTTGAAGAGATGCAAAAACTGGTTATCGATACACTGGAAGACTTAAAAGCCGTGAACATTGTTGTGCTGGATGTCAGCAAGCAAACATCGGTAACCGATCGCATGATCATTGCCAGTGGTACTTCATCACGTCATGTGAAGGGTCTGGCTGAAAATGTCATCGCAGAGGCCAAAAAAGCGGGATATCCAGCGCTGGGTTCAGAAGGTGAAGTGGATGCTGAATGGGTGCTGGTTGATTTAGGTGATGTATTAGTCCATGTCATGCGCCCTGAAACCAGAGAATTATATGACCTTGAAAAACTCTGGACATTTGTATCTCGCAACGACTGATTTTGATGTGGTCGCAAGTTGTCGGGTGTAAATAATGAAGATCTATCTGATCGCCATAGGCCAGCGTATGCCCGGTTGGGTGGAGCAAGGATATAAAGAATATGCTTCGCGGTTATCAGCTTCTGTTCAGATTGAACTAAAAGAGTTAGCAGCAGCCAAACGAGTACGTAACTCGGTTATCGAAAAGATCAAACAGGACGAAGGTGCGCGCTTGCTGGCGGCTGTTCCTGCAGGCGCAAAAATAGTAGTGCTTGATGAGCATGGAAAGTCGCAAACTACAAAACAGTTAGCTGGCGAGCTAGAAGAATGGATACAGATGAGTCAGGATGTGGCTGTGCTGGTAGGCGGAGCAGATGGATTGTCAGCAGAGTGCCTGAAGAAAGCCGATTATAAATGGTCACTGTCTGCATTCACCTTCCCGCATCCGTTAGTGCGTATTGTCCTGGCAGAACAAATCTACCGCGCATGGACGCTTTTAAATAATCACCCGTATCACAGAGAATGATGACACCAGCACTTATTTTAGCATCAGCGTCACCACGTCGAGTTGCGTTGTTGCAGCAAATTGAGGTTGAATTTGAACAACAGGTTGCTGATATTGATGAGACTTATCAAAAAGGTGAAACAGCAGAAGAGTTTGTTTCCCGCCTGTCACTTGAAAAGGCTCAGGCAATACGAGAAAAAAACTCGCGAGAGATGGCTGTATTAGGCGCAGATACAATAGTGGTGTTAGCCGAACAAATATTAGGTAAGCCTGACGATAAACAGCAGGCCGCTGAAATGCTGAGTTTATTATCTGGCACGACGCATCAGGTGATGACAGCTGTCACATTGATTACTCAAAAAGAGACGCAGACCAGACTCAGTATCAGTAATGTGACATTTGCAACACTGGATAAAAAACTGATAGAGGCTTATTTAGAGACCGGTGAGTCCATGGATAAAGCGGGGGGCTATGCAATACAGGGTGTGGCGGGCCAGTTTGTAAGCGAGATGAAAGGCAGTTATTCAGGCATTATGGGTTTGCCTTTGTATGAAACGCGAAGCTTGTTACAAGCAGCAGGAATAAGATTGCTGGGAAGCTAATAAGCGGATAAATATAACTAAAACCAAGTACTAGAATTGACGGATTATGAGCAAAGAAATACTGATAAATGTGACACCACAGGAAACACGGGTTGCTATTCTGGAAAATGGAGTTTTGCAGGAGCTCTATATTGAACGGATATCAAGCAAGGGGCTTGTTGGTAATATTTACTTAGGAAAAGTTGTGCGTGTGCTGCCTGGAATGGATGCTGCATTTGTTGATGTAGGGCTTGAGCGGGCAGCATTTCTACATGCCTCCGATATAGAAAATCAGCAGCTGCAAAGTACCGGCGAAGAATTATCGTCAAGAAAAATTAGTCAGTTGCTGCATGAAGGAAAAAAAGTATTAGTCCAGGTTGTCAAAGACCCTCTTGGTACCAAAGGTGCGCGTCTAACAACAAATATTACTATCCCGTCTCGTTATCTTGTCTTTTTGCCTGACTCAGAAACAATTGGTGTGTCTTCAAAAATAGAAGACGAAGAGATCAGGCAGCACCTGAAGAATATGTTGCTGGAGCATGATGATTTAATTACTGGCGCTGGCTATATATTAAGAACAGCAGCAGAAAGGTCTACGCCGGAATCTTTGCGTCGGGATATTAAATTTTTAAACTCATTGTGGAAGTCGATTGCTGAACAGAAGCTCAGTGCAAAAGCAGGCAGCGTGATTCATCAGGATTTGCCATTACACCTGAGAGTGCTCAGGGATATGGTCGATGAAGACCTTGAAAAAATAAAAATCGATTCTCGTGAAAACTGTAAGCGTATGAATGAGTTTGCATCCAGATATGTGACTGAACTGACAGCCACAATAGAACACTATCCCGGCGAGCGTCCCATTTTTGATTTATACGGTGTTGAAGATGAAATTCAGAAAGCACTGGAACGGAAAGTTCAGTTAAAGTCAGGCGGCTATCTGATTATTGATCAGACGGAAGCGATGACCGCGATTGATGTAAATACCGGTGCATTTGTAGGTCACCGTAATCTTGAAGAAACAATTTTTAAAACCAATCTTGAGGCCGCACAGGCAATCGTACGCCAGCTACGCCTGAGAAATCTTGGCGGTATTATTATTATCGACTTTATAGATATGCAGGAAGAGGAACATAAACGACAGGTAATGCGGGCACTGAACAAATGTCTGGATAAAGACCATGCTAAAACTAATGTCTGTGAAGTATCTTCGCTGGGTTTGGTTGAAATGACGCGTAAACGTACACGTGAGAGTCTTGAACATATCCTCTGTGAGGGCTGTCCTACATGCGGGGGACGGGGTTCTGTAAAAACGTCAGAAACAATATGCTATGAAATATTTCGTGAGATCATTCGGGAAGCAAGACAGTTTGATGCACAAAAGCTAATGGTCCTTGCAGCACAGGAAGTGGTTGATAGGCTACTGGATGAAGAGTCAAGTAGCCTGGCGGAGTTAGAGGCCTTTGTTGAGATACCTATTCGTTTGCAGGCAGAAGCTCTGTATAGTCAGGAACAGTTTGATATTGTGATTATGTAGTGACTTATGATGCAATCTTTACTCAATAAACAGAACTTTTCTGCTGAAAAAATCCGCTGGTATCTGTTTGTTAGCGCGTCAATAATATTAATTTTGTTTGTGATTTTAATGGGGCTTTTAAGGCTTGCTCTGCCTTACCTTACTTCCTATGAAGATGAAATAAAATCAAACCTTCAGGCTGAACTGAATCACCCGGTAACATTTTCAAGACTGGATGCCGGATGGTACTGGTTTTCACCTCAGCTGAAATTAATTAATCTTGATGTCCTTAAGAATGATAAAAAAACAAAATTAATTCACTTTGAGGAAGTCGTCTTTGAGTTTGATGTTATTGCTAGCGTACTGAATTTCAAGCTTGAACCTTCAGTGGTTTCATTGAATGGTACTTTGCTTGATGTTAAAAAAGATAAAAAAGGCACTTTGTATCTTCAGGGTTTTGAGCTGTCTGCAGAGCAGAGTGCAACAGGTAATTCGGCCGTATATGATAAGGTGCTGTCGCTGCTAGATGATAAGGAATTGCGTCTTGTTAATACCACGATTCACTGGACCGATCAAACGCGTGATTTAAAACTGCAGAGATATAATAATCTGAGTCTTTCTGTGCAGGTTGATGACTCAGATATCAGGCTGGATATTGAAACAGAGGTTCCGGATAAGCTGGGAAAGAAGGTCCATCTGATAGCTAATATTGAAAAATTAGAAAGCTACTGGCTATCTGAATTATATATTAATGCAGAAGATATAAAGCTGGCACCGGTAATGAGTTATTTTGAGCTACACGATATTACTGCTTCAAGTCAGTTGAATACAGAACTGTGGATGGTTTTTAAAAACCTGCGGTTGGAAAAAATAACCGGTAATGTCTCCGCTCTGGATCTGAATATTACCGGCAACAAGAAAGTTGCCAACAAGACATGGTCAAGCAGGCGAGTTACAAGCACCTTTCTGGTAGAATTGCAGAAGGATGACTGGAGTGTTGTTGTTGATGATCTGAGTGTTGCCCTGGAAAATAAGCAGTGGAATGATGTTTACTTTTCATTGAAATACAAAGCGAGTGATAATTCTCTTGACGCCCGTTTTGGTTACCTCGATTTAAATGAGCTTTCAAATATAGTAGGGAGGCTTCCTTTAAATGCAGACTGGGTACAAAAAACACTTGCACTAAATCCTAAGGGTGAGCTGAGTAAGACGGCTTTACATATTGATGACTGGAATAAAACTAATAGCTGGGTACTAAGAACACACTTTAATAGTTTTGGTTTAACTATTCCTGATCAAGGTATTAGGCTGGATGGACTTAGCGGGTCTCTGAGACTAGACAAAAATGATGGTGAGCTGAAGGTCAATAGTCAGGCTGTTATATTTGATTCAAAGTTTTTCAACAAGCCATTAAACATGAGTCGTTTAATTGCAGATATAGATATTAAGAAGCTTAACGGTGACTATCAATTTTCCTCTGATTCAGTTGTCGCAACACTAGATGGCGTTGAAGTACAATCACGCATTAAATACGAGACGGGTAAGAAGCCGTTTCTGGATTTTCAGGTCGCTTTTTCTGGAGCTAATGCAGGCTGGTTTAATAGTCATCGTACTGATCAGCTTTTTGGCAAAAATGTTGCTGAGTGGCTGTCGAATTCAATTCTTGACGGTGAATTTACATCTGCAGGAATAATGTATCACGGTTATATAAAAGATTTCCCGTTTCAGAAAAATGAGGGCGTTTTTCAGTCGATGGTCAAAGTAGAAAAAGGCCGGCTGAAGTATCATCCAGAATGGCCTGAAATATCTGATATCGATGCAAGATTTTTCATGGAAAATATGACCATTGTTGTTGATGGGGCTGCTGGTCGTATCAATAAAAATACTGTTATTAAAAACTCGCTGACAACGATCAAGCTTAAAGCTGATACACATGTACTGGTTGAGGGTAATGTATCGAGCAATACAAAGGGCGTTGATGATTTTTTCACGTCAACACCACTAAAGAAGGCTTATTTAGACAGGCTTAAATATGTGCTTGTTGATGGTAAGCTCGAGTCAAATCTCAGTATTGATATACCGTTAAATTTAAAGAAAGAGAAAGTTTCTGTGTCCGGTAATGTTGTTCTTAACAATAATAAAATCAGTGTAAAGGGTCTGGGGTATACAATTAATCAGGTTAATGGAGTGGTTGATTTTGATCAGGCAAAGATTGATTCAAAAAACCTGACAGGTATATTCAATGGGAATAGGGTAGCAGCACAGATTGAAACCACCCCCGTTGACTCGGTAATACATACGCTTTTAACGGCGCAGTTAGAATCAGATGTTGCGTCACTTGTACCTTCGGAGATAGATGTTAATGACTTGTCTTCCGGCCAGGCTAACTGGTTTCTTGAATTGGGTTTTCCACATTCACAAACGGCTGAAGACAAAATACTGTCATTGAATTTAAATAGCGACCTGGCAGGGATTGAGTTTAAATTGCCACAGCCTTTTATAAAAAATTCGCTAACAGCTGCAGATTTTAAATTAGGTGTTGATATATATAGTAGTTCGACAGCACTCTTGCTTCATTATGATGAAAAACTGAATATGGCTATGCGCTGGAATCAGGGTTTTCAGCAGATACGTTCAGATATACAGGTGTTTAATGGCCCGGTTCAGAGTATAAAAAACGGCGTGAACATAACAGCAAGAGTCAAAGATATTGATGTTAAGGAATGGCAGTCTGTGGCCTTAACCATGTTTGGTAAATCAAATAAACAAGGCTCTTGGGGTGAAAATATTAACATTGATTTAACTGCGGATCGCTTACAATATGGATTGTATAAAATCAATGCTATTGGTTTAAATGCAAGCTTAGATAATGAGCTTTGGTCTGCTGATGTTTCTTCTCTAGAGGTTGTAGGAAAGATAAATATTCCAAGATACCTGAATAATGATGTGCCATTTGTGATGGACTTTAGCAAGCTTAATTTGTCATCATTACTGGATCATGAAGAAGACAAGGCAGTCGGTCAATCTGGATTGCTGCAGTTTTCTCCTGCGGATATCCCTCCGCTTAAAATACAGGCCCGTGATTTTACTTTTAAGGACTATACATTTAATGAAATGAGTCTGGTCACAAGCCAGACATCTTACGGTCTTGCTGTTCATGCGTTTGAGGTTAAAGGTGAAAGTCTGGATTTAAAGTTAAAAGGTAACTGGTTCAGGAAACAAAATTTGGCTGATAACTCCAGTTTCAGAATTGAAATCGACAGTGATGATGTGGGTCGTATGTTATCGTTTTATAATTTTTCTCGAAGTATAAAAAATGGCAGCGGCAATGCCGTAATAGACTGGCAATGGCCTGCTTCGCCATTGGATTTTGACTGGAAATTAGTCACAGGACGAATGCAGTTAGATCTTGTTGACGGCCAGTTTGTTGATGTTGATCCAGGCGCAGGACGGCTACTGGGTATGTTTAGTTTAAGGGCTCTGCCAAAGCGTTTTTTTCTGGATTTCAGTGATACGTTTTCTCAGGGTTTTGAGTTTAATACCATAAAGAGTAATGCGAATTTTAGTCGGGGGCATCTGTATACCAGTAAGACGCATCTGGCTGGTGATTCCGCGGATGTGTATTTTCGAGGGCGTATCGGACTGGCAGATAAAGATTATGATCAGATCATGTCGGTAATACCCAGAATCTCTTCCGGTGTCTCCGGCTGGATCGCGGTCGCTCAGGGTGCCGTTGTTGGTTTAACAGCCTATATCGGTCAGAAGCTTTTAGGGGTCGATGAAGCGGCAAAGAATCAGTATCATATATCAGGAAGCTGGAGTGATCCTGTCATTAAAAAAATGGGTGAAACGATAGATGAAGGCAGCAGCAATAATAATGAAAATGACTAAGCTTTTTGCGGTAGGTGTATTGCTGAGCGGTCACTTTTTGTCATTCAGTCTGTATGCTGCGGCCGAGACTGAAACAATGACAATAACGGCTGAGCAATGGGCAATACCCCGTCATGGAGAGCGCATTCTTAAAATGCCTGAGATGATCAGGGTGATGCAAAAAATGCAACAACATACTCAGGCCACGATTGAAATAAGCTATCCGGGTGGTGAAAATGGTGAGCTCTGGCTTACCGAGCTGAAAGACTGGCTTATTGCTTTAGGCGTTTCATCCGCTAACATTAAGAGTATAGCGGCGAGTGGTTCCAAAGATATTATTAAATTATCTGTCATAGCGGCAGGGGGTGTTTCAGAGTGACAATCGTAGCAGCAATTCAAATGGCATCAGGGCCTAATGTTCAGGCAAATCTTGATCAGGCCGAACGCCTAATTACAGAAGCCGTCGCACAATCTGCAAAGATGATCGTACTGCCTGAATACTTTTCATTTATGGGGAAGACTGATCAGGAGCGTATGATATGTGCTGAAACGGATGGTGATGGTCTGGTTCAGCGTTTTCTTTCCGAACAATCAAAGAAGCATGGCGTGTGGCTGGTCGGTGGAACCATTCCGGTTAAATCGGCCGATGCATCCAAGTTATACGCAAGCTGCATGTTATTTAATGATGCCGGTGAAAGGGTTGCCTGTTATCACAAAATACATTTATTTGATGTGCATCTTGATGAGTCGGATGAAAGCTATCATGAATCACAGACGACCGTACCGGGTGATGAAACTGTGGTTGTGGATACGCCGTTTGGTCGTCTTGGTCTGGCGATCTGCTATGATCTGAGATTTCCAGAGCTGTTCAGGACGATGGTTAATCAGGGGATGGAAATCTGTGCCATTCCTTCCTCATTTACGGCATTGACGGGTAAGGCACACTGGGAAGTTTTAGTACGTGCCAGAGCGATAGAAAATCTTTGTTATGTGGTTGCGGCTGGTCAGGGTGGTTATCATGTCAGTGGCCGTGAAACTTATGGTAATAGTATGATTGTGAGCCCGTGGGGAACAGTACTTAACCATATAGGAAAAGGTGCTGGTGTGGTCGTTGCTAAAGTAGATAAGTCATATATGGAAAGAACACGTGAGCATTTCCCCGCGCTGACACACCGGCGTTTGGCTTGTAAAATTACAACGGATTAAATCCTGTTGTAAATGCTAAATCGCAGGTATTACGCTAATGTTTTCCAATGCTTAACATATAGGCCGGTATGATAATACTGGCCTTATCTAATCGGCTCTGGTCTTTGGACTAAGCTGGCGAATCGATCTTTTCACCCTCAGTACATTAGAATCACACCTAACTCTTCTCTTCCTGTTTATTGTCAATGATTTGTTAAAGTTCATGTAACTGACTTGATTGGTGTCATCATTTGGATATTCTTATAAGACACTGTTGATATAAAGTCTTATAAGAGGCATTTTGGGTGTCGATTAATATAAAAAAACTGAAGATCCTTGTTTGTGATGACTCGATCTCAAACGTCATGCTGTTAGAAAAATTGCTAAATGATCAGGGGTATCAGTCTGTTGTAACAATCACCGATCCGGTTAAAGTATTACCCTTAATGCTTGAGCAGACATTCGACCTGCTATTGCTTGATATAGAAATGCCTCGGCTTAATGGTATCGAAGTAATGCAACTGATCAATGCATCTGACCTTAAAAAACAGTTTATTCCGGTGCTGGTTTTAACGGGCAATCAGAATCCTCAGGTTCGCAATAAGGCGCTTGAAAGCGGTGCGCAGGATTTTGTTACTAAACCGTTTGATCATACCGAGGTGCTGCTTCGGGTGCGTAACCTGCTGCGTGTCAGAGGTGCTTATATTGCACAGGCTGGCATGAATGACGAACTGGAAAAAAGGGTTGAAAAAAGAACAGCAGAGCTGGAAAAAGCCACCGAAATCTTAATCAAGCGTCTGGCTCAGGCGGGTGAGATGAGAGATACCGATACCGGCCGGCATGTGCTAAGAGTAGGTAAGTATGCCAGAGTGATGGCTGAGGGTATTGGCTTGCCGACAGAAATTGCCTTTATGATAGAAAAGGCAGCCCCGTTACATGATCTGGGTAAAATCGGTATACCTGATAGTATCTTGCTTAAAAAAGGAAAGTTAACGCCTGAAGAGCGTGAAATAATGAATGCTCATGCACAGATGGGCGCTGATTTGCTATCTGAGCACGAGTCTATGCTGGTACAAATGGCAGGTAGTATTGCGTTGAATCATCATGAACGCTGGGATGGTGGTGGTTATCCCAGTGGCTTGCAAGGGGAGTCTATCCCGGTTGAGGGAAGAATTGCAGCTTTAAGTGATGTGTTTGATGCGCTGACAACAATACGGCCGTATAAAAAGGCCTGGTCGATTGATGAGACCATTGAATATATTAAAAAGATGTCGGGGTCGCAGTTTGATCCTCAACTGGTTGAGGTCTTTATCAGTAAGCTGGATAAAATTCTTGAAATAAAATCATCATATGGTGATTGAGCGCTTTCACAATTGATAATACGCTTTAGTCGCGGCTCTCAAAATGCTGATCAATAAAAGTCTGGGCTTCTTTAACGCAGTTGCGAACTGCAGTGCGCATATCTTCACGGTCTTTCTGGCTCAGAAAAAAAGCCATATCAACATCATGACGCACATAACGGTTGGGCAGTTTGTTCAGGGCGATACAGGCAATATCGAGGAAATAATCATCCGGCTTTCCCCCGGTGTTGGGGATGATGTGCTCGTCAATATAATCGAAAACCAGATGTTCATAGTAGTTATGTATTTCCGAACGCTCCATTGATTCTCCCCTTTTGTTATCAGCACTATCTAGTGATTATAGACCGTCCTCGCTGTTGTCAACGACTTCACGGATATATTTAAACAGTTTTCTGGCATGTGCCGGTGCTTTTTCCTGTTCCTTTTCTTTAATCGAATTTTTTACCATCTGACGAAGCTTCTGGCGGTCGGCTTGATGGTATTCGCCAATAAAATCATTAACGGCGTTGTCACCGTCTTCTATCATTCGGTCGCGCCATTTTTCC
>Ga0224506_10000109_pt1 | contig 79924 bp, 67 predicted proteins | sample SF_Jan12_sed_USG_2_FD_169108 | JGI IMG/M metagenome (GOLD analysis project Ga0224506, IMG submission 169108) | Sediment microbial communities from San Francisco Bay, California, United States - SF_Jan12_sed_USGS_8_1 | ecosystem: Environmental > Aquatic > Marine > Sediment | place: USA...
CCGAGGTTATCTTGCCATGGTATCGCTATGCCTATTTCAAGAAAGAAGCCTTTATAGTTAAGTGCATAAGCAATGCCTGTTGATGCAAAGTCGTAATCAGCTCCGGGATCACTGCCAACAACCCAGCGAGTCAACAGGTTAATGCTATGCTGCGCATTTTGTGTTGCCGCTGTTTCATAGGCGAGATTGAACGAGTATTCATACAGTTCTTTATGCATATACATACCTGACAATCGAATGCCTTTACGATCCCACCAGTAACCTATACTGGGACTGACTACCATGGATGCTGTAACCCCTAGCTCAAGATATGACTCTTGATTACTTTCTGCCGCCTGAGCGCTGATCGCCCAAAACAATAAAACTGCGGCAACGGCAATTAAAATAATTTTTTTCATCATAGCCTCCACTTATAAGCGTGAACACCTAACACCTAAGGTACAAGGGCACATTAAGTGTAGTGCTTAATACGGTTATAACCATACTATTTACCATGATTATTGCTATGACTTTAAGTTTGTTCCAGAGGTAGTAAAGGCGCGGCTAATGATATCGTCTAACGGAGAATTGTGTTGTTTGATTAAGATAAGATAACCGCAAAAGCAATGGCGATGAGATGCAGTATCTAATGAGTATTACTATATTGTGGTGAGTCTAATCTGGATATTAATTTCTTTAAATAGTTGTTCTGTTGTTGATACCATTTTAATCTAGGGTGGAATGTCAAAGTCAACATGGTGATCCTATTACGGGATGAATTATCTACCAGATCAACTTGATATTCTCGCGCTAGGCCGTGATCAAAACCTTCTTGGCTGCAGCTAGGGGGCAATACGCATGATTAATACATTCGATCAGTGTGTCTAAACATACATCGTCTTCTGTAGAAACATTTCCTGAAGATCTTTTCTGGATATTCACATTCATCAAATCTGTAGCCACAGATTTTCTGAAAGTATGTTGATAACCGTAATACCAAATCACTTTCAGTTATGAACAGGGTAATTCATCGCTTTACTGAATGCCGAAAAAACTGCCATTCAAATAGATGTTATGCCTATATCCATAGGGTCTGAATGGGTGCAGTTAATTTCGATTTGAGTGAATCGTTAGGTTGGCGATAATAAATCCCTAACGATTCATTTGTGCAGCCTACTGAGCAGGTGTCAGTATTAAAGTGCTGCTCCTATGTGTTCGAATATCTTTATTGTCTAACCAGACTTCCCGGTACTGTCCATTGACATAGCGTTGAAACTGATCATCAAAATGTTTGTCGAATGGGTTACCGCTTTGACCTGCAGGTAAAATACTGAGAGAAGTTTCAGGCGTAGCAAAATCAATCAGCCTTCGGGTTGAGGGTCCATAGTTAACCCACTGGGTACCTGTTGAGTGTTTTTGTGACAGATTGTTTGGAACAGCATGAGAACCTGGAACGGGTGCAGGACCGATATTAAATAACTGGTTGAGTGGTTTGACTGATCCTAAGGGATGCTTTTGTTCAAACGGGTGGTGTCTGGACCAATTCCACTGGTTTTGATCTGAACCCAGATATAGTTCTATACGCTCAAGAGCAATATCAAATGCCATGCTAAGTATGTCGGTGCGGTTTTCCTTTCCTCCATTGAGACTCCACCAGGGATGTTCCAGTTTTTGCATGAGCTGGAAAAAGCCGTGATCGGATTTTCGAGTCTCTAAAAATAGCTGGAATAGGTCTTCGCCAAGTTCATCTTTAAAGGCTGTTTCAAGTATCGCAAATTGCCACTCAATAAACAGCGTGGATGCTATAGAGTCAAGCTGGAATTCACCGTTCCAGTTTTCGCTTTCTGTCAATAATTCCGTTGTAAGTCGGTTTTTCTGATTTTCGTTAAGAGCGCCCATCATGATCACCATTGCATCCTGTGCAAAGGTACTTCGCACCGAGCGTTGGAAATCTTTTTCTATCTCCAGATATGTATCGTTAGTTTTCCCCACGACTTGATTTAAAAGTTCAGCTCTGGCAGGGAGGTTGTAATATCCTGGAACCATAAGGTCTTTATAGGTGTCGGGCCTTTGATTTGCCGAGACTATATATCCCTGTTCCGGGTTCACCAGCTGCGGATTGTACGAGAAATCATAAAATCCAGTTGGCAGATCATTACCTGTGCTGCCATCTAGTAAACGCCAGGGGGATACATGGGCAGGACGTTTGGGAATGAGTCCGGCAGACCACCAGGCAATATTATTCTTACTGTCTGCATACATGAAATTAAGACCTGGTGAATGAACCTTTTCTAGCGCCGACTGGAATTGTTGCAAATTACCAGCATGGCTCATGTCATAAAATGCCTCGATCAATGGATTTGGCGTTTTTAAAAATGCCCACCAGAGTGATACGAGTTGCGTATCTCCAAAGTTTTTATAGACATTATTAATGATAGGTCCAATAGATGAGTTTGTAATCTCAATATCAACGGTGTCACCACCTTTGATATTAATGGTCTCAGTATGAATGGACAGGGTTTCATATTTGTCGTTGCGATATATAAGTTTTTTATCAACTGGATGGCTTTTTTCCAAATAAAAATCCATATCGTCATTTTGGAACATAGTGACGCCCCATCCCAAATTACGATTATGACCCATTAATGCAACAGGAATTAACGCTTGATGATAGCCGTAGAATTCGAAGCCAGGTGATTTTAAATGGGCTTCATACCATGCACCGGGTACCGAAAAGGAAATATGCGGATCACTGGCCAGGATGGGTTTGCCACTTTTTGTTTTTGATCCTGAGATACTCCACGCATTACTGCCCTCGAACTGCCCAAGGCTTTGGTCAAGAGTAGAAACCCTGGCGAGATTTGCTAAGGACAGATAAGTGTCTTTAGATATTTCTGCAACAGTTGGTTGAATTGGCGTGTCAGGATCAAAATCAAAAATATCCAGATATGAGTTGCCCAGTGTATCGGCAACAAAGCTCATAAGCGGTTCAGTTTTAAAACCAACAGCAAAGCTATATGCAATATAGCCAGAGACAGCGATGCTGTCTTCAGGCTTAAAAGGGCGTGGTGTTATGCCCAAAATAGCAAATTCAATGGGAAGGTTGCCTTCACTCTGAAACGCATTCACTCCGGCAATATATTGCTCCATGGCCTTCCATGAGTCGGTACTGGTATCAACACGGCGGATATATTCTTTTGCATGGGCGTGAAGCCCCAGTGTTCGAAATAGGGTGTCCGTTTCTATCAAGTCTTCGCCAAAAATTTCGGCAAGCTGACCTTCAGCCAGTCTACGCATGAGCTCCATTTGAAACAGTCGATCTTTAGCATGGGTATAGCCTAAAGCCAGATAAAGATCGTTTTGGTTTTTTGCTTCAATATGTGCAACACCGTTTTCATCATATTGGATAGCAACTTCATCTTGCAGGCCAGCCAGAGAAACAGTGCCATCACGTTGAGTCACAAAATGAAATTGGGTTAACCAGATTCCTAGACCAATAATAACTATTAGTAGTCCGATAAGTAGGTAAAATAGTTTTTTTAACATTGATAGTTCCAGATTCTATTTTTATTGGTTGGATAAGTCACATCATTCAATATGGGCGCTACGAATTCAATGGTTTTTGCGAATTATTGAATTCTCCTGAAAGAGTCAGGGTATTGTGACACCATCGTTTGCTTCTGACTGACCCGTTGAACCTGAGTTGTAGAAAGTGCGTACAACTCAAAATGATTATGTACTTTCCTATTTTCCCATTGCAAAACGAATCACTTCATTTTTAATAAACGGGAGCTGGTTGAATTGTTTCATACCGACATTCCTTAACAAGCGAATTACCATATTGTGACTTTCAAATAGTCGCTTAAACCCTTCCATAGCGGCGGTCATAGCCAGGTTATGTGCCTGGCGATTTCGTTGGTATTTGCGTAGCTCAAATTCACTTCCAAGTGGCTGTTTGGTTGCTATTGCCTCAGAAAGAGTTTTAGATAATTCCCGGGCATCTAAAAATCCCAGATTAACTCCCTGACCCGCCAAAGGATGTATCCTGTGTGCGGCATCGCCCACTAGCGCAATACCTTCTTTTACATAGGTTTTGGCAACGCCCGGAACCAGGGGTATTGCATATCTTTTATCGACAGAAACTATCTTTCCCATACGAGACTCTGTTGCTCTGGTCAACGCCTTGCAAAATGTTTCGTCGTTTTCATTCATTCTTGACGCTACAAATTCTGGCGTTGCTGACCATACAATAGAACAATGATTCTGGTCTTTTCCTGGTAAAGGTAGTATTCCCAAGGGACCTTCTGGTGCAAAGGATTGGCGAGCACAATGATTATGGGGCAACTCAGTAGTGACCGTGGTCACTATGGCTTTATGGTTATATTGCCAATTAAATGATTCCAGTTCTGCTAGCTCTCTTACCCTGGAGTGCTGGCCATCGGCGCCCACTACAAGCTGACAACTAAATGAATAACCGTCGTCCAGAGTTATCTGATTCCAGAATTGGCCAAGCTCCTGCTTTAATTCAATTCTGGTCAGCTTGGTATGTTCGATTATTTGTACGGATGTAGTCTTTAACGATTGGATCAGTGCCAGTTGAATTTCACGGTTTTCAATAATACAACCCAGGTTTGCACTCTGAACATCTGCAGCATCAAAGGTGACTTCTCCGGTGCCTTCCGCGTCCCAGACTTCCATGGTATTGAAGTAACTTACTCGTTCTTCAGGGAGGTTATCCCAGGCTTCGAGTTCCATTAACCAGGCCTTTGACGCTTGGGTAATGGCACTTACTCTGGGTTCAAAACCAGAGGCTCCAGACAGGTCATCAGGTTCAAGTGTATTGGCTTCAATCAGTAGTGTTTTGATGCCTTTTTGGCCCAGAGACGTGGCTAGCGACAATCCGACCATACCACCGCCTACAATTAAAACGTCAAAGTCTGTTTGCATTAAATGTTCCTTTCAAAAACTTGCTCTGGAGACAATCCCATTGCTTTACGGGTGAAAATGCCTTTACTAATCATATGATGATCTAGCAAGCCCAGTGCGAATGATCTAGGATAATGACATGTTGAGGTATCGTGGATTTTAATGAGGGCATCGCAAAAATGGATGAGTTGCTGTTGGTCAGGGTAAATAAGGTTCTGATATGTCAGTAACTCGCCAAGCTGCCCAACACTATTTTTTGTATATTGCAATTTAATGGTTTCGGACAAGGCTGAAACGGCTCTTAATCCGATATTAAAGCCCTGTCCTGCTACAGGATGTAAGCTGACCGCACTGTTTCCCAATAGCACCAATCGACTTCTGACCTGTTCTGTAGAAAAACTTCGCTGAAGCGGGTAGCTGGAGATATTGGATACATTTTGCCAAAAGCCCAATCGGGTTCCAAATTGTTTTTGTCCGCTTTCGAGAAAAGACAACTTGGGCATGGCTAATAACTCTGCTGCCTTATCTGGAGGTAAAGACCAAACCAGGGCGCTGGTTTTTTGCTGATCATGATAACTAAGCGGGAGCATGGCCATAGGCCCCCAATGACTGAATCTCTCGAATGCACTGTTTTGGTGCGTGTTTTGGGTGGTGATATTTGCTACCAGTGCGACCTGATTAAAATCCAGTACGTCACTCTGAATGCCCAATCGTTTCTTTAGATCAGATCTTCCACCATCGGCAATTATAACCAGTTTGCTTTTAACCTTGTCCCCGGACTCTAAATGGAGTTCAGCAAAGTCGCTGGCAAAACTGATCGTTTGAATCTGTTGGTTGTAGTGACATTCAACACCCAGGGATTGGCTATTGTTAATGAGACACTTTCCCATCCACTCGTTAGGCACGATGTAGCCTAAATGGGTTTGTGGCTCTGGAGGCTCCATGGTTAGTGTCTGGAAGCGATCTTTTTCGCTCACTTCAATATGATTAACTGCGGTTGCATGTTGTTTCAATTGAGACCACAGGTTCCAGTTCTTAAATAGCTTGGCCGAACCTATGGACAGCGCAGTACATCTATCATCAAATGCCGGGGAGTAGCTGGACGTGCCACCATAGGGCAGACTACTTTCATATATGCCGACTTTTAAACCCATGTTGATCAAGGGAGACAATGCAGCAACCAGACTGTGACCTATCAGGCCTCCTCCAATAATACTGACATCGTTGTCCATCTCTATATGCTTCAATGTCTAATTCCAGATATCACAATATATTTAGGTGTTTTGCACCATCACTTATAGGTGCCATGAGATGTAAGGTGCAGGAATTATACTACGATTTAATCAGTTTTTTTGAAATATCGCTGTAAAATATTATCCATTGATAGAGGTTTGGAAAAATAGTAACCCTGATACTCAAGGCAATCATTGGCTCTTAGGAAATCTAGTTGCTCTCTGGTTTCAACGCCCTCTGCAATTACTCGAAGTCCCATTGCATGGGCCATGGAAATAATGGTTTTTACAATTTGAGCATCATTCTGATTGTGGGCAATATCGCGAACAAAGTATTGGTCAATTTTTAGTTTGTCTATGGGGAGGCTTTTTAAATAAGCCAACGATGAGTATCCCGTGCCAAAATCATCAATAGCGATTGAAAATCCCATGACCTTTAGTCGTTCTAGCAGCTGTAAAGCATGGTCATTATTGTCCATCAGCGAGCCTTCAGTTATTTCAAGTTCAACTTTTGAAGGCGGTACATTTGTCACCTCAATTGCCTTGATGATGCGTTGTTCGAAATTGTGCTCCATAAATTGTCGTGGTGATATGTTGATTGCCAATCGTTTAAATGAATCAGGCAAGCCGCGTTCAATCATAATTTGTAGATGTCTAAGCGCTTCAAAAAGAATGAAATCTCCCAACTCTACAATTTTACCACTTTCTTCTGCGACAGGAATGAAGTCTGATGGTGCCAGTGAGTCCTCAGAATCCGGATTCCAGCGAACCAGAGCTTCCATCCCAATGAGTTGGCTCATTTCATTAAACTGGGGTTGATAGAATACCCTGAATTCTTTTTCGTTAATGGCTAGTGATATACGGTGTGCCAGCTTTAGTGCCTGTTGTACGGTTGCTTGCATATCCACTGAGAAAAAAGAAATATTGTTTCTGCCAGAATTTTTTGCTTGGTACATAGCGGTATCAGATTCGCGCATGATGTCGAATGCACTTTTTTCGGTGTCAGAAAATAGCGTGACTCCAAGGCTTCCCGATGTTAGAAAGTTTTGTTGTTCGACCTCAATGGGTAAGCGTATTTCCTGCAAAATGGTATCGGCAATTTTTTGAGCTTTTCGACCAGACGTGCTTTCGTTAGAGCCTAACTGGTTGAGTAAAATAACGAATTCGTCACCACTTAACCGAGCGAGGAAATCTTCATTTCTAATGCGGTGTTTTATGCGCTTGGCAATTTGAATTAAAACCTTGTCGCCAACCTGGTGTCCGTATGAATCATTGATTTGTTTAAAGTTATCAAGATCGACAAATATCAGAGCACTAAAAAATTTATGCCGAGCAGCTTGAGACATGGCACGAGATAACTGATTCATGAATAGTCGGCGATTGGGTAAGTCAGTAAGCGTGTCAAAGTTTGCATGATAGCGAACCAAAGCCATGGCTTTCTTTTGCTCGGATATGTCGGAAAAAACGATGACATAATTTTGGATGTTGTCATGGTCATCACGCACAGTTGACACGGTTTGCCGAATTGGAATGTCGCTGCCATTACTCTTTTGTAGAGTAAGTTCTCCTGCCCAGCTACCCTGGTCGTTGATCTTATCCCAGATTAGTCCCCAAAAAGTGGCATCATGCTTCTCACTGGCACAGGTATCCATTGTTTGTAAAATTAACTGGCTTTCCTGATAGCCGGTGATTCGACAAAATTCCTGGTTGACACGAATAATACGATAAGAGGAATCTGTGATCGCAATGGCTTCACGGCTTTCAAATACAGAGGCGAGTAGACTCAGGGTTTGTTCATGTTTTTTCCGCTCGGAAATATTTTGTGCAGTTACCAAAGTTACCGGTTCGCCGACAACAGGCTGGGTTACCGGCGTGAAGCTGAAATCATAATGAATTGGCGTCTCATCTGTGCCGATGTTGATCTCGGCATGCAGTGTTTTCTTTAGACCGTGACAATCGCGTATATGAGAAATTAATAACAAATCTGAATTATTCGGTACAAAATCCATGATGCGATTGCTACTTTTGCTACTGAAAAACAGGGTATTTATCGGTCCAAAACGGGTCACTATTCCACCATCCATTTTTACCATGGCACATGCCTGTGGTAATGCATCAGCGAATACCTTATATAAGAACTGATTATGCTCCAGGTTATTGATGGTGTGTCGAACTTTCTGCTGAATTTCATTAAAGGACAGTGCCAAATAACTTAGTTCTTTGGAATTTTGTTTAGGAATCTGTTCAGAATAATTTCGTTTTTGCGCCATTCTGGCACTGTAGGTAAAGATGTTTAGTGGCTTAATAATGAAACTGTTCAATATTCGGTAGTTAACAAAATTCGCCACCAGGTTACCGAGCAATAGAATGAATGTCAGCAACAGTAGCCCCTGAGTAAACTGCTGATAATCTGTAATGAAATCCATTTCTGTGACAAGCAACAGATCTAACGGCGTGTTCTCTATGGTAACCGGAATGTATGTCATCCGACGACCAAAATAACCCGTGACCAGTACCAGGGGTTTTTTGCTGTCAGCAACAAATTCGGATTGTAAGATTGAATAGTTTTCAAAGTGGTTTTCATAATAGGCCGTGTTTTCACCCTGTTTTACGCTGATGATTGTCTCTCCTGCATGCATTAATCCAATAACTTTTACATTGGGAGATAAGGTTGCAGAAAATAAAACGCTATCGGCGTTGTCAAAGTCGGTATGTTCAAGTTGGTTTTGGATCCTGAGCATCTGCCGGGTTACGGTTTGAGTCCATTGTTTAGAGAGGGTGTTATAACCAATGAAGTAGTATAGACCAACACAAATCACAATGACGAGTGTACTAATAAATAGATAGGTTCCAGGAATCAGGTGAGCCAGACTTACGTTCTTAAATAACTTCATCAATGGATCCATTCATAGCAGTCGACGGAGCCGATTTAATTTATTAGCGCCAAACTTGAACGAACAATATATAGATTTTAGGTGGTGTTGCAAAGTGACGATTAACGGACAATAAAGCGGGTGCTTAATTTTTATCGTTTGAAATTATCATTCGAAGTGTTATAGGGGTATTCAGAAAAAAAGAGCCGCAAACGGCTCTTTTTACATTATTATGATCTTACAATGAATAGCAATTAAACAGAGTAATATAGATCAAATTCAACAGGGTGAGTGGTGTGTTCAACACGGTGTACATCTGCCATTTGTAATTCAATGAAAGCGTCAATCATGTCATCACTAAAAACACCGCCCTTTGTGAGGAAATCACGATCGGCATCAAGATTTTCCAGTGCTTCCCGTAGACTGCCACAAACCTGAGGGATTGCAGCCGCTTCTTCTGCAGGTAGGTCATATAGATCTTTGTCTGCAGCTTCTCCCGGGTGAATCTTATTCTGTACTCCGTCAAGACCAGCCATTAATAATGCAGAGAACGCCAGGTATGGGTTTGCAATTGGGTCAGGGAAACGAGCTTCAATACGCTTACCCTTAGGAGACGGAGAATAAGGAATACGAATAGATGCGGATCGGTTTCGTGCAGAGTACGCCAGCATGACCGGTGCTTCAAAACCCGGAATCAAACGCTTATACGAGTTAGTGCCCGGATTTGTAAATGCATTCAGCGCTTTAGCATGCTTGATGATACCGCCAATATAATAAAGAGCAGTTTCACTTAACCCGGCATATTCGTCACCGGCAAACTGGTTAACGCCATCTTTCCAGAAAGAAGAATGAACGTGCATACCTGAACCATTGTCGCCAACGATAGGCTTAGGCATGAATGTCGCTGTCTTGCCATACGCATGGGCAACGTTATGTACGCAGTATTTAAGAATCTGTACTTCGTCGGCTTTTTTAACCAGAGTGTTGAACTTAACGCCGATTTCACACTGACCAGCAGTAGCAACTTCGTGGTGGTGAACTTCTACATCCAGACCCATGTTCTGCATCGCAGTACACATGGCGCTACGTAAATCGTGAAGGCTGTCTACAGGAGGAACAGGGAAGTAACCTCCTTTAACCCGAGGACGGTGGCCCATGTTACCGTTTTCAAATACTTCATTGGTTGACCATGCGGCTTCTTCAGAAATAATCTTAAAGCCAGAACCAGACATATCTGTATTCCACTTTACCCCGTCAAAAACGAAAAACTCGGGCTCAGGACCGAAAAATGCTGTGTCTCCCAGGCCCGTAGATGAAAGATAGCTTTCAGCGCGCTTTGCAACTGAACGCGGATCACGTTCATAACCCTGCATAGTAATTGGATCTACGATATCGCAGCGCATGATTATTGTTGGTTCTTCAGAAAAAGGATCCAGAACGGAGGCCGTATCGTCAGGCATAAGAATCATGTCTGATTCGTTAATTCCTTTCCAGCCAGCAATAGATGAACCATCAAACATCTGTCCATTTTCAAAAAATTCTTCATCGACGTAGCTAGCAGGGATTGACACGTGCTGTTCCTTACCCTTGGTGTCCGTGAAGCGTAGATCTACCCAAGTGGCTTCTGATTCTTTAATCAGGTTAAGCGTGTTTGCTGACATGAAACGACTCTCCAATTGTTAGGGCCAATAATTCCTTTAAAAGGAACAGGCTTAGGCCGACTTTAATTTATACCGTTCAAAAATAGAATAGTATGACTACTGCAAAGGGTGTGCCATTGATCTGTATCGTCTCAAACCCTATGTTTCTTGCAGAACTAGACTAATTATAGTCTCTAATCATGCACTATTATGAAGCTTGTTACATCTCCGGTGCATCAAAATAGTGCATAAGGGGTATGTTAAGCATTGACTACTCAAAAGGATTAAAATCATTATAATTGCGCACCTGAAAACAGTCATAGTGATAAACATGAAACTCATCATCAAGCTCGCTCCTGAACTAACGATTAAAAGTAAACCCGTGCGAAAGCGGTTCATTCAACAACTTCGTCAGAATTTAAAGATCATTTGCCAGCGTGTTGATTCAAGCGTACAGGTCTCTGGTCAGTGGGATAATATTCATCTGGAAACCCATCAAAATCTTAGTAATGGGTTAAAGCAAGAATTGATTGAGTTGATCCGGTGTACGCCAGGAATCTCGCACTTTTTTGAGGCACATGAGTATCCCATGTCGACTTTGGATGACATTTTGGAGAAGGCTTTGCCTGTTTTTGCACCAGAACTGGATGGAAAGACATTTTGTTTGCGAGTGAAGCGAGTAGGTAGTCATGATTTTACTTCGATTGAGGCAGAACGTTATGTCGGTGGTGGTTTAAATCAAAAAACCAACGCCAAAGGTGTCTCGGTAAGTAACCCGGAAGTGACGGTAAGAATTGAAATTCGACATAATATGTTCTTTTTAGTTGAGCGTCGCCATCAGGGGCAGGGGGGATTTCCTCTCGGGTCTCAGGACACCACCGTGACGTTAATGTCGGGAGGCTTTGATTCTACTGTCGCTGCGTACTTGATGATGAAGCGTGGTATTCGGTCTCATTATCTGTTTTTTAATCTCGGCGGTCAGGCACACGAAGTGGGCGTTAAACAGGTTACTAAATATATATGGGATAAATTTGGTTCGTCTCATCGCGTAAAATTCATATCGGTCCCCTTTGATCCAATGGTTCAGGAAATATTAACCAAAGTTGAAAATTCTCAAATGGGGGTGGTTCTTAAGCGCATAATGTACCGTGCAGCCGACCGTGTGGCGGATCAATTGGGGGTGGATTCATTTGTAACCGGCGAAGCTATTGCTCAGGTATCTAGTCAGACAATGGCAAATCTGAACGTGATTGATCAGGTAACCAAAAAAATGGTGTTAAGACCACTCATCGTGACTGACAAGTTAGATATTATTAATACCGCGCGTGATATAGGGACTGCAGTTTTCGCTGAAAAAATGCCTGAATTCTGCGGTGTTATTTCAAATAAACCGACAACACGAGCAAAGCTCGACAGAATTGAACATGAAGAGTCAAAAATAGACTGGCAGATTCTGGAAGATGCATTAAAAGATGCAGAAGTTATCAATATTGATAAGGTTACGGATCAACAGGTAAGTGAGATTGAATGGGTCTCGGAAATAAGAAAATCTTCGATAGTAATTGATGTTCGCCACCCTGATGAAATAGATTTGAAAACGTGCCCGGTCTCAGATGAAACGCTTAATATTCCTTTTTACTCTGTGCGAAGTAAATTTCCGGCTTTGGATCAGGATAAAAATTATATTCTATACTGTGATAAGGGTGTTATGAGTCAGATGCAGGCGGAATATCTTAATGCCGATGGTTTCAAGAATGTATTCGTCTGGAAGAATTGAACGCGTTGCTAATTTCATTTTACATTAGCGGTTGGTGCGCGAGGCTGTGTGAAAACTACTACATTTGCCTCTTCAGCGTTAAAAATGAACTCAAAATGCTCATAGATTCTTTCGGAAAGAATTTAAACAGCTTTAGCTGGCCCGAAAGGGCGAAGCACAGGACGTGCGGAGTCTTTAGACCGTTAAACTCCGCTTTTTCTTTCATTTTTGCCTTGATTAGCCTCGATAATTGCTCCTTGCGTTGTTCTTATATGCTACGTACCCAAAGCACTCGCGAAGCTCGCGGGGCAAGCATTCCATGTGGTTATGCATTTGTAACGTTTTTACAAAGCCTTGCGCAAATGCAGTTATAAAGACTTCGCTGTTTTGTATTGATGTAATCATCAAGCGCGGTTACTAGAAGTGAAACTGCAATAAAGTCGAATTCCTTACAAAATAAACAGTGGCACTTCCTTTTTAGCGAAAGCTGAAATTAAAAATGTAATGAGTTATCTGAGGCTGATTATTAATCAGGATGCTGCTGCATTTTTGCGTGTTATCAATACACCTAGGCGTGAAATTGGCCCTGCCACATTGGAAAAATTAACTGAATACGCAGGTGGGCGGGATATTAGACTTATGAGTGCATGTAAACTACCTTCAATGAACACTTGCCAGAAAAGCTAGGGAACACTTAGATCGTTTCGCTCAGTGGTCAAGCCGAACCGTAAAAAAAATACCATGAAGAAAACCCAATAATGATTATTCGTAAATGATCAGCGATATAAATTATGAAGCCTGGTTACGACAAAATAGTAATACTGATCGTATGACAGAAAAACGCATGGCTAATGTTTATATATTAAGTGACGGACTGCAGTCAATGATGGCACGAGGTAATGAAGAAGATGGCATGAAATTATCCATTGGTGATGCTATTGGTAAGTTGGTGCTGCGAAATTTAATGGAGCGGAAAGAGCAAAAAATATGATGACGATGCTGTGCAATTTATGACACTGCACGCGTCAAAAGGACAAACGTTTCCGTATATGTTTTACCTAGCATAGAAGAAATACTACCGCATCCTAATTCAGTAGAAAGTGGTGATATAGAGGAAAAGAGTAGACATATGTACATGGGGATTACACGTTTGCAAAAAAGTTAACCCTTATCTACGCCGTTAAACGAAAACAATTGGGTGAGATTATTGATTGTAAACCGAGTCGATTTCTGGATGAATTACCACAGGATGATTTGAAATGGATTGGAGTAAACGCTGTGACGACGAAGGTGAGAACAAGCAAGCAAATGCTTCGACTATTGCTGATATAATAACATCATTAAAGTAAAGAAAAATGACTAAAGGCCGATAGGTTTACGCAGTTAGGTAACGATTCATATTATATAGGTGTCTAAATGAATAAAAGCGGACGATTATTTCGTATAGTCAACAACTATGATCAGTATGTTATGAATGGTTTAGTGATTATATTGGGGATAAATTTTATAGTCGGTATTGGACTATCATATGTTTACGGCGAATTTGTAACGGCACTTATTGTGGGTATTATACTGGTCGCGGGACCTTTGTTGATACAGCGACTGAGTCCTTACTCTACCCTTAGTAAGAGTGTGATGGCGTTTTCATATATGTCGTTCGTTACCCTGCAAGTACATCTAGGGCATGGGCTGATTGAGCTACATTTTGGTTACTTTGTTATGTTGGCAATCCTATATGGTTTCCAACGAGTCACCCCAATTTTGGTTGGAGCAGGAACCGCAGCAGTGTATCACGCGGGGTTCGCTATACTGCAAGTAACGGGGGCCCCGATTCATATTTTTGAGGAAAATAGCACAATCGTTTTAGGTATTGGAATTCCAGTATTTATTTTAGTGCACGCGGCCTATGTTGTCGTTGAGACTATAGTGCTGGTTTATTTAGCTTACATAACACGTCCTATTATGAGAGCCGCTCAGATTATTATTAATTCAAATGATGAAATGTTAGCGGATCCGAATTCAATCGACTTAACGGTTGATATTGATGATACAAATAATGAGTTAACCGAAAGGTATAAAAACCTAATAAATTCAGTAAGAGAAGTTATCTCTCGTGCTTCTGAAACGACATTGTATTTGGATTCAAGCCTGAATTCATTAAAAAGTACTTATGCGTCAGTCAACTCTAAGGTCAAGGATCAAGAAGTCCAATTAAGCTCAATTACCACAGCAACAGAACAAGTCACGGAAGCCGCTACATCACTGTCTGAAATTGCGGCTTTTGTAAAAGATAAAGCAGATGATCTGACATCTCTTAAGAATGATAGTGTGAATGCGGTAAGAGATTCCGTTGAAAAAACAGAACAAACATCTAACTTCCTTTCTAAGACGAACGAAACACTAGAGAAAGTTGATGAAGATACAAAAGCCATTACCGGTATGATTGAGGCTATTCAAAGCATTGCTGAGCAGACAAATTTACTCGCATTGAATGCTGCTATTGAAGCAGCGCGAGCCGGCGAGCAAGGAAGAGGCTTTGCGGTTGTTGCGGACGAAGTGAGAGCACTGGCGACACGTACACATAAAGCGACTCAAGAAATTAATGTGCTGATGGGCAATTTGAATGCGGGTGCTGCAGACGCTGTGACCACAATGAACCGCTCAGTGGAAGAGATCAAAGGCAGCCAAGAACTTAATCAGACCGCAGCCAGCCAAATGACAGCGCTCGGTGAACAGATTGATGAAATTTTCAAAAGTACAATGAGTATTGCTAGTGCGGTAGAGGAACAAACATTAATTAATAAAGAGATAGAGGAGCAGGTGGCTAATATCTCGGCATCGTCACTAGAGGTTGCTAAAGAAATTGACGAAGGTGACAAAAACCTTGCAGAAGTTACTCTTCGATTTAGAGCATTAAATGACAGCATCAAAAAGTTCAAAGCGTGATTTTGTAACGGTTATATTGGCGGCTCTATGGGCCGTCACAATTATTATTTCGTTAATTTATATTGTCAAAGATAGAGTGGTCGCATTCGATCCTGAGCAAAAAATACTTTCTGAGTTTTCGTCAACTTTAGATTATTTAGATGTCTTTTCTAAGCTGTTCTCAAAATCACTAAATGACGAGAAGATTGTTTTGCGAATTACAGATTCAGGTTGTAGCTGTAACAAGGGTTCAGAACTACATTGGCGTACGTTGAAACACACCTATAGTTCAGCGACATTTAAAGAACTAGATGTTAGCGACCTAGCTGCAGATATTAGAGCTATGGTGCCCTCTACACCAATGGCTATCGTTGCCGATGCAAATGCGGTTGTTTTATATGCCGGCCCGTTTAGTGATGCTATTTATTGCAGTAGCGATAACAGCTTAATTGAATCTTACCTAAAAAACTCTCTCACAATGCGCTATGTGCCCATGGCAACAGAGGGTTGTTATTGTAAAAATAAGTCAATCTAATAGGTTTAAACATTACATAATGTTGATTAAGGTACCTGTTTTAGCTGTAGGCTAAAATGATAGTGTCTGCTGAATAAAGGCTAGTGTTTCGTCTTGGCGATGAGATACCAACAGAAGAGTTGTTGGTCCATTTAGCTAGAATCTTTTCGACAATAGATAGCACATAAAAACGATTAAAATCGTCTAAGCCTTGGATTGGTTCATCCAAAATCAACAACGTAGTTTGTTTGATTAACGAACGAGCAATAAGCACTAACCTTTGTTCGCCAATAGAGAGTGATTTGAATGGTGAATTCCATTTTTCTTGAAATCCAGTTAGGCCTAGCCACTGTTGCGCAAGTTCTTTTTCACTATCGCCAACATTTTGGTAAATCCCGTTGGAGTCTGTTAAGCCCGAAACGATAACTGTTAACACATTATCAGATATATGGTAGTCGCGATGCAATGTGCCAGAGACATAACCTATATGCTTTCACCTTGGCCCGTTTAAAACTTAATACGTTGAGAACATAAGGATAACACTGGGAATAATCGCCGGTGATTAATCCAAGTAAAGTCAATTTTTCGCATCCTTTCGGCCCCGTAATGTTGGCGAATGGATAAGATATGTTGCCATTGCCGATCTATGTCTTGCGGCATATTGCGGTAAATAAAAACTGACCTTGGTCCAATATTGCAAAATGTGAAAACCCAAGGACAACACTTTCTTTTTGAGAGATTAATAAAATTAAAAGCCTTATTGCAGCAACGTAAAATAGATTGGGTGTCATTAATAACTATGAGCCCAGAGTTTTCTGTTTTAACCGCTAGTTTGTAGATACTCTGTTAACGGTCAAACATTTTTGTGTATTTCACTAGAAACGGATATTTACTATAAAAGATCAACAGAAATAATGGTTGATGCAGTGGTGTCACGAATAAATAGGGCATCAAAGTGTGATAGATTTGTTAATTGTTTGGGTGTGGCTAGTGTTGCATTGAAGCGAGTTTAACTAAGTGATTCCAGTTAATATGACGTTGAAATACTGGAGGAGATCTCCAGTATTAGTATTTAGCACAAACTAGTGCTGTGTGCTTTCTTCAGTAGACTTGTCTGCACTCGCTTGTTCATCAGCCAGTTTCTGTTGATACAGACCTTCAAAGTTAATAGGAGCTAGCATGAGCGCGGGGAAGCTACCCTGTACAATCATATTGTCGATTGTTGTGCGTGCGTATGGGAATAGAATATTAGGAGCATAGGCCGCCAGCATTTGCTTCAGTGTCTCTTCCGGGAAATTGGCAATGGTGAATATACCTGCTTGCTGAATTTCGGCGATAAACGCCACGTCATCTTCAATTTTTGCCGTGACTGTCAGCATTAGCGTAATTTCATAGGCATTTTCACCCAGATCTACGGCGCGGGTGTTCATATCCAGATTTACCTGAGGCTCCCATGATTTTTTGAAAATTTGTGGAGCATTTGGGGACTCGAAAGAGGCGTCTTTGATATAAACTCTTTGAATATTAAACGCCGGGGTGTTTTGTTCGCTCATAATAAAAAATTTATCCAGTAATATAAGTAGGAATTAGACTTCCTGATTTATAAGTGAATCCAGACTTCCAACTTGCTCTAATCCATAGAGTTCGTCACAGCCGCCAATGTGAGTTTCGCCCACCCAAATTTGAGGGACTGAGGTACGACCTGCTTTTGAGATCATTTCTTGTCTGGCTATTGGATTTCCGTCTACGTTAATTTCCTTGAATTGAAGTCCTTTGCTATTTAATAAAGCTTTCGCTCTATGGCAAAACGGACAATAATCAGAAGAATAAACAACGATTTCTTTCATAGTTTCTAGTAACCCCCTTTAATTTTTAACCAAGGGCAGTGAGTTGGCCTGCCACTCCATAATGCCACCCTTTAAGCGTGTGACCTGTTCGAAGCCGGCATTCTTTAAGATAACGCCAACAGAGCCGGCAGTGGTTCCGGTTTTGCAAACTAATATAATGGGGCGTGTTTTGTAAGGTTCAAGTTGACCTATATGATTGGCGAATCCTGTTGATGGCAGGTTGATCGATTCAGGTAAATGCCCTGTTCGAAAATCTTCTTTTTTTCGGATGTCAACAACTACAGCATTTTCATTGTTGATGAGTCGAGTTACCTGGGCCGTGCTTAATTGATCACCACCTCGAGCACCTTCATTTAGTAATACCAGGATTAATATCGCGGACCACAAAGATGTCAGTATCCAGTGATTGGTCATGAATTCAATGATTTGTTCTAACATATTTTTTTAAACCAGCGGTAATGAAAACGGCCGTCTAGTATACAGGTATCTGGCTCTTTGGGCAGGTATCTAATGGATTATTGTTTAATTTTTTAGCAGTTTTATGCTTAGTGTGATGAATATCAGTTGAGGGTGCGAGGCTGTGTGAAAACGTTACGAATGCATAACCACATGGACGTGGAGTATTAGAATAATGCAGGAGCAATTATCGAGGCTAATCAAGACAAAAATGAAAGTTAACACGCAGTTTAACCGGGTTAAGACGCCGCATGTCCTGTGCTCCGACCATACAAACCAGTTAAGGCGGTATACATTCTATCCAGAAGAATTTAAAGCATTTTGAGTTCATTCTTAACGCTGGAGAAACAAATGTAGTAGTTTTCACACAGCCTTCGTGCAATAAGCGTCTATATATCTATCAATGTGCTATGTTGAAACAAGTGGATATTTGGCGTTTCTCTTCAAGACGATTCAGAGTAATATTTGCCTCTTATCAAATGCACCACTGCTAGCTATTCTATAGTCGCCTAACCTTAAAAAGTGAGATCAGTATGACACCAGCCAATAAAAGACCAACCGCATTAATTATTCTGGACGGTTTTGGTTATAGTGAAAGTTCCGCATCAAACGCTATAGAGCAAGCGGATACGCCGGTTTGGGATGGCTTATGGAAAAATTTTCCACACGCACTGGTTCAAACTTCTGGTATGGCTGTTGGTTTACCTGAAGGTCAAATGGGTAATTCTGAGGTTGGCCACATGAATCTGGGTGCTGGTCGTATTGTGTATCAAAACTTCACCCGAATTTCTAAAGCCATTGATGATGGCAGTTTTTTCCAAAATGAAACACTAATCGAAGCAATAGATACTGCGGTTAGTAAAAATGCAGCGGTTCATATTATGGGGTTGGCCTCTCCAGGTGGCGTACATAGCCATGATGACCATATACTGGCCGCTATTGACCTGGCTGCTCAGCAAGGTGCCAAAAGGGTCTATGTTCATGCTTTTCTTGACGGGAGGGACACACCGCCCAGAAGTGCAGAAAATACACTAAAAAAACTGGATGATCGGCTTCATGAACATGGTGTTGGTTATGTTGCTTCTGTGATTGGCCGTTATTATGCGATGGATCGGGATAATCGCTGGGAGCGTGTTCAACTTGCCTATGACTTATTGGTAAAGGGCGAAGCTGATATTATTTCCGCAACTGCCATCGATGGTTTGCATGCGGCCTATGAACAACATCTGGATGACGAGTTTGCTCCCTCTACATCAGTGCGGCCTGATAGTGTAGAGGCGGTAAAAATTGAAGATGGAGATTCGGTAATTTTTATGAATTTTCGACCGGATCGTGCACGTGAATTGACACGGGCCTTTGTTCAGGATGACCTTGAATCGACGCTAGACAGAAGTGTTCGTCCGAACCTGTCAGCCTTTGTAACCTTGACCGAATTTGCGGCAGACATTGACGCCCCTTGTGCCTTCGCTCCTGAAAATTTAACCCATACTTTGGGAGAAATAATGGCGAGTCAGGGTAAAACACAATTGCGCATTGCCGAGACTGAAAAATATGCCCACGTCACTTTCTTTTTCTCTGGAGGACTCGAGGATTTGTTTAAAGGAGAGGAGCGCATTTTAGTACCATCGCCCCAGGTCGCTACCTATGATATGAAGCCCGAAATGAGTGCGCCAGAGGTGACAGAAAAATTGGTGGCAGCAATTAAAAGTGGCAAGTTTGACCTCATTGTTTGTAACTATGCCAATGGTGATATGGTTGGTCATACCGGAAAAATGGAGGCAGCTATCAAATCCATTGAAGCTCTGGATGGCTGTATTAAATCAGTAACCGATGCAATCCTTGATACAGGAGGTCAGTGTCTGATTACAGCAGACCATGGCAACGCCGAGCTAATGGTGGATCCGATAACAGGTGTTGCGTTTACCAGTCACACCACTTACCCGGTACCTCTGGTTCTGGTCTCTAACGATGCTGATGATTTTTCTCTAAAGGATGGTCGTTTATGTGATATTGCCCCGACGCTTCTGGATCTAATGGAGCTAGAGATCCCTGCTGAAATGACAGGTGAAAGCTTACTGAGTTGATCCATTAATATGTTCATGAAGTTTTTTTTAAAAACTCAGACTCTGGGGCCTGGGCTCATAGCGATTTTTGTGCTGATGCTGGGTTTGGTTGCACCTGTATCTCATGCTGCGGGTGATGCCACTACTGAAGCCCAACTCGCTAAGTTGAAGGCCGAAATCAAGAAGTTAAATCAATGGCTTGCCAAAGCTGGCGACAACGAATCTGATTTGGTCAACAAGTTGAAAGAGCTAGAGCTTGGTATTTCAGTCTCCACTCAAGAAACTAATCGTCTTAATCATCATCTTGGCAATCTTGAATCTCGTCAATTTGAGTTGGCAGGACAGAAACGCGAACTTGAACGAGTCATTGACTCACAGAAAGGTGACATTGCACGTTTAATAGAGGCCGGGTATAAAACGGGTGAACAGAACCGTCTAAAGCTACTGTTTGATCAGGGTGATCCGGTTCTCTGGATGCGTATGTTGAGTTATTACCAAAATATTTCACAGGTACAGCTTACTCGACTCAGTGCCTATCAACAAAACATTAAACGGTTAGAGCAAGTGGAGGTTGAATTGGTATCTTCAATTGAACAAAGCCGAATTGCTTCTGTTCAATTAGCAAAAGAACGATTATTGCTTCAACAGCAAAAGAATACACGGATTCAGGTCTTGGCAAATTTGCGCAAGGAAATAAAATCTGTTGGTCAAAAACTTGAAACTAAAAAGGCCGATCGTGCCCGACTTGAAACATTACTTGCGAAAGTTGTAGAGGCCATTGTTGATTTAGTGCCTGGCGACATGTCTCGACCTTTTTCTGCTCAAAAAGGAAAAATTGCCTGGCCAGTCAGGAATTTTAAAGTGACTCAGACTTTTGGTAGTCAGATAGGAAATGGGCCGCTAAGATCGCAGGGGATTGTATTAAGGGTTAACAATAAAACTAATGTTCGGGCCGTACATCACGGTCGCGTTGTCTTTGCTGACTGGCTTAATGGTTACGGATTGTTGATGATACTTGACCACGGTGAGGGCTATATGAGCCTTTACGCAAGGAATGAAGTCTTGTTACATTCTGTTGGCGAATGGATCAATACTGGCGATGTTCTTGCTCAGAGTGGTGAAAGTGGTTTAGATGATCCAGGCGTCTATTTTGAAGTCAGATATAAGAGTAAACCACAGGACCCTCTCGGCTGGTTAGCAAAACGCTAAGTAAAATATTAGATAATTTTCGAAAATATGCATGTGGCAGAGTACAATCACTGCTATAGAGCTAAATGATTATAAAGTGAAATGAATAATTGAATGACTTATGGGTGAGAATAATAATATGAAATTACGTGATGGTACCTGGTTAGGGTTTGTTGCTGCCGGTTTGGTGGGCCTATTGTTTGGCATAGGTATGTCAGTCAATGCGGATAAAAACCCCAATGTTTCCCTGCCCATTGAAGATATTCGGAGTCTTGCTCAGGTTATCGAACATATTAAAAAATCATATGTTGAAGAAGTTGATGATCAGGAGTTATTAGAAAATGCCATCGACGGTATGTTGTCGGGACTGGATCCTCACTCTACCTATTTGAAAGCTGAAGATTTTAGTGATCTGAGAGAAGACACTTCGGGTAAGTTCGGTGGCCTGGGTATTGAGGTACAGATGGATGAAAATGGCTATGTCCGGGTAGTTGCTCCTATTGATGAAACGCCTGCAGCGCGTGCGGGAATTCTGGCTGGCGATCTAATTACCTTTTTGGATGGCGAGCAGGTTAAGGGACTAAGCCTGACGGAAGCTGTAGATATTATGCGTGGTGATCCGGGTGAGCCTATTGTATTGACTGTCGTTCGAAAAGGCGTAAATAAGCCGCTTCAAATTGAAATAGTACGAGATGTCATTAAAGTGACCAGTATTAAATCTGAAGTATTGGAAGAAGAGTTTGGTTATATCCGAATTCGTCAATTCCAGGAGCGTACCGGTCAGGACCTGGTTGCTGCGTTAAAGAACCTTCAAAAAGAAGCTGAATTAAAAGGGTTGATTCTTGATTTACGAAATAACCCAGGCGGTGTCTTGTCAGCCTCAGTCGATGTCGTAGATGCTTTGCTGTCAGAAGGTTTGATTGTTTATACCGAAGGGCGCGTTGCTAACTCGGAATCAAAATATTTTGCGACATCGAGTAATCCGTCCAACAATTTAAGTCTGGTTGTATTGATCAATGGTGGCTCGGCATCGGCATCTGAGATCGTTGCCGGAGCATTACAGGATCATAAACGTGCAATTATCATGGGTACCCAGAGTTTTGGTAAAGGTTCAGTTCAAACTATTTTACCGTTAAGTGAAGATCGCGCTATTAAGTTAACCACGGCTCGATACTATACGCCTAATGGCAGATCGATACAGGCTCAGGGAATTGTGCCCGATATTACTGTTGAGCGTGCAAAACTCACAAAACAAACAGGTGCCGAGTTTTATAAAGAGGCAGACCTGAATGGACACCTTGATAATCCCAATGGTAATGAATCTGGCAACGAAGTATCTTCAAAAGAAAGAGAGGAAGAGGTCAGTGCTGAGGAAAAACCGTTGTCTGAAAGAGATTATCAGCTGTATGAAGCATTGAACCTGCTAAAAGGTATCGCTATTGCTCTAAGCCTGAAAATCTAAATGTCGGGCATAGTACGTTTATTGCTGGCAGCGATGTTGTCTTTAACAACCGCTGCCAGTGATTTGCCCAAAATAGCCCTGATTATTGATGACCTGGGTTATAACCTTTCCCGTGACAAACAGCTTATTGAGATGAAGTTGCCTATTACCGTCTCTATTCTTCCTGATTATAACTATTCAAAAATACTGGCCAAGTTATCGGTTGAAAACGGTCTGGAGGTAATGCTTCATTTGCCAATGGAAAGTACCACCGGTTTTCCACTGGGCAATATTGGTTTGTCGTCTTCTATGAATGACTCAGAAAAGTTGGCCATACTTGAGCTAGCTTTATCAGAGGTACCTTTTGCTGCCGGCGTCAATAACCATATGGGTAGCCAATTAACGACGGATCAGCACTCGATGTCCTGGCTGATGTCTCAGCTCCATCAGAAAGGTCTTTTCTTTGTTGATAGTGTGACAGCCTCCAATTCCATCGCCGGGAAAACGGCCAGGAATTCCGGTTTAATCTGGGGTGCGAGAAATGTGTTCTTGGATAATCACCGAAGCCATCAGTACATGGAACAGCAATTCCAGGAAGCGCTAAAATACGCAAGAAGGCATGGTCAGGTTATTATGATTGGGCATCCCTATGCTGAAACCCTGAGGTTTTTGGCGTCTCGTATTCCTCTGGCGCAAGATTTTGAGCAGGTCGAATTTGTACCGGTTTCTCAAATTCTAAACACTCCGGTTGTAATAACGGCACAACACCCTGAATAAGATTAATTTTTTCTATCAGTTAAATGCTAATTTAACTGCCATTTCATTGATTTCATCGTAAACTATTCAAATCTGAATTCAGTAGTATCGGTTTCTAAATTCAATCTGAATAACCTTAAATAAAAAGTTTAGCTATTGTTTTCAGGCTGTTATTCTATTAAAAATTACTCTTTAAATAATAAAGGACTGCCCAATGCGTCTATCTAGTTTATTTCTTATTTTGTTTTCTGCTTTATTCCTGACAGCCTGTGCCACTATGAATAAAAATGAATGTGTTTCCGCTGACTGGCAAATGATTGGTTATGAAGATGGATCAAATGGCGCGTCAGCGGGCAGATTACAACAGCACCGAGAAGCCTGTGCCAAGCACTCGGTTACTCCGGACTTTAGTCAGTATCAAGCTGGATATGATGAAGGATTGAAACGTTTTTGTACGGATCGTGTAGGTTTCACAAAGGGTAAGTCAGGTTATCGATATCAGGGTATCTGTCCGGCAAATCTGGAAGTTGGCTTTTTGAAGGGCTATAAACTGGGTCAGGAATTTTATGGTTTGAATCAAAAAATACAATCAGCTGAAAACAGTGTCCGAATAAAGGAACAACAGATAGCAGATTTGGAAGCTGAGTTGCTTGCTCTTGAGAATGAGCTGTTAGCAGGCGGAGTTTCCGCAGTTAGGACTAAAGAAATTCTCGATTTAACCAAAACCAAAACTGCTGAACTGACAACGCTGGAAGACGACCTGCTTGATCTCAAATTAGCCGTAGCCTCAGCCGAAGGTGAGCTTAAACAGCTTGAAGATAAGTCTCCTTATTAAGGTAATTTACATATAGATTGGTGGCAATGTGCTGAATCTATTTGATAGTCACTGCCACCTAAATGCTGCAGAGCTGGCGTTTAATCTGGATGATTATATCGAACAAGCTCGTCAAGTCGGAGTTAACCATTGGTTAATTCCTGCTACCTCACCAGACCAGTGGTCAGAGATATATAACCTCTCTCAAAAATATCCAGGCATTCAGACCGCATTAGGAATACACCCCTGGTATGTCGATCAAATTCCCTTGTCGAGTTTGGATCGCCTTCCAGAGTTGATTCGACAGCATTCAAATACTATTGTTGCCATTGGCGAGACAGGACTGGATGCTTTTAGATCTCCTTTGACAGAGCAAATTCAATATTTCGAGACCCATCTGACGCTTGCTGCAACTCTTAATTTACCAGTGATAATTCACTGCGTAAAGGCTCAGGATCATGTGGTTCGGTGCCTCAAAAAGTCGGGTGTTTCTAAAGGGGTGATCCATGGCTTTACAGGTAGTATCCAACAGGCGGAACAACTTATTAATCTGGGTATGAAAATAGGTGTCGGGGGCGCTATTACGTATGAGAGAGCGCGCAAAACCAGAGATGCAGTGACCAATATGCCGATAGAAGCAATAGTGCTGGAAACTGACGCTCCTTCAATGCCGTTAAGCGGCTTTCAAGGGAAACCAAACGAACCTTCACAGTTAAGGCTTGTATTTAATGCTTTGCTCAGCCTAAGAACGGAACCACAAGAGATAATTGCACCTCAGATATGGCAAAACACCATAGACTTATTTGGTGAGCAAGGTGTTTAGGTTAACAGGAATTCTTGACTAACTTAATATCGGTTGATGTTGATCGAAAGCTTCCATTCTGAAGTCAGAGGCAGGTACAGGCCTCCCCATTAGGTAACCTTGGCCAAATGTACACTGCTTTTTTTGTAAAATATTATATTGGTTAGAGGTCTCAATCCCTTCGGCGACCAGATCAAGATTCAAGGCTTTTGCTAAATTAATGACAGCCATGACCAGATTCCGTTCTTGAACCTCACCATCCAGGTCCGATACAAAGCTGCGGTCAATTTTAATACCGCTAACCGGAAAGTCTTTTAAATGACTTAATGAGCTAAATCCAGTTCCAAAGTCGTCAAGCCAGATAGGTATGTCAAGATCTTTGAACTTTTCCAATGTCAGTTGAACCGCCGCATCGTGCTGGATTAATGCTGTTTCGGTAATTTCAATGTGTAGATGTTTAAGATCGATTTGATGTGTTCTCCCCTGATCCAGTATGAATTCAACCAGATTTTTTTGTTTTAGCTGCATGGCCGAAATATTAATCGCAATATGGAAATTTTCATCAATTTTATTTCTCCATTCAGATAACTGTTTGCATACTTTTTCGATAATAAGCTGGCCTAATAATACCATTTGACCGGTTTCTTCTGCCAAGGGAATGAATGTTGCTGGAGAGATGGGACCACGTTCAGGATGAATCCACCTGACGAGTGCTTCCGAGCCAGCGAGTCTATTTGTTCTTAGACAAAATATGGGTTGATACCATACTTCCAAAGCACCTGTTTCGATGGCTACTCGCAAATCATTTTCTAATTCGCTCTTAACCTGAAACTGTTCTGCCATCTCCTGTGTATATACATGTGCAGTTGATTTGCCAGAATTTTTTGCATCGAATAATGCGATATCCGTGTTTTGAAACAATGTCGTACCTTGATCTCCATGAATGGGATACACGGTGATGCCCATACTGCCTGTTATCGAGATATCAAGTTCACGAATTCTATATCCTGTTTTCAAATTATCCAACATTCGATGGGCCACTTGTAAGGCGTCCTTCGCATCAATAACTTCAATCAGTGCTATAAATTGGTCGCTACCCAGTCTGGCTAAAAAGTGGTCCGTACTTCGTTTGTATAGATGTTCTTGTTTTTCTTCAGTTAATAAGCGCGAGAGCCGAGCCGAAATGGTGATGAGTAGCTCATCGCCTACATCGTGCCCATACAGATCATTTACTTGTTTGAAATTATCTAAATCTAACAGAATCGCGGTGAATTTCTTTTTTTGAATCAAAAATCATCGATCCAGTTTTCGAGTTTGGCTGTAAATAATAACCTGTTGGGTAGATCAGTTAGATAATCATGATAAGCAAGATGATTAATTTCATAGGACCTGAGCTCTAGATTATTAGCCATTTCACTCATACTGATAGCGAGATCGCCCAGTTCATCATCAGAGCTAACCGGAAGCATAGAGATTGATTCACCACGACCAATACGTTTGGCAAATAGTGCCATGCCTTGTATAGGGCGTACTAACCATCCTGTGATGATATAAGTGGCCGCGATTCCTATCAAGCACACGATTAGTGTCACCGCAATGGATACCAGAAAGAATCTAACGGTGTTTTTTTTGTTTTCGGCTTTACCTAGTTCACGTATAAGGGCGATGTTTTTTTGCACACCGATGCGAGAGAATGTAATTTCAACACCGCCAATGACCTGCTCAAGAACGGTAATGGGTTCGACCATTATAAAGTGTTCAGGACCATGAATAAAAACTGCCTTTTTGTCTGTAATTTGTTGTAACGTGCCAGTATCGACAGCATCTAAATCCAGTTTGTATTTTAGAGGGAAGTTGTTTTCATCGAGAAAGTTGTTTTCGGTGTCAAACACTCGAATGCTAACAATGTCATCATCGGCAAGCGCTACATCAACCAATAGTTTCAGTATTCCATAGTCAAAATTGTATAGTGGCAGTGCCAGGTTTTGAGCGAGTTGTTCGGAAACAAACTCTGAATTGATATACATTCGAGAAGTAAAGTCGTTTCGAATGGTGTTCTCATTAATGTCAGCAAGTTTATGAATAGACTGGTTAAATAATAGTCCCAGTGATAAGGATAATGTGATTAAACTCACTAGAATTATAGCAAAAATAATTAATGAGTATTTCGTTCTTAACTTCAAAATTTCTGCCCTGATATCAATACAAACAATAGTGAAATTGTCACAAATTGTAGTTAATCACAACCTTATGATTTTCCAGCAATGTGACTCAAAAAGTTACTAATATGAATAACTGCTGGGCAGTTTCAACTCACATACGTTAACTTGAGAAAGTTGTTCTTTCAACTGCAGTATGTGGTCTGACCAAAATCTGGCATGTTCGAACCATGGAAAAGCTGATGGAAACGCCGGGTCTGACCAACGATTTGCCAGCCAGGCGGCATAATGCAAAATTCGTAAAGAGCGACAAGATTCGATGAGTTGTAATTCATTTGGGTCCAGATCAGCAAACATTTTGTACCCTTTCATTATGACATTAAGTTGTTCTTGTTGTTGAACTTCATCGCCTGATAACAGCATCCAGATATCCTGGATTCTTGGCCCAATGATGCAGTCATCAAAATCCAGTAACCATGGTGATTGATCTCGATAGAGTATATTCCCCGGATGAAAGTCGCCGTGCACTCGTTGTTTCGAGTAGGATACGGACCCCCAAATTGTATCAATAGATTCCAGCAAAAAGGAAGATGTTGTTTTGTATGATGCTTCTAGTTCAAGAGGGAGAAATCCTGAATTAATGACTGTGTCTCTTGATTTCCAGCCATATTCCGCCGGACTAATTTCTCGGCGGAATTTAAAATCATTACGACTGCCAACACTATGAACCCGAGCAAGAATTCTTCCGGTCTGTTCCAGTTGACTTAGATTGTCCAGCTCCAATGGATGGCCCGATCGTTTTTGAAATAATGAAAATTGATAAGGAGATGTTTCAAAAATACTTTCTCCATCAATAATTATTGGCGCAATAACAGGGAGATCGTCATCCAATAACTCAAAGGTAAATTGATGTTCTTCAAGAATTTGAGCTCTGGTCCACCTCTCGGGGCGATAATATTTTACCACCAGGTCGGGTTGGTCTTCGACTCCCAGCATATACACTCTGTTTTCATAACTATTCAGGGCCGTTAGATGGCCGCTCACTGGATAGCCTAACGCTTCAACGGAATCCAGGATTACATCTGGGCTAAGGTTGGCGTATGGTCTGGGTTCTGGCTGTTGAGTCATTGAGTTTGGCTTCTATGATTAAGTACTACTCTAGTCTAATATGATTCGACAGTGTGACCAACAGCTAAAGCAATAAATTATCTCTTTTCTGGCGTTCTGGCCAACACCCAGAGGTCTACTCTTTGTACTCCATGTCTTATTAATATCTTCGCAAGTGACTCGGCACTGGATCCCGTGGTAAACACGTCATCAACTATGGCTACATGGTTGGGTAGTGGGACAGATACACTAAATGCATTACTTACCACAGCTCGGCGTTGTTTCCGTTTGAGCCCTTCCAGTGCAGGCGTTCGTCGGCTTCTTTTAACGCCCTGGCTAATCAGTGGAATTACAGTGGCTCTAGACAAAAATTTTGCAATGATATATGACTGGTTGAAACCTCTATGCCAATGTCTGGTCCAGTGACTCGGCATCGGAACGATCGCATCGGGGCGATCATTGTTATCTAGTGTTTTAATCTTGGAATACAGAAAGCGACTCAGTAAGGGTGCCAAATATAGTTTATTTTGATATTTAAATTGTTTAATCAGCCATTTTAGCGACCCTTGATAGTCAGAAAAACACACCAATAGGTTCCAGGGCGGTGAGTTTGACAGGCAACGCCCGCAAACTGAATCAGCTTTAGAAAGGGTATTTGAGCAGGTAGCGCAATAATGGCTTTCTAATTTTTCGGGTAAATGGCAGGACTGCTCACAGTAGGCACAAAGTATGTGTTCATTGTTTTTGAGTGTAGATTCGCAAAATAGACATCTCATTGTATAAAAATTAATCATTAGTTAACTTATCCATGTGTAATTTCTTGACTAATCTGTTGGTCCGCTTATGATCGCCAAAAATAATTTAAGGATCTTTCCATGACCCCTATCGTTCTGAATTTATCAATTGCTGCTGGCCAAATCCGTTATGACTGGACATTGGATCAGGTGATGGAATTGTACCAGTTACCCTTTAACGACCTAATGTTTTTAGCAGCCAGCATTCACAGACAGAATTTTAATCCAAATGAAGTGCAGGTGAGTACGCTACTTTCGATAAAAACGGGTTCTTGCCCGGAAGATTGTAAATACTGCCCGCAGAGCGCACATTATTCGACCGGACTGGAAAAGGAAAAGTTAATTGAAATCGATCAGGTAATTGCTCAGGCGAAAGCGGCTCTGGACTCGGGAGCCAGTCGATTTTGTATGGGTGCAGCATGGCGCTCGCCGACTGAACGTGACATGCCTCAGGTGGTAGAAATGGTCAGACAGGTTAAATCAATGGGTTTGGAAACCTGTATGACACTGGGAATGCTGGATCAAAAGCAGGCACAAACGCTTTCAGATGCCGGTTTGGACTACTACAACCATAACCTGGATACCTCTCCAGAATTTTATGGTCAAATCATCAGCACCCGTACATTTGGTGATCGATTAGCAACATTACAACATGTAAGAGATTCCGGAATGAAGGTGTGTTCAGGTGGCATTCTGGGAATGGGAGAGCAGCAAGCCGACCGGGCCAGCATGCTGATTGAATTAGCCAGGATGGAGCCTCAGCCTGAAAGTGTTCCAGTGAATATGCTGGTTCGTGTACCAGGTACTCCTATGGAGTCGGCTGAAGATGTTGACCCATTTGATTTTATTCGAACTGTCGCCGTGGCCAGAATTATGATGCCTGCATCTCACGTACGCCTTTCTGCTGGCCGTGAATCAATGAACGACCAGATGCAGTCAATGGCATTTTTTGCAGGTGCCAATTCTATTTTTTATGGTGAAAAACTGTTAACTACAGCTAATCCTGAAGCCAATCGGGATAAAGAGCTATTCAGGCGTTTAGGTATACAGCCTGAGGGTAAAGCGACGGAAGTGCGTGTCGGTAGCTGGACACCGGAGAATTGCCCAAAAAATAATAACCGGTTTTATGATGCAACTATGGGAAAGAAGGAAAAATCTGTTAACTAGTTTTCGTGTTATTAACCACATGTCATTAACCATTAAAGGTACCGGGTGTTGAAGGACTTAAAGCTGCGATTGGATAAACAAAAAGACGCTAGTTTGTATCGGCGGCGTCGCCTTCTTCAATCACCCCAATCGCCAAGCCAAGTGATCAATAACCAGAAGCTGGTGTCATTTTGCTCAAATGATTATCTGGGGCTTGCGAATCACCCACAAGTGATTGAGGCATTTATTCAGGGTGCTCGTAAACATGGTGTTGGTTCGGGTGCTTCGCATTTGGTGAACGGACATCATCAGGCGCATCATTCGCTAGAAGAAGAGCTGGCCGACTTTCTGGGCTATCCGTCAGTCATCCTCTATTCAACAGGCTATATGGCCAATACCGGTAGTATCCATGCCTTAATGGAGAAGGGATCTCGCCTGCTGGAAGATCGGTTAAATCACGCCTCTTTACTCGATGGTGGGCTGTCATCTGCCGCAAGCTTTACGCGTTATCGACACCTTGATTATGACCATCTGGAACAATTGTTGTTAAAGGAGAATAAACCATCAATGGTGGTTACTGATGGTGTTTTTTCTATGGATGGTGATCAGGCAGACCTGCAAACACTGTCAAAGGTATCAAAAAAACATGGTGCCTGGCTCATGGTCGACGATGCCCATGGTATTGGTATATGTGGTCCACAAGGTAGAGGAAGTGTGGCTCAGTTTGGTTTAGACAGCGATGCTGTTCAGGTGTTGGTCGGAACGATGGGAAAAGCCTTTGGTACGTTTGGCGCATTTGTCGCTGGAAGTACAGAGTTGACGGATTCATTAGTTCAGTTTTCCAGGCCTTATATCTATACCACGGCATTGCCACCTGCAATTGCAGAGGCCTCTCGCGTTTCCCTCGGTTTGATTCGACAAGCGGATGATTTGAGGAACCGATTAGTTGGGTTGCAGTCCAGATTTCGAACTGAAGTTTTATCTATGGGTTTTCAGCTCTGGAATTCAGTATCACCTATTCAACCTATCATGGTGGGTTCCTCAGAAACAGCCATTCAGCTGAGTGCTGCTCTGGAACAAAAAGGGTTGCTAGTCACTGCAATCAGACCTCCGACAGTACCAGCCAACTCTGCACGTTTACGGGTGACATTCAGTGCCAGTCATACAGAAGAGCAACTGGATCAGTTGCTTCAAGCCCTTTTTGAATTGAGGCACATGGTAGAGAAAAATGAGCCTTATCAATAAAATTGTATATCTATCCGGTTGGAATACTCCGGACGCATTCATGCAACGTTGGCTACTTCCTTTTGCTAATGAGTTAGCGGTATCCATTGAGCCGTTGCAGTATCCTGGCTATGAGTCTGAAGTGAGCAATGGCAACTGGGATGTGTACAGACTCATAGAAAGCTGGTCGCCACAGATTGATAAAAATACCCTTGTTATCGGCTGGAGTCTGGGTGGCATGCTGGCTTTGCTGCTTGCGCAACGAGTATCCTGTGGCGCGGTTGTAACATTGGCATCCAATGTATGTTTTCAGGGGAATAACAACTGGCAAATGCCAACTAGCCAGTTTGATTCTTTTTTAAAACGATTTAAGCGCTTTCCCGAAAAGACTAATCTTTCATTTTGGCAGTTGCAGGTCAGTGGGGCTAAACAGCCAGAGCGCCTTGTTGCTTTGCTTGAGCAATATCATCAACAGTTCGATGCCGACCAAACCAGCCTGGTAGATAGTCTGATGCTTTTGGGCTCCCTGGATGTGCAGAGTGCCTCTTTATCATGTCCCCATTTAAGCTTGTTTGCCAGCGCCGACGCATTGGTGCCCATTAGTGCATTGGAAGAAATGAAAACCAGGTTTCCAAATGTAATGGTTCGATCCGTTGATGGTTGCCATCTCATAGGTGAGCACCCCAAAACTTTCGACGAGATCAAAACATGGCTCTTTAGTATTTCCAATCAAAAAGGAAATTCATAACGGTATGGATAAGAAGAAGATCGCAGATTCATTTAGTCAGGCTTCTGAGCATTATGACTCTATGGCCTACTTCCAGCGAAACGTAGGTGACGATCTGCTGGCATTGGTTCCCAGCTATCAACAGGGTTCCATTTTAGATCTGGGATCTGGTACAGGGCACTTTTCAGAGAAGCTATTATCCCGGTATCCTCGACACAGTTTAGTTTCTATGGATCTTGCTCACGGCATGAATTGTTACGCCAAACGTTCAGTTCCAGATAATAGGGGCCAGGTTTGGGTTACAGCTGATGCCGAAGAAATGCCATTTCAGGCCAACAGTTTTGATCTGGTTTACTCTAATCTGGCATTACAATGGTGTCAGCAAATAGATGTTCTCGCCAATCAGGTGCGTCATGTATTGGTTCCTGATGGCATGTTGTGGTACTCAACATTGCTTCCAGGGACGTTATCGGAGCTCAGAACTTGTTGGAAGGCGGTTGATCATTATCAACATGTTAATCGGTTTATAGCAAAAGAAAACATTTTGGGTGCCTGGGAAGCAGCAGATCTAGCTGTTGTTGACATTGTAGAAAGGGAATACCAACTTTATTTTGAGCACCCTATGCAATTGATGCGCGAATTGAAAGGCATTGGAGCGCACTTTGTTGATAGTGGTAGTAACTTAAGCCTTACTGGTCCGGGTCGTATTAAAAAACTGATTAGCGAATATCAACAGTTTCGCGATGACAAGGGACGATACCTTGCTACCTATCACGTCATGATGCTGGGAGTTAAAAAGTGAACCAATATTTTGTAACGGGCACGGATACCGATTGCGGAAAAACTTTAGTGACATCAGCATTACTAGAGCAGGCAAACCTGAGGGGATTGTCGAGTATCGGTTTAAAGCCGGTAGCTGCTGGCTGTGAGTTGGTTAACGGCAAGCTTATGAATGAAGACGCTTGCTTATTAATGGCATCAAGTTCTATTAAACTGGAATATTCTAAGGTAAATCCGGTAGCACTTGAGCCAGCAATTGCACCTCACATAGCTGCCAGTCATTTAGATGTTACATTATCAGCCAGATCTCTTTGCAAAGAGTTGAAGCCAGGAATGGAAGAGCTTGCTGACTTAACATTGGTAGAGGGCGCTGGCGGTTGGTTTGTGCCATTGAATGACGATGAATATCTGTCAGATATTGCAACTTTACTCGAATTACCCGTGATTTTGGTGGTTGGAATGAAGTTGGGCTGTATCAGCCATGCCTTGTTAACGCAGGCTGCGATAGAGGCAAGCGGCTTGGCAATGGCGGGCTGGGTTGCTAATCTTGTTGACCCTGATATGGGAAGTTACAAGGAAAACCTGAACACTCTGCATACTCTAATAAAAGCCCCTTGTCTGGGAGAGATACCTTACCTTGGTGAGCCTGTTGCGAGTGATAGAATTTTCGCAGCGGCTCAATTGCTTTCTTTACCGAACGCTGTCTACAACGATCGGTAATTGTTGTCCTTGCTATTCGTTAAGGATATTTTGGTTGAATTTTTATTGCTAATAATTCTTATAAAATCAATGAAGACTTCTGGTAAAATGACTTTTGTAGTGGTATGAGCTATAATTTGCTGCTGAAGATGTAATAATTTTGAGCTTATCTGGTTTTATAAAGAGGGGTTAACATGAATTCAGTGATGGGTATCGGTGTCACAGGCATTCACACAGGGTTGTCCATGCTTGAGCAGAATGGTAATCAAATTGCCAAAGCCAATATTGATGGTGAATCCTCTGACCTTTCCAAACCTGCGGTAGGTTTAATGGAATCGAAACATCAGGTGGAAGCAAGTGCAAAGGTTGTCGAAGCCGGTTCTGAAACAATAGGAACCTTGTTGGATATTAAAGTGTAAACTCTCAGGATAATTGAATGAGTACAATTACTGGTGTAGCGCCAAACGCAATTCATATACAGCCACCATCACAAGATTTGGCAAAAGAAGCTGGTTTGGCTCGCGAACGTGATAATAATTTTGCTCCAGTAGAAGAAAGTAATGCTTCGGAGCGAGGTCAAAACCAACCGGCCGAAGATCCTTCCCGTGACGCGGATCGTCGTGCTGATAGAGATCTTCAGGCTGATTTAGGCAAGTTATTAAAAGAGTCCAGACTGGCAAATGAATCACGGGCTTCTCAAAATTCAGAAGTTCCTCTGGAATTTGGTAATTTAAAATCAACTCCCCTGGATAAACCACCTGTAGAGACTGTAGCGGCACCCATTTCCTCTGAAATAGAAACCACTGGAAAGCGTGTTCAGTCGCAATCTGAAGTAGCCGAAGCTCCTGCTGCTGATAGCAAGGTTACCGAAAATCGAGTTGAAGCAAGGATAGAGTCAAGGAGAGAACTGGCAGAGTTGCAGGTTGATCAGCAACATATTGCTGCTTTAAAGCAGCGCGATCGTGAGGTAAAAGATCACGAACAGGCCCATAAGGCCGTTGGCGGTAAATACGCCGGTGCTATGTCGCTCCAGTATGAGCGCGGTCCCGATGGCGTCAATTATGCCGTGGCCGGTGAAGTGCAAATAAATATGTCTAGATCAGCTGATAATCCAGAGGCTGACTTGATCAGAGCCCAACAAGTGAGGCAAGCTGCTCTTGCACCGGCCGATCCTTCGGCTCAGGACCTCTCAGTCGCTGCTGCTGCGACACAATTAGCGTTAGATGCCCAGGAACGTATTCGTGCTGAAACCCGAGCCCTTGAATCGAAGGGCAGCGAGCAGGATAAGGAGGGCAGTGAAAATCGAGTAACAGAACAAGAGGCTGTTAATGAAAACTCTAAGGCTGAGGAAGAGCGTGTTGCCAAGGCTGCAGAGGATTCAAAAGACCATATTAATGAGCTGTTAGAAAGTACAAAAGAAGCTAGCGCAAGAATTCTTGAAGTTCATCAGATAGATCAGAATCGCCGTACCTTAGGAAAACTAATTGACTTCGAGGTCTAGGAACAGGTTAGCTTGTTTTTTTAGTCTATTGGTATCGACTGCTACTAAAGTTTTGAGTCGGTCTGTTTGGTAGCGTTTCCATTTCCGAATAGGTTGCCACTACTATGAAATATTCTTTTTGGGTCTGGGTATTCCTAGTCTCTGTCTTCTTTCCCAAAGACTTTTTCGGCTAATACCCAGTTTTTGCGCCAGATCTGTTTCGCTCATGTAGTCTTGGTGTTCTAACACAAAATGTTGGAAATAATCTTCTAATGATAAATCTTCATTTGTTTCTGTGATTCTCTGCTCCTGAATATCATTCTTGGTGATAGGGGACGTATTGACCAGTGTCTCTGGAATCAATAACTCATCGTCTATCGGAATACCTAGATATTCAGTGGTTATCTCCTGGTCTTCGCATAGAATGAGCGCTCTTTGAACCGCATTCTCGAGTTCACGTACATTTCCAGGCCAATCGTAAGCGAGCATTTGTTGCGTGGCTTCTTTGGTAAATCGGGGGATCTTTTCTATGCTAAGTCGTTTAGCCTGCTTTTTAAGCAGTGAGTTTGCGATTTCAATAACGTCTTCACCCCGTTCTCTCAACGGAGGCAGTGAAACTTCAATAACCTGAAGGCGGTAATATAGATCTTCTCTAAATTTGTGTTTTTTGACGAGCTGTCGTAGATTTCTGTGGGTTGCGGCGATGAGTCGGACATTGACTTTTTTTGCATGTACGGAGCCGACTCGCCGGACTTCATTTTCTTGTAAGACCCTGAGTAATCTAGCCTGAGCCTCCATTGGCAATTCACCAATTTCATCAAGAAATAGTGTGCCACCTTCGGCAGCTTCAACCAAACCCTGACGCGATACACTGGCACCGGTAAAAGCTCCTTTTTCATGGCCGAATAATTCAGATTCAATAAGGCTTTCTGGAATTGCAGCGCAGTTTACCGATACTATTGGTGCATTTTTGCGAGGGGAGTGTTCGTGAATTGCTTTCGCCGCCAATTCTTTTCCAGTTCCTGATTCACCTTGAATTAACACAGTGATATCGGCAGGAGCCACTTTTCTAATTCTGGTATATAAAGTAATCATTGCAGAACAAGAGCCGACCATGTCACCGATAGATGCAGCGTCGCCATTGACCTCTGAGTCAGATGCATTTGTCGCTAGCGGATATTGGATTTTAGGCTTATTGCTAAGAATGTTGGTGACGGTGCGAACCATTTCATCGTGATCGAAAGGCTTTGCAATATAGTCAACCGCGCCCATTTTCATCGCATCTACTGCCGATTTCATGCTGGCGTAGCTTGTCATGATGAGAACCGGAATGGGATCTACGGCGTCAATCAGGTCTGTGCCCGGTGCTTCAGGTAGTCTTAGGTCACTAATTACCAGGTCAAAATCTTTGAATGAATATGCTAATGCTTGTTGTACGGAACCCGCTTCGCTAACCCGAAAACCGTTTCTTTCTAACAATCGACGAAGTGCACTTCTAATTATGGCCTCATCTTCAACTACTAGTATATGACTCATTCAATGTCCTGTGTGGGTTCTGTTTCCTGAGATTTTGGAAGCGTAATTATAACGCGAGTTCCCTTTGCTTCCAGTAGAAATGCCGGAGATTCGAAATTAATCTGTCCAAAGTGTTCCTCAATAATGCTATAGGTTAACCAGAGTCCCAAACCTGTCCCTTTTCCAACCCCCTTGGTTGTGAAGAACGGCTCGTAAATCCGGTCTAGAATGTCTTTGGGTATTCCTGTTCCCTGATCAAGGATCTCAATTTTAGTTTTATAGTCATTTGAACTTTCATGCAAGGCAATAATTATATCAGTTCCAGATTCTGAAGCATCTTTTGCATTATTGAGTAAATTTATGAATGCTTGGGCCAAGCGTTGAGGATCACAAGGCACTAGTAAATCGGAAGGGACATTATTGATGAAATTGACATCCTGGCTTTGGCGAGATAATTCAAGCAGGTGAATGGCTTCATTGACTAAATCATGAATTGAATGGTTCAGGTGTTCCACTCTTGCTTCAGGCTGACCGCTATGTGCGTAGTTAACTAATGATTGCACAATACGCGTGACTCGTTGAGTCTGGCCTCTAATCTGTTCACCGATGTCTCTTAATCCTTTAGATTCAGCAGAATATATAAGGTCTTGTGCCAGACAATCAATTCCAGTCACCGGGTTTCCAATTTCATGGGCGACTCCAGCGGCGAGGCTGCCAATAGAAGCCAACCTTTCGCTGTGCAATAGTTCATTCTCTAACAGGTTTACTTCTGTCTGATCTTCAACCAGTAGCACGGTACCTTCAATAACAGAACGATTACTGGTGGGCAAGGCTGCTTTGTGCAAATTGATCCATTTGGTATCTTTTCCGAGACTCAGTTCTTGCTTGTAAAGGTGGTCAGACGGGCTGACCAAAAACTCTTTTAACAGTATATTCCACTCATTGGGCAGCGAATCCAGATAGGAGCCAACAGTTTGATCGGCTGATATTCGGGTGATTTCAACCAGAGCCTGATTCCACATTAGAATCTCACCATCGTTACTTACAGAACAAACACCCATGGGTAGATTTTCCAGTGTTTCACGATGGTATCGTCTCAACCAGTCAAGTTCTGCGGCAAGGCCAGTTAGCTGTGTTTGAAAACTTTCAAGCTGATTTTCTATCAGGTTAATATCTTCGCGGGCGGGCAGATCGCCACTTTCTTTAAAAGGCAGGTAGCGATTGATCACAGAACTTGAGACAGAGGGGCCCATCAAACCTGAAAGGTTGGTTTCTAGACGATCCCGCAGTCTCTTTAAAGCAAAGGGACGGAACTCACCCAGTGTCATTTCCAATTCTTTTAGTGCTCTGGATACTTCACGTTCGGCACTGATTCGTCCAAGAGCCAGGCTAAGTGAATTAATGAAGTCTTGAGTATCTGTGGCAACCAGCTCTCGTTTTTTAGAGCGCACCAGGCCGTTTTGAATGCAGGCATTGGCCGCAATCAACTCTTCGGGTGAGGTTTTTGTGATTAAAGAAATGACGATGAATATCAGCAGGTTAATACTGAGTGAAACAATGGCTGCCGATGTCCAAATATTGTTTTCAAAAACCAGTATTTCCGGGAAATTAAATTGAAAATATAATGAATCTAGAATAATGGGATAAAGAATGAACGAAACCCAGATAACCATACCGGCGACTAATCCGCTGATGAATCCCTTTCGATTGGCGTTATTCCAAAACAATGTCCCCAGAATGCCGGGCAATAGCTGCAAGGTACCCACAAACGAAGCTATACCTAGTGAGCTAAGATTGTGTACCTGTCCGAGTAAGAGATACACAATATAACCGGCAGAGATGATACAGAATATCAGGTATCGTCTAATCCACAGTATCCATTGATAGATATCCTGATCGGGTCTTGGTCGGTGAAAATGCAGTAAAATATGATTTAATACCATGGATGCCATAGCCAGTGTTCCGACAATAATCAATCCTGATGCTGCTGAAATCCCGCCGAGATACGCCAATAATGCCAGTGTCGGTGATTGTAGTGCTATGCCCAGGCTTAATGAATAATATTCAGGAGGTGTGTGTCCTCCCGTAGCTATTCCAGCCCATAGAATAGGTAATACAGGCAGACTCATTAACAGTAAATATAGAGGAAAGGCCCAGGTAGCGAATCTCAGAAAGTTTCCTTCCTTGGTTTCCCGAAACAAAACTTGAAACATGTGGGGCATTGTTAAAGGAGCCAATAAAAACATGACCATTAACACGGTCCATGAATAACCGGGTAATATTTGACCCTGACCATTAATTTGGATGTCATTTTCATTCAGCCACAGATCGAGAGCATCAAAGCCATCAAAAACCACGTAGAGAGCAACAGCACCCAATATGAGAAAAATGACCAGCTTGATCAATGATTCAAACGCAATGGCAAAAATTAGACTTCGGTGTCTTTCGTTAGGCGCGACTCGGCGGGCACCATAAAGTATGGTGAAGGCGATCATCATGGCGCAAAAACCCAGACCTACCAGTGATGGGGCGTTATCTGGATTAAATATCGCAGTAGCGTTGGTAACTGCCTGAATTTGCAGTGCAATGAGAGGCATAATGGCAATGAACAGAAATAACGTGGTTAGCGCGCCAGCCCAACGGCTTCGGTAACGAAATGCAAAGACATCGGCTAGAGAGCCAAGCTCGTACTTTTTTGTAATTCGAAAGAACGGTCTTAATAATACCGGGTAAAGTACAAAGGCGGCAGAAATACCCAGGTAATAGGCTAGGTATCCATAACCATACTCCAGAGCCATGCCTGAGGTGCCATAGAAGGCCCAGGCAGAACAGTAGACACCTAGTGATAGAACGTAAACCAACGGGTGGTGGCTTATTTTCTTCGGAATAATATCCCGTTCTACAAGGTAAGCCATTAAAAACAGTAACAGTAAATATCCGAATGTAATTGAAAATAATAATTCAATACTAAAGGTCATGGTCTTTCCTGCTCAATGAGAATAGTCCAAAGGTCATCAGGATGAAGGCAAACCACAGAATAAATGGCAGGTACCAGATTTGAGGAAAGAACGAGATTATTTCCAGCATTAAAAGGTATGAAATCACTAGGAATATGATGACAAAATATTTTACAAACATGTACTTTGGAATCCTGTTTTGTTCATAATAATCTCGCTGTTAATAACTCATTATTTCATACACTTTGTATGATTTATGACTATCTTTAATGTACAGAATATGCGACTTAAGTATTAGGTTTTTCTGTGGTGGTTATTGGAGCTTTATTATGGCATATAGTAAATATACATTCGTGCTGTTATTGATAACATTTGTTTTTCTGCAGTGGTTTACGTCTGGCTGGTATTCAGCCATTTTACCCGAAGCCAGACCTTATGAGTTTTTAGTTCCCATGCTAGTTGCCCTTTGGATCATACTTCAATTACAGGCTGACGCTATCATCAAAGAGAAACGTTGGCTTATGATTGCTAAAAAAGGTCTTATTTCAGGAACGATATGTGGGTTTTCTTCCTGGATCGTGTTGTTATTCAGATCTCCAGAATGGTTTATTGACGTCCTAAATGGTTCTCTACAGTTTGGTTTATATGCACTAGTTATACTGCTGGCCTTCCAATTTATACTGGGGGGGTGGTTTATTGGATTGACCAGTTATTTTGCGGTTAAAGAGGGATGTAATCTCATAAAATTACATCACTAGATACTGAATCGCCTCTTCATGTCTTGGTCTTTGGTCATTATATAAATCCTCTTTTATCTCTCGCTTATTTGTTCTCAAATACTATTGTTTTGTTCAAAAATTGAAATTTACCATTAAGGAATATCCCTGTGTGCCGATATTAAAAGCATTGGTCGGAACGGGAAATTAATACATTCCTGACTCATATCCCGGTAGTTGTAAATAATGGTTTAGTTTTCCGGAAGTTGGCCGAAAAGTAGGAACCCACATAATATCCTGAATTGATGGATGGACGTTACCATGAGCAAATTGACAAATTATTTCATCATTGCACTGTCTCTAGTATTGCTGACAGCTTGCGGAAGCTTCTCAGGAAAAGCCAAGAAGCAGCAGCAGGAGCAGTTACAGTATCAAGTGCGTGAAATTAACAAAAAACTTCCTTCGATGAAACCTATGGTTCTTCGAGTGACAGGTTATGGTGCAATTGACCCAAGAGCGATTACGTTGACTGATGTTCAACGCCGCCTGATGGCAATGAGAGCCTCAAAACTTGATGCATACAGAACATTGGCCGAACGAGTATATGGTACTGCCATTTCCGGTAATACCACGGTAGAAAACCTGGTTGCCAGAAATGACCGATTCCGTTCATTTGTAGATGCTCATGTTTTGGGTGCCAGGGTAATTTCTCAAGATGAATTGTCTGATGGAAGTTACGAAACGCTGTTAGAAATGGTTATTGATGAAGGCTTCCGTAACTGTTTATCTGTAGAGCAGGATGGTCGTTCAAATACCAACTGTGCTTCAGAAGCGATTCACGACTTGCAGTCATTCGAGCTTAACAGAATGTCTCAGCAAGGTGTAGATATGGCAGAGCCAGGTCTGTATTTCATTGAATAATGTCAGTACAGGAACCTAGTCAGTCACTTTAATTGGAGCAGATCATGAAAATAGTAAAGCATTTGGTATTTAGTCTGCTCTTAATCGTGTCTGGTATTAGTTTTGCTGTAGACCAAAACTCCCTTAATACTACCTTTTCGAAGAGCGCTGATGCACGTGTAATGGCAACCGGGGAAGCTGAAGTCGCTTTTGGTGATGTATTGGCGGCCCGACATCGGGCACTTCGTCGTGCCATTGAAAATGCTTCTTTACAGGTCAATGCTAGAATTCAGAGTACTCAAGTGCTGGAAAATGGAGCGTTGGTTATTGATCATCTTCGAATTAATAGTGCCGCTCGGGTTAAGGATCTTCAGGTTATTGATGAATATCAACGTGATAATGTCTATGTGGTAGAAATTATGGCCTGGGTTAGCCCTGACCAGGTATGTGCTACCGGATTGTCAAACGGCTTTCGAAAGTCGGTTGCTGTTACCGGCTTTCCCATGCTGAAGCCAGAACAAAGTACCATGGGCCATTTAGGCGCTGTAGACCGTAGTTTCGCGTCTCACCTTGTTAATAGTCTAAATGGTTTGGAAGGCATTCAGGCATTAGATGCTAACTATATGATGTTGTATCCAACAGTTGTAAATGCGCCTACTTCGCTAGATTCAGACAACATGTTGACTAAGGCAGTCACCGCTGCCCGTCATATTGGTGCTCAGTTTGTTGTGAGTGGTGTGATAAGAGATTTGGCGATGATTGATCCGGATCAGCAATATTCTAAAGTCTGGGATATGGCGTTAAATCAGGTTGGTTTCGAAAGCAATCGAGGCAATCGAAATTTTGTATTCGATTTATATGTGCATGATGGTTATTCAGGTGCCCTGGTGTTTCAGTCTCGTTATAGTGCTGAAGGCAAGTGGAACGTTAAGCGTCATAAAAAAATAGCTTTTGGGAGTGCCGCTTTTTGGGCTACCGATTACGGAAAGCAGGTTCAGAAACTCGTTTCACAGTCAATTGTTGACTTGCAAAATACTATCCAGTGCCAACCGTTTATGGCCTCCATTTCCAAGGTAGATGATTTCAGGATATATGTCGACAGTGGTTCCTCTAGCGGGTTAAGACCAGGGGACCAGATGGCAGTGTACCGAACATTAGAGAAATTCGACCGGAACCAAAACGAGTTTACCCAGATAGCCGATACCAAATTAATGGCGGTAATTAAACAGGTTCAACCCAACTTCTCTATCGCCGAAATTCCAGTTAGAGTAGAGCAGCTTAATCTGCAATCTGATGACCTGGTTATTGCCTGGTAGGTTTACAGGTTTTTTTCCCAGAATTGAGCTTTACCCATTTCGGGGTCAAGCTCATAATTCTCAAAGCCGTATTTTAAATAGGCTTTTTGTGCTGCAATATTTCCATCCAATACTTCCAGTGTGATTTTACAACAGCCCTTTTCACGCCCTATGGCTTCAATCTTTTGTAATATTCTTTTGCTAACATTTTGTCCGCGTGCAGTTTCAATTACTACAAAGTCGTGAATGTTGATGAGTGGTTTGCACTTAAACGTTGAAAAGCCAAAGAAACAGTTAGCAAGGCCAATGGCCTGATTACCCTGATAACATAGAAAACTGATGGCATGGGGCATGTTTTGTAATTGGGTTATAAGATTTTGTCTTGAAAATTCGGACAATGGATTACCTCCGCCCATAGGATCCTGCGCATAGGTATCTAATAGATATATCAGGTCTTGTTGATGCTGTTTATTGTGAAAATCAGCAATACTTACTTCAATACTGTTCATAAAGGTCACTTATTAGTATGTTGATAGTATTCGCCGGTTTGCAGGTTCATGATGGAAAGCTTTCCACCCCAAACACAACCTGTATCCAGGCCTATCACTTCAGGGTGATCAAATAGGCCGTCTAGAGCAGCCCAGTGACCAAAGAGTATTCGGGTTTTTCGAGGGCTTTCTGGCTGGAATTCGTACCAGGGTTTCATCCCCTTCGGAGGGGTCTCTGGTCCAAGCTTGTGACCCAAATCAAGAGTGCCTTTTTTGCTGATAAATCGCATGCGTGTTAAATAGTTTGTAATTACTCTCCAGCGTTCTGTACCTTCGTAGCTTGCTTGCCATTGGTCTGGAAAATTTCCGTACATGGTATCCAGATATTTACTTCTTAAATTAGGTACGTGCAATACATGGCTGACTTCTTCAGCGAGTTTTCGAGCTTTTGCGGTGCTCCAAATTGCTGGTATTCCAGCATGGGTCATGGTGTAGCCAAGAGTCTTGTCGTGTTGAATAAGGGGCTGTTCGACTAGATATCCTAATAGCTGTCCAACATCGGGAGCATTTAAAATATCGATTACCGTATCCTTTTCAGAATGTTTTCTGTTTCCATAATGCATGGCGATCAAATGAAGATCATGATTGCCTAAAACCATGCGAACACTGTCCCGCAACCGATAAATTAATCTCAGTGTTTCCAGGCTTTTAGGGCCGCGATTTATTAAATCACCTGCAATCCATAGGGTATCCTTTCCTGGCTCAAAACCAACCATAGAAAGAACTCTTTGTAAGGGTTTTAGGCAGCCCTGTATGTCCCCAACAGCATAATCGGTCAAGATTGATTTACCTTTGTATATTGATTACTTAATTTAATAAATTGTTCGACAGAGATTCTTTCCGGTCTAAGCCCGGGATCAATACCCAATGACTCAATGGCTTCGGTAGCGATCCAACCTTTTAGATTGTTTCTAAGCGTTTTTCTGCGTTGACCGAAAGACTGTCGCACAACGTCACTGAAATGTTCCAGATTATCAGCTGGTAGTTCAATAGTGGTTTTTGGAATTAATCTGACAATAGCAGAATCAACCTTGGGCGCAGGATTAAAAGCCTCAGGTCCAACAGTGAATAAATTTTCTGTATCGCAGTAGTACTGCATCATTACTGACAGTCTTCCAAATGCGCTATCACCAGGATTGGCGCAGATGCGATCGACCACTTCTTTTTGTAACATGAAGTGCATATCTTTTATCTTGGTGCCATAACTAATCAGGTGGAACATTAATGGAGTAGAGATGTTGTATGGCAGGTTTCCAACCACACGTAATGGCTGATCATTGGTTAGCTGTCCAAAATCAAATTTCAGAGCATCAGCTTCATGAATGTGCAGTTCCGGATAGTTAAAAAATTTAACCTTTAAAATTGGAATCAAATCGCGGTCAAGTTCTACTACCTGTAAATGACCGTCACAACCTACCAGTAATTCTTCAGTCAAAGCACCTTGGCCTGGACCGATTTCTACCATTAAATCTTTCTTTCGAGGCGCAATGGCACGAATAATTCGTTGAATAACTCGATCGTCGTGAAGAAAGTTTTGTCCAAATCTTTTTCTGGCTTTATGCATTAATTTGATACTTTTTAAGTTGAGTTGGAAAATTCAATGATGTCACTATGAGGTATCTGTCTGCAAGCGGCTATACAGAAGAATCATGAATTAATGTTAGTTGAATTGATTTGATTTGTTATCGGCCATCTCAATGGCTGATTTTATTGCCTGAATCATTGATCCGGTATTCGCTTCGCCAGTTCCTGCCAAGTCAAATGCCGTACCATGATCAACAGAGGTACGAATAATAGGCAAGCCTAGCGTGATATTGACGGCTTTGCCAAATCCTGTATGTTTTAAAACTGGTAATCCCTGGTCGTGGTACATGGCGAGCGTCGCGTCTGCCTGGTCTAGCCAGTGCTTTGCATAGAGCGTATCGGCAGGCAGGGGACCCACCAGATTAAAGCCACGTTGTTGCCAGTCTTGAATGACCGGTGAAATGATTTCAATTTCCTCCCGACCCAAATAACCCTGCTCTCCAGCATGCGGATTTAAACCTGCTACCAGTATTCGAGCGTTATCTTTTCCAAAGTTTTCTTTTAAGCTGTGAGTCAAAATTTCGATGACGTTGTTTAACTTATTTTTGGTGATAGCGTCTGGAACTGCGCGAAGTGGTAAGTGAGTTGTTACCAGGGCGACTTTTAAGTCTTCCGTTGCCAGCATCATGACGACTTCATCTGAATGACAGCGTTGCTGGAGGTATTCGGTATGCCCAGAAAAAGCAATGCCAGACTGGTTTATCGTCGCTTTATTTAGAGGACCAGTCACCATCGCGGCCGCCTGGCCATTTAGACAACTATCCACAGCAAAGTCGAGGCATTGTAACAAATAGCGACTATTAAGCGTATCTGGCTGCCCTGGAGCGCTTATTGTTTCGGCATTGTGCGGAATAACTCTGAGTGTTCCTGGATAGTTGTCCGATACCGGTGTATCCAGTGTTATTAATTCTATCTCTACTTTGATGCCTAAAAACACGGCACGTTGCTTCAGTATTTCAGGGTCTGCTATAAAAACAATTTCATAATGTTTAAATTGACTGCTATTCATTTGCAGGCATAGGTCCGGGCCTATGCCTGCCGGTTCACCCGGGGTTACCAATATTCGTTTTATCGTAGTCGTGCTGGTCACAGACGTATCTCAATAAAGGCACTTTCTCGTTGTTCATTGATCCAGCGAGGTAATTCTTGCTGGAATCTATTTTGGTATATTGCTTGAGTTATCTGGGCGCGCAAGGCTTTATCACTAATGTCTTGAATGCGTTCATCAAGTAACTGGATGATATGCCAGCCAAAATCCGTTTTAACTAACCCGCTAATCTGGTTTATTTCAAGTTCGTGCAGTGCTGCTGTGAACTCGGGAACAAAGGTGTCAGGGTCTTGCCAGTCAAGGTTTCCACCCTGAGCCCGGCTAGATATATCTTCCGAATATTCCCTTGCCAGTTCGGCAAAATCTGCACCCTGCTCAATTTGGGTTAAAAGATTTTGAGCCAGTTGTTTAGCTTCTGCAGCAGGTAATAATACGTTAGGTTTTATAAGAATGTGACGTGCCTTTACCTGTCTAATTTGACGGGTGTTGCTTACTCTAAGATCAGTTAACTGAAATATATGAAAGCTGTTGTTGGCTTCTATGGGCGCCAGAGTGTCTCCAACGACAAGCTCGTCAAGATCAATCTCTGGTATAATTGTTGGCAGTTTGTCTATTTTTCTGAATCCAAGATTTTGCGAGGCATTATTAGTAGCCAGTGTCGAACCAGAAGTTAATGTCTGATACAGGTTTTCGGCCTCATCAGCAGATGAAAACCCTATATAATGAAATTGAAATTCTTTTCCCTGGGCTTCTCTCCCGGTTTTTGTATCCAGATATGCATCTATTTCACGCTGGTTTACCTGAATAACCCGTCCGACTTCCCGCCGTTGTATTAGAGACGTTAGTATCTGACGTTCGATTTGCTTTCTGATTTCGTGGTAGGCGTCAGGCTGATTTTCAATGAAACTGGCTAAATCCATACCGATATTTGATACATAGCCCAAAAGTGCATCATTGATGTCTTCAATGGGAGCAATTAACCCTGCATCTTTGGCGAGTTGTAATTGTATTGATTCGAGTATTAGTTGATCTAAAACCTGTTTTTGCAGAATGTCATCAGCTGGAAGTACCGAGGTATTTGACGCGTATCTGGTTTTAATTTCATTGGTGCGAGATTGAAGCTCTGAAACCAAAACGATATCTTGATTAACCACGGCAGCGATACGGTCTACCATTTGCAATTCAGCAGCCAGTAGTCCCGATATCACCAGTGACATTAGAAAAATGGTGCTCGATTTAATATTTACATTTATAGTCATAATTTCCCAGCTATTGATAAAGGCGGCCTTTGTACCCGAGGATTCTCTGTGATAACAGTTCATCTATGATGGTACTGTTATCACCAAGCCCTTTTAAATAAAATTGCATATAAAAACTGTTTTGTTTCGGAATTTCTGTGTTGATTTCTGTCCAGGCAAATTTACCCAGTAGTCTCAAGTTCCAGCAACAACCATCGTATTCAATGCCAACCAGAGTATCTTCTAATTCATCTCTGGTGTAGTTGTAATCCATTGCAGTCGCAAGGCCCCAACGTCTAAATATGGGTAATATTGCCGAAAAGTGAAGATCATCTTGCCAGTTCGTTTTGTTCCATTCGTGAGCCAGGCTAAGGTTTAATAGTGCGTTACTTTCTGGTCGATATGCAATGGCGTACGATTGTAAATCAAATCTATCGGCGATGGGATTCCAGTTTTGCGTGACGCTTAACTTGAGGTCAGCATTGAACACGATATCCAGGTTTCCATAAATCGGGCTAACCTGATCTTGCAGGCTTGTGTCGACATCTTGGGTTAATCCCATCTTTTCAGGTTGAATGCGTATAATTTGTCCAATATTCGTGGTTATAGATTGAGGCTTTTTTTGATTACTAATTGAATGGGTGAACCCCAGATTCACTCTATTCATGTCGCCGAACCTGTCCCTACCATCAAAACGATTGTTCCTAAATAATTGGCTTTTACTAAAGCCTAGAGCGTGGCTGTCAAATGTCGGACTGGAATACTGATTAATATAGGGTGTATACACCCATTTAGCGCGCGGAGTTAATAGATTGCTTAAATTTGAAGACCGACCAAATTGAGCGGCATAGCTCATGTCCAGTGAGGTACGGGGTACAAGCCACTCTGTGGTCTCTGGACGACCTATTCCCGGTGTGTCTACCTGGTAACTTGCAAATCCCACCTCTGCTTGCGGCGTGATTCTAAGCTTACCTATTTCAGCTTTGTATGTGGCGCTTGTAAAAATACTCTCTCTCCATCCATGTGCCGTCTCACCATTGGTTTGGTTTAGAGTGGCTAATTGCTGGTCTGTGAGATGACGATAAAAATTGGCTGCCTCTACATCCCAGTTCAGTCTGATGCCGGGCGACATTGTTTTATACGAGCTAACAGATATTTCCGGCTGGGATGAATAGGGTAGTGCGGATAAATTCTCATGTCCTGGGATTAGGTCCCAGCGTTCAAAGTTAAATAAATAGGTTTTCCCATTCTGAATCCTTTGTAACGACAATTGTTTCTTTGAAAAATCGGTTGTTTTTTCAGAATTTTGAAAGTCAGCGGCAACTAGATTGTCACTATAATCGTTCCAGCTAATGCTCATGTTGATATTATTCTCTAGCACTTGCTGGTGAGAGTAGCCTATTAACCAGCGATCGTTTGTACTGGTTGTACCCAGATCCAGTTGTCCGAAATATGTGTTACCCAGATAGCGTGTTTCATCATGGAACAACCAACCACGGAATTGTCTGTGGATGGGGGTTATTGTGCTGTCCATGTGCGGAGCGATATTCCAGTAAAAAGGAAAAGCCAGGCTTTCAAAATTTGAATTACCCAGGCCCAGTTCAATCGTGGGGGTTAATAGTCCAGTAACTCTGCGGTCGTCAATTGGAAACCGAATATAAGGAGTATATAGCACTGGAACCCCAAGTATGTTCAGTCTTGTGTGGCCTGCAGAGGCAAGTCCTTTTTCATGGTCAACCTCTAATGAATTCGTCGCTAATGACCACGCTGGATTGACAGGATTGCAAGGCGTTATTGTTGCTGTTTTTAGGCGATAATCGGTGCCCCTAATCTCTGTGCTAGACGCCGTACCGGTATAATTTTGATTGTGCAGAACAAAAATTGAATTTAATAGGTCAGCAGATCTTGAATTTAGTTGAAATACACCCTCTGAACTTTCAATCGCCGTACCAGGAAATCGAAGTCGCACAGAGCCTTCGAAAGTGCCCTGGGTATCAATTGGGTTAAAGGTGACTTTATCGGCTTCTAGTTGAATATTACCCTGGCTTAATAGGACATCTCCTACAGCCGTATAGATACTATTGGAATCTTCGGTGAGTTGCTTGGCCTTGATTTTAATGTTTGATAATGGGTCATCTTCCTGAGTGTGTAACCCCGGCCAGTCAGGTTCAATAAGTCTGCCACTGCAGTAGGGGGCAATGCTGTTGCGGATATCCAGGCTGATTTCTTCATAGGGCACCCAGTCGTAGGGTAGTTGGGATAGGCGGTCTGCCGCCACATAACTACTAACCACCCATGATAATGTCGAAAACAAAATTGTTGAAAATCTGAGCACTGAATGATCCCAAGACTGATAAATAGCGAATAATAAAGTATTCGGTGTGATTCAGGTAGCACTGATATTGTTGTTAGGATAAAGTTTATTACTAACTTGAATTATAAATGAGAATATAGCTTTGCGTGGGATTGGTAAAATTATTGGCGCTGGACTTGGGTTTATGGCAGGGCGATGGCCCGGGTTGTTGTTCGGTATTTTAATTGGGCACTCTTATGATCGAGGTGCCGGACATACTTTTTCTAAAAATGAAAATAAACTTGAAGGGCTGCAAAGCGAGTTTTCAAACGCCACGTTTTTAGTTATGGGGAAGCTGGCGAAATCTGATGGTCGCGTGAATGATCGGGAGTTGGACTTGGCTCGGAACATTATGTCGAGATTGGGTCTGAATGAGGATCAGCGCCTGGAGGCGATGCGTCTTTTTTCTGAAGGTAAACAGGATGATTTTAATATTGTTCCGATTTTGGAAAGCCTTAAACAACTAATTGGCCGTCGTCACGCGCTGTCGCAATTTTTTCTGGAAACCCAATTATCGCTTGCCTATGCAGATGGTGCGCTGAATTCTGGAGAGAAAAAAGTTCTGCAAAGGATCTGTGCCAATCTGGGCATTAATAAAATTCAATTTGAAATTATAAATAAAAGAGTCACGGCGCAATTTAATTTTCAGCGCTACCGGCAGCAAAAAGCATCATCGTCTTCGACGGGCCAGCTTAACGATGCTTACACCATATTGGATGTTCAAAAATCAGATTCTGATTTGGATATTAAAAAGGCGTATCGAAAATTAATGAATCAGCATCACCCGGATAAATTAGTGGCGAGAGGATTACCTCCAGAGATGCAGGTATTGGCAAAGGAAAAGTCTCAGGAGATTCAACAAGCCTATACGTTGATAAGAAAATCCAGAAAGGCATAAGAATAGTTTGCTATTTTAGAGGAAATCAGGGCTTCAAGTTCAATTATATTGATTTAAGTTCATTACAACGATTGTGTATCATTATATCATTTGGCTTCTCGACAAATAGCGAATAAGATTTTGCTTATTATTGGCGTAAAATGACTTCCTTAATGGAAAGGCTCAGTGCCAGTATATGACGATCTATCCAAGGTGTCCTGGGTGATGCCTTGATAGGAAAAAAATTTAACCAGTATTCAATATGATAAAGCACTCTACCAGCCAATAATTAATTTTAAGGTATTATCGTGGAAAAAACAGATACTAACAAAGCAGATCACTTTGAAAAGGTGGTTGATTGTCAATATGCCTGTCCTGCGCATACTCCTGTTCCCGAATATATTCGTTTGATTGCAGAAGGTCGTTATACGGATGCCTATATGGTTAACTGGGAGTCGAATGTATTTCCGGGGATTCTTGGGCGTGTATGCGATAGGCCTTGTGAGCCTGCGTGTCGACGATCCCGTGTTGAGAAAGAGCCAGTAGCGATTTGCAGGCTTAAACGTGTAGCTGCGGACAATAGAGATGAAGATATTTCATCAAGAATGCCGATAATACCGACAGAAACAAATGGAAAAAAGGTTGCCTTGATCGGTGCTGGACCCGCATCATTAACGGTGGCGCGAAACCTTGCACCTCTGGGTTATGAAATTTCGATATTTGATAAGGAATCCTCGGCTGGAGGCTTCATTCGTTCACAAATTCCGTCATTTAGACTTCCCGAAACTGTACTGGATGACGAAGTTGATCGGGTGTTGGATATGGGCGTGAAGCGCATATTTAATCAGGAAATCACTAGCCTGAAAGATATGGTTGAACAAGACTATGATGCCGTCTTTGTCGGGACCGGAGCTCCTTTAGGTCGCGATTTGTGGATTGAAGGTCGAAAAGAGGCTGAAAGCCAGATTCATGTTGGCATTAACTGGTTGTCAAATGTGTCATTTGGACATATCGATAAGGTTTCAAAAAATGTCATCGTTTTAGGTGGCGGAAATACCGCCATGGATTGTTGCCGCACAGCGAAACGCCTGGGTGGCAAAAATGTAAAAATTGTCGTTCGGTCCAGTTTTGAAGCCATGAAAGCCTCTCCTTGGGAAAAAGAAGATGCAATTCACGAAGGTATTGAAATTTTAGTCCATCACGTGCCAAAACGTTTTGTTATTGAGAATGGTCAGTTGACTGGAATGGAATTCGAGTTGGTCGAGTCTGTTTATGACGTGAGTGGGCGGAGGACACTGGTGCCAACAGGTGAGGCAGATGCCTTTGTTGCCTGTGATGAAGTATTGGTTGCAGTCGGGCAGGATACCGCATTCCCGTGGATTGAGCGCGACATCGGGCTGGAATTTAATAAATGGGATCAACCTGAGTTAAATAGTGACACATTGCAGTCCAGCATCGATAAGGTGTTTTTTGGAGGTGACGCCGCATTTGGTCCTGAAAACATCATTACAGCGGTTGCTCATGGACATAAAGCAGCAGCTGGTATCCATCAATTTATCTCTGGCGAAGCGATTAAAACACCTGGATTTAGACTGGTTTCACAGAAAATGGGGGTTCATGACTGGAGCTACAATAGCTCGATTAATGAAGAGCAGCGTCATGCCGTACCTATGGTTGATTTAAAACTAGCGCTAAAAAACCTGAGCATGGAAGTAGAGCTCGGCTTTGACGAAAGAACCGCAGCAGAAGAAGCCATGCGTTGTCTTAACTGTGATGTCCATACGGTATTTACAGAAGATAAGTGTATTGAATGTAATTCTTGTGTCGATATTTGTCCGATGGATTGTATTAATTTTATCGAGAATAACTCCGAGTCAGAGTTGCGATCTTCGCTTCGTGTGCCAGCCACCAATATATCGCAGGACTTATTGGTATCGAGTCAATTGAAAACAGGCGCAGTCATGATAAAAGATGAAGACGTATGTTTGCATTGTGGCTTATGTGCTGAACGATGCCCGACTAATGCGTGGGATATGCAAAAATTAGTGGCAACCGCTTAATAACTATTGGCGGTTTTCTAGAATCAGCCAATTGACCAATTTTATGGTGAGAGTAAATGAAGAATATTGAATCCCTCAACGAGTTTGTTATTCGGTTTGCCAACGTGAACGGAACGGGTTCTGCCAGTGCGAACGGCTTGTTTGCCAAGGCGATGTTTAAACTGGGTTTACCGGTGAGTCCGAAAAATATCTTTCCGTCAAATATACAGGGCCTACCTACGTTTTACGAAGTGCGAGTCAGTGAAAAAGGTTATCTGGGGCGCCGTGGAGATCAAGCCGATATTGTTGTGGCTATGAATAGTCAGAGTTTTGCTGGTGACATTGATACGGTCGTTCCTGGTGGTTATTTTATTTACGACAGCACCAAGGATCAAAGCCGAAATATCACACGTAAAGATATTACCGTCATGGGGATCCCCATTACCGAAATGTGTATTCGTGAATATCAAGACCCCAAGCAAAGATTGTTGTTTAAAAATGTTATCTATATTGGAGCACTAGCAGCGCTAATTAATCTGGATTTTCAAATTCTGGTCGATTTAATTGGTAAGCAGTTCAAGGGTAAAGATAAGCTAATCGCTCCTAACGTCCATGCATTAGAGTTGGGCTATCAATATGCGAGCGTTAATTTTACTTGTCCGATTGGTATCCAGGTTGCTCCTTCAGATGTTTGTAATGGTGATGAGATCCTTGTGGATGGTAATACATCTGTGGCTTTGGGTGCTGTATATGGTGGTGCGACTGTGTGTGGTTGGTATCCAATTACCCCATCAACCTCTGTGGTAGAACATTTTGCCAAATATTGTGACCGGTTGAGAATTGATCCGGTCGATGGTGCTAAAAGCTTTGCTATTGTTCAGGCAGAAGACGAACTGTCTGCAATAGGTATTGCAATTGGTGGTGCCTGGAATGGATGTCGTTCCTTTACCGCAACCAGTGGCCCGGGTGTTTCGTTAATGTCTGAATTTCTTGGGTTAGCCTATTTTGCAGAAGTCCCGGTTGTGTTGGTTAATATTCAGCGTTCTGGTCCGTCAACAGGTATGCCCACAAGAACGCAGCAGTCTGATTTATTGGCTTGTGCCTATGCATCTCACGGAGACACTAAACACGTGTTATTGTTTCCAAGTACACCCGCAGAATGCTTCGATATGTCTGCAAAGTCATTTGATTTGGCCGAACGATTGCAAACGCCGGTTATGTTGATGAGCGATCTCAATCTGGGTATGAATGATCACTTTTCGAAGCCATTTTATTGGGAAAAGAAACGTGAATACGACAGAGGTAAGGTATTAACGGCCAGTGATCTGGACGAAATAGGTCGTTACGGTCGATATCTCGATGTTGACGGAGATGGTGTCTGTTATAGAACCTATCCGGGTGTTCACCCGGATAAGGGCGCATTTTTTACTCGGGGATCATCTCGTGACGAGTATGCGGTGTATACAGAAAAGGGTGAAGAATACGTTAAGAATATGGAACGCCTGAGTCGCAAGTTCAAGACGGCTGAAAAATACGTTCCTGCGCCTGAAATTATTACCCATGATATTGGCTCTTCAATAGGTATTATTTACTACGGTACTACTGAAGAGGCGATGCCTGAATGTTCAGATATATTGATTGCCAATCACGTGCCCGTCGATCGTCTTCGAATAAAAGGATTTCCTTTTAATGACGATGTAAGAGGATTTATTGGATCACATGAGCTGGTCTTTGTTGTTGATCAAAACAGAGATGCGCAAATGCGTACCTTGTTAATTAACGAACTGGATATTAGTGGTGAAAATATTTTAAGTATTACCAACTTTGATGGTCTGCCAATTACAGGTAGCTATATAGCGGGCAAGGTTTTGGAACAGCAGAAAAAGTCTGGTTCTAAAAACATTAGGGTAGGGGAAATAGCATGAGTTATTTAAAGTCAAAATTTAAACACCCCGGCCTGCCTAAGAATGATCTGGGGTTAACCTATAGAGAATATGAAGGGTCTTTGTCTACGCTGTGTGCAGGTTGTGGTCATGATTCCATTGGTGGTGCCATTATACAGGCCTGTCATGAGCTGAGTTTGCCTCCACATCGCATTGCAAAGATGTCAGGTATTGGTTGTTCTTCTAAGGCTCCAAATTATTTCCTGAATAATGCCCATGGATTTAACTCGGTACATGGTCGAATGCCATCTGTAGCGACGGGTGCCAATATGGCCAATCGCGATCTGATCTATATTGGTATGTCAGGAGATGGAGATACATCAAATATCGGTTTTGGCCAGTTTGCACACGTTATTAGACGTCAATTAAATATGATGTATGTCGTGGCAAATAATGGTGTTTATGGCTTAACCAAGGGGCAGTCATCTGCGACAGCAAAATTTGGCTCTAAATCCAAATCTGGTGTTATTAACAGTATGGAAGATATCGACCTGGCTTCGATAGCGATTGAAATGGGTGCAACCTTTGTGGCTCGCAGTTTCTCTGGTGATACCAAACAGTTGGTGGCACTCATGAAGGCTGCAATTTCTCACAAGGGTCTGGCTTTACTTGATATTATCTCTCCCTGTGTCACATTTAATAATCATGTCGGTTCCGCTCATAGCTTCGATTATTTCAGAGAATATGCAGATAATGCCAACATGTCAGATTTTGTGCCATTTCGTGAAGAAATTATCTCTGAAGTAGCTGCAGGTAAGACAAAGGACATTAATTTACATGACGGTTCGGTCATCCGGTTGCGCCATACAGAAAATGAGCATGATGTTCTAGACCGCATGTCAGCTCAACAGGCACTTGCCAAGGCTAAAAAAGAAAATACAATTCTTACAGGACTATTGTATGTCGATCCTCATGCCGATGAAATGCATGATATATTGGGAACAACGGCAACGCCCTTGAATGAGTTGGGTGAAAAAGAGCTCTGCCCCGGAGTAGGTATACTGGATTCAATCAATGCTGGATTTAGATAAGCATCTCCCAATTTTTAAAAAATGTAACAAAGGCTCCTAAATGGAGCCTTTGTTGTTTCCAATGTTTAGATAAATATAGAAAGGTCATAATGCTAAAAAATATATTGAAAGGCGCGCTGATAGGTGCTGCAGACCCTATTCCTGGTGTTAGTGGTGGCACTGTTGCCTTTATTACCGGAATTTACGATGAGCTATTAGATCGCATAACCCGATTTCATAATCATCCGGATGGCATAAAAGCTAATCTATTATTTTTAGTTCCAGTTGGAATTGGTTTGCTGTCGGGTATGTTTGTTTTTGCTCATGTCGCCGAATGGCTGATTCAACAGCAACCTGAGTTAACAATGTTTGGGTTTATAGGTTTGGTGCTGGGCTCCATCACACCGATCCTGATTAAAGAACGACCTAGTGTGCAAGGCTGGCCAGTGTGGATAGCGCTTTCAATTTCATTCGCGATAGCCGTATTATTTAACTTGATTCCAAAGCCGGAATTGAATGCCCCAATAGTGGATCCCACGCCATTAGAAATGTTATGGCTTGCCACTGGGGGTGCCATGGCCGCTGCTACTATGGTAGTTCCAGGCATATCGGGTTCGTTTTTGCAATTAATCCTGGGGACCTATTCTACCTATATATCGGCGATCAAAGACCTAAATTTTATGGTGTTAGTACCCTTCGGTGCGGGAGCTGTTATTGGTATTGTATTCATGGCCAATGTTATCTCTAAACTATTCAGGCATTATTATCATGCTACCCTGCTAGCAATAGCCGGATTAGTCATTGGTTCGGTAGTGGCGCTCTGGCCTGGTTGGGGTTTGAGTGTCGTTTCGATTATTGGCTTGTGGTTTTGCTTTATCGGAATCGGAACAGGCTGGCTAGTTGCCACCTTTCGTGAAGACAGTCGCATCAAAATGAACTTTCTATATTGGCTAGTTGCGGCAATGGCTATGTTGATACTGGCTTTGGCTGTTATCAAATTAACCGTCTCGTGATATGGGTTAGCCATGGTTTAAATTTAGTTCCTATGTGAATGGATTGGCTAATTATATGAGATTTGGGAGTTTTTGGTTTGAGCGAAAATGACGGGATATTATTTTATTCAGATTTTAATTGCCCATTTTGTTACGCACTAAATGAGCGTTTGGTTGCGCTAGGAGATTCTACACGTATTCGTTGGCGTGGCATCGAACATGAAGCCTCGGCCACCAGTAGGGTGGTAACTCTGGACGAGAAAAACCAGTTATTGAATGAAGTATCGGTTGTTCGTAAGCGTGCGCCTGAAATATCAGTAGTGACTCCGCCATTTCGTCCTAATACCAATCTGGTTAATCGAGTTGTTTTCGCCATGCTAGATCAGGATTCCAGGAAGATGTCTGAATTACGGACATTAATATACAGGGCATTATGGTTGCATGGTAAAGACATTTCGAATCCTGATTTTTTAAAGAAATTAGTTGAAGATTTGGCTTTGGACTATCCCGCTGATGATCAGCTTGAGGTGATGCCAAAAGCGCTAGAGCAGTGGCAAACTGAATGGCAAAGTGAAGTGTATCAAACCAGGCTGCCTGTCTTGGTATCAACAGAGAACAATAAGCCCATACTCGGGTTTCCTACATACGATCTGTTACACTATTTTTTTAATGGTACAGATTTACCGGTAGCACCAGATAGCTTTGCAGCTTGCCAGTTAAAACCAAAGCAAAATATTTTAATGGTAGGCGAGTTTCAACTATCTCGCTGCAATATGGTGGAACTGGAGCCTGCTTATTATGTAATAAGAAAAAGAACGCTTGAGTCGGCCCAGAAGTGGCTTAATGAACAGGATTGTTCGCCAGATATGGTGTTAATAAATTATGATAGCTTTGGTAATGACGGTCTATTATTTTGCAATCATTTGAAAAAGCAGCATGAGTACCGCCATCTTTCATTATTATTTTTAATGGCGCAAGATAAAGAGGGATCCGAAATGGCGGCGTTTGATGCCGGTGCCACGGATGTCGTATTTGATCTTTCCAATCCAAAAGTATGCCAGGCCCGTTTGGATGCGCAGTTACGCGCCAAACAAAGTGCGACAATTTTAGATGCACTGGCAAGATTGGACTACTTAACCGAGCTTCCAAACCGTCGCGAATTTGATCGTCGATTTGATGAAGACTGGTTGAGGTCGTTGAGGTCGGGCAAACCACTGAGCATTATTCTGATCGATATCGACCATTTCAAATTTTACAATGACCATTATGGTCATACCCTGGGTGATGATTGTCTGCGACAGACTACTAAGGCAATGTCGAATGCGATTCATCGCACTAGTGATATTGTGGCTCGTTATGGTGGAGAGGAATTTGTTGTACTTTTGCCTGAAACAGACACAGAAGGCGCTACCACTGTAGCCGAGGCGCTAAGGGCATCGGTCGAGATGATGCAAGTACCTCATTTAAAATCTTTGGTATCTGAGTTTGTTACCATTAGTGTCGGAGTCGCTTCAATTGTTCCTGATTTAGGTATTCTGCCTCATAGGCTATTGGAGGCTGCAGATGAAGCCCTTTATGAATCAAAAGAAAACGGCCGTAATCAGGTGACTGTCAATGCCGGGGCATTCATAGAGTAATCATCCTGCCGTGTGTCAAGTACTCTGTCAGGTATCTATGTATGTCAAATTAACAACTGGGTACCAGAGCTAAAAATCTTTGCTCCTTCTTGTATTTTTATAATGCTTTGCTAACTTGTATTTCCGTACAAATACCTTATAATCGCGCCTCTTTTTTCGTCTGGGTGCTAGCGCCTGACGAAATAAAGAAACTAACAACTGTTATGAAAATATCAGTTTAATCTGGTCAGATTAATTCTGGCCTTTATAAAAACTGTAGGTGATTTCAAATCCTACCCAGAAAGGAGAACGCGATGGTTACTATTCGCCTAGCTCGTGGCGGTTCTAAGAAACGCCCCTTTTATCATCTGACCGTAGCAGACAGCCGCAATCCTCGTGATGGCCGTTATATTGAACGTGTTGGTTTTTTTAATCCGGTAGCTCGTGGCCAGGAAGAGGCGCTGCGTGTCGACATTGATCGCGTTGACTACTGGGTAGGCAAAGGTGCACAGACGAGTGATCGTGTTGCAACTTTGTTAAAGCAATTTCGTAAGGCAAGTGCCTAATACGGCATTGTTGTGTAAATGAGTGGAGCCAAGATGCATCAAAAAGAAGACTTGATAAATCTGGGAAAGGTATCCTCTGTTTATGGAATTAAAGGGTGGGTAAAGGTGTATTCCTATACAGACCCGATGGATCAAATATTAGACTATCAAGACTGGATTCTGGAACAGGATGGCAAGTTTAGGACGGTTACCGTCGAAGCAGGCCGGAGTCATGGCAAAGGTATGGTTGCGCACATTCAAGGTTATAATGATCGTGAGCAGGCTGCATTGTTACAAGACTCGTTAATCTATGTATACAGAAATCAGTTGCCCGAACTGGAAACAGGTGATTATTACTGGTTTCAATTGATTGGGATGAGAGTTGTAACTCAGGACGGTCATGACTTGGGTGTTATCCAAAACATGATGAGTGCCGGAAAAGCAAATGATGTCATGATAATAAAAGGCGACAGCCAATCAGTAGATCAGACAGAGCGACTGGTTCCATACCTGCTTGATAAAGTAGTTCTGGATATAAACCTGGATGCGAAGCTGATACGGATTGACTGGCAGCCAGATTATTAAGGCAGAAGGCGTTTGAGGTTTGACATAGTAAGCCTGTTTCCTGAAATGTTTCACGCAGTGACGGAATATGGTGTAACAGGCCGCGCTGTTAGAAATGGATTAGTTGATGTGGGTTTTTGGAACCCCAGAGACTACACCCACGACAAACATCGTACTGTTGATGATCGAACCTTTGGTGGTGGCCCTGGAATGGTGATGAAAATCGAACCATTGCAAATGGCACTCCAGGACGCGAAAAATGCTTCCGACTTACCGGCTAAAACGATTTATTTATCGCCGCAAGGCAGAAAGATCGATCAGGCAGGTATCCAGGAGTTAGCTGAAAATCAGCGTCTGGTGTTAATTTGTGGTCGTTATGAAGGTATTGACGAACGTATAATTGAAACAGAAGTTGATGAAGAGTGGTCATTGGGCGATTTTGTCCTTAGTGGTGGAGAGTTGGCAGCAATGAGTCTGTTCGATTCGATAACCCGATTGCTCCCAGGCGTGTTAAATCACGCGGATTCAGCGGTAGAAGATTCTTTCCAAAACGGATTACTGGATTGCCCTCATTACACGAGGCCAGAAATTTATGAGGGACTTAGTGTCCCGGAAGTATTGCTCAGTGGTCATCATGAAAATATTCGTAGATGGCGTTTGAAACAATCACTGGGTAGAACATGGTCAAGACGACCAGACTTGTTGGAAGGTTTAGAATTAAATCAGGAACAACAGGTTTTGTTGGACGAATTCAAGCGAGAGCAGTCTCAGCTGAGAAATCGGGAGCCGAAAAATGAGCAACAGAAATAGTATTATTCAGCAAATTGAAGCTGAACAGTTAAAGAAAGATATTCCTGAGTTTGGTCCTGGAGACACAGTTATTGTCCAGGTCAAAATTAAGGAAGGAGAGCGTGAGCGTTTACAGGCTTACGAAGGTGTTGTACTAGGTCGCCGTATGCGTGGTTTAGGATCTGCATTTACAGTACGTAAGATTTCTCACGGTGTGGGTGTTGAGCGTACTTTCCAATTGCATAGCCCTTTGATTGATAGTATCCAGGTTAAACGCCGTGGTGCTGTTCGCCAAGCTAAGCTTTACTACTTGCGTGAGCGTTCAGGTCGATCTGCACGTATCCGTGAGAAGTTGGAAAACCGAGGCTAAGTATTTAGCACTTGTAAAAAAGCAGCCATTGGCTGCTTTTTTTTGCACATAAGTTGTAACTATTAAAACTGTATTTCGTGAAAAGGCTGCAGTACTTATGGCTTGCCGATAATGGCTAGTAAGGCGGTTGTTCTGGCCATCCGAGCCAGAGTGCCATTCCCGTTGTCGCAATGCCCAGGATAAACACCATCGTATATTGGATTAAAGCCGGGTACCTGTTTAGTACCGGTATTAGTAACCAGTTTAATAACAGAATAAATAAGAGTTCAACCTGGATTTCAGCAAAATAGTAGGCTAACACGCTAACAAATAGAGTTGGTAGCGTAACTATTTGCGCCAGGACACGATCATTTGTAATGTTTTTTAGGCTTAAAACCCATGCGGCCAACGCTATACTGGCCATAGTTCCAGAAATAACGCCAATTTTAATACTACCGAATAAGGCGACGACCAATGCCATGCCGCCTAGTGGTGCTAATAAGGCTAGAAATGCGGGGTGTGGCGTGTTGTCTTTGAGTGATTGAATGTAAATTATGGAAAGAAAAACACCGGCTAAAGTGATAGCCCATTCTATTATTTCTGTTTGCCCAATAAATCGACGAACCATCCACCAATACAGGCCAGCTGATATTACCGTAATGAGTAATGCGTAGGCAATTTTGGGCGGATCGTTTTTCATAGTGTAAAGAGCTGCCATAATTGTCATCGCAATTACAGGTGTAAGTATGCTGTGTAATTGTCCATTAGTTTGCCATAGACCTGATAACCAGACAGTGCCGACCAGTATCCATAACGCATAGGATCTAAAGGTCCATGCAGCGATTCCTGAAAGCAAAGGAAGCGCTGCAGATTGTACAATCATTTGCCATGTCATAATCTTCACCCAAAAAAACACCAGTCAATTGACTGGTATTGATTTCATTTAAGTTATGGAAAATTAACGCTATAGAGCGTTAGCTTACTTTTTCTGAATGCCCTCTATAAATACCGATACCTCTACTTCAACAGGAATACCAGGTACTGAATAGTTCATGCCGAAGTCAGAACGGTTTACTAAGGTTGTTGCTACATAACCAATACGAATACCGCCCCATGGGTCGTCACCAAAGCCAATTTTCTTAAGATCAAAGGTCGTTGGAACCGATACTCCCAAGATAGTCAGGTTTCCAGATAACTTACCTGAATCTATAGTGCCCAGGTAGCTAGTAGACTGAAATGTCATTTCAGGATACTGTTTGGCATCAAAGAAATCAGGAGAGCGCAAGTGAGCGTCGCGCTTTTCGTGGTTAGTATCAATTGAATCGATAAATACTTTTAATGAAGCAGATGCCGTAGCCGGTGCGCCTTCGTCAATTGAAAAAGTCCCTTCAAATTCATTGAAGTTACCAATTAACTTTGAAAAACCCATATGGTTTGCTGCAAATTGTACGCGTGAGTGAGCCAGGTCAACAACGTAGTCTGCAGCCGTAGCGCTAACCGATAAAGCCATTACAGCTAGAGCAGTACCAAGTTTTAAAGCTTTCATTCAAATCTCCAGAGAATAATTTTTAATACAGCGGCTAAATTACCAGTCTGCACTCATTGAGTAAATCAATAAGATGTAAAAACATATTTTCCAAATTAGAGATAATATCGATATTATTTTAGCTGATTAAGAAACAGTATAATGCTAGTTGATATTCACCAAATATTGGTTAATCGGGGAGAGATTAATGGATCGAATTGATACAAAAAAAACATTTTTACAAGTTTACGATTCTCGCAGTTTTTCTCAGGCTGCTCGAGTATTGGGGATTTCAGTTGCCAAAGTCAGTAAGCATATAGCTGAACTTGAAGAGCAACTTTCGGTTAGACTTTTTGATCGAACAACCAGGATTGTCATTCCTACCAAGGCTGCTAATGAGTATGCGCCGAAATTGTTGGTGATACTGGAAGCACTCGAACAACTGGAAGAGTCTGTTGCTCAGGAAAATGAATCAATTAAGGGGACCTTGAATGTATCAATTCCAATGGATTATGGGAAAAGAATTATTGCCCCTTTGTTGGCTAAATTCCTTTTAGATTATCCAGACATCAAGTTGCAGGTTGAGTATTCTGATCAGGTTAGAGATCTGTATGAAGGGCACTTTGATTTAGCCATTAGGGCCAGTGCACTGATTGATTCGGGTTTGCATGCAGTTAAAATTGATGAGATGGGTTTGTTGGCTGGTGCGAGTCCGGCCTACATATTATCTCATGGTCGACCTATGGTTCCGACTGACTTAATAGCGCATCATATGTTGGGATACTCACTATCGGCAAAGAAATGGCAGTTTCAGGATAAGGATGGAGGTGAAGTCTCCGTTAAGCTTGATTCAAGATTAATATCGAATAATGGTGAGGCGGTTGTACTGTCGGCATTGTGTGATGTTGGTATTGCCTATCAACTGGATTTTATGATGAAGCCTTATTTTAAGTCCGGGCAGTTAGTGCCGGTATTGGAAAATTATTGCCATCGAAAGATAGGGGTATTTGCTGTTTTTTTGGCACGAGACTTTTTGCCCTTGCGTACCAGAAAATTAATTGATTATTTAAGGGCTAATTTGGGGTATGACAATACTGCAAAAACGTCAATTGTGTGAATAATTATTTTAAAGCACTGCCTTCTATGACGTAGGTGAAATTGTCCTATCTGGATCTGGAAAGCGAGGGCATCGCTGGCTCTGCCAGCGACTTATGATTCCCATGGCGTTTCAATGTATTGTCGTAGCAATCATCGTTTCTCAATTTGTTGCCCATAATTGTATTGCCCATGCAGGATCCTCACTTTCCGTTGTTCGTCGGCATGGAATCCGGGCAAAAGCCACTTAGCCAGGGCTGTTTCTTCAATCAGTTGAACTGTCGGTGTTTTCTAAGCCCCTTAATTGTCGATAAACTATGTGAATATCGTTGTTATCCGACAAGTTCAATAATTGAAGCACTGTTCCTACCCTTTAGTCCTGTTGTATCTATGACGGATAGGTTTGTGAAAGCTATGGGTGCCACGATTATTAACGATCTATCTGCAATGGAACCGCTCAAATACATCCGGGGGAAGTATCTGTGTCCCGTATCCAGTCGATATGGCGAAAGAAGTTAGAATACTACTCATTCAGTTCGCTGATAGAAGCAAGTTAAATTGTGCCTTTGTGTTTGCATCAGATGAAGTCGATCAGAGGTTATCGAATGCCAATTAAGAGGTGTTTAGTACCCATATTTTTTTATGCCAATACCGGGATTGAAACTAATCCAGAACCCCCCCCATTAGCTGGCTACCATCGAAAAGTAATGAAAAATCGCCCATGTTTTTTATCCTGTAGTATGGTGATCTAACCCGGCACTTAGCGATTAGAGATCAAGATGACACCCGTGCCTTTATTTCATTTATCGACATTCAGGGTTTGGAGCAAAATTTTCGCCACGGTATGAAGTTCTCTGTAGATATAACTGGTCAGCCTAAAACAATGGGCAGCTTGGTATCAGACCAAGTGACATGGACTAATGAGAGAAATTAGTCCATGTTTGACGCACGACAAGACCTGTCGGCAAACAGTCGAACTACAGTCGAACTATGGCTGAGTAAAAAACATACCGGATACGTTGATAGCAGTGTTCAGGAAGTTAGAAAACTATCTGAGAAAAGCGTCATACTAAGTAAAGAAACCCGTTAACCCGCCCTTAAATTGAATGAAAACATCAGGGATTGAATGAAACGGGTTTCGACATTGAAGACGTAGCCCTTGTTTCCAGTTCTTGTAAAGATTGAAGTCAGTTATAAGAAACACTACCGAAGGAAAGGAATTTCAGTAAAATATCCCCAAATTAATTTTGGGGATATTATGTTGAATAGATTATTGCTTACCTTAGGTGTACTGACTCTGATTGCCATGCCATTTATTGCAGGTGTTGCTTCAGATTCATTACGCCAGCAACCGGCTTCGGAGATGATCACGGTTTCTGATGCGGAAATTTCTGATGAAGTTGCGCAAGGCCTTGCCAAAATTTTAGCTCCCGTCAGCAATCAGATCCCTATTTTGACAATGAGACAGTCGCCAATGGCGGGTGTTTATGAGGTTGTTTTAAAAAATGAACAGGTTCTTTATGTTGGTGAATCCGGTCACTACTTTGTTGTTGGAGATATGTTCACGTTAGTCGATGGTGAACTGGCTAATGTTTCTGAAGCCGCTAAGAATATTGCAAGATCAGCCTCCAATCAGGCTCGCTCTGAAAAGCTTTCCAAAGTAGATAGCAGCACCTACATTACTTATCCGGCCTCGGACGTAGAATTGGCGGTGGTAACTATTTTTACCGATGTGGACTGTCCGTATTGCCGTAAGCTGCATTCGGAAATGAAAGGTTATAATGATTTGGGAATTACGATTCAATATGCCGCTTATCCAAGAGCAGGTGTCGGGTCGAAAGCCTATAACCAAATGGTTAGTGCCTGGTGCTCAGAAAATCCTAATACTGCTTTGGATGCACTAAAGCGAATGAAGCAAATTCCAGTAGTTACCTGTGAAAACCCTGTAGACATGCACATGATTTTGGGTGATTCAATTGGGGTTACCGGTACACCGGCAATTTTTATTGAAGGCGGTGGACTAATTCCGGGTTATGTTCCTCCTGCTCAACTAGCAGTTCAGCTTGGATTAATCTAGTTTCTATGTACTTTTCGGCCCGGTAAAAATCATTCAGCCGGGTCTTCTATTTTTGTCAAAATCCTATTAAAAATAGTTTGCTACTATCTGTTCTTATTTATTGACAGTAACAGGTTGTGTGGTACTGTTTGCGCTCAGTCAGACATTAGGCTCTGCGCCCTTGAAATGCATTATACCAGCCGCTGTAATTGTTGATTTTTTTTGTTGGAATCGCCATTTTTTAGATCGCCATTTGTTAGCTCTTGTCTTTTATAGAAATACCTAATTGAGGAACCCATTTTGAAACCTGTTCGTATTGGTATTTGTGGTCTGGGTACTGTTGGTGCTGGAACATTAAAGCTTCTTCAGATGAATGCCAAGCTAATTGGCGCTAGAAGTGGGAAGGCTGTAGAAGTTGTGCATATTGGCGCACGGCGAGACATGCCAGACTGTAATACGCAGGGTATCAAAGTAAGCCGTGACATCTTTCAGGTTGCACGTGACCCCGAAGTCGACATACTAGTTGAGTTGATCGGAGGTTATGACACAGCAAAAGAATTGCTTATTGAAGCGATTAATAATGGCAAGCATGTGGTTACTGCGAATAAAGCGTTAATAGCAGTACACGGAAATGAATTGTTTGATCTCGCTGAGAAAAACGGTGTTCGTATTGCTTATGAAGCATCTGTTGCTGGCGGTATTCCGATCATTAAAGCCCTTCGAGAAGGCTTGGCAGCCAATCGTATTCAATGGTTAGCAGGTATTATTAACGGAACGGGAAACTTCATTTTATCTGAAATGAAAGAAAAGAACCGTGCGTTTGCTGACGTATTGCAAGAAGCACAAGATTTGGGTTACGCCGAGGCTGATCCAACTTTCGATGTAGAAGGCATTGATGCGGCTCACAAATTAACCATCTTGGCGTCTATAGCATTTGGCATGCCATTACAGTTCGACAAGACCTATACTGAAGGCATTAGTCATATTACTCAGGAAGATGTGCAGTTCGCCGAAGAGCTGGGTTATTGTATTAAACATCTGGGTATATCCAGGAATACAGATCAAGGTGTTGAGCTTCGTGTTCACCCGACACTGGTTCCCAAAAAACGATTATTAGCTAATGTGAATGGTGTTTTGAATGCCGTGTTGGTTGAAGGGGATGCTGTAGGTCCTACCATGTATTACGGACCCGGTGCTGGAAGCATGGCAACCGCTTCCGCTGTTGTAGCCGATATAATAGATCTGGCTCGTGCTAACGATGGCATGAACGGTGTACCTCACCTGGGTTTTTCAGATAATGGTTCTGGAAAAACGGTACTGCCGATAGAAGAGGTTATGTGTTGTAACTATCTTCGCATTACCGCCGAAGATAAGGTGGGTGTTTTGGCTAAAGTTGCCCAGGTTATGAGTCAGCACAGTATAAATATCGAAGCCATTATCCAAAAGGAACCTGCTGATGGTGAAGGAACCGTCCCATTAATTTTATTAACTCATATCATTAAAGAATTAGAAATTAACAAAGCAATTGCTGTTCTGGAGTCAATGCCAGAAGTCGTAGGCAAAATTACCAGAATTAGAATGGAGCAACTGGACGGCTGAAATCCAGGCCATTTTTTAAATACGGCGTTTGAACGAGGCAGAGTAAAAATGTTAAAAATGCGGGCTAGATGAGGCAAAAAGCATAGTTTGGTTGCGCTATATGAGCATTTTTAACACTCAGAGGCCAATTGTAATAGTTCTCACACCGTATCGTGAGAAAGGTAGTATCGTTCTAGCCGTCAACACTTAATTGATAAATAAAATATTGGGGGAAATGGTGAAATACATCAGCACCAGAGGTAAAGCAGAAAAACTGGAATTTGAAGACGTCTTGCTGACAGGTTTGGCAAGTGATGGTGGCCTGTACATACCAGAAATATTACCGCAATATTCGCTTGAAGAAATTCGAAGCTGGCGTGAACTGCCTTATCATGAACTCGCCTTCATTATTATTAAACCCTTCGTCGCCGGTGCCGTTCCAGATGCAGAGCTAAAAGCTATGATAACGGATTGTTATCAGGGTTTTTCACATCCGGCGGTGGCACCTTTGTACCAGATTGGCAACAATGAATATGTGCTGGAATTGTTCCGTGGACCCACGCTGGCATTTAAAGATTTTGCGCTTCAGCTGTTAGGTCGTCTTCTTGATTATGTGCTAGCCAAGCGTGGTGAACGTGCAGTCATTTTAGGTGCAACCTCGGGTGATACAGGCTCTGCAGCTATTGAAGGTTGCAAGCGTTGCAATAATATCGATATCTTTATTCTGCACCCACATAATCGGGTGTCTGAAGTACAGCGTCGACAGATGACCACTATTTCAGGTGACCGAATTCATAACCTGGCCGTTGAAGGTAACTTCGATGATTGCCAGCAGATGGTAAAACACAGCTTTGCGGATCAGTCTTTCCTCAAGGGTAAGCGCCGTTTGGTTGCGGTAAACTCGATTAACTGGGCCAGAATCATGTCTCAGATCGTTTATTACTTCTATGCGTCTTTGAATCTGGGTGGACCAGATCGTGACATCGCATTTTCAGTCCCTACCGGTAACTTTGGCGATATCTTTGCCGGTTACCTGGCGCATAAAATGGGATTGCCAGTCAGCCAGCTTATTATCGCGACAAACGAAAATGATATATTGCACCGATTCCTGAGCCGGAATGAATACAAAAAAAATCCATTGAAGCACAGCTTGTCACCTTCAATGGATATCGTAGTTTCTTCCAACTTTGAACGTTTGATGTTTGACCTGGTGGGTAGAGATGGTGAAGCCTTGTCTACACTAATGGATAACATGCAATCAGATACAGCGACATTAACAGAAACTCAATTAGGTGAAGTTAGAACCTTGTTCTCTAGCCACTCCGTGAGTGACACAGATACCTGTAATACCATTAAACAGGTTTTTGATGAAACCGAGTATCTGCTTGATCCCCACACGGCAATTGGTGTTCGTGCAGCACGCGAAGTCAGAAAAGACATTAAGGTACCCATGGTTACCCTGGGTACTGCGCATCCAGTAAAGTTTGCAGAGGCTATTGAAAAGGCTGGATTGAAAATACCTGATTTACCAGAGCATCTGTCTGATTTACTGGAACGTGAAGAGCGATACACTGTAGTAGAAAATGATCTGAAAGCCATTCATCAGCATATCTCAGATAACATTTTTGGCTGATTTTGGATACCAGTTTCCTTGCAAATAGTTGCAAGGACGGCCTCAAAAGGTCTATTCCATTGCATCAAATCGGTTAGTTTACCCAGAAAATCTGAATAATATAATGGGTGACGCGTTATCCATTTGCTGGTTCTATAGCCGTATTGATATGCGATGACACGTGCCGGTATAGGATGATCTCAGAAAGCTCAGAGTGGCTCATGTGCTGATTAAAATAGCAGGAGTTTTTGCTCAAAATTGAAAGTTAGTCTGATGGCAAATAAATTTAATATCGGCGGAAGACTAGATTTACTATTGTCCATTTAGGTCAAAAATATAGAATCTGTTTGAATCATGCCTTTAGATTAATTACTCAAGTATTTTCAATATCTGGTTCAGTATAACGTTTATTAATTAATAATATATCATCCAGGCAAGCGTAAAAATGTTCGATAACCTGAGGATCAAAATGTATTCCAGCTTGCTGTGATATGTAGTCAGTCGCTTCTGAAATAGGCCAGGCTTTTTTATAAGGCCGTACAGAGGTCAATGCATCGAAAACATCAGCAACTGCCACAATGCGTCCTGCTAAAGGAATGTCTTCGCCCTTTAGCCCGTTAGGGTAACCACTACCATCCCACTTTTCATGATGAGTTAACGCAATTTGTTCTGCCAAATCAAGTAAGCTTGAACCTCCATCGGCAAGTAAGTCGGCGCCTACTTGGGCATGTGTCTTCATGGTTTCCCACTCTACAGGGTCCAGTTTGCCCGGTTTCAATAAAATAGCATCAGGAATTCCTATTTTACCTATGTCATGCATGGGACTGGCATTTAACATTAGTTCACATTGTGGCTCGGTCCAGCCCATTGAGCGTGCGAGTAATGTCGAAGTCTGACTCATACGCATGATATGGTAGCCGGTTTCATTGTCTCTATATTCAGCCGCTCGCCCTAGTCGTCTTACAACCTGAAGACGGGTGTTGTTTAGCATTTCAGTGCGTTCACGTACCATAGTTTCCAATATGGCATTTTGATTCTGTATTAATAGATGTGCCTGACGAACTTTTAGTTGATTTTCAACACGCATAAAGAGCTCAGTTCGATCAAAGGGTTTTGTTAGAAAATCTCGAGCGCCTAGAGATAATGCTCGTAACATAAAGTCTCTGCTATCCTGTGCAGTCAGTACGATGACAGGAATTGAGATGCCCTCTTTTTTTATCTGCAATTGTTCCATTACCTCGAAGCCGTCAAGATAGGGCATATTGATATCTAACAAAATCAGGTCAGGCTGTTTCGACTGAAATTGTATCATGACTTGGCGGGGATCCTGGATCAGAGTCAAATTTTTGTAACCCTGTGTCATGAGTAATTTCTCCAACAACTTCAGGTTTGCAGGTTCATCATCAACAATTAAAATTTCAGCGGTAGTTAAATCTTGATTCATCACCTATTGGTCCTCTCAATATATTTATTAACCATTGCTATTGTTTGTTCCAGGTTGAGCGGTTTAGTCATGTAATCATCAAATCCGGCCGCCAGACCGCGTTTGATATCTATGGGCATTGCGTTAGCAGTTACAGCTACCACCGGAATATGTTTTGCCCGGTTATCAATTAACAGTTGTCGTAGAACTTCATATCCGTCCATGTGAGGCATATTGATATCTAATAATATTAAGTCTGGCACATGCAGTCGAGCCATATCTAGTCCAAGTTGCGGCTCCAGTGCCGTCATAACCTTAACGTTTTTAATTTTAGATAATATCTGAATGATCAGCTTTAAGTTTGCAGGGTTGTCATCAATACATAGAACCAGGTGTTGTTTGATATTCTCGTCTACTATTAGAGCCTCAGCTTCATTGTCCAGATCATCAATATGCTCTAAAGGTGCTTTAGTCACCGGTAATTCAATCCAGAATACTGTACCTTGACCTACCTGACTATCAACACCAATATCTCCATTCATTATTTTTATTAACTTTTGAGTAATGCTTAGCCCAATTCCGGTTCCCTCAATATCGGTAGTGTTTGCATCAAGGCGGTTGAATGGCTGATATAGTTCAGTAAGGCGTTCTTCGGGTATTCCAGGACCTGTGTCTGAGACAAAAATTCTGATGTTTTTATTGATTGCCTCAGTATATACGCTAATGTCACCCTTATCTGAATTGTATTTGATTCCGTTTGAAATTAGATTCAATAACACTTGCTTCAATCGAATCCGGTCAGCCTGAACATATAACGCTGATGGTATTTTTATATTAAAAGACAACTGACGATTTGCTGCCAAAGGATTTGTTAAGTCATAACATTCTTGAATAAGCGAGCTGATATCAACAGGCTCCATAGATAAATTAATTTTACCGGATTCGATTTTTGCCAAATCCAGGATTTCGTTTATTAAATCTAGCAGATGTCGGCCAGCCTTCAGAATTTCATTAACATTGTCCTGTTGATCAGGATTCATGTTCTCGTCATGTTCCAGTAGTTGTGCAAAACCGATCACTGAGTTCATTGGCGTGCGAAGCTCATGGCTCATGCTGGATAGAAAATCAGATTTTGCACCGTTCGCTTGTTCAGCTTCATCCTTGGCTATAGCCAATTCTTCTCGTCTGTTTATTTCTTCGGTAAAGTCACTATAAATAACAAATAAATTGCTAACAGCGCCTACAGAGCTGGTAATTACTCCGAAATTATTAATGGATACAAACTCGCTGCCATCTGATCGTGATCTGGTTGTGATCCCGCTCCATGGCAGTTTTTTATCGATTAAGGTGTGCATCACTAAATCTTTGGTTTTTTGATCCTTTGCTATCAAACTTAAAAAATCACCATTAGTAGTGTTTCCTTCAGATATGCCATACGCCTTTTTATGAGCCTGGTTTTCGAACACTACATTATATTGTTCGTCGGCTACTACAATGCATTGTTCGCTTGAATCAAATACTTTCCGGAGCAGACTCAAGCTTTCTTCAGATGTTTTTTGTTCAGTAATATCCGAATGAATACCTATCATTCGGAGAGGTTCGCCACTTTTTGAACGCTTCACCAGTGTTCCGCGGCACAATATCCATTTATAGCTACCATCTTTACATCTTAAGCGTAGCTGAATTTTGTAGCTATCATGAAGGTCGTTAAAGAATTCAGAGAGGTATTGAACAATATATTCCTTATCTTCAGGGTGTACACTGTCTGTCCAGGTATCCTGATGGTGAGGCAACTCAAATTCTTCGTACCCTAGCATCTTCATGTAGAGTCGAGAGAATTTCATGTAGCCACTCTGAATATCCCAATCCCAAACGCCGTCACCAGCTCCCTCTACCGCAAATTTTAATCGTTCTTCATTGTCTTTTAAACGTTGTTGAATATCAACGGCCTCTGTGACGTCCTGATATACACCTAATAAGCCAATGATTTCGCCATTGATGCCTTTTAAGGGTATTTTACTGGTTCTTAGCACAGACTGGACTCCAGATGTCAATGTCTGGCGCTCCTCAAAATTCAGCATCGGTTTATCATTTTTGATTACAGATAAATCATCAGATTGATACTGGGTTGCTTCTTTATCGGCCCATGGCATATCCAGATCAGTTAAGCCAATTAGCTCTTTAGGGGAGTTCAGTCCTGCATCTGTGCAAAAAGCTTGATTACCACCAAGATATTTAAGGTTTCGATCTTTCCAAAACACTCTGTCAGGGATAGTATTCAAGACCTGTTGTATCATCATGTTGGCATCTGCAAGCTTTGCTTCGCTAGCAGCTAGTGCTAATTCAGCCATCTTTCGTTCATGAATATCCTGTACAACCCCCAGCATGTGACTGGGAGCACCGGAGGCATCACGTGTTGCAGCTCCTTGTTCCAGAAGCCAACGCACGTCACCATTTTCCCATATAACACGATGCTCAATGCTATATAGGGAATCGTGTTCTATTGATTGTGAGATTGCCTGTTGAACATTGGCTCGATCTTCTGGATGGACGGCATTGATGAAGTTTTCGTAACTTGTTTCTACTTCTCCTCGATCATAGCCAAACAGGGGGGCGATTCTCTCCGACCAATAGAGTTCACCTGTTATTATGTTCCAGTCCCAGGTCCCTACATTCGCAAAAATTTGGCTTTGTCGTAACATCTCGCCATACTTACGCAAAGTCTCTTCTTTTTCTTTTAATGCTGTGATATCGGTACGAACAGAGCAATAGCCAATCACTTCCCCGCTATAGCTAATATTAGGTATTATTGTAGCTTCTACCCAGTAATAATCTCCCAGCTTATTTTTATTGCAGATGGTGCCATGCCAAGGATTGCCTTTGCCTAGAGTTGACCACATATCTTTATAGAATTCAGGTCCATGTAAGCCAGATTTTAGCATGCTATGGTTTCTACCCAGCAGTTCATCGCGGCTATAGCCGCTAATTTCGGAAAATTTATTATTGATATGGGTAATGATACCTCTAGTATCGGTCGCGCTGACAATGGCGTGCTGATCCAGTGCGTGGATCATTTGGTCTGAATAAAAACTAAGGTCACATGTATTGGTTACATCGTTAGCCATTATTTTTTTTCTGATTAAAGTTGTTAGCTGATCAGGGGCGATTGAAGATGGAATGCATTGTGCCTGAGTCAGTGTCGTTTGTTGAGGTAAACTTGTATCTACGATATTTAGGACAGAGACTGATTTTCCTGTTCGATTGAAATAACTTTTTGCTATGACTATTCCGCCTAAATCACAACAGATAATTAAGGACGGAAGATGATTTGTGGGTAGATCGTCTAACGAGTTAAATATATGAACATCAAATCCGGCTGAAATCAGTGTATTCTGAAAGGCGGTGTTGCAATGACCTGAGGTGCTTTCTAGAATCCACAACAGGTTATTTTTGTCGTTGATATATTCGACTATATTAACCTGTTGACACCATATGGATAATTTATCTTTGCCTATAGCGTCTGTTACACCAAGAGATAGCCATTTAATGAGAGTTTCATCATTGGGCTCTTCCTCTAGGATTGCCAGCCAAAAGTTGGTAGTTTGAGCAAGATCCAATAGCTGTTGGTGTTGTTTGTCTGAGCGACTTTCTACCCAGTTAAGGGAAGTTAACAATACTGTTATACCCTTAACTTTGGGGCATACTTCACCTTCTGTTAACCTGATGACATTGGTATTATCAATAGCCCTCAAATCAATTACTGTTTTATCGTCATCAATACATACTAGATTAAGTAATTTGCTTTCGTTCATCTAAACCCACCTTGAACAATTAACGCTATTTTATAAATTATAGTAGTTGAGTCTTCTGGTCTAGTATATTTTATCGAATCTTACAATTCGATGATGCATGTTACCCTGCTACAATTTTTTCAGATGCTACTATGTGATGTGTCTGTCTCTTTAACTGCAGTACCCTTTTGTCATTTTATATCATTGAGTGGTGTCTGATGAAGGCTCTAGCGCTTCAAACCTAACCATATTCGGATCTATTTGAAGCGCTTCAATTTTTATTGTCTTGTTTGTATTAATGCCATTCGTTATGCCTTACTAATCTATATAGGTTCTCAATATCTTATTGTTCATTGCTCTTCGTAGTTATACTCAATATCTTCTGCAATTGCCTGATTATTCTCAGGACCTACGACGGGTGTCGCGATCCAGGGTTCCCTAAATTTACTGGTGTTAAATAATTCCTTAAAATGTACGGTTGGCATGTCAGGGTTTAGCCAGTCTTCTACTTCGTCTGATATTAGAGCTAACGGGAAAGACTTACTGTGGATGTCCTGGAATGCATCATGCCGGGGTAGGGTAATAATGCCGGTTGAATATTTGTTGTCTTGCCACTTTTTACTCAGTGCCGCGAGTCGGCACAGTCCGTATTTTGGCCTGACCAGATAGCATTGTCTTCGTATAACTTTTGGCAGGTTTTGCTGTTCATCTTTACTGAGCTGACTGAATACACGTTCACCCATATAGATGGGCTGCCATTCATGAAAACCTTCGGCGACTACAAGAGTTCTTCTGCTCACAGGTTTTATTTTATGCATGGGTGATGTAAGAATTTTGGTGCTTCTGCAATTAAAGGTTTTCCATTGTTGATCTGGCATCCAGCCATCTTCGGTTTGATGCAGTTTTAGCCACCAGGTGGCCTTTACCGCTTTTGCGCTCCCTGCACTTGGAATGATGGTGGTTAGTTCCTGGCTTGGCCTGATATTGAGCGTTTTGCTGATATAGTCTTCTATCTCTTCCCTGGATTGATTTTCTCGTATAAGGGTCAATATTTCGATAGCGGTTAGCCCCGGAAATTCGAAGACGTTGTAGATAGACCCACACATATCCAGCCTCCTTATAGGGTGTTGCAATTTTTGTTTCAATGTTCACTTTATTTTTGGTTTTAATTTCAGTTTACATGACTTAACAGGATTTGATTGGAGAATTTGCCAAAAGAAATTATACTGTATATTTTTACAGTATTCGGTGGTTGTTGTGAATTTATGGATTTACATTTATTTCTCTAGTTTGGCCTTGGAAAGTCTGATGACTAACGACTTAAAAAAGACGCCTAAAATATTGGTGACGGTGAATGGAGCTCGCATTCAGCAATGTTGCTCTGTTGCTCAATCTTATGGTGTGATGCCTGGAATGAAGTTCAATACCGCCTGTTGCCTGTTGCCAGAAGTTGATGTGTTAACGGCGAACCCGGAGCAAACGCAGCAACGCATAGAAGAGGTCGCTTTATCCTGTTACCCCCTGGTAGCCAATATTCAAATCGACCCGGATGGTTTGCTGTTAGAGGTTGCCAGTATGTTGAAGCTGTTTGGCGGCTTGCATTTATTTTTAGCGTTATTGCATAAACGGCTGGAAAGTCAAAATTTGACCTATTGCTGTTCAACGGGTCATACACCCTTGGCAGCTAAAGTTCTCGCCAGAGCAAACAGGGCTGTGGGTAACAGAGCTCCTGACGCCCATAACCAGGCTTTGGATCAACTGAGTATTGATGAGCTGGGTTTACCTCCTGTACAGGCAAAACGTCTTCGATCTATGGGGGTTAGTAGTTACCAACAGTTACGTACATTACCAGCCAGGGAGCTAGGATACCGATTTGGTGATGCTATTTTAGAATTTGTGGCAAGATTACAAACCGATCAACGCAAAATTCCCTCGTTTAAAGTACCAGATCGTTTTTACTGCTATCGTGAATTAAATTATGAGGCAGCTTATTCAAAAGGCCTGTTATTCCCCATTAAAGCGGCGTTGCAGCAGTTTGATGCGTATTTGCATGCACGACAATATCAGTCGGATTTACTAGAGTTAAGGCTGAATCATCGATCGGGTCAGCACACCGCAATAGACATTAGAGCAGCCTATGGCGAATGGAATGCAAAACGCTGGATAGCACTGGTCTCTATTCAGTTAGATCAGCTAATGTTAACAGAACCGGTTATTGCCTATTCATTGAGTTGCCATCACTTTAACCCAAGAAACTCAAATAGCGTTGATTTACTGGGAGGCGAGGGACATACCCCAGAGTCGGGTCATCAGTTATTAGCCGTTTTAGTATCCAGACTACAGCCTTCAGGTGTGTCCAGATTAACTGCCAGTGCTGACCCAAGACCCGATATTTCCGGGCAGTTAGTCAGTGCGTTATCGACTCCTGATGTGAGTTTGCAGGGCAGCAAGCCACACCCGGTTTTTATGGCCGTGACTAAAAAAAAGATCAATATAGAGAGGTTTGAAATTTTGAGTAGGCCGGAACGTATCGCTGCAGGCTGGTGGCATGAGTCGCCATTTCGAGGTGATTTTTATTCGGCATTATCGAAAGGTGGCGATCTGTTGTGGCTTGCCAGAAATGACAGCGGGAACTGGTATTCCTGGGGTGGTTATGGCTGATTTAACATTTGCCGAACTGCACTGTGTAACCAATTATAGTTTTCTCAGGGGGGCATCGCATCCGTTCGAAATGGTTATCCGCGCACAGGAACTGGGCTACTCAGCTATCGCGATTACAGATGAATGTTCAGTCGCCGGTATAGTTAAGGCGTATCAGGCGATTCAGGATCATAACCTGTCTATTCAACTGATTATTGGCTCTGAGTTTCAATTTGATGACCAGACATTGCTATTGTTAGCGACCAATCTTAATGGCTACTCCCAAATCTGCCAGCTGATTACTAAAGGAAGGCGAAGAGCTGAAAAGGGCTCATATTTGTTAACCGTACAAGACTTTGCGCAGGACCTGGATCATTGTCTGTGTCTATGGTCACCAAAACCTCTCATGCCGTCAGAGCGAATTAAGCAAAATATAAAGCAGTATGGTGATTGGTTTTCCGGTAGATTTTGGGTGCTCATTGAGAATATGCTGGATTCAGATAGCCACTATCGTCAACAACAGATTATGCAGATAGCACAGGCTGAGAATTGCCCTGTGACCTGTGGCAATAATGTTCACATGCATATTCCACAGCGAAAGATGTTACAGGATTCACTCACGGCAATTCGTCACAAAACCGATCTTGAGCATGCTCATAACTGGCTGTTTCCTAATGCTGAAAATCATCTGAGGTCTTTGAAGAAAATAGCCAGCATCTATACAAAAGAGATGATTAATGAAACGTTAAAAATAGCTTCCCTGTGCCAGTTTTCATTAAGTGAAATTACCTATCGGTATCCGAAAGATACGTTGCCTGACATGTTTAGTGCGCCTGCGTATCTGAAAAAATTGGGATATGACGGTGCATTAAAACGTTACCCAAATGGAATACCGCAGAAAATAGATCAGAATCTTAAAAAGGAATTGGCCGTCATAGCGGAGCTGGGCTTTGAGCATTATTTTTTGACCATTTATGACATTGTTCGTTTCGCTCGTTCGGTAAATATACTCTGTCAGGGGCGTGGTTCCGCTGCGAACTCGACGCTGTGTTATTGCCTGTTTATTACCGAGGTGAATCCGGTTGAGGTGAATCTGCTATTTGAACGCTTTATGTCGACCGCTCGAAATGAACCTCCTGATATTGATGTCGATTTTGAACATGAGCGCCGTGAGGAAGTGATTCAATATATCTATAAAACCTATGGCCGAGACCGTGCAGCATTGACAGCAACAGTGATTACTTACCGACGTAAAACTGCCTTGCGTGATATCGGTCGAGTGTTGGGTATTGATCCGGCGCGATTGGAGCAGGTTATTTCTACCTACGGTTGGCGATTTCATACCGAGAACTGGATGGAGGAAATGTTTTCTCCGCTTGAAGGCGTGTCGACTGAAAAAATTGATCAGATGAAATTCTTAATTTCCGAGATTCTGGGATTTCCCAGGCACCTGTCACAGCATGTCGGCGGCTTTGTAATCACCGAGGGGCCGATATCAAATCTGGTTCCTGTTGAAAATGCCAGCATGCAAGATAGAACGGTGATTCAGTGGGATAAAAATGATCTGCAAACCATGAAACTCATGAAGATGGATGTGTTGGCTCTGGGTATGTTATCTGCCGTGCGAAAGACACTGGATCTGATAAAGAAATTTCAACATCAGCATGTCCGTATTCAAGACATAGACCGCAGTGACGCGAAGGTGTTTGAAATGATTCAGCAGGCCGATACGGTGGGGGTTTTTCAAATTGAATCTCGTGCTCAAATGAACATGCTGCCGCGATTAAAACCGTCATGTTTTTATGATCTGGTCGTCCAGGTAGCGATCGTACGGCCCGGCCCTATTCATGGTGATATGGTTCACCCTTATTTGCGCCGGCGCAATGGCCAGGAAGCTGTAGATTATCCTAATGAGTTATTAAAACCTGTGTTAGAACGTACGTACGGGGTTCCAATATTTCAGGAACAGGTGATCCAGCTAGCCATGGTAGCTGCAGGGTTTAGTGCAGGAGAAGCGGATCAATTAAGACGCTCTATGGCGAGCTGGAAGAAAACCGGTCATATCAGTGTGCTGCGGCATAAATTGACAGAAAATATGAAAAATAATGGCTATCCAGATGATTATATTGAGCGAATTAACCACCAAATAGAAGGATTTGGTGAGTATGGATTTCCAGAATCGCATGCGGCGAGTTTCGCCCTGATTGCTTATGTATCAAGCTGGCTGAAGTATCACTATCCGGCAGCGTTTTGCTGTTCACTGATGAACAGCCAACCAATGGGTTTTTATACCAATTCGCAATTGGTTCAGGACATTCGAAGGCATGGTGTCGAGGTTTTACCCGTAGAAGTAAATAAGAGTGTTTGGGATCATCAATTAGAAGGAAGTAAAACTTCACCTGCGATTCGGCTAGGCTTTCGACTTGTAGATCAACTATCAAGATCCGGTGTCGAGGCCTTGCTAGAATATCGGAACCATCAAAAGATTACCCACATGGAACAGTTAGAAACCATAGGTGGTTTAAAAAAGGCTGATCTTGAATCGCTTGCTTCTGCTCGTGCATTTGAAACCATTGAAGGGAATCGATATCGCTCTCGCTGGGCTACTGCGGCCTTAAATATTGAATCACCCCTGCTGCAGGGAAGTTACGGTCATTCAGAAACCGACTTACCCGCGCCAGATGTTTGGGAAACCTTCAGGGAAGATCAGCAAAGTTTTGGGCTGACATTAGGGGAGCACCCGATTGCAATACTCAGGCATCAGGGCGAGCTGCCTGAAACGATTAGAGCCGACCAGCTTCTTGGTGTAGCTCATAAAACCTGGGTTGATATCGTTGGCTTGGTTGTCAATCGACAGCGTCCCAAGACAGCAGCAGGTGTGACCTTTCTAACGTTAGAAGACGAGACGGGTAATATTAATGTAGTTGTTTGGTTGGCGGTGGCTCAAAAATTTCTAAAAGAAATCACCGCTGCGCATTTATTGGCTATTCGAGGTGTGGTGGAAAAGGATGAACAGAGTCAGGTTGTTCATGTAATTGCCCATCAGGTTAAAGAGTTATCAACCCTCATTGATTTAGGCAGGATAGGGTCACGAGACTTTCATTAATAAGCCAGGAGGTGACCTTGCTGAAGTATGATTTATACGTTAGCGTATAAGGCTACTTTATTATTGGCAAAGACATGAAAAAACAAGAATATCTGGATCAAATACAAGTTCATTTTAGGGATGTTATTCCTTTCAATCGGTTGTTAGGTATTGAAGTTCTAGAGCTGTCGATCGAACTGGTTCGTATCAAAATTAATATGAGACCGGATTTAGTGGGTAATACTATGCAGAACATACTGCATGGCGGCGTTACGGCTACTATGCTGGATGTCTCTGGAGGCTTAGCAGCTATAACTCATACCATCGATAAGCTTGATGATTTATCACAGGCCAGTTTGTTAGAAAAGCTAAGGACACTCGGCACTATCGACATGAGAGTCGATTATTTGTTACCAGGGAAAGGCGATGTTTTTGAGGCTCGTGCCAAGGTACTTCGCCATGGCAGAAAGGTGTGTGTAACACGAATGGAGTTGCTTGATGAATCTGGAAAAGATATAGCCCTGGGCACCGCGACCTATATTGTAGGCTGAATGTTTATTCGGTTATATCCACCCGGGAATGCGATAAACCAGACAGACTGTAAATAATTACCAACCTGTAACTCAGCCCCCGTTTGTATTCTTTAAGTAATTTATTTGGAATTTAGAAAAGAATAATTCACCCTCTGGTGTTAAAGGTAAAGGTAAAGGTAAAGGTAAAGGTAAAGGTAAAGGGGCTTGAGGCTTCAATATTCTAGTGCGTCATTCAATACCTGTAGCCTATTGTTAAAAATCATGGTGAATTGATAGTTAGTCGTATTATCTGCAACAGGAAGATCCATTGCGTTGCAGTTAAAAAGGATGTTGAGGCTTTAGATTCCCTGTACTTACTTCTCGACCCCAAGCATGTCACT